>Ga0134128_10002372_pt1 | contig 23432 bp, 23 predicted proteins | sample KB31754_FD_96462 | JGI IMG/M metagenome (GOLD analysis project Ga0134128, IMG submission 96462) | Terrestrial soil microbial communities with excess Nitrogen fertilizer from Kellogg Biological Station, Michigan, USA - KB3-175-4 | ecosystem: Environmental > Terrestrial > Soil > Unclassified ... | reverse complement strand
TCGTCCAGCGCGGAGATCTTGCTCTTCGCCTTGCGCAGGTTGAAGAACAGCTTCTTCTGGTTCGCGGTGGTGCCCATTTTCACGAGCGACCAGGAACGCAGGATGTACTCTTGTATCGACGCCTTGATCCACCACATTGCGTAAGTGGCGAGGCGAAAGCCTTTCTCGGGCTCGAACCGCTTCACCGCCTGCATCAGGCCGACATTGCCTTCCGAGACGACCTCGGAGATCGGCAAGCCGTAGCCGCGATAGCCCATGGCGATCTTGGCTACGAGCCTGAGATGGCTGGTGACGAGTTTATGTGCCGCGTCGCGATCGTCATGCTCGCGCCAACGCTTGGCGAGCATATATTCCTCTTGCGGCTCCAGCATCGGGAACCGGCGGATCTCGGCGAGGTATCGTGAAAGTCCGGATTCTCCGTTGAGAACCGGCAAGGTAGCTGCACGGGCCATTTAGCGCCCTCCAGATTGTTCAGGCCCCCGACAGCGGCGGGCCAGGCAGGCGGCCTCTGATTAAAGCCAGTCGCCTTGCGATGTTCCAGTTTGCTCGTTCAATGCATTGCAACATTACACCGAATCGCCCCCCATTTGGAAGGATGACGGGTGTCACGTCCACGTGTGGCAGGTATAACGTATTGTAATAGCTTACGTTTCCTAAAGCCTGCGTCATTGCGCCGCTTCCAGGGCGCCTTCGAGGAGAAGCAAATCCTCCGGCAGCGACGCCTCCCAGTGCAAAAGTTCCACCGTTCTCGGGTGCTCTAATACCAAGAGGTATGCATGTAGCGCCTGACGTCCGAGGGCGGCCAAGGCTGCTTGCGCGCCTGGCGCGAGGTGGCTCGCCTTGGTCTTGAAATGCGGGCCGTAGACGGCATCGCCCAGCAGAGGGTGGCCGATATGGGCAAGATGCACCCGAATCTGATGGGTTCGCCCGGTTTCGAGACGACAGGCGAGCAGGGCGGCGACCGGCTCGCCGTCGCGGCCGGCAAACGTCCTGCGCACCTCATAATGGGTCACCGCGTCGCGCCCGCCCTCGCGCACTGCCATCTTCTCCCGTGCGTGCGGATGGCGGTCAAGCGGCGCCGCGATCGTGCCGCGCGTCCGGTCCGGCACGCCCCAGACGAAGGCGAGGTAGCCACGCTGCATCTCGTTGGTCTTGCCGTGATCGGCGAATTGCGCTGACAGCGCCTGGTGGGCGAGATCGTTTTTGGCCACGACCATCAGGCCCGAAGTGTCCTTGTCCAGCCGATGCACGATGCCGGGCCGGCGCACCCCGCCAATGCCGGAGAGGCTCGTCCCGCAATGGGCGATCAGCGCGTTGACCAGCGTGCCGCTCTCATGGCCTGCAGCCGGGTGCACCACGAGGCCGGGGGGCTTGTCGATGACGATGATGTCGTCGTCCTCATAGACCACGCGAAGGGCGATGCTTTCGCCGACAGGCCGAGGATCAGCGGCCTCCGGTACGTCGATTATGATCGTATCGCCCTTATGCACGTGATAAGCGGGGTCGCGGATGGGGTGGGACCCGATCGCGACCGCGCCTTGCTGGATCAACGCCTTCAGCCGAGAGCGCGACAGGTCCGGCACGTGCTGCGCCAGCACGCGGTCGAGCCTTGGCGATCCCTCGTCGCCCGTGACCGTGACCTCTAGCTTTTGCGCGATGTGAGCGGATGAACCTTGCATGACCGAAACTGAACTCCCCGGAAAGACCCCCGAGCAGGCCGCGCTGATCGCACGCGTCAGGCGGATGATGCTGATCGCGGGCCTGACCACGGCACTCGCGGTCGCAGCCGTCCTGATCGCCATCGGCTACCGCCTTTTTCGTAGCGGGGGAAGTGCCGCGACGGCCTCCGACGTGACCGCCGTTCTCCCGAAGGGCGCCCGCATCACGGCGACCGCCGTCGCCGGCGAGGAACTCGTGGTCACGCTGGATATCGGCGGCACCACCGAAATCCGCACCTTCGACGCGCGCACGCTGAAGCCGCTGGGCCGACTGAAGTTTGCCAATGAGCCATAGGAGGAACGGGATCTCCAGTTCGCCCGTAGAACTCCCCGCCGCGTGCTTTTCGCGCTCATTTAGGCTCGCCGACCTTGCGGCCGGCGCATTTCAAGGTTATTGCGTCAGGCCTCCGCTCCCATCGTCTAGCGGTTAGGACGTGGCCCTCTCAAGGCCGAAACAGGGGTTCGATTCCCCTTTGGAGCGCCAGATTTCAGTGCCTTAGCTAACCCGAGACAGTGGTGTCCAGTCGGTGTCTCGTCGATGCCGACGACAACTCGTCTGTCTCCTGCGTCCGGGGCGCTTTACCGGAGTCGAATCCTTGGGGCGGCAGGAGCGTAGGACCGAAATAGGGGTTCGTTCGCTAGCCTCCTGGCATACTGCTCGTAAGCGGACTGAAGCGCGACGCCCCGGCCATGTGGAAGCAAAAGTGGCACTGCTCGCTCGGCGGCGAGGACGAATTTTCTAGCATACGAGCCCGCACTATGTGCCAAGCGCGGATGGTCGCTCCCATGGAGCGCCATAAGGAGCGCATCGCGTGATGGCGCATGGTGCTGGGCCGCACGGCCGAACTGTGCCGATGGCCGGCGATCGCGCTGAGCGCGTCTCGCTTTCGCTGGACGCGCGAGCGTAGTCGCCCCGGGCAACAGTTTGCGCTCAACCACGGCTGCTGGCGTCGCGCGCGCTGAGGTTACGACAGACCTCCTGCCGAACTATTGTCCCGTTGAAGGTATGTAGGTCTTGCCGTTCATTTACCTCAAGCGGCTCACGGCCAAGCCGCCGCCTTGGTCGCCTGCCGATACGCGGCCCCGTCATTCATTCCCCGTAGTGACGGGGCCAGTACCGGTCGCGAACGTCGATCAATGCAAATTAATCGTGCTGCCGACGACCTTCAAAATGAAAAGGTTCTCGCCGGGTTTAGCGCTATCTTGCTGTCAGCTTTATGAGGCCAGCAGGATGGTGTTCCATAGTTGAGAGCTCGCAATGATGCCGACCGTTGGCCAACTCCTTGCGCGCAAGCAGCGGCTCTTAGAGCGGTTGCAAGAGCAGCCCCGCTTGAAGGAGCAGGATGAAATTGAGCACTCGCTGGCGAGGATCAATGCTCTGTTAAATCGGCTCGACGGATCGCCGATGGAAGCGAGAGCGACGCGGCATTAGGCGAGGCTGCGGACGCGAGCAGTATCAGCCGGTGATCCGATATTCCTTCTGATCCGATATTTCTTCCGCTTCTTGCGCGGCGTCGGTGCCCCCGCGCGGGGTGCGCAGTTGGCTGCTATCAGGCAGCGGATCGAGACTGTCGGAAGCGCGGTGCCAACTCCATCGTCATGCATCAAAGCCTGCATCAATTGTTCGGTGACCGCCGTATCAAATGACACGCCGAGCATTGAAAACACGGGCTACGCCGAAGGTCGGGGTGAGAGGTTTTCGGGAGGGAAATTGTCCAAGCCATGAGCACGATTGCCGAACTTCTTGCGCGTAAGCGGCAGGTTCTCGAACGGCTGAAGGAGCATCGCCTCGGCCAGCAACGAGCGTACCGAGCTTGAGCATCTACTTTCGAAGATCGACACGGCGTTGGACTTGCTCCAACCATGGCCGAAGCAGTGACGTGCAGGAGCTTCAGCGCCGTATCTCACCGCTTTAGACATTGCATCGGCGTCGTTCCGGACCGGCCATGCAAAAGTTGGATAGTTGGAACGTATGAGCGTCGCAAAGTCACCACCTTCGACTGCGAGGAATTGCAGCCGTGCCGACGGAGCGGTGCAGGTCCGAAGTCACCAAAAAAATTGGAGGAAATAAATGGCACGACTGGAAGACAAATCTACCTCGGCCCGGATACCGTTGAGCGATTGCGCAGTCGGAGCGCCCGAAAGCAATAAGCTGAAAGAGATTGTCCAGCTGCAAGCGAGCCTTTGGCATGCAGCGCAACGGCTTCCTGATGGTGCGGAGCGGGAATATGTACTCCGTGAGATTATAGGTTTTCAGAACCGGATGACGGCCTTGATCAGACGCCGTTGGCGCACTGCAGTCATCTAATTTCAGGCTAGTGAAATTCTGGCGGGGCCGACCGGATGAGGCCAATCCGGTCGGTCCTGACGCCGCCGTGCTCACCGACCAGCATCAACGACTCGTTAGCCGCGCGCCATGCAGGCGCGTCGTGCTCGCGCTTCGGCAAGTGCGTGATGTAGTTGCCGGCATCACGCAGGGTGTGCAGTTCGCCGCCGCCGGGCAAAGTGGTGGGACTGTCGATGGGGCGAGACCAGCCCTTTGTCCGACACCAATTGTAAATCCCGCACCTCGTGACCACTAATCCTTCGATGGTCGCTGACGAGCTACGGCGGCAAGCCGACGTCTTCATTGGCCGCGCTCAATTGCGGGAAAAGATTAGGCGCGATCCTTCTGAACGCTCTGCGCTGCGCGAGCCGCCACATCAAGCGCCCCAGTTTCGGTAAGGCTGAAAGGCGGTATGCTTTGCTATCCTCGCCGCCAATAAGCGATCAAGCATACCCCGCGTGTGAACGGCTGATGTGATCTCGCCGAGTCTGCTAGCAGGCGCAACTAGACCAAGGTTTGCTGCGGCGCATCGTAGACGGCGTCATTGAATCAGCGCAAGCTGCAGTGCAGCTAGGATCGTGCGTCTGCACCTGAAAGCGTCATGGTATCATAGGCATGATGACGAGCCAGAACACTCAGCAGCAGCAGCGCGCACTGCTCGACAACATACCGGACCTGAAGGATCGTGACTGTCGATATCTGGCGGTCAACACTGCCTACCTGGAAGTCCTGAGAATGCCGGAGGCCTTGGTGCTCGGCAAGCGGCCTGACGAGATTTGGCCTGCGGAGATTGCCGAAGTCTACCTGCGAGCGGATCGAGCGGTGCTCAAGAGCGGCCGGCGACGCCGCTACGAAGAGACACGAGCGGACTCTTCCGGCCTGCCTCGCTGGTTCGAGACGATCAAATCGCCGATTCGCGATAAGGCCGGCCGCATCATCGGCACTGTCGGCATTTCCCGCGACATTTCGGAGCGAAAGGCGGCCGAGAGCGAGTTGATCAAGTCCCGGGCCCAGTTGCGGGAGTTGTCGAACTATCTCCAGTCGGTTCGCGAAGCCGAACGGGCTCGCATTTCCCGCGAGCTTCATGATGAGCTTGGCCAAACACTGACGGCGTTGAAAATGGAGCTGGGATGGCTCAAGGAGCGGCTTCCGGCGGAGCCGACGATGTTGCGAACGCGTGTCGAGCGGCTCGTGCAGATCGTGGACCAGTCGGTGTCTGATCTGCAACGTATCGCCTCTGATCTCCGCCCGATGATTCTCGATGAGCTGGGCTTGGCGTCGGCCATCCAGTGGCTAACGCAGAATTTCTCCGAGCGTTGTCCGCTCTCGATAGAGCTTTCCCTCGACCGAACCGACGTCACCTATTCCAAAGACGTCAGCACCGCCGCGTTTCGTATTGTGCAGGAGGCTTTGACGAACATCGTACGACACAGCGGTGCGTCATCGGCGCGTATCGTAGCGCGTCATTCCGCCGACGAATTGCAGCTTGAGATCAGTGACAACGGCCGTGGGATGGATGTCACGCGATCCAAACGGGAGCAGCTCGGACTCATAGGCATGAGCGAGCGGGCGCAACATCGATGCGAGCACCTACGCCCCGGAAAACCGCATTCCGCATCGTGGTCCCCGCGCCGCCATAACGGTGCCGGGAGCAGTGGATAGCTGGCGTCTTGCGCACGAGCGTTTCGGCCGGCTGCCCATGGCGATCTTGCTGGAACCGGCTATTGAGTACGCGCGCAACGGCTCGCCAGTCAGCGACGACCTCGCGGCTTGGATTCACGCCGACCGTCACGAACTCGCTGCCGATCCCGGCGCGGCAGCGACCTTTCTTGACGGCGGACAGCCCTATTTGCCGGGCGCGCGTCTGACCCAGAGCGCGCTGGCCCGCACGCTCGATCTCATGGCGTCGCACGGTCCACGCTCCTTCTATCAGACGGCCGGCCGCAGCATCGCGGCCTGCCTCGATCAAATCGGCGGCGGGCTGACCACCGAGGATTTCGAGGGCTACCGCGCGCGCTGGGTCAATCCGATCACGACGCGATACCGTGGGTTCGACGCGTTCCAGTTGCCGCCGCCCTCACAAGGGATCGCCGGCCTCCTGATCCTCGATTTTCTTCAAGGGCTGGATCTTCGGCAACTGGGGACGACTTCGCCCGAGTTCTACAGTGCGCCGATCCAGGCTACCAAATGGGCGTTCGAAAAACGCGACCGCCATCTCGCCGATCCCTTGTTTCATCCGGTTCCGATCCAGGACCTCCTGGATCCACGCCTCGCATCTGGAGAAAGAGCAGCATGGCTGAAGGATTCACAACGCGAGACCGTGAGCCCTTCCGGCAGTGATACGACCTTCATCTGTGTCGCAGACGGCGAGGGCAACGCGGTTGGCATGGTGCAGAGCCTTTATTTCGACTTCGGCGCCTGCGTTGTTGACCCGGCGTCGGGCGTGCTGCTGCAAAACCGCGGCAGCTGTTTCTCGCTCGATCCCGAGCATCCGAACTTCCTGAAGGCGGGCAACCAGTCGGCTTCCACGTTGATGTCCGGGATGCTCTGCAAAGATGGCCAGCCTTATCTGGTCTATGGCAGCCAGGGTGGAGAGGTTCAGCCGCAGGCCCAGACGGCATTGGTCACGCGGGTTGTCGATTTTGGTCTCGATGTCCAGTCAGCGCTCGATGCGCCGCGCCTGCTCTATGGCCGCTCATGGGGGGATTCATCCAACCAGCTGCTGCTCGAAGGCAGCGCACCGGACGCGGTCTTTGACGGACTTCGCCGCTACGGTCATCCGGTCGAGCGTGTTGGCTGGCCGCACACGCGGATGGGAACAGCTCAGGCTATTCGCCTAAGGGGACCATGGTCGCCCTTTTTCGAAGGCGGCGCCGACGTGCGAGGAGAGGGCGTCGCGCTCGGGTTCTAAACAAAAAAGGGAGGGAACATCAAAAATGGACATGATCATTCGTCGGGTACGGATCAGCGACGAACAGCCGCTCATGGACATTGGAATTGCCGATGGCCGGATTGTCGTCATTGAGGAGAAGATCGAGAAGCAGATCGATGAGGAGGTCGACGCTGAAGGGCGCGTCGCGCTTCCTGGCTTCATCGAACCACATCTGCACCTCGACAAGGCCTTCCTGCATCGCCGGCTGCCGGCCCGCTCTGGAACGCTCGATGAAGCAATTCGCGTGACGGGCATTCTGAAGTCGAGGCAGGAACGGGAAGATGTTCTCGATCGCTCCCGGCAGGTCCTCGACATGGCGGTCAGGAACGGCACGGTGCCGGTTCGCGCGCATCCCGACGTCGATCCGATTCAGGGGCTGATCGGAGCCGAGACCGCGCTCCAGCTCAAGGAAGAATATCGCGACCTTCTTGACCTGCAGATCGTCGCGTTCCCGCAGGAGGGCTGGCTGAAGACCGCGGGCGTGCAGGAATTGATGGAGAACGCGATCAATCTCGGCGCCGATGTGGTCGGGGGATGTCCGTACAACGAGCTCAGCTGGGAAGACACCCGCAGCCACATCGACAAAGTGTTCGATCTGGCACAGAAGCGGGCCTTGATGTCGATATGCACGTCGATTTCGCAGACGATACGCGCGACCGTCGATTTGCGACCACCGAGTACATCGCGCGCAAGACGATCGATACGGGCTACCACGGCAGGGTCGCTCTCGGCCACGTCACGAGCCTCGGCTCATTGAAGGCGGACGAATTGAAGCCCATCACCGATCTTTTGCGCGAGGCAGACATTCACATAGTTACGCTGCCCGCGACCGACACCTACCTTGGCGGGCGTCGCGACGAAGTAAATCCGAGGCGCGGATTGACGCCGGTGCGGGCGCTGCATACCGCGGGTGTCAATGTCGCCTACTCCTCGAACAACGTCCGCAACGCCTTCACGCCCTTTGGGAAGGCTGATCCGCTGCAGATCGGCAACCTGCTCGCCCATCTGATCCAGTTCGGCACGCCCGAGCACCAGTCCGACATCATCAAGATGAGTACCGGAAATGCGGCCCGCGCAGTCGGTATCGCCGGACAGTATGGACTTGCCGTGGGCAAGCAGGCGGATCTGATGATCCTCGATACTTATGCCGTCGCCGATTGTCTGCTCGATCTGCCGCCGCGCTCATGGATATTCAAGCGCGGTCGGATCACCGTCGTTACGAAATACGAGAGCAAGATTTGTCGAACCTGTGGCCACGCCCACAGTGATACGCGCAAGCACGCCCACGCCTGACCAAAACCTCAAGCCGACACAAGATCGGCACTGACAACATTAACAGCAAAAGGAAACGCCATGAGAAGACCACCTGCGGAAATTGTCGCTTCGTTGCTTGCAGTGACCACGCTCTTCACGCCCGCTCACCTACCGCCATGGGCAATCTTCGTTTCCTGGGCTGGTACTTTCGCTGCCGGCGGTCCAAACCCCGACACGCTGAAGAAGATCTGGGTGACGATGCCGATCGGTGCGATCGTCGCAAGCCTGATAGTTGGCGGCTTCAATCTGGCCTCGGGTTATTTCAGCGGAAGCTCGCTTGTCGTGGCGCAGTGCATTATCCTGTTCAGCCTCAACGCTGCGATGATGTCGCCTAGACGGATCCCAGCACTCAGCTTCGTGCCGGGCATGTTCTTGGGGTTTGCCTCGTATTTTGCGACCCTTTTCGGAGGCTTCGGTCCCACGCCGGGCAACCTGATGGTCGCGCTGGGGGCCACCATCCTGATGAATGCTATCGGTCCGGCCTATGCTTGGGTGACCGCCAATCTCGGCGCGCACCATCACGCAAAAGTTGCGCCGATCGGCCGCGCTCAGCAGGCTATTTCCTAAGATTCGACCAGTGCAAGAATCTTGAGGGGGCCGTCCGACCGCCCGGCGCCCTCTCAAGCGGGAGCCACCAAAACCCCTATTTGCCAACGGGAGACCTTCGGGAGGCGAACGCTCTTGCGAACGCGGTGCTGCCTGACCACTATAGACGACGCGGAATTGGCTCGAGACGGGTGGCGCGTACCGCGCTCGGCTTTAGACCTGCTCGGGGTGCGGACGCGATCAGCACCGCAGCTCCGAAGTCTTCGGCCCATTACAGCGGCACCTTTCGGACACCGAGCATTGCTGATCGCTTCTGAGCTGCCCGTACACCGACTGGCCGAGATCGGATTGAACGCGAGAAGTGAACCGGCGTCTCAAAACAGCCCTTATCATCGTTGCTGGCGCGGTGCTCGCCCTGCTGGCCCTGCTTTCGATTGAGGCGTTTTTGATCGATTGGGCCACTTTATAGGCCGATCGCGAGCAGCATGCTCCCGACCGAGTCGGACAGCTAGGACCGCCAACGGCGGACCCTGAGGGAGGCTGAGCCGGCGTCCACTTTACCCAACCACACTGACCGACTGGCGTCCGTGAGCCATTTCACGACGTTCCGGTTGAGCGATGCTGGCGCCGCTCTGTTCGCGTAGGGGACGCGCAGCGTTGACTTTCACAGTGCCTTCGATAATGTATAGACATATTGTTCGCTCGCTGGAGTGCGTCCGTGCCCCCGATTTACATCGCCTATCTTAATCGTCTCGACATCGATGAACTTCGGATTACCGACGCCGAGATATTGACCGCGATCGAGACGAGCCTTTCGGCGCAGGGGCGGGGCGAAACGGTGATCGAGCCTCGGGTTCATCTCGAGCCGGGCGTCGCCAACGGCCATTTCAACGTGTTACGTGGTGCAATAAAGCCGCCAATCGACTCTGCCGGGGTGAAGATCGTGGGCGACTTCGTTGACAATTATAAGATCGGCTTTCCATCCGAACTCGCGATCCTCGCCCTGTTCGATCCGCGTACCGGCGCGCCCAAGGCGATACTCGATGCCAGCGGCATCACCGACATGCGTACTGGCGCCGTCACCGCGATCGGCGCCAAACACCTGGCCCGCAGAAGCTCGAAAGTGCTCGGGCATATCGGGGCGCGGGGGACGGCATATTGGAATGTGCGCTTATTGAACCATCTGTTCGATTTCGACGAAATCCGAGTGCATTCGCGGCGCGAGGAAAGCCGTAACAGTTTTGCTGAGCGGTTGAGCAGGGATCTCGGCAAGAAGGTTGTAGCGACGGCGGATTGGAAGAGTTGTGTCGAGGGCGCCGACATCGTCGTCGAGGCATCGCGGCTCGACCGGCCGACACCGTTGTTGAAGACTGAATGGATCAAGAAAGGCGCCTTTGTGGTGCCCTATGGTACGATGAGCGCAATCGAGTTGTCGCTGACGGACATCATGACCAAGCTCGTGGTGGACGATTGGGGTCAGTGCAAGGGCGGCAAGTTCGGCAGCCTACGCGCGCACGTTGAAGCCGGCAAACTGTCGGAGGCAACGCTGCATGCCGAACTCGGTCAGATCGTTGCCGGCCTCAAACCGGGACGGCAAAGCGAGTCCGAGACCAATCTGCTCTGGCACCGCGGGCTTTCGTTGTCCGATATTGCGTTGGGGCATGCTCTGCTTGAAAAATCCGAGCGGTTGGGGGTAGGGCAGCGCCTGCGCTTTGCCTGAAAGTTGTGCGCGTCCGTGGGATCTGAGACATGCGCCTTGTCGCAAATGCCCGGATGTATTCGGTCAATCCCGCGGCTGCCGCGACATGGAAGGAGTTATTCGCGTGGCTTTCAAGTGGAAGCGGGATCTCGCTCGATGTGATTGATCACGCCTTCCCGTTGCCGCTGTCCGAGCTTTGGTCGCGGCGGGATCTCGCCAGCGCATTCATGTGCGGATTTCCTTTCGTGCTCGCGGCGCACCGTCCGCGCCCGGTGGCGGCTCCCGTGCCGGCGTCTGCGCTAATCCCTGGGAAAGCGGTCTATGCGACTCGTATCGTCGTGCGCGCTGATTCGAGATTTGCCTCGCTCGAGGACACGTTTGGTGGCCGGTTAGGCTTCACGGTCGAAGACTCGCAGTCCGGTTACAACGCGTTACGACACCATCTGCTGCCTTACTATCGACAGTGCGGCAAACGACTTTACCGCGAGAGCGTTGGGCCGCTGTTCACGCCGAGACGAGTTATCGAAGCGCTGCTTTCGGGCGGTATCGACGCCGGTCCCCTCGACAGATATGCACTGGACTTGATGATACGGCATCAGCCGGATTTAGCTCGACAGGTCAGGGTCGTCGCAACTACCGAACCGACGCCGATACCATTCTTGGTGGCGGGATCGGACTGTCCCGGCGAGGTGATCGCGGCGCTGCAGGCGACATTTGCGAAGTTTGACCACGATTCGGAATGCGCGGACTTGAGAGATCGGTTGTGTCTTGCGGCTTTTGCACCGGTGGCGATCGAGGACTATGAGATTTTCGCACGCTGGGATGCCGAAGCGCGAGATGCGGGATACGATCAGCCTGGCTGATCGCTGTGTTCGCGCAATTCCACGAGGTAGCAATCAGATAGGGCTGTCGGCACAAGCTCGAAGGGCTCGTCGCTTGCGTGTCCGATAATGACGGCGTCACCGCGATCAAGCGCTACCGATTGATTTTGGCTCTTCAGTACTGCTGTTCCTTCGCAGGCGATGGCGATCGCTATGTCGCATTCCCCAAAATCAAGAAACGTTGGTTTCCGCACACGCCGCAAGCGATGACTAAAGCGCCCGCGCCGCGACATGACGTTGAGATCTAGAATCTCGCCAGCAATGAGCCGGGCCGAAGTTGGAACATCGCCTGGAAAGTTAGCGGGAGCCGAACCGCGATCGATTGTGAATGCCGTGCGATGTCCGATCGTCAGCGCCAGCCCGTTTCCGTTTATGATCGCCAGCGTACGGTCGATTCCGGGAAATTCGGAGAATGGGCCATCGGAAGCGACGCGAGCCATGCTGACGCGCCAGTCGAAGTTGTCGAGCGAGGCATCGATCGGCCCGACCGCGATCTCCGTGGTCGAGCCGCCGCCGTTCTTCCACGGGCTGGTTCGGCAATTGGCGGCTCGGATGATTTTCAAGGTCGAACCGCTCTAGCGTAGGCTCGGCAGGTCGAGCTTGTTCGCGCGCGCGCAGTCGATCGCCAACTCGTAACCGGCGTCCGCATGCCGCATCACGCCGGTCGCCGGATCGTTCCACAGCACCCGCTCGATGCGCTGCGCGGCTTCCGGTGTGCCGTCGCAGACGATCACCATGCCAGCATGCTGCGAGAAGCCGATGCCGACGCCGCCGCCGTGATGCAGCGATACCCAGGTGGCGCCGCTGGCGCAATTGAGCAACGCGTTCAGCATCGGCCAGTCGGAAACGGCGTCAGAACCGTCCTGCATCGCTTCTGTCTCCCGGTTCGGGGATGCGACGGATCCAGAATCGAGATGATCGCGGCCGATCACGACCGGTGCCTTCAATTCGCCGCGCGCAACCATCTCGTTGAAGGCGAGGCCGAGCCGGTGGCGATCGCCCAGTCCGACCCAGCAGATGCGGGCCGGAAGGCCCTGGAACGCGATGCGCCGGCGCGCCATGTCCAGCCAGTTGTGCAGCGACGCATCGTCGGGCATCAACTCCTTCACCTTGGCGTCGGTGCGATAGATATCTTCGGGGTCTCCGGAGAGCGCGGCCCAACGGAACGGCCCGACGCCGCGGCAGAACAGTGGGCGGATATAGGCGGGCACAAAGCCTGGAAAATCGAAAGCGTCCTTGACACCCTCTTCGAGCGCCATCTGACGGATGTTGTTGCCGTAGTCGACGACCGGAATCCCCATGCGGTGAAACTCGAGCATGGCGCGCACGTGCTCAGCCATCGAGGCGCGCGCGGCGCGGTCCACACCTTTTGGGTCGCTCTCGCGGCGCTGCTCCCATTCATGGATCGACCAGCCTTTCGGCAGGTAGCCGTTGATGGGATCGTGCGCGGAGGTCTGGTCGGTGACGGCATCCGGCCGCACCCCGCGCCGTACCAGCTCGGGGAAGATCTCCGACGCATTGCCGAGGAGGCCGACCGACACCGGCTTTCGATCGCGCCCAGCCTGCTCTATGATCGCCAGTGCTTCGTCGAGACTATTCGCCTGCCGGTCGAGATAGCGGGTACGTATGCGCATTTCTATACGCGATGGCTGGCATTCGACCGCCAGACAGGATGCACCTGCCATGACGGCCGCGAGCGGTTGCGCCCCGCCCATGCCGCCGAGACCGGCCGTGAGAATCCATTTGCCCGACAGGCTGCCGCCATAGTGGCGCCGGCCTAGCTCTGCGAACGTCTCGTAGGTTCCCTGCACGATTCCCTGGCTGCCGATATAGATCCAGGAGCCGGCCGTCATCTGTCCGAACATCATGAGGCCTTTGCGGTCGAGCACGTTGAAATGCTCCCACGTCGCCCAGTGCGGCACCAGATTGGAGTTGGCGATCAGCACACGTGGAGCATGAGCGTGCGTGCGAAAGACGCCGACCGGCTTGCCGGACTGGACTAGCAGGGTGTGATCGCCATCGAGACGCTTCAGCGTTGCAACGATGCGGTCAAAGCTTTCCCAATCGCGCGCCGCGCGCCCGATACCGCCGTAGACCACAAGCTCGCCCGGCTTTTCGGCGACATCCGGATCGAGATTGTTCATCAGCATCCGGATCGGCGCTTCTGTGAGCCAACTCTTTGCGGAGAGTTGCGATCCGCGCGCCGCGCGGACAATCCGGGCATTATCGATACGTGTCATCAGCTGATTCCGCTGTTGAGAAATACTTTCATGTCGGGATGCCATGCCAAACGCGTGCATGAAGCGGGTTAAAGCCCATCCGGTAGACCAACTCGGCTGGCCGCTCGATATCCCAGATCGCAAGGTCGCAAAGCTTGCCGGCTTCGAGGCTGCCGGTCTCGCCGAACAAGCCAAGCGCCCGCGCAGCTTCGCGGGTCACCGCGGCGACGCATTCGTCGACGGTCAGGCGAAAGAGAGTCGCCGCCATGTTCATAGCCAGCAGCAACGAGGTCAGGGGCGATGAACCGGGATTGCTGTCGGTCGCGAGCGCAATCGGAACCCGGTGCTTGCGCATCAAATCGATTGGCGGCGCTTGCCGCTCGCGAATGAAATAGAACGCGCCTGGCAACACGACGGCGACGGTTCCGGCCTTGTGCATGGCGACGATGCCGTCCTCATCGGTGTATTCGAGATGATCTGCCGACAGCGCCGAAAATCGCGCAGCGAGTGCGGCACCATGCAGGTTCGAAAGCTGGTCGGCATGGAGCTTGACGGGGAGCTTGAGCTCGCGCGCGCGCGCAAACACCCGCGTGGTCTCTTCTGGCGAGAACGCGATGCCTTCGCAGAAGGCGTCGACGGCATCGATCAGGCCCTCCGCTGCAAGCACGGGGATCATCTGGTCGCAGACATCGGCGATGTAAGCGCTGGAGCGACCGGCCTGCTCGGGTGGCAGCGCGTGTGCGCCGAGAAAGCTGGTTCGAACCGTGACGGGATTTTCTTTACCCAGCCGTCGCGCTGCGCGCAGCTGCCGCCGTTCGGTCGCAAGTTCGAGGCCATAGCCTGATTTGATCTCGATCGATGTTACGCCTTCGGCCATCAACGCATTCAGCCGATGCTGCGCGCCCGATACGAGTTCATCCTCGCTCGCCTGCCGCGTCGCCCTCACTGTCGATACGATGCCGCCGCCACGGCGGGCGATTTCTTCGTAGCTTGCGCCCGCCAGACGGAGTTCGAATTCCTCGGCGCGGTTTCCGCCATACACAAGATGAGTGTGGCAGTCGATCAGACCTGGCGTGACCCAGCGTCCGGCGCAATCGATGCGGTCCGCTGCGTCGAGTGCGGGCGCGTCGGCGTCCGCGCCGGCATAGACGATAAAGCCGTCTTTCGCGGCAATGAGGCCGTCGTCGATGAGACCCAGGCCCCCGCGCTCCGGCGCAAGCGTTGCGAGGCGACATCGGTGCCAGATGCGGTCAACAGCAGTCATGATGGTGGAAAGCCTGCTATCCTTCGGTACACGCTTGGCAGGTTGCCAATTTGTCTATACATATTACACGGACAACGCACTGTCCAGCGCCGACCGTGCTTGGAGGATGGCTTGTCGCAACTGTATTTCGAGAAGGCGTTGCTGCCGGATGGCTGGGCAGCGGACGTCACGATATCGATCGATGGCGGCCATATCGCCACAGTCAAATCCGGTGCAAGGCCGCTGAGCGGCGATGAGCGCCATGCAATCGGGCTGCCCGGCCTGCCCAATCTTCATAGCCACGGTTTTCAGCGCGGCATGGCTGGCCTAACCGAGATGAGGGGCCAATCATCCGACAGCTTCTGGACGTGGCGCGAGCTGATGTATCGGTTTGTCCGGAAAATGACGCCCGAGGATGTCGAGGCGATCACGGCGCAAGCCTATGTCGAAATGCTGGAGGCGGGCTTTACCCGCGTCGGCGAATTTCATTACGTCCATCACGATCAATCGGGCCTGCCTTACGGCAATATCGGCGAGCTTGCTGAGCGCGTCGCAGCTGCGGCGCAGACCAGCAGCATCGGTTTGACCTTATTGCCGGTGTTCTACGCCCATTCCGGGTTCGGTGGGCGGCCGCCCGATCAAGGGCAGCGGCGCTTCGTCAATAGCGTTGATCAGTTCGGCAAGCTCCTTGAGGCCTCGAGGCGTGTGATTGGCGCATGCGAAGGTGGTCTGGTCGGCATCGCGCCGCATTCTCTGCGCGCCGTCACACCCGATGAACTCCAGGCTGTCCTCGCTTTCGCCGGCCGAGGTCCGATTCACATTCATGTCGCCGAGCAGACCAAAGAGGTCGAGGATTGCACTGCGTGGAGCGGCAAGCGCCCCGTCCGCTGGCTGTTCGATCATGTGCCCGTGGATCGCCGCTGGTGTCTCATTCATGCTACGCACATGACCGACGACGAAAGCCGCGACATGGCGGCGTGCGGAGCGGTTGCAGGACTTTGCCCGGTGACCGAAGCCAACCTCGGTGATGGCGTGTTTGACGCGTCGCGGTTTTTGGCAGCCGGTGGCCGCTTTGGTGTCGGTACGGATTCCAATGTCCTGATCGGCGCAGCCGACGAACTGCGGCAGCTCGAGTATTCGCAGCGGCTGGTGAGGCGGGCGCGCAACGTCTTTGCAGCCCGCAGCGGTTCGTCGACTGGGCGCGACCTGTTCGATGCCGCTCTTGCCGGGGGTTCACAAGCGCTCGGTATCACAGGCGGCCTCGCGGAAGGGGCGCCGGCGGACATCGTAAGTCTCGATGCCGGTGATATCGCGCTGGCGGGGAGGTCGGACGACGCCATTCTCGATAGCTGGATTTTCGGTTGCCGGCGTTCTCCTGTGGACTGCGTCTGGACAATGGGCCGCAAGGTTGTGACAAACGGCAGGCACCGGCGGGCGGAGGAAGTGGGAGCTGCCTTCCGCGAGAAGCTAGGGGGATTGCTTGCCGCATGAGCGGAACTGCGAAAACGGACGGCAACGGCGGTATCGCCCTTTACCAGCGTATCCGCAACGACCTCGAAGGACGCATCCTGTCCGGAGAATGGCCGCCGGGCTATCGTGTGCCGTTCGAGCACGAACTGATGGACACATATTCCTGCTCGCGTATGACCGTGAACAAGGTGCTGTCAGGGCTCGCGGCGGCTGGCCTGGTCGAACGCCGTCGCCGAGCAGGTAGTTTCGTATCGCGCCCAAAGGTCCATTCGGCCGTCTTGCAAATCCCCGATCTCAAGGCCGAGGTCGAGAATCGCGGCGAGCAATATAGCTACAAACTTCTCGATCGTCAGAAGCGCGGCGCTCTTAAGCGGGACAAGGCTCGGCTTGAAATTCGCGTCGGCAGTCCGGTTTTGGCACTGCGCTGTCGTCACGATGCCGACGAGCAGCCGTTTGCGCTGGAGGAGCGCCTACTCAACCTAAGCGCGGTGCCGGAAGCCTTGAAACAGAATTTTTCCGTCATCCCGCCGAGCACGTGGCTGGTCGACCATGTGCCGTGGACGGAGGCGGAACATCGTATTTCCGCCTGCAACGCCGACAAGTCTCTGGCCGCCGATCTGCAGATCGAGGCCGGGGCGGCCTGTCTCGTCATCGAGCGCCGCACTTGGCGCAATGGTGAGCCGATTACGTCCGTACGCCTCGTTCATCCCGGCGCGCTCTATGACTTAGTTGCGCGCTTCACGCCCGCCGGTTGACCTTTCGGCTACTTCGCCTTTTCGCCATTGACGAAACGGTTGGTCCAAATGTCGTTTTCGGCGGTCTTGGCGTCGAAATCCTTGCCGAAATTGGTTCCGACGTCCTTGGCGAACGTCAGCATGTTCGTGAAGCCAGCCTCATCCATCTTGCCGCCATCAGCAACACCGTTGCCCATGGCCTTGACGGCCGCCGCCACGGCCTCGGGCGTCGCTTTGGAGAAGAACTGTTTCTGAATTGCTTGCGCGGTGGCGTCGGGTTGCTTCACCAACTGCTGGCTGGCGGCCTGAAGTGCTTGCATCGTCTTGACGAAGAGCGCGGCCTTCTTGCTGTCGATGGGCTTCTTGGCCGCAAGAACGAGATAAGGTTGATGGCTCAGTCCGGGAAAGTCGTCGCCAAGCGAGGCGATCACCTTGCCGGTGCCGGCCTTCTCGGCCAGGAATCCTTCCGGCGGCGACAAGATGAAGGCATCGATCTGCTTGTTCTCGAGCGCGGCCTGCAACGTGACTGGATTGCCGATCTGCGCGACCTTGATGTCAGTCTTCGGATTGAGCCCGCCTTTTTTTGCAAGCCATCGCGCCGCTGTATCCTGCGTGCCGCCTACCGCCGAGACGCCAATGGTCGCGCCCTTGAGCGCGCTCAATCGCTTCTCCAGGGGATCGGTGATCTTGACGCCGGTCCGCTTGAGCAATGCAGGGGAGACGACCAGTTGCAGCGTCACTTTGGACATCAGCGAGTAGACCATTTCGAAGGATTGTCCCTTCGCATCCGCGCGAAGAACCGACTCCGAGCCCACCGCGGCAAGGTCGATATCGCCCGCATCAAGTGCGGCGAGCGCGGCGGCGTCGCCGCCCGGTACGACCACCACGCTACCGGTCACACCCTGGGACGTGAAGGAGTTCAGGGCACGCGCTGCCCACAGCGGCAGAAAACTGAGCGCCGACACGCCTTGCGCGATCCGAACCGTATCCTGGGCCGAGGCCAGCGCCGGGGTCTGCAGAAACAGGGCAGCTCCCAATGCCGCCGTACGTGCCATTTGCTTCAGACTCATGGTGTGCTCCGATTCCAGGATTCCAGATGGGCGTGTGTTCTAGATGTCGGTTGGGCCAGAGCCTGCCGGAGATCTCCAGCGCAGCAGGCGCTTTTCCAGCCTTCCGGCGAGCGCGCCCGCGATCATCACGAAGGCCAGCAAGATGACGATGCCGGCGAATACGCCGGCTGGATCGTACGTCGCCGATGCCTCGTGAATAAAAAGGCCGAGGCCCTGGGTCGAGGAAGTAAATTCGCCGACGATCACGCCGATCACACTGTAGGGTATCGCCATCCGCATTCCCAGCATCACATAAGGAGCCGCGGCAGGCAGGAACACGTGAAATGTGAGCTGACGCTGGTTTGCGCCCATCACCCGCGTGAGATTGACCAACTCGCGGTCGACGCTGCGCACGCCTGCGAAGACATTATAGAACACCAGAAAGAACACCATGATCGCGGCGAGTGCCACCTTGGACCACATGCCAATGCCGAACCAGATGATGAACAGCGGTGCCAGCGCAATCTTCGGAATCCCATAGAATGCCATCACGTAGGGTTCGAAGATACGGGCAAGGCGTGGCGAGCGGCCGAGCGCATATCCGCCGATCACACCGCCGCTGACGCCGATGAGATAGCCGAACACGAGTTCCTGTCCCGTGGTCCACAAGTGCGGATAGATTTCGCCGGAGGTAAACAGTTCGAAGAGCCGCTCGGCGATCGCCGTCGGCTTGCTGACATAGATCTCCTTGATCAGCCGGCCGGCCGACCATTGCCAGAACAGCAGCAAGGCAATTCCCGGGAGCCACGTGAGCAGCCGGTGCGCTATCTGTATGACTCGACTGCGGCGAGGCGAAGCTGCCGCGCCGGCTGCGACCGAAGCCGTATCGTAAGTCATCTCAGTCATCGGCTTGCTCTCGTTCAATGGATACGTCCGATGTCGATTTGCGAGCGGAACTCGGTCCACACCGCGTCGTAGGCAGCTTCATAGCCTTCGTTTCGGAAGGGCTCGAACACGTTGCGTGGCCGCGGTAAATCGATCGCGATCTTCGCAAGGAGCCGCGAAGGTCGCTGGCTCAGTACCACGACGTGATCTGCAAGCAGCACGGCTTCGGTGATGTCGTGAGTGACGAAAATAATGGTTGCGCCGGCTTCGAGCGATAGCGCCTGCAGATCGTTTTGCATGACCATGCGGGTCTGTGCGTCGAGGGCGCCGAAGGGTTCGTCCATCAAGATCACGTCGGGACGGTACACCAGGGTGCGCGCGATCGATCCGCGCTTTTGCATGCCGCCTGAAAGTTGGCTCGGGAAATAATCTTCGAAGCCTGAAAGCCCGACGGAGGCAAGCGCATTGGCGACACGCTCGCGGCGTTCAGCAGCCGCAACGCCGCGCAGCAGCAACGGCAGTTCGACGTTCTGGGAAAGCGTTTTCCATGGGAACAGTTGCGCCTGCTGAGGCACGAAGCCGACCTCGGTGTTTACAGAGCTGACGCTGCGGCCATGATGGCGTACGCCCCCACGAGTGGGGGCAAGAAGTCCCGCGGCCATCTGCAACAGCGTGCTTTTGCCGCATCCACTGGGGCCGATGACCGCGACGAATTTGCCGCGCTCGATGTCAAAGCTGATTCCGTCCAGCACGCGGATCGGTGCCCGCTGACCGGGCGCTGGAAAGTCCTGCCCGATTCCATCGAAGGCGAGTATTGGGTCGCTCATCCCGAGGCGTTTCCTTATCGAACATGTCTATACATAATCGAACCAGCCGAAACGGGCAAGCCGATATCGATGAGGATATCTTGACCCCCGCTGCTCAAGCGTCGTCGTGCCCGACGTTCAATAAGTAGGCCGCAATATCACAGTCTGGGCGCAAAGCGCCTGCGGGGCTCATTTGGCTTTTCCTATTGGCAGCTTCAGCCGATCCGGATTAGTCGCACCCCCTCCCTTCGTCTAACGTTGCAAGAACGGTGCGGCCGCGTGGGCATGCGGCGTGCCCGACGACGACAAAAAGAGAAAACGATGGCTGGCAAGGTAGCGGGTAGGATTGTTCTTCCCGACAAGGTGATTGAGCACGGTTTCGTTCTCGTCGGTGACGGCATGGTGAGGGCGGTTGGGTCTGGTGGCGTTCCCGCAGGCGAAAAAACATGGCGGCTCCCGCTTTTTCGTGCTGCCCGGTGCGATCGACGCAGGTTCATAGTCGCAGCCAACTCGGACAGGAGGACTACAGAAAGGCGCCGACACGGCTGCGTTTTTATGAGGTGATCGAGCGCGACCAGAAGGTCTATCTTTTGGTCAACAAGCGAGCGACGGAAGCACAAGGTTCCGACGCAACGGCTTCGGCCGCTTGAGAAAGCGGCTCCGCGCCGACCAGCACACAATCACGGAGGAGGGTCATCATGACCGCGCAGGCCGACAACTTCGCAAGCATGCTGAACAGCGGCGAGATGATCGTCGCACCGGGAGCCTATGATTGCATCACCGCTCGCATGGTCGAGCAGGCGAGTTATTCCGCCTGCTACATGACCGGCGCCGGCGTTGCGGCAACGCTCGGCTATCCCGACTACGGCCTCGTGACCATGAGCGAGATGGCCGACAATGCCGGCCGCATGACCAACGTGCTCAACATCCCGCTGATTGCCGACGCCGATACCGGTTACGGCAACGAGCTTAATGTGGTCCGCACGGTTCGCGAATACGAGAAGCGCGGCGTAGCAGCGATCCAGATCGAGGATCAGAGCTTCCCGAAACGCTGCGGACACCTCGACAACAAGGAGGTGGTCCCGCTTGATGAATTCCTGCCCAAGATCCGCGCCGCCAAGGCTGCGAAAAGCAACCCGAACTTCACGATCATCGCGCGCACCGACGCCCGCGCGATGATCGGGTTTGATGAAGCCGTGCGCCGCGCCAATGCCGCGCTCGGCGCCGGTGCCGACGTGGCTTTCATTGAGGCGCCGCAGACGTTAAAAGAAGTTCACGCGGTGCCGAAGCTGGTGAAAGGGCCCTGCCTCCTCAACATCGTCTGGAAAGGCAAGACGCCGGAGGTGTCGATCTCGGACGCACGCGCCATGGGGTTCAGGATCATGATTTTCCCAGGCATGCTGTTCAAGGCCGTGATCGGCGCCTGTGATAATGTGTTGGCCGATCTGAAGTCGCAAGGCAAGCACCCGGTGCCACCCGGCGACATGAACATCAAGGCGGGATTTGCACGCGTGGGCGCCAATGAATGGGATCCGCTGCGCGAGCGTTTCCGCGATCCCTCGCTGCAGCTTGCAGGCTGATGGCTAGAGCGTTTTCGAGCGAAGTGGGCACCGGTTCGCGTGAAGAAAACGCGCCAAAACAAGAATCTAGAGCTTTGGTTCTGATTCAATCGGAACCAAAGCTCTAGGGCCTGCCCACGCAACGCAGGCGTGTGACCAGTCGACGATAACCCGAAAGGAGTGATCGCATGGCGTTCGAACTCGATCGGATCGACCACGTCGTACTAAACTGCACCGATCCCGATAGGACCATCGCTTGGTATCGGAAAGTTCTCGGTATGAAGGCGGAGAACTATGACAATGACCGCACCGCGCTCGTGTTTGGCAAGCAGAAGTTCAATGTGCGGCGGACAAGGACCGCGAACTGGAAGACCTGCGACGTAGATGCGCCCGGCTCGCTTGATCTCTGCTTCATCACGAAATCGTCGCCCGAGGAGGTGCTCGACCATTTCCGCAGCTGCAACGTTACCGGCATATCTGGACCGGTCACCAGATCGGGTGCGCTCGGTCCGATCGCCTCCGTCTACTGCAGCGACCCGGACGGCAACTTGATCGAAGTCGCATCTTACGCGGAAGAGGGGCAGTGAAAGCTGACCGCGATGAAGGAGGAATCCGTATTGATCCTTCATGGTCAGGCCGAAATCATACGGTAATTTCAACTATATAAGAGTTGTCGGAACCGGCTCGCGGCGAGGATGGCCGCCCCGCAAGCGCAGCGTCTTCATCACGCAAATCACACACTTGTGCCCGGCGGGACCGATCGCAGCCGCTCGCGCGTTTGCGATTTCCGGTCCACGGCAACCACGATTAAACCTCAATGACAGTGTTGACACGCGGCTGGAGTAGCGGCTGACCGACGGCAGCCGTCGGCGACCTGCGATCCGCATTGAGATGAGAGCAATTTTCATGACTTGGCGGCGCCAAGCCGCGATAGCCGGATTGACCCTTCTGTTCATCGCCCTGTTCGCCTCGTTGCGAGGCACTATGGCGGAGTCCGAAATGGACAGGGATTCCCAAATTCGGGAGATCATCGCGCGCGACATCGCTCCCACGGCGACCACGGATCAGCCGGGCGGCCTTGCGGTCGCGGTCCATGTCGCAGGCGAGACGCTGTTCTTCAACTACGGCCTCGCTGATCAGGCCAAGAAGAAGCCGGTCACCTCGGATTCGCTGTTCAATCTTGGCTCGGTGCGGAAGGTTTTCGAGGCGACCTTGGTTGCGCTCGGAACCATTCGTGGCGAACTGAAGCTGGACGATCCTGTCAGCAAATACGTCACCGAATTGCGCAGCGACTATATGCGCCGGGTAACGATCGGCCAGCTCGTCACTCACACCTCCGGCCTCCTGCTGCCGACCGATCACCCGCCCTGGCCCAATGAGTCATACTCGCTGGCCGAATTCCTCGACATGCTCAACGCCTTCACTCCTCAAGGAGGGGAAGCGCCCGGCAAGCAGCGCATCTATACGCACGCCGGCTACGTGCTGCTCCAGCTCGCGCTCGAGCGTCGCTACGGGCTTCCGATCCGCAAGCTCATCGAGGATCGCATTCTGTTGCCGCTCGGCATGACCTCGACGCTCCTTCCCGAACGAGGTCCCGACAGGCGTGCCGTGATCGGCGGCCCGCGCGAGCAGGAGCTCGCCCAAAGGCTCGTTCAAGGCTATTCCGATCACGGCATGGCGATCGGACCGCCCGGCGAGCAGCAGACCTATTTCGATTTTCCGGGCACCGGCCAGATGTTCTCGTCGGCGCGCGATCTTTCCCTCTTCCTCGCGGCCTCTCTCGACGGCAAGGTGGCTGATCCGCAGCTGCGCGAAGCCTTGCGGATGACGCAGCACGAGCTGTTTCGCGTCGACAAGAAGTTCGGACAGGCGATGGCGTGGGAAACGATCGACGTGGACGGTGTCGCGGTCGTCGACAAGCCGGGTGGTCTCAACAACGCCTCGGCTTATATGGGCCTCGTGCCGGGACGCGGGATCGGTATTCTCCTGCTCGCCAACCGCGGCGAATTTCCCCACGAAATCGCCCGCTACCGCGTGCTGCCGGCCTTGTC
>Ga0134128_10002368_pt1 | contig 23445 bp, 20 predicted proteins | sample KB31754_FD_96462 | JGI IMG/M metagenome (GOLD analysis project Ga0134128, IMG submission 96462) | Terrestrial soil microbial communities with excess Nitrogen fertilizer from Kellogg Biological Station, Michigan, USA - KB3-175-4 | ecosystem: Environmental > Terrestrial > Soil > Unclassified ... | reverse complement strand
GCCCTGCACCGTGCCGCCGTAGATTGCCACGTTGGTGGCGCGTACCGAGACGTTGTACCCGTAGCTCACGGCGTCGATGCCGTGGATCACGTGATTCAGGTTGTTGGCGAAGGTGCCCGTGCCGAACACCCATCCGTTGCGATAGTATTGGCCTCCATACGACGGTCCGCCCGCGCCTCGGGCCCGGCAATTCAGAAACTCGGTGATGTCCTCCTGCCACGGATCGTAGCTATCGCCCAGTCCACCGATCTGCCAGGCGGCCTCCCAGGTGAGCCCTCCCACCTTGACGAACGCGAAGTTGGTGGAGGAGGAGCCGCGCGCGGTGAGCGCGGGGTCGCGGTGGTAGTAGATGCCCGTGTACACCCCGACGCCGGAGCCGCCTTCCACGCTGAAGCGATCGAAGGAGCCCTCGAAGCAGCCGTCGAGATCGAGCACGGATTCGGGGAGTACGACGAAGGTGCTGGACGCATCGGGTGCGGGCGTGATGGCGTGGCCGAAGGTAATCTTCTCGGACGTGTTGCCGGCAACCTTCGAGCTTTGTCCCGCGGCCGCGCCCGCGGTGATGCACACCCACATGCCGCGAAGTTCGTCGCCCTTCCACTTCGCACCCGACTTCGTGAGTGTGGTGGCAGTGCCCGCGGTGGCCTTTCCGCCCGCAATGCCGAAGGAGCGGATGATGGAATTCTCCAGCCCCGCACCCGTGATGGAGAAGCCCACCACACTCACGATGCGCAGCGGATTGGTGACCTTGTAGACGGCGCCCGCGCTGAGCCGGATGCGCCCTGTGGCCCAACGCGGCGGGCCGTTGGTGGTAGGGAGCACCGGCTTCGCCGGCACCTGCTCAGTGAAGGACTCGAACGGTGCACCGCAGCATGCGTCGATGCAGGATTGCAGCGCGAGCGTGTCGTCGCTGGCGCCATCGCCGCGGGCACCCCACCATTCGGGGAGCACGTCCGCGAGGAGCGCGGTGCGGGTGTTGGTGCCGGTCTGGTTGGGCGCAGTGAAGCGAACGGTCACTCCCTCGCCGAAAATCTGGTACGCGCCCGCGCGGATTTCACCCCTGATGGTGAGTATCGGCGTGGCGCCGCGCCGGGCAGTGAGGCGAGCGCCGTTGGGGAAGTCCAGTGCGACATTGCGCGGGATGACGAGATCGGCGCCGAGTGCGTACTCGCCTGGCGGGAAGTACATGGTGCCGCCGGATAGTGGTATTTCCCCGGCGAGGTCTCGGATGGCACGCGTGCTGTCATTCGATCCGCCCGCTCGTATGCCATGGGTTGTGACGTCAAACAGTCCGCCAAAATCTGGCATCTTCGTAGCCTCAAACGCGTGAACAGCCTTCCGCCAGTCCAATCCGCACTCACTTCAGAAGGTGTTCAGGCCCGCTTCGAAATCGAACCCATCCTCCAAGTGACGATTCCAAAGCTATTTCAGCTGCGCATACCGTGCTACACGCGAGATGGAGAACGCGCGGTGGTGACATTTTTGTACGAGCTACGATCACGTCGTGGCGAATGTTGATACGACATTGTCTTTTGGGTGAGGCTCTCAAGTTTGATCGCCGCAGTTCAATATGCGACGCTGAACGGTTTTAGAGCGAATGCCCAGCTTCGGTGAGTGCGCCCGGAAAGCTGTCCCAGAGGCTGCACCGAATAGGGAAATGAGCGCTTCTACGAGCCTACTACGTCGAATAAGTCGGGGTTTGGGTGCGACTGCACTCGGCTACGGATTTACTCTGTTTGCCCAGGTAGTGAGCGTGCCGCTTTTTCTGAAATTCTGGGGCGTTCAACTATACGGAGAGTGGCTGGTTCTTAGCACCGTGCCCGGCTATTTCGCGATGAGCGATGTCGGATTCTCCAGCGTGGCGTCTAATGAGATGACAATGCAGGTTGCGGACGGAGACTATGAGGGAGCGCTGACGACGTTCCAGAGTACTTGGGTCTTCATCAGCGTGCTCACTGCGTTCTTCCTCATCGTAGGCGTGACAGTAGTCTGGCTCCTCCCCGTGGAGCGCTGGATAAACCTGAGCCGACTTGCTCACTCTGATGCCGCTACGATCATCACGCTCCTCTTGCTCTACGTTACCGTCGACTTGCAGGGAACTCTACTGGAGGCTGGGTTTCGCTGCGTGGGTCGTTATGCGTCTGGCACGTTTTGGGGCACGATACTGAGATTCGTTGAACTCGTAGCTTTGCTCACGGCGGTTGGCCTGGGTGCTTCACCGTCGGTAGCTGCGTCCGTGTACCTGTTGTTTCGCATCATTGCGCAGTGTGGCTATCGACTCATCCTTAAGCGCCATGCGCCTTGGATTGTCTACGGCGTAGCACATGCGCGTGCCTCAGTCGTGCGTCGCCTTGCGCGGCCCGCCATCGCCTTTATGGGATTTCCTGCAAGCAATGCACTTCGGCTGCAGGGCACAGTCATGCTGGTAAGTATTTTGTTGGGCCCACTTGCCGTGGTGACGTTTACGACTGTCCGCACGTTGTCAAATGCCGCGAAACGAGCGATTGGAATAATCAATCACACAATCTGGCCCGAACTCTCCATGGCATTTGGAGGACAAAACGTACTACTGGCTAGGCGCCTGCATGGCTACGGTTGCCAAGCCTGCGTATGGATTGGCGCCGTAACAGTGCTTGTGCTCAGCTATGTCGGGCCATGGCTGATCGAGAAATGGACGAGTGAGGCCGTACATCCAAGCGGCACGTTCCTTCATTTGATGCTGGTGTCCGGGGTCGTGAGCGCCCTGTGGTATACGAGCTCAGTTGTACCCATGGCGATAAATCGTCATGAAAGGTTGGCGGTCTACATATTTCTCGGAACCCTACTCTCCTTGGTACTCGCGGGCTGGTTTGGTTCGCTCTGGGGCTTATCCGGCTTCGCTTTTGCGTTGCTCGTTGTTGACGCTGCGATTACCGGATTAGTCTTACGAATGTCGCTTGACTTGCTTGATGAGCGGCCATCTAGCTTTGCACGTCATTTTATTCGTATTCCTTCCTTCTTGCGTGTCGCCATTCTGGATCGTCGATAATCATCTCGAGCAGGAGGGAATGTTGCGTGATACCTCCGCGCTGCATGGACACCGAAGCAGGCAGGCGATGAACCAACGGGATACCCAGAACGACGAAATCGCGATCTGCATTCGACTCCAAGGTGCTATGGCGCTGCAGCAAAGCGTGACGATCAAAGCAAGAACAAGAGAACGTTTCACTCTGCGCCGTCGTGCGCTTCATAGCTGAACGAAAGCGACGCCTGGCCTACCAATATTGGGCCCGATCCGATCATGCTCAAACACGGCCCGAACCTGCGGAAGGTACTCGTCCTGCGCAGCAGGACGTCGCAAGCAGATGGCGTGCCCCTTCGAAGGAAGCGTGTCGACTCATATCGGCGCATCCGGCCATCACATGCTTGGTGGCCATCGCTTGACGGGAGACCGAGTCCCGGCAATGAGTCGGGTCTAAAATGACCAAGAAGCCTCCATCGACCGCAACGGAGCGTAGACAACAACTCCTCAAAGAAGGCTCCGGCTGGCTGCTTTGGTGTGCAGCTATTCTGGGGCTCCTCGCGATGGGTTCAGGCCAAGCCGCGCAACTTTCGGCTGCCGGAGCCGCAGTAGGATTGGCATTCGTGCTACGCGATGTCGCGCAACTCCAACGGGGGAAGCTTGGACCGATTACGCTCTTTGCGTTCGCTCTGTTCGTTAGTAGTCTTGCGAATGCCGTCGGGTTCTTGTCCATAAGCTACAACGGCTTGACGTCTCCCTATGCGATCTATGCTGACGAGGACTTCTTCTTTCTTGCGTCCGCCCTTCTGTCCATAGGAGGTATTGCGACGATTGTTGGTTATCGATACGTCTCGGCGTTCGGTGTCCTTGAAGTTCTCACTTCACCACTCCCAATGATTCATACTCGCGTGCGAAGCCGGTTTATGATCACTGGTGGCGTAGCGATTTCCGCTCTGGGTATGGCGGTGGACTTCCTGCCACCGGAGCGAATACCTGGGACGCTCGGCTCACTTTTGATGTGGGGTCCGAATTTGGTGGTATTCGCCCTCGCACGAGTTGGTTTTTCGAGTCGGCATACACGCACTATCGCAGTGGCGCTGGTTATCGCACTCCTTGAGGCGACACGTGCCGCGCTGTTCGACTACCTTCGATTCCATATCGTCCTGCCAATTTTTGCGTTCACCTTGGCGGCTATAATCGGAACCAGATCATTGCGAATTCTCCGCACGTGGTCCTTCGCGCCGATCTACTTAGTCGCAACGATATTCATAGCGTACTTCGCGATTCTTGGCCAGGCGCGTGGGAGCCGCTCCACTGGGATGGAACGCATTGCAGACGTTGCATCGAACAAGCGGGAGCTGGAGCTGAGCGGCACGTCAGATGCAGGGCTGATGGTGCGTCTTACGACTTTGAATCAGCTCTCTCAAATTGGACGGTTAGTGCAGGAACGGGGCTATTTACATGGACAGACTCTCCAGTATCTCGCCTTTGCATTTGTCCCTCGAATGCTATGGCCGGAGAAGCCCGTCATCGCAAAGGGACAATGGTTCGCTTTCCAAATTGGGCAAGCGTTTGAAGACCCCGAAGGGGGGTACACGAATTCGGTGAACATGACCGTGCCAGGAGAATTGTATTTGAACTTCGGGTGGGTTGGTGTCGTGATTGGATGTTTCGCATTCGGCAGTCTACTCGCCGTGCTCTGGTCGAGGACCGCATTCTGGAGCGATCCTCGCAATGTCCTCGGCTCCGCGTTCGGCTTTTACGTCTTGTGGAGCAGTTTCGGTGCAGGTGCGGACATCCAAATTGTTGTCACCTTGATCGCGATGTACCTCCTCTTCGTGGTGGCCAGCTTTTCCGCGGCCGCGCTTGGATAGGGACATCGTAACTCGTTCGTGTATTGCGTCAGATGAAAGTGCGGTGTTTGACGCGCGGGATGCTGAATGGAGCAACGGCCGACCACTTCATCTATCTCAAAATCGCGGGCACGTTCTCTTTTCTGTACAGCGTGCCGGATCGAGCCAAGCGCTACATCCTCCACTGCGAATTCCGCTGCCAGATGAGCGAGCGCGACCTCAAGCGAATATGGTAGCGCGCTAAGGCGAAGTACTCCGAGGCCCGGCCACGGATCATCGCGTGGGACTTCACAGAGTTAGTTCATGCGGTTTGCGGGGATGACGCAATTCCGGACTTCACTGAACCGCCTACGGTCGAATGGGAAACTAGAACACCATGATCGCTGGCGGAAATCCGAGTAGTTCCGGCCCGGCGTGCCGCTCGCACCAGCAGAATCCAGCGTTGGCCGCACGTTAAGTCGAGCACTGACCTATCGGTCGTGCGGCTGCACAACCCGTGGACTACATCACGCCCGGGACTTGGCGCCTGAGGCGCCAAGCGGAGGTGTTCGCGGCTCAGGCGAGGAAGCTTGGCGCGACTCGCTGGCGCCGCGCGCAGGGCCCCCAAGTCTCATCCGGTCAGCCCCAGGGAACTAGCGAAGCGCAATCGACGACCCTCCATTTCCAGCTGAACCCAAGCCACATGATTGCCGACCGGTTGCAGATCGTCGTCGTGGGGGACTAGCGTATCGCTAATCAGGTTGAATCCAGAACCATGCACATTGGTGTCGCCATTCCGTCCTTTCGGGGACAGTCGATGATAGCCGAGACCCTCGCTTCGGTGCTCGAACAAAGTCACACCGACTGGACCTGCGTTGTAGTTAATGACGCTCAGGAAGATGGAACTAGAGAGGTCGTCGAGAGACTTGGCGATCGAAGGATTCATTATATCTGCGATGGACGGCGCCGCGGACAACTCGCCAACTTCAATCGCGCGATTCTTGAGGTGCTCAAGTACGATCCAGCTATTATCCGTCTGCTCTCGGCAGATGACGTCCTCTATCCGCATGCGTTCGCTGATATCGTCCGCCTCTTTGGGATGTTCCCGAACCTAGGCCTGGTTGCAACGTACTTCGACGTCATCGACGAATCGGGCCGCATTCTCGCGCGAGTAGATATGAAAGGACGCACGGACAGGGTAATATCTGGCCGCGAGTATTTGTGGAAGGGCGCAGCCGTAGGCAACACAATTGGCGGACCAAGTTCGGTTGCACTACGCCGTGAGGTTATCGAGACGGCGGGGCTGTTCGATACGCGGCTTAACTACGCTGGAGACCGGGAATTATGGCACCGGATTGCTGCGCAGTGGCACATTGGTTGGATAGGTATGAGAAGTGGATTCCAATACCGACGGCACGCCGAGTCAGTAACGGTCCGTGACAGGTTCTCTGCCTCGCGATTCACGGACAAGATCCGCTCGATTCGCCTAATCGCAGCAACGGAGGCAATGTTCGGTTGGCGGTGGTGGATACATCAGTACACTATCGGCTGGCTTCATGCGATAAACGTGCAGATGCTTGCGATTATGGCAGTGCGAAGAGAGTGGAGTGGTTTTAGAACTGGGCTACGAGTATCGCTAAGAGAAGGCATTGTCGTGTATGCGCCATTCTGGCTGGGACGGCTCCCAGTACAAATCGTCCGAGCAGTGATCGGACGCGATCCGTCTGCGCGTTTGATATGGCGTTCAGTGCACGAGTCCTTCCAGCCGCCAATGGTGGCGGTCGGGAGTAGCAAAGATGGGGATGAGGAGGAGACCCTTCCGGGATGACAAATTTGTCACGTCAAACGGTTAGAGCTTAGTGCTCCGGAGCATCGTAGCAGCTCTCGAGATTGTTGCAGTGACAGCATGCAACAAGGGGACACGACTTCAGCGTCGGATGCTCGATCGGTCGAGACAACAGTCGGCACGAAGATGGGGGCCATCTGTTCTCTCAGGAGACGCAAGTTATTGGATCATCTTCGCCCTGATAGTCGCTATATGTGGACTCTATGTTTCTTATTTCATCCCACGTGGCTGGATCCCTCACGACGATGGAACGCTTGCTCAGAGTGCAGAACGAGTGCTTCAAGGGCAATTTCCACATCGTGACTTCGATGATGTCTACACTGGGGGGCTGAGCTTTCTTAACGCGGCGGGGTTTCGTCTCCTCGGAATCAACTTGCTTACGCTGCGTCTCATTCTTTTCACTCTATTTGTCCTTTGGGTACCAGCCCTTTATTACGTAGCAACCAGGCTTACTGCGCCGCTTTACGCCGCAGCAGTTGTCCTTCTTGCAGTCGCTTGGAGTCTGCCGAACTATCCGGCTGCCATGCCGTCGTGGTACAACCTCTTCTTGGCCACTTTCGGAGTCGCTACTCTATTCCGCTATTTCGAGAACAGGCATTCAGGATGGCTCGTAGCCAGTGGTGTGTTCGGCGGCCTATCCTGCGTCATCAAAATAGTCGGGCTCTACTACATCGCAGCCGTGCTGTTGAGTTTGGTATATTACGAGCAATGCCAAGCGCGACCTAGCGATGCCGTGCGCTTACATCGCACGCCACTCTACACGGCATTTCTCACAATATGCCTTGGAGGTTTTCTTGGTGTTCTCATTGATCTCATAGGGCACCAGGCGGGAAGTGGCGAGATTTTTCAATTCCTCATACCCAGCATTGCGATCACATGCTTCTTGGTGTGGTATGAGTGTTGGGTACCGTCCAGTGATGGCGTTTCGCGCTTCGGCGCGCTTTTTCGGTTAGTAGTTCCCTTCTCGCTAGGCGCGGCACTGCCAATTGCAGTATTCCTAGTACCCTATTACGCGTCCGGCGCGTTGCGTGCGCTTTTTGATGGGGTCTTCGTGAAGCCATCGAGCCGATTTACGTACGCGGCGCTACCTGCCCCTGCAGCGTGGAAGTTGGTCATCGGAGGAATTGTCGTTTTGGGTGCATTCCTCGTTTGCCAACTCGGGCGGTCGCGTAAAGCACGCATTCTAATTTGGCTTGTTGCACTCATGTTGCTGGGGATCGTCGGGCGCTACGAGATACTCTACAAGTCCGCTTGGATGGCAATGCGGGCGCTGGTACCGCTAATTGTGCTATGTGGTGTGTGGCGTCTAGCTTGTCGCGGGGCGACATTCTCGTTGTTGCATCGACAGCAGTTGTTTCTTCTCGTCTCTGCCTGCGCGTTATGCGCGTTGGTCGAGTTTCCGTTCGGTATGGATGTGTACTTCCTGTACTGTGGAGGAATTGTTGCATTAGCCGGGCTTGGCCTGGTCGCAATCGAGCGACAGCATGACAGTTTCGCCCTGATTACACTCTGCTCGGTATTCCTCCTGTTTGCACTGCGACTCAATGGGGAGTTCGTATTTACAATGGGAGGTAAGTTCACCTCCAGCCAACCCTTGAAAGTCCTCGAGCTGCCGCGCGGAGGAATTGAAGTGCCACCGAAGGAAGCCCGCGAATACGCTGAACTCACCAGCACACTGCGCTCACACGCGAGCGGTGTTTATACGTTCTGTACCCCCGATTGCCCAGAGGTCTATTTCCTGTCCTCGCTGCACAATCCCACGCGAACGCTATACGATTTCCTGGATACGCCAGATGGGCGTACAACGCGCATCATGAATACGCTTGGCGCTCACGGCGTAAGCGCAATCGTACTCAACATGAGTCACAGTCACTCTGGACCGCCGCCGCCTGAGCTCCAGCGGCTTCTGATCCAGCGGTACCCCTTCGCCCAGACAGTTGGCTCGTTTGTTGTCAGGTGGCGCGAATGACGATTCGGGACAGGCTGATGGAGCAGTCGGTGGTTTACCGACTTTGGCAAGCACCATTTGCCGAACGAAAGCTGTCACCGCTTTTTCGCCACAATGACCTGCGGACGACTCACCGAGTCCTGGATGTCGGATGTGGTCCGGGAACTAATACCCGCCACTTCCAACATGCAGACTACCTTGGAATAGATATCAATTCCGCATACATCGAATCCGCGCGGAGACGATATGGACGACGTTTCGTGGTCGCCGACGTCACGTCATATCACGTTCCTGAGAGTGAGCGATTCGATTTCATTCTCGTAAACAGCTTCCTGCATCATCTCGATACAAACGACGTTCTGCGGCTGCTGAACCATCTCAGTTTACTGCTGGCAGTTGGTGGTCACATACACGTTTTCGAACTCGTAATGCCCACTAGTCCTTCCGCTGCCCGGCTGCTTGCAAGGTGGGATCGGGGTGACTTCGCGAGGATGCTGTGCGATTGGCACTCATTGTTAGGCAAAGCCTTTTCGACGGTTGTGTTTGAACCGTACGCGTTGAGCCTCTTTGGACTAACGTTGTGGAATATGGTCTACTTCAAGGGTGGACGCCTGTAATGGACCGTATAGTTCCGCGCGTGTCCGTGGCGGTGCCCCTGTTCAATGAGGAAGTTGGAATTCCCGAGTTACTGCGACGGACCCGCGCGGTCCTTGACTCCCTACCGGGGGGGCCGCACGAGGTCGTTCTGGTGGACGATGGAAGTAGAGATGGGACTCTCGCGCTATTGGAGCAGGAGGCGCAGCACGACGATCGCTTGACGGTGATCTCGCTCTCTCGGAATTTCGGGCATCAAGCCGCGCTGACTGCGGCATTGGACTACGTCGATGGAGACGTGACAATCCTCATCGATGGCGATCTGCAGGACCCGCCAGAGTTGATCCCACAATTTCTTGAGCAATACGCAGTCGGCTATGACGTAGTGTATGCTGTTCGGGCGAGCAGATCGGAGGTGTGGTGGCTGCGATCTGCGTATTTTGTTTTCTATCGGATACTCAGTGTGCTTTCGACTGTGAAACTCCCTTTCGATTCTGGCGATTTTTCACTGCTTTCACGGCGCGTAGTCGAGCAACTCCGAGCGACAAGGGAGCGCCATCGCTTTCTGCGTGGACTTCGCGCGTGGGTCGGCTTTCGCCAGTCAGCCATTCTCGTTGAGCGACCTGGGCGGTTCGCGGGTACAAGCAAATATTCGCTTCGTAAATTGCTTCGACTTGCGTTCGATGGGGTCTTTGCGTTCTCGGTTGTGCCAATTCGCGCATCTCTATTCATTGGGGCGCTCGCGATTACTGTCACGGGGTTATTCGCTTTATACGCGTTGTACGCGAAGCTATTCATGCACCAGGTACCTCAGGGGTTTACTGCGCTCACACTTCTACTCACATTCTTCTTTGGCATGCAGCTACTCTTCATGGGCGTAATCGGCGAGTATGTGGGTCGCGTTTACGAAGAAGTGAAAGCACGTCCGCTGTATGTAATCGATAGAGTGATTGGCCGCGGTAACGGGCGCAGCAGAATGCACGCCGGGGATATTGCACGTCCCTACGAGTAGGAGCCTGCGCAGCACGACAGGTGTTGCAGCAGCTAGTGCTTGTACGTGAAGTCCGTCCGCCAGTGATGCGATGCCTGATGTTCGTGTTGGATCATTGCACCGGCCCCCAGGTTTTGTGGTGCAGCCGGCTAGAGTGCATGAGCTTGCACCGCCGATCGATCGTCGAGGTGAAGATGCTCGGCGCGATCTGGCCCAATTCGATTGTTGCGAACCAGAATTCCACGTGAGTGAGCCTCGAAATGTGGGTCGGCGTATGATGCAGCGTGGCGCGGGGATGCGCCGCCGGCCACACCGCCACGGCTTTCGTCTTATGCGCCGACAGGTTGTCGGCGATGAGGCGGATCGCTTGCCGCCTTGGATTGTCCGCGGCCAACTGTGTCTGGAATCGGAGGAGCTCTGCGCTCGTGAGCCGCGGGGCTGTTGCACCATGCGCGCGAACCGTGGCCGCGTGGAGGGCAGCAAATACGGATAGCGTGCCGTAGAGTGTGTACTCGAAGCCGTGGCGCTCCGCGCGGCCCCAGGCCAGCCCGACGAGAGCGGGAGCAAGGGATCGAGCCGGCCGAAAAGTCGCTCGTGGTGGGAAACTCGCCACGACGGCCTGCGAGAATGACGCTTCCGTCAATTCACTAACAGTCCACCAGGAAACAATGCAGTCGGACTATGCGCTGCGCTATCGCGTGCTGTATCAGCGGCACTGGTGGTGGCGTGCCCGTGAACGATGGATTCTGCGTGCCCTGTCGCGGTGGCGCCCACCTGGAGGATGGCCGAGTGTCCTTGACGTCGGGTGTGGCGATGGCCTGTTCTTCGACCAACTTGTCGCCCTTGGAGCAAATGTAGAAGGAGTGGAACGCGACGCATCGCTCGTTTCACCGGATGGGGCACATCGCCAGAAGATCACTATCGCGCCATTTGATGAACGCTTTCAACCGGGTAAGCGCTACTCTCTGATTCTGTTATTGGACGTTCTGGAACACATGGAGGATCCGGTGGCTGCGCTGCAGCATGCCGTGAATCTCCTGGAAGCGGATGGCCGCGTGATCGCGACGGTTCCGGCATTCATGATTCTTTGGACTTCACATGACGTGATCAACCGGCACTTTACGCGGTATACCCGGCGCACATTTGACGAGCTTGCGCAAAGCGCGGGCCTTCAAGTTGACGTTGCCAGATATTTCTTCCATTGGACATTTCCCGTCAAATTGGCTGCTCATTTCGCCCAGCGCGCGAGCACGCAAAAGGTGGTTGTGCCCGCTGTGCCATCTCGTTGGCTGAACGGCTCCCTCCACGCCCTGTCAGTGTTTGAACAATGCACGCTGGGAAGGCTGAGGTTACCCTTTGGGAGCTCCTTGTTAATCGTCGGCCAACGTGCTAGCCCCTTAGACAGTGAGTCAAAGCGTAAGAGTGTGCAGCAGAGCTAATGACCTTCACGACGGTTGCTTAGAAGAGAATACGGCGTAAGACGAAGAGCATGGCGCATGCTCTTTTGATGGCGTCGCAATTAGCGGCTGCGGCGTCAGGAATCGCCTTCAGTTCGGCAACGAAGACCGGGAGCGCTGTCGCCTCTGCGTCAGATCATGCCGTTGCCTTGCTCTTCCTCGTTGGTAAGCTCCTCTATCGGATAGACATTTGGGCATGGACTTTCGGGGGGTGCTTGATGGGAGGCTATCTCGATGCGAAAGGCAGGGTTTTGCAAAGTCGCAGATCGTTTCGATTTTGAAAGAAGGTGAAGCCGGCGTGCCGGTGGCGGAGATCAAACAGAAGCACAGAATCAGTCGGCCGCGTATTTCAACTGGAAGTCAAAGGATAGCGACGCGAGCGTGACCGAGCGCGGCGTCTCAAAGAACTCGAGTTTGAGGACGTAAAGCTAGAGCGGATGTGCGCAGAGCCCGGACGAGAGAACGCCACGATCAAAGACGTATTAGAGCAGAAGTTGTGACGCCGTCTGCGAGGCGGCAGGCGATCGCAACCCTGCACGATGCGCATGGAGTTCCAGTGCGTCGGGCGTGTGAGGCGGTGCGATTATTGCGGGAGGCCAACTGCAGGCCGCGCTCAACACCAGCTGGGCGCTCGACTTAATGGTGGACAGGCTCTACAACGGCCGACGCTGCGGCACGCTCAATGTCATTGACGAGGGCAACCGGGTATTCCTCGCCATCGAAATTGGGACCACGCTGCCGAGCCTTCGCATGATTGCCGTCCTCGAAGCATTGATCGCGCTCCACGGGCACCGTGGCACTTGCACCTCGACAATGGGCCAGAACTCATTTCGCTTGCCCTCACGGGCGTGGTGCGAGGCGCGCGACATTCACCTCCGCTACATCCAACTTGGCAACCCATCGCAAAGCGCGTTCATCGAGCGGTTCAACCGTACGTACCGTACCAAGATTACCGACGCATACATGATCGCGTCGTTTACCACGGTCCGGGACCTGACCTCCGAATGGCTCTATTGCTACAACACCCAGCGACCGCACGACGGCCTTGCCCATGTGCCGCCGCTCACCTATCGGTCAAGATCAAGTGCATTCGTCGACTCTTCTTCAGAATTGTCTACCTGAGGGGGAGATTACCGCTCGCCTCGGCACCGCAATCCAATATCCGGCCCACCACCCGGCACTGGGCCGCGCTCAGGTTGCTCCGCGGATGGCCCGTTGGGCGGGCCATGAGCCACCCCTGGCCTCCGTGCTGCCACTGGGTGTGCTTCTGACTCACCGCTGCCGGGCTTACTGTCAGCGTGCGCCCGATCGCCGTGTTGTCCAGCTCACCGGCTCGGGAGTGCCGCGCGTCCATGAGTCGCTGCGCCTCCCGTCAGTCTGAAGTCCAGGCAGCCGGTCGATGCGCTTGCGTCCGTCACTCTTACTCACCGAGGGCAGCACAGTTAGGCAAGAAGCGTGAAGCTCGTTAATTGCTTGGCACCAGGTCGAGGCGGGCCACAGCGTGGCGCGCATGCTTGAGGACAGTCAGCAGGTGGCCGCACGTTACATCGAGCACTAGAATAGCGAGGGGCGACCAAGCGCCTTAGGCAATGTGACGCCTGAGACCAGTCTCTTGGGGTGCCAGACAAATTTGTTCGAAGCTCGCAAGAGCAAATTCAACGTGGCTTGTGGGCGCCGCACGAAACGCCGCCAACTTACGCACGCACAGCTAGCAGCAACTGTCTCAACTCAACCGCCAACTCTCTACTTCTGGCGAACCCCAAAACACGAAGGCTCAGTACCACTTGGCGAGTGCATGAATTCAGCTACCACCACAATCGATTCGGGCGCCAAAGGTCGTCGTGCGATGGTTGTCTGCGACCAATGGCTTGGCAGCGCAGGATTCGCGGGCCTGAACGCGCTGCGCCGCGCCGGCTGGGACGTCCACGTTATCCCCGAGCGGGAATTCATCCCGGTGCACTGGCGTTCCGTTGCGATGAAGGTGCTGGCCAAGCTTCTCCGGTCGCCAGCCGAACGAGAACTGGCCCGCGACATTGTGCTTCACGCTAGGCGTCTCCATCCGGAAATGCTCCTTGTGTTCAAGGGTCGGTTTATCGTCCCTGGAACGATTAGGATGCTTCGCAGTTTGGGCGTCCGCTGCTACAACTTCTTCCCTGATGTGTCGTTCCGCGCCCATGGGCCGCACCTTCCGAGAACCCTTCCGGAGTACGACTGGGTTTTCACGTCCAAAGCGTTTGGCATCGCTGACATGCGCGATCAGCTCGGCATAACAACCGCGAGCGTCCTGATGCATGCCTTCGACCCGGACTTGCATCACCCATTGGACCTGAGCGAGAAGGATCACGAGCTCTTTGACTGCGACCTCTCGTATATCGGGACTTGGTCGCCCAAGAAGGAAGCGGTGCTCGCCGAAGTGGTCCAGCGCCGCCCGGAGTTGAAAGTACGCATCTGGGGCAACAACTGGTCGAATGCGACTACTTCGTCCGATGCGCTGAAGCGTGCGATCAGCGGCCGTGCAGTAACCGGCGTGGAGTTCGTCAAGGCAATCTGTGCATCCAGAATCAATCTGGGCATCATGACCGAACAACACGGTGGCGCCTCGAATGGCGATCAGGTAGCGTCACGCACATTTGAAATGCCTGCATGTGGGGGGTTCGTCGTTCACGAGCGCACAGGTGAGGTAACCGCACTCTTTCGCGAAGGTGAGGAGATCGCATGCTATTCAGACGGTGATGAACTTGTGGCAACCATCGATCGATACCTCGCCGATCGCCACGCTCGCGACCGGATCGCCGCGCGCGCGCAGGCACTCGTCCATTCACGCGATAGCTGGGATATTCGCATTCAGGAAATCCTGGCGCACCATGAACGCGCGATCGTGACTCGAACAGACATCCGGATGTGATATATCACCTCGCGGTTCTAACTTCGCATGTAATCCAGTATCAGGACCCGTTATTCAGACGACTGGCGTCGAATGAGCACATCGATCTCACAGTGCTTTTCTGTTCGCGCATGGGTGCGGCGGAGTACTCAGATCGCGATCTGGGTGTGACCTTCCAGTGGGACCTGGATATGCTGGATGGGTACAGGCACCGTTTCCTCAGGAATATCAGTTTCTCGAAAGCCGGCTTCTGGAGCCTAATAAATCCAGACGTCGTCCCCGCTCTGTTGCATGAGCGGTTCGACGCGGTCCTCGTAATGGGATGGGGCTCGGTGACGACCTGGCTGGCGTTCGCAACGTCCCTGTGCCGTGGCATTCCGATCTTCATCAATGGCGACAACGTCTTTCCCAGAGACGCGCCGACGTTGCGGGGTCGCATCCGGAGTGGCGCACTCCGATTCCTCTTCAAGCGTACCGCAGCATTCATGGTGCTGGGCGCACTGAATGGCGACTACTATCGGCATTACGGCGCGGACCCGCGCCGGTTCTATTCTATGCCGTATGCCATCGACAACGAGCGGTTCTTCCGAGCCAGCCGAATGAGCATCGCGCAGCGCACCCAATTACGGCAGGAACTCGGGCTAGATCCAGACCGAGTCTCGATCCTGTTCTCGGGAAAGCTCATCAAACGCAAGAACCCCTTGCACGTGCTCTTGGCTTTCGAGAGGATGCAGTACCGCGACCGCACAATGGTGATATTCGTCGGGGAAGGTGCCGAGCGGCCTGCTCTCGAAGATTACATCAGGACGCATCGCCTGGATCATGTGCACTTTCTCGGATTCGTGAATCAGACGCGTCTCCCGGAAGTTTACGGTCTCGCGGACGTTCTCGTGCTTCCATCTTCGCACGAGCACTGGGGCCTGGTGGTGGCTGAAGCCATGGCGTGCGGATTACCGGTGCTGATCAGTGATCAGGTCGGGGCAAAAGGTGACATCTGTGACGGTGAGCACGACACGGTGTTCACGGTGGGAGATATCAATCGCATTGCCGGAATGCTCGATGCCCTCGTTTACAGCTCCGAGCTCCGCGTGGAGATGGGGGCACGGTCGTTGGAGATCATTGCTGCGAGGGGATTCGACCAGGATATCGAGGGTATTCTCGCCGCGCTTCGGGTCACTGCCGGGGACGCACTCCATGATACCATGGATTCATTGCCTCACCCACAGTGATGGCGGCGCACCGAATTCTTGTGGCAGGCGCGGCGCCTCGTATGCCTGCAGGAAATTCAGTGAGCACCGCGACCCTTTGCTCGGCGCTTGCCGCTAGCTGCGACATAGGGCTGCTGACTCATGAGGTCAGAGCATATCCGAACCTTCAGCGTGGTCGAACCGCTGGACTACCCAGCCTAATTCTTGGAGTCCAACCGCTTTCCGTACATGGGGAGGCATCGTTTGCGGGAAAGCTGCACGCACGCGCGATTCGCGAATTCTCCTGTGGATGGGCGGTAAACTCTCGATACGCCGGCTCGCTACATGCGGCTGGAATTCCGTATGTGATCTGGGAGCCTACCACGCTGCGGGATGAGCTGGCGATAACCGACGTGGCCGCTGCTCGGCGATCTGGACGAGGTACCGGCTTCGGCGCAGCGCTGCACAAGGCGATTCTTCCGCTTGATGAGCGCCTGGAACACCGGCTGTACGAGGGTGCGACCGCCGTTCTTGCAATGAGCGAGTACACGCGTGAGCGCATTCAAGCCATTCACGGACTTGAATCCCCGAAGCTGCGCATCCTCCCGCATCCGCCGCGACCGGATTTCCTGGCCGAGCTGAGTCGTGTTGAATATGGCGGCTCTGAACGTGACCGAACTGGCCGCAGTCCTTTGCGACTGCTGTTTGTCGGGCGGGTTGACGATCCGCGCAAGAACTTCGACTTGCTCCGCGACGCGGTCATGACACTCCGTGCGGGAAGAACTTCGGCTACGCTCACCGTCATTGGGGCATACGGCGAGCGGTGGGGACGACGAGTAAGTCAGGACGCCGCTCAGGGCATCCGATTCATGGGAAAGGTGTCCGACCATGTTCTTGCCGAGGCGTTTCGCGGTCACGACCTGCTCGTGGTTTCATCGCGCCAGGAAGGGTTCGGCATTGTCGTCGCCGAAGCATTGCACGCCGGCTTGCCCGTGGTGTCTACCCGATGCGGCGGCCCGGAGCAGGTGATACGCGAAAGCGAGGGCGGCGTCCTCGTGGACCACTCGATAGACGCTATCGTGACCGCCATTCGTGCGCTGGCTACCGATGTCGCCGGACGATTGGCGATGGGCATGCGTGGCCGACGCTATGCGCAACGCGAGCTGTCTACGCAACGATTTTGTGAGCGGGTGAATGCTGAAGTGGCGCTTTTGATGGGGGAGCGTACTTGCATGGAATCCCAGCACATATGACACTGGGTGGCCGCTTTCTTACGTCTTGGCCCGCCTGACGGCAATCGGGCATTTCGCCGTGAAGCTAGTCTTCATCGTCAGTGGGTTTCGTGCAGGATGGTAAAATTAAGATGTGGCAGGCTCGCTCCGGTGAGCATCGCCGCTGGCCGTGTGGATATGCATCCCCAATCCAGGCATCGCATTCCCGCTGCTGGCGTTCCTCACTTTTTGCGCTGCCCTTCGCGGCAACGTGGTGAAGCGATTGTTTTCCAACAGCTGGATTACCACCGTGGGCGGAATGTGCAACACGATCTATCTCCTCTACTATCCGCTCGTCTCGGCGCTGGGGAAATCTCCGATTGGAATGGGCAGCGGCTGCCGTTCGCCGGGGACCTGTTAGGCAACTGATGATTGTGCTGCCGTCGCTACTCCTGGCAAGCACTCTCTATTTTGTGCTGATCGAGGTTCCTGCATGCAAATAGATTGCCTCGCTCACCTCGCGGAGCGTCTCGGCCCACTTCATGGCCGACTTTCACATCTTGACACTTCTCCCGTCCCTGGGAAACTGACCCAAATCGGTCCTGCTTCCGGACCTGTGCTCCGGACATGAACCTGTCCGGCATTGCAAGTACTTCGCGCATGGGTCAGCTGTTGCGAGCGCCTCTGCGACTCCTGCCACGCAGCCTGGTGTTGCCGGTGCTGCAGGGACCGCTCCGCGGAAAGTTGTGGATTTCAGGGGCAAGCGATCATGGATGCTGGCTGGGTTCGTACGAATACCGCAAGCAACGCTTGTTCGCGACTCTGGTGTCGCCCGGTGACACTGTGTTCGATATCGGAGCAAATGTCGGATTCTATACGCTACTCGCTTCGGTCCAGACAGGACCGAAGGGAACCGTCGTTGCCTTCGAACCCCTACTGCGAAACGTCGAGCTGCTCGAGCGGCACGTTCGCCTGAATGCATTGAGAAACGTCAGCGTCGTTCGCGCCGCAGTTGGCAACCGGAAGGGCACCATCCGGTTTGCACCAGACCTGCATAGCAACTCGATGGGTCACATTGATGAGACAGGCTCCTTGGAGGTGCCGCTCGTTTCACTCGATGGGTTGATGGAAAGCGGCGCTATCGCAATGCCTGATGTAGTGAAAATTGATGTCGAAGGGGCTGAATACGACGTCCTGCAAGGTGCGGCTCAACTGGTTGCACGGGCACGACCGCTTATCCTGCTCGCGACCCACGGCGCAGAGGTTCACTTGCGGTGCTGCGATTTGCTGCAGGGCTGGGGTTACGCGCTATCCGCTCTGAGCGATGCGGTGCCGATCGCTAGTACAGACGAGATACTGGCGAATCCGCATCGCTTGGAAACTCGCCGCATGTCAGAAGGCAGCGCGCACTAGTAATGCGTATTCTATTCGATGCCCGGTCGGTGCGTACACCTTCGGGTTGTTACGTGTTTCAAGGGTTGACTAAGGCATGGCGATGTGATCCACGAGTATCGGGCGTCGTCGCTGCCGTCCCTGGAAGCTTTGACAGATCCATGGTGCCTGAAGGCGTAGAAGTCATTCCAATGCGGGGAGGTAGTTGGGCAGTTCACTATCTCAGTGAGCTACGGCGACTTACTGACCAGTGTCGGGCAGACGTGCTCTTCTGCCCCAATGGAATTTCCCCGCGCGACCCACGCGCGGTGCTCTACTTCCAGGACATGTTCCATTTCCGCATCGATGGCGGGGCAACGAATCTCATGCGGCTGGTGCCGCGCAACGTCGTCCGCGCAAGTTGGAGGCGTCTGTCCAGCGATTCCGCCAAACTGGGCATTTGCGTGTCCCGACACATCTGCGAGGAGGTTAGAAAGCGCGTGCGACTTCCCTCGATTGTCGTCTATAATGGTGTAGACATCGGAGAAGCAACTTGGTCTGGCGAGGAGAACTGCGTCTTCGTTCTCGGAGGAATTGGTCATCGAAAGGATGAGCAGACGGCCATTCGCGCGTGGTCGACGATTCCCTTCGCCGCACGGCGTGATGTTCTACTCCGTATCGGTGGGGTCGAGCCAGCATCGAGGCGTGCGAGCTTGCGCGCACTGGCCGCCACATTGGGAATTGGCCGTGAAGTATCGGTTGTTGGCACACTCCCGCGACACATGTATCTGGAGGAAATCGCCAAGGCACGTGTTGTAGTTTCCTGTAGCCGGATGGAGGCATTCAGCCTGCCTGTCGCAGAGGCGATTCTGATGGGCGCTCCCGTGCTCTGTACTACCATAGCCTCTCATCTGGAGCTGATCAAAGAAACCGGCGCCGGCGCATCGTTTGCAACGCGCGATCATGCGCAATTGGCCACGGCGATCGGCGCGGCTCTCTCCGGAACGGCGCCTCCCAGGCTTCAGGTGCCCCTCTCCGGTTGGAGTTGGGACTCGAGGGCTCGGCAACATATAGATGCCTATGTGAGTCGCGAGTGACGCATGTCTCGCGCTGACTTCTTTTAAATGAGATCTCATGGCGAATGGTCGCTGACGTGAATTTCGAACGCAACCTTGCGAGCGGTACACCTGACTTTCGTGCCCGAATTTACGATGGATACGCTACACAACGTCACGAAGGTACGATTCCGGCGAGCATAGCGGAACTCGAATCGAACGCTCCATATTTGCGTGCGTTGATTGCGCGTCACTTTCCTCCGAATAGAGACATCGTCATCCTTGATTTGGGCTGTGGATTTGGCGCGCTGCTTCACCTTGCTCATCGTGCCGGATACGTACGCGCGACTGGGGTAGATCGCTCACCTGATCAGGTGGCTGGTGCGCGTCGCCTCGGTATCCAAGGCGTGAGGCAGGGCGACATCGTTGAGGCGCTCAACGCCATGGGTTCTGATTCAGCGGATGTCGTGATTGCATTCGACGTAATCGAACATCTCACTCGCGAGGAACTTCTACCCGTTGTGGACGGCGTTAATCATGTCCTGAAGGCGGGCGGTCGCTGGATCATTCATACGCCTAATGCGGAGTCGCCGTTATTCGGCCGAATCAGATACGGTGATCTGACCCACGAACTGGCATTTACACGCACGTCGATCGGTCAGCTTCTCTTCGCATCGGGGTTCGGATCTGTCTCCTGTTACGAAGATGCCCCCGTAGTTCACGGAGTCCTCAGTGCAGTACGTTGGGTAATGTGGAAGCTTGCGCGCAGTATACTCCGCCTCTATCTGGCTAGTGAGACCGGACGCCTTCGCGAGCCTGCGATCTTTAGCCAGAACTTCCTCACCGTCGCCACTAAAGCCCAGAACCCTTACAGGTCGGCGTGAATATTGGGCATACCGGTCGCCTCCGGATCGGCCATTTCGCTGGCACCCGCTCCGACAGCCGCAGCTCCGCGCAGCCCGAACTGATTTTCGAAATCACTCGTCGCAACTAGTGCATCCGCGTGACCGCGTCGGAAATCTATCCCCGAATACGGCTACGCGCTCCACGCTCTAGCTGTCGCGTGATACTTGGCCAACGCGCCGGGTTGCCACAGGTTGTGGAACGGGAGCACGTATCCTTCGGTCGACGCCATTGCACGTAATCTCTACAATCGCGCGGAACGTTTGGTCGTTGCCGTGCGCGGACCGTGTGCGGGACCGCGAGTACGAGGTATTTCTCTGACGTTCGTATCAGCTCCGTGGGGACGGCCTGTCAGTGGCCATCGAGCACACGGTGTGAAGGAATCTCTATTAGCGATGGAGAAGGCTTAGAGATTACCCTTCTCACGACTCAACTGGCGGCGGCACTGTGTGCGGCATTGCGGGATTCCAGGGTGACTTCTCCGCGGCTCTGCTTGATCGTATGAGCATGGCCGTTGCGCACCGCGGGCCTGACGATGCGGGACGCGTGCTTCTCCCTACCTGCGCGCCGCGAGAAATCGTGGGCTTCGCCCACCGCCGGCTTTCCATTGTCGATCTGTCTCCGGCCGGTCATCAGCCCATGACGGCCAGGTGTCCCCGCTGCCGATGCCAGGAGTTGTCGGATCTCGCGCTCGTGTACAACGGCGAGCTCTACAACCACCTGGTTCTCCGCCACGAGCTGGAGTCGCGTGGCCATGTGTTCTTCAGCAATACCGACTCCGAGACGTTGTTGCATCTGTACTCCGAGCATGGCACGGGAATGCTCCCCATGCTGAACGGCATCTTTGCGTTCGCCATTCGTGATGGGCGCGTCACGGGGCAGCCGCCAGGTATCGAGCGGGGAGACCTGTTCCTCGCGCGCGACCAGCTGGGCGTGAAGCCGCTGTACTACGCGCAGACGGAGCATGGCTTTCTCTTTGCCTCCGAGCTGAAGGCGATACTTCAGGACACCCGGCTGCCGCGCGAAATCGATCGTACGGCGCTGCACTATCACCTGGCCTATTTGTGGACGCCGGCTCCGCTCACGCTCATTGAAGGAATCAGGAAGCTTCCGCCCGGCCATTCGCTCGTGGTGCACGGTGGCCGCATCATCAATGAGCGTGCATGGTACGACATCCCATATGGCCGCGACCCATTCTGCCAGACAGAGCGCGAAATCGCGCTCGAACTGCACAATCGCATTGAGCAGGCGGTGTCGCGGCAGCTCATGGCGGATGTTCCGGTGGGCGCCTTTCTCTCCGGCGGACTGGATTCAAGCGCGGTGGTAAGCATGATGCGCAGGGTACGTCCCGACGAGGATTTCACCGCCTACTGCATCGGCTTTGCCGGAAATGAAGCGGTGGAGGGGAACCCCGCCGACCTGCCGTACGCGACTCGGGTGGCGAAGCATGCAGGGATCGAGCTGCGCGCGTTGCAGATCCAGCCGAGCGTGATATCGCATCTCGATCGCATGCTCTTCTACCTCGATGAGCCGCAAGCGGATCCCGCTCCGATCAACGCGCTGCTCATCGCCGAGCAGGCACGACGGGATGGAATTCCAGTGCTGCTGGCGGGCACGGGAGGTGACGACATTTTCTCCGGGTATCGCCGGCACCACGCACTCCGGGTGGAGCGCACATGGGGATGGTTGCCGCAGGTCGTCCGCGATGGGATGGGATGCGCCGGACGTTCGTTGAGCAGCGGATCCAACCTTGGCGGGCTGCGAACGCACGCACTGCGGCGCGTCATGAAGGTGTTGGCGAGTGCCGATCTTCGCGGTGATGAGCGCAGCATCAGCTATTTCTGCTGGAGCACGGATGCCCTGCGTCAAACGCTCTATTCTCCCGCGCTGGCCGAAGCCACTGGGCACAGCGACGTCATGGCGCCTATGCTGGAGAGCCTCAGCCACATTTCCGGGGAGCGGGATCCGCTCAATCGCATGCTGTATCTCGAGGGGAAGCACTTCCTTGCCGACCATAATCTGAACTACACCGACAAGATGGGGATGGCGGCAGGCGTGGAGATTCGAGTGCCATTGCTCGACGTGGATCTCGTGGATTATGCGACGCGCATTCCATCATCCATGAAGCAGAAGGGGCGCATGGGCAAGGCGATTTTCAAGAAGGCCATGGAGCCGGACTTGCCGCACGATGTGATCTATCGCCGCAAGAGTGGATTTGGGGCGCCGCTGCGCCGCTGGCTGCGCAACGAGCTGCTTGCCACCGTGGATGAAACGCTGTCACCGGACGCGCTTCGTACGCGCGGGCTCTTTGACCCAGCCGCGGTTCAGCACCTTATTGCGCTCGATCGCGCCGGCAGAGTGGATGGCGCGTACACGATCTTCGCACTCATGTGTGTGGAGCTCTGGAGCCGGCAGTTCCTGGATCATGTGCCGGATCTGCACGAGGCGGCGCTCGCTGCTATTTGACCGCGTCGATCAAAAGCATCAACCCGTGCGTGGGCAGCGCACGCCGGATCAGCCAGCGTGGCCAGAGATGCCTGGCGGCAGCGAGGAGCCTGCTCTTGTGCCGCTGCCCCAACTCCCCTGGAGCAGATCTCCGAACGACAGCCGCGATCGCATACGAACGAGCGTGAAGTCCGAACACATGGCCATCACTTCGCGACGGGAGAACGCCTGGGTGCCCGGGCTCTCCAGGTGCTTCGCATAGATGTCAGTGAGCGACCGTTCGAGGTGCCCGGCGAGCAGAACGTATCGCGCCCACAACATGTACCCGACAATCAAGTACTTCTGGTAGATCATGAGTCTGGCGATACCGCCCTGCCGTCTCCAAATCGCGCAAACTTGCAAATATACGGTTCCAGAGCATAGCGTGCCGCCCGCTGCGATTCATACTGTTCGCGTGCGGTCTCGCCCCGCGCTAGACTTCGCCAGAGGCGCTGGCGTCCCAGAAGTCGCGGACCTGTTGCTTCAGCGCGCCCGCACCGGCGGATGCGAGGCCAGGTGTCATGAATCATTCGCTCTTATTACTGCACACCACGCATACCACGCGCCCGGAAACTACAGTAGTGCTGCCCGAGCAGCCCACCCTCCTCTGGATCAACCACTTCGCCGTTGCCCCCTCCGATGGCGGCGGCACCCGCCACTTCGAACTGTCCCGCGAGCTCG
>Ga0134128_10002367_pt1 | contig 23446 bp, 20 predicted proteins | sample KB31754_FD_96462 | JGI IMG/M metagenome (GOLD analysis project Ga0134128, IMG submission 96462) | Terrestrial soil microbial communities with excess Nitrogen fertilizer from Kellogg Biological Station, Michigan, USA - KB3-175-4 | ecosystem: Environmental > Terrestrial > Soil > Unclassified ... | reverse complement strand
CCTCCGCGACCTGGAACCACTTGCTGTACTGCTCCTTGCCGTGGAGCCACTTCAGGAAGTCCTTGGCCAGCTTCTGGTTCTTGTCGTACTTCATGATCCCGTGGGCGAACGCGGTGTGGTAGCTGGTCGAGCCACCGGGTCCGGCGGGCAGGCGTGCGTGCTGGATGTCGCGCACCATCGGCTCGCCCTTGTCGTCCTTGATCTTCTCCTGCCCCCGCTTGGCCGCGATGTAGATCGAGGCCCCGTTCAGGGTGCCCGAGATCTCGCCGCCGAGGAAGGCGCGGTTGTTGTTGGTGTCGTCCCACGCGAGCCCGCCCTCGTCGCAGGCCTCCTTCCAGAACGCGTTCATGAACTTGACCGCCTCCACCGCCCCCTTGCTGTCGATCGCGGTCTTGCCGTTCTTGTCCGTCTCCATCCCGCCGAAGTTCCACAGCAGCGGGTAGGCCCACGAGGGCGCGTCGCCGAAGGTGTGCCCGAGAGTCTGCCCGTAGGGGTGACCCTTCTTCTTCAGCTTCGCTCCCACCTGCCGCAGGTCGTCGTAGGTCTTGGGGAAGGTGGTCGCGCCGACCTCGTCGAACCACGACTTGCGGTAGGCGATGAGCCCCGGGACGATGCCGTGGGGCAGGGCCAGGAACTTGCCGCCCACCTTCGTGTACTGCTCGGACTGGCCGTAGAGGGCGCCCTGCTCCTTCACCTGCCACTCCACCAGGTCGCTCACGTCGACGAGCCCGTTGGCGTAGAGGTGCGGCCAGTTGTGGAGCATGTGCATGATGTCGGGGCCCGAGCCCGACTGCATCGCCGCGGTGATGCGGGCCTGGATGTCGTTGGCGTTGATGAACTCGAACACCACCTCCGCGCCCAGGGCCTTGCTGGCGTCGCCCGCCTGCCGCTTCAGCTCCACGTCGCAGGCGGGGATGAAGTCCACCCAGCGCACGATGTTGAGCCGGGTGCCCTGCGCGAAGGCGGGCGCCCGGCCCGCGGCCAGGATGCCCGCGAGGCCCGTCGCTGCGACACCCGCGGCGGCGGACCCGGCCAGGAACGTGCGCCGGCTGACGCCCGGCGCGCGCGACGCCTCGCTGCTCGAATCGTCCTCTCGAGTCGCCATCGACTCCTCCCTGGGCCCCTCGGGGCGCCCGTCCGATCAGGCCTCGTAGATCTTCTTGAGCTCGCCGTCCGCCCACGCCACCGCGTCCTCCGCCTTCATGCCCTGGACGCCCTTGGCGTACATGTCGGTGACGATGTACTTGGAGAAGGCCTCGGTGGCCTTGGCCGTCGACGGGCCCGCGTAGCCGAACAGCCGCGTGTTGCGGGCGGCGGTGCGGAACATCTTCAGCGGCTCGTCGAGCTTGCCCCACATCGGGTCGTTCTCCCACTTCTTGGTCGCGCCCACGCTGTAGCCCTCCTGGCTCGCGAACCACTTGCCGAAGTTGTCCGGCTTGTGGACCCAGCGCAGGAAGTCCTTCGCCAGCTTGGGGTTCTTGCTGTACTTCATGATCGCGTCGGAGTGGTTCAGGAAGAGCAGGTATGCGCCCGCGGGACCGGCCGGCAGGGGCGCGTGGTCGATGTCGGTCCACATCGGCTCGCCCTTGTCGTCCTTGATCTTCTCCTTCTGCCGCTTGGCCACGATGTAGATCGACGCCCCGTTCAGGGTGGCCGAGATCTCGCCCGCGTGGAAGGCGCGGTTGTTGTTGGTGTCGTCCCACGCCAGCCCGCCCTCGTCGCAGCAGTCCTTCCAGAAGGACTGCATGAACTTCACCGAGTCGACCGCGGCCTTGCCGTTCAGCACGACCTTCTTGCCGGTCTTGTCGGTCTCCATCCCGCCGAAGGCCCAGAGCATGCAGTAGGTGAAGGTGGGCGCGTCCCCGAAGGTGTGGCCGAGGGTCTGGCCGTAGGGCTTGCCCTTCTTCTTGAGCGCGGCGAAGAGCTTGTGCGCCTCCTCCCACGTCTTCGGATACTGGGAGGCGCCCGCCTCCTTGAGCCACGACTTGCGGTACGCCACCGCGTTGCCCACGATCGAGTGGGGCAGGGCCATCCACTTGCCGTTGACCACGTCGGCGGGCGGGTAGATGTCGTAGAAGCCGCCCTCCGCCTTGCCGAGCTCGCCGGCCAGGTCGCTCACGTCGGTCACCGCGTTGGCGTAGAGCTGAGCCCAGTTGTACTGGAACATGAAGATGTCGGCGCCGGAGCCGGACTGGATGGCGGCGGTGATCCGGGGCTGCAGGTCGTTCGCGTTGATGGTCTCGAGCGTGACCTCCGCCCCGAGGGCCTTGGACGCTTCCGGCATCTGCCGCTTCAGCTCGACGTCGGACTCGGGGATGAAGTCCACCCAGCGCACCCAGTGGAGCTTCGTACCCTGCGCGAAGGCGGGCGCGCGGCGCGCGGCCAGGATGCCCTCGATGCCGGTCACCGCCACGGCGGCGACGCCCGCGGTCTTGATGAACGCGCGGCGGTCGAGGTGCGAGAGCGTGGTGTCCTTGGAGTCGGGATTCGTCATGAGCGGGTGGTCCTCCTTGACCGGGTCAACCGGCGAACCGCTGGTGTCGTTCCGCAAGCCTGGGCACGCGTACCTCCCCTGACGGGGTAGGAGCCCCGGCCGCGAGGCTGGGACCTCGGCAACGGCGTCAATGAGATGTGAGTCGGGTACGGAGATAAGCCCTAAATGGTGGCAGATTCTTAACAAAGAACCGCGGGCCTGTCAACGGCAAACGGGTCGTTCCAGCTTCCGCCGGCGCGGTTCGGCCGGCCGCCGACGAACCCCGGGGCCCGGACTGTCAGCCCGAGGACGATTGCCATCGTGCCGATGGCAAAAAGAGCCCAGGAAGAGGGCCCGGCAGGTCCCCGGCGCGTCGTGGATCCGCCCCCGGCCGGGGGGTCCAGGCCCATCCCGCGCGGGGCCAGGGTCAGCATGCCAGCCCATGGCCGGTCGTGACCACCGTGACCGCCATGGCGCGCTGTCCCGGGAGCCACTTCATGGCCAGGTCGGTCCGGGGCACGTAGACCGCGCTGACCCCGGCCCCCACCGGCAGGCCGGAGGTCACGCGAAGCGGCCACACCTCCTGCACGTGGCCCGGACGACCCCGCGACACCCGTCATGAGGTGGCGGCCAGGATCCGCTCGCGCACCGGCACCAGCAGCAGCAGCGCGGCCACCATCCCGACCGCGAGCATGAGCCAGGCCGCGCCGAAGCCGCCGAGGCGCTCGACCACGACGCCGAAGAGCGGCGGGCACACCGTGACCCCCAGGGACGAGATCGCGAGCCCGAGGCCCACCGCGGTTCCCGCCGCGCGCGGCCCGGCCAGCTCCGCCATCAGCGTGTGCTGCACGCCGTTCCAGCCCACCCCGAACACGCCGATGCCCACCGCGAGCGGGGCCAGCATCCAGAAGCCGCTGCCCGGCGCGGTGGTGGACAGCGCGAGCGCGCAGGCGATGGAGCCCACTCCCGCGATGGCCAGCACGATGCGCCGGCGCCCGCCGAAGAGGCGATCGGAGAGCAGCCCGAACACGATGCGCCCGGCCGCGCCGCTCACCTGCGCGGTCACCAGGTACTTGGCCGCCACCACCAGGTCGATGCGCACGACGTCGTGCAGGTAGAGGACCAGGAAGGCGAGGAACACGGTCTGCACGCCCGCGAAGATCAGGGTGCTGACCCCGACCAGCCAGAGATCGCGGTTGGCCACGACGGTCCAGAACCCGGGCCGTGGCGGGGCGGGCCCGCGCGACTCCGGCTCCGGCAGGTCCCGGTAGAGGGCCCAGGTCAGGACGGCCAGGAGCCCCACCACCGCGGCGGCGAAGCCGACGCCGGTGCGCCAGCCGAAGGCCAGGGCCAGGGGCGGCATCACCAGGGCCCCGAGCGCGCCGCCGAACGGGAGACCGACCTGCTTCAGCCCGACCACGGTCGCCCGCTGGTTGGGCGGGAACCACGCCATGCCGGCCTTGGTCGTGGTCGGGTTCAGCACGCCGTAGCCGGCGCCGGCCAGCACCAGGATCAGCACGATGAAGGAGAACGTCGGGGCGAACGCCACCGCGCCCAGGCCCACCGCGATCAGGGCCTGCCCGAGAATCATCGCGCCCCGAACGCCCCAGCGGTCGGCCAGCCAGCCCGCGGGCAGCGACATCAGCACCGGCCCGATGTAGTAGGCGGACAGGAAGGAGCCCGCCTGCGCGACCGAGAGGCCGAGGCCCTCGCGGATCAGCGGGGCGATCGAGGGGATGCCGAGCGGGCCCACGTTGGCCATGGTCTGCGCGGCCATGATGAGGGCCAGGACGGCCCAGCGGTTCGTCACCGGCGCGACCTCACCGCGGGCGCGGGGACAGCAGGGCCTCGACGGCCCGGAGATCCTCCTCGGTGTCGACTCCGATCGTGGGCTGGTCCGTCTCGAGCACGCGGATGGGGATGCCGGCCTCGAGCAGCCGCAGCTGCTCGAGCTGCTCCGCGAGCTCGAGGGACGACGGGGGCAGGGAGTGGAAGGTCTCCAGCACCGCGCGCCGGTAGGCGTAGAGCCCGACGTGCTTCCAGTAGACCACGTCCCCGCGCCCGTCCCGATCGCAGGGGATCGGCAGGCGGGAGAAGTAGAGCGCGTCGCCGTGCACGTTGGTCACCACCTTGTTGGCGGTGCGGGTCGGCACCTCGGCGGCGGTGGCGCGGATCTTGAGCGTGGTGACCTGGACCTCCGGCTCGTTCAGGAACGGCCGGACCAGCCGCTCGATGTGCGCGGGGCTGATGAGCGGCTCGTCGCCCTGGATGTTGACGTACACGTCCGCGCTCCGCGCGCGCGAGACCTCCCACAGGCGGTCGGTGCCGGAGGCGTGGTCGGCGCGGGTCATCACCGCGGGGACGTGGTGGGCGTGGCAGACCTCGATCACCTCGTCGCTGTCGGTCGCGACCAGCACGTCGGAGAGCAGGGGCGAGGTGCGGGCGCGCCGGAACACGTGCACCACCATGGGAACGCCGTGGATTTCCCGGAGCACCTTGCGAGGCAGTCGCGAGGACTGCAGACGCGCCGGTACCACGCCCAGGATGATCACCGCGTTAAACTATCAGAATCCGCCGCGGGCCGACGCGGGCAGAAATCCGTCCCTCGGGGCGAAGTTGACACCTCTCGGGAGCGGGTGGTATAACGCGTGAACTTCGCGTCGGACTTGGTCGTTTCCTAGTCGACCCATCTACAGGGGAGAGGCCCGGGATCGTGGAAGAAGGTGTCAGCCGCAGTGCGTCAGCCGGCGCCGCGCCGGCCTCGGTGGCCACGGTCCGCGCGGCGGCGGGCGCCGGGTGGGGCCGCAGCGAGGCCGTTCAGGGCTTCATCTGGATCGCCCCCGCCTTTCTTTACCTGGCCTTCTTCATCGCCTATCCCTTCGTCATGTCGATCTATCTCTCGCTGTCGAGCGCGCGCGTGGGCTCGCCCGACAGCCACTTCGTGGGCCTGCTGAACTACACCCGCCTCTTCCAGGACCCGGTGTTCTGGCAGACGGTACGCAATTCCTTCGTCTTCACGATCGGCTCCGAGCTGATCCGCCTCCTGATCGGGCTGCCGCTCGCGTTCGCCCTGAACCGCTCGTTCAAGGGCAAGCGGATCGTGCAGGGCATCATCCTGATCCCGTTCGTGATCCCGATCGCGCTCTCGTCGCTGGCCTGGAAGTGGATGTTCGACTCCCTCTACAGCGTGATCAACTGGATGCTGATGCACGCCCACATCATCGACTACCCGTGGCAGTGGCTCGGGGAGCCGGGGCTGGCGATGTGGTCGGTCATCATCATGAACGTCTGGCGCGGCTTCCCGTTCTCCGCGGTCATCCTGCTGGCCGGTCTCACCGCGGTGCCCCAGGAGGTGATCGAGGCGGCCAAGATCGACGGGGCGGGGCCGCTGCGGCGCTTCCACTACGTGGTGGTCCCGATCGTGCGGCCGATCCTGCTGGTGGGCCTGCTCTACTCGGTGGTGTTCTCGTTCACCGACTTCTCCGCGGTGTGGCTCCTGACCCAGGGCGGGCCCTACAACACCACCCACGTGTTCGGGACCTATGCTTACAACATCGGCATCAACGCGGGCGATCTGGGAATGGGCGCGGCCATCACCCTGTTCATCTTCCCGTTTCTCGCCCTGATCGTGATCTTCATGCTACGGTTCCTTCGGAGGGAATAGGGCATGGACGCCCGCCGGCTCTGGCGCCGCATCAAGCACAACTACGGCCCGTACCTCCCTCTCTCGCCGTATCTCTTCATCGTCCTGTTCCCGTTCTACTGGATGGTCATCACCGCCTTCAAGCGCGACCGCGACCTCTACAATCTCGACACCGCGCCCTTCTGGTTCAAGGAGGCGCCCACCCTCGACCACATCAAGCTGCTGTGGTACGGCACCCTGTTCCCGACCTGGCTCGAGAACAGCCTCATGATCGGGGTCCTGGTGGTGTTCATCACCCTGTTGCTCGCGCTGCCCGCGGCCTACGCGCTGGCCCGCATGCGCTTCCCGGGGGCTCAGCCGCTGTCCACCGCGATGTTCCTCTCCTACCTCATTCCGTCGACGCTGCTGTTCATTCCGCTCTCCCAGGTGGTGCGCGGGCTCGGCTTCATCGACTCGGTGTGGGCGCTGGTCATCGTGTACCCGTCCTTCACGCTGCCGTTCTGTACGTGGCTGCTGATGGGCTTCGTCCGCACCGTACCGAGGGAGATCGAGGAGAGCGCCCAGATCGACGGGTGCACGCGCTTCCAGGCCTTCCGTATGATCATCATCCCGGTGATCGTGCCTGGCATCATCACCGCGGGCATCTTCGCGTTCACGCTCACCTACCAGGAGTTCATCTACGCGCTGACGTTCATCTCCGCGTCCGCCAACAAGACGATCTCCTACGGGGTCACCAGCGATCTCATCCGGGGTGACGTCTTCTACTGGGGCTCGCTCATGTCGGGCGCGCTCATCGGGGCGATCCCGGTCGCCATCGTGTACGCCTTCAGCCTCGACCACTTCATCCACGGCCTCACCGCAGGAGCCCTGAAGTGAAGCGTCAACTCACGACCCAAGGAGGGAGCACAGCATGAGCAAGATCTCACGGCGTAAGTTCCTCGGCACCGCGGCGGGTGCGACCGCGGTCTCCGCGTTCCCGCACGTCTGGATCCGTCCCGCGTGGGCCCAGGCGAAGGAGGTCCGGGTGCTGGCGTGGACCCACTTCGTGCCGTCCTACGACAAGTGGTTCGACGCCTTCGCCGAGCAGTGGGGCTCCAAGAACGGGGTGAAGGTCACCATCGACCACGTCCCGCACCTGCAGATTCCGGCCAAGATCGCGGCGGAGATCGCCACCCAGTCGGGCCACGACATCGTGCAGCTCGTGGGCACCGGCACCGAGAAGTGGGCCACCGCGCTCCTCGACGTGCAGGACGTGGCCGACAAGCTGGCCAAGAAGTACGGCGGCTGGACCCCGCTCGCCGAGAACTACTGCAAGCTCAGCGCCGACGGCAAGTTCCACTCCATCCCGGACTTCTTCATCGACTTCCCCGGGCTCTACCGCAAGGACCTCTGGACCGAGGTCGGCTTCCCGAACGGCCCCGACTCCTGGGACGAGCTGCACAAGGGCGGGATGAAGCTCAAGGCCAAGGGGTTCCCGATCGGCATCGGGCTCGCCCACCACGACGACGCGCGCGCCTCCTGGCGGGCCATCATGTGGTCGCACGGCGGCTCCGAGGTGGCCAAGGACGGCAAGACCCTGACCTACAACTCCAAGGAAGTGCGCGAGGCCCTGAAGTTCCAGAAGGCGCTGTTCAAGGATTGCATGACTCCCGAGGTGCTCTCCTGGGACGACTCCTCCAACAACCGGTTCCTCGCCTCCGGTCGCGGGTCGTGGATTCACAACCCGATCAGCGCCTACCGGACGATCGAGGGGTCCAACAAGGAGCTGGCCGACAAGATCTTCGTGTCGCTGTCGCCCAAGGGCCCGGTGACCCGGCGCTCGTTCGCCAACTGCCGTGCCTACGGGATCACCAAGTTCTCCAAGAACGCGGACTCGTCGAAGGGCTTCCTCGAGGCCCTGGTCGACAACTACCGGGACGCGGCCAAGGCGAGCACCGGCTACGACATGCCGTTCTTGAAGAACTACGCCAAGCCACCGTTCCCGATCATCAGCGAGGACCCGAAGCTGAAGCCGCTCGAGCAGGACGCCGAGTACCACTTCACCACCGGATACCCCGGCCCGCTCACTCCGGCCGCGGACGAGGTCTACCAGCAGTTCGTGATGGTGGACGCGCTCGCCCAGTTCGCGACCGACAAGATGGATCTCGAGCAGACCGTGAAGTGGGGCGAGGAGAAGATCAAGGCCATCTACGCCAAGTTCGCCTGAGACCGATCCTCCCTCCCGCTCCCCCGCGGGGAGCGGGGCGGGGAGTGGCGGCGCAGCAGAGCGAGGGGCAGCGATACGTCGCTGCCCCTCGCGGCGTCTCGAGGCACACCTCTTGCTCCGTTCTTCATCGAGTGGTGCACCGGAGAGGAGGTGACCAGCGATGCCCGAGCAGTACAAGTGCGCGAAGTGCGGCCATACCTCGTCCACGCCGGGGACGCACTGCGGCGAGCAGATGAGGAAGAGCAGCTAGAGAACACCGCGGGCCCGACCGAGGGACGGTCCGACCCCTCGAAGTTACCCGGTCGGAGGTTCCCGGTCGGGCGCTCGCGCCGGACCGGGGCTAGCCGACCGGCCGCCCGCCGCCACCGCGCAGGCGCGGATCCAGCACGTCGCGCAGCGCGTCGCCCAGCATGTTGAAGCCGAAGACCGCGAGCGAGATCGCGGCCCCGGGCCATATCGCCATCCAGGGGGCGCGGTACATGAAGGACCGGCCGGAGCCGGAGAGCATCGCGCCCCACGACGGGTAGGGCGGGGGCACGCCGAAGCCGAGGAATGACAGCGCGGACTCGGCGAGGATGGCGGCGCCCAGGCCGATGGTGGCCAGGATGATGATGGTGGCGGCCACGTTCGGGAGCAGGTAGCGGACCATGATCCGCAGGTGCCCGGCGCCGAGCGCGCGGGCCGCCTCCACGTAGGTGTTCTGCATCACGCTGATGGTGGCTCCGCGGATGACGCGCGAGCCGGCCGCCGCGCCCAGGACGCCCAGGGCCAGGATCAGGTTGAGCATTCCCGGCCCGAGCACCGCCATCATCGAGAGGATCACGACCAGGAACGGAAACGACTGCCAGGCGTCGACCACCCGCTGCACGCAGATGTCGTAGGCCCCGCCGAAGTAGCCGCTGGTCACGCCCACCAGCGCGGCCAGCACGTTGGCGAGCAGCACCGCGCCGAAGCCCACCGTCACCGAGACGCTGGCCCCGTAGACCACGCGGCTGAAGACGTCGCGGCCGAGGTTGTCGGTGCCCATCCAGAACTGGGCGCCGGGGGCCTTCATGCGCGCGCCCGCGATGGTCTCGTCGTACTTGTAGGGCGCGATCCATGAGGCGAAGATCGCCATGATCAGGAGACCGAGGACGATCACGCCACCGAGGGCGCCGAGGGGTTTGCGCTTGGTGAACTGCCACGTCGAAGCGATCAGGACCGCTATGCGATTGGGCGACCCGCTCTTATTGATTGTACGGTCGCCCCACGGGGCGACCTCTATTTGGTCGCTTCGCATTGTCTTGTATTGGGGGTGGGCGATCGGCCGTGCGTGTCTGTCGCTCGTGGTTTCGGTGGGCGGCGGCCGTCCGTCAGTAGCGGATGCGAGGGTCGAGGAAGGCGTAGAAGGCGTCGACGAGCAGGTTCATGAGCACCACCACGCTCACGATCAGCAGGTTCACGCCCTGGATGACCGGATAGTCGCGCTGATTGATGGCGTCGAAGAGGAACCGGCCCATGCCGGGCAGGCCGAAGATGGACTCGAAGATCACCGTTCCGCCCAGGATCTGGGCCACCTGGATGCCGAGCACGGTCACCACCGGGATCATCGCGTTCTTCAGGCTGTGCTTGAGCACCACCACCCGCTCCCGCATGCCCTTGGCCCACGCGGTGCGCACGTAGTCCTGACGGAGCACCTCGAGGAGCGTCCCGCGCGTGAGGCGCATGATCGCGGCCGCGGAGGCGATGCCGAGGATGAACGCGGGGAGGAGGAACTGGGCGAAGTGGGCCCACGGGTTCGCCGAGAAGGCGGTGAACTGGATGGGCGGGCTCCAGCCCCACCAGATGGCGGGGAGCAGCACGCAGAGGGTGGCGATCCAGAAGCCGGGCACCGAGAGCCCGAGGATCGCCATGCTCCGCATCGCGTAGTCCGCGAGGGTGTCCTGGCGGATCGCGGCCAGCACGCCGATCGGCACCGCGATCACCACCGCGAAGGCCAGCGCCATCATCCCCAGCTCGAGGCTGATGGGCAGGCGGCGGGCCAGCTCCTCCAGGACCGGCCGGCGAGTCCAGAGCGACTCCCCGAGGTCCCCGCGCACCACCTGGCCGAGCCACTCCACGTACTGGATGTGCATCGGCCGGTTCAGCCCGAGCTTGGCGCGCAGGTCCTCCAGGTCCTTGCCGTAGGCCTTCTCCTCCAGCATGAGCTGGACGACGTCGCCGGGAAGCAGGCGGGGCAGGCTGAAGACGATCAGCGACGCGATCAGCAGCGACGGGATCGCGACCAGCAGGCGCCGGAAGACGTAGCGCTTCATGAGCGGCCGGGGCCGGGGCGGCCGAGCGCGCGGATGGTCTGCGAGGTCGTGCGACCGAGCGTGGGGGTTGTGCGCAAGGTGGTGCGACCGGTCGTGGGGGCCGCGCGCGAGATAGGGCGACCGGGTTCTATTTGATTGTACGGTCGCCCCCGGGGGCGACCTCGACAGGGTGGCTTCGCATCTTTATTTATCGAGCCAGGCGACCATCAAGCGGCCGCCGTAGTCGTGGCCGATGTTGGGGCCGAAGTTCTTGACGTAGGGCATCCAGGCCCCGACCGCGTTCACGGATGGGCCGAAGGCGTAGTACACGGTCTGGGAGGCGTAGCGCTGGATGTCGTAGACGATCTCGCGCCGCTTCTTCTCGTCGAAGGTCCGGCGCTGGAGCTTGATCATCTCGGTGAGCTTGGCGTCGTTGACCCCGGAGGAGTTGAGCGGCTCCCCGGGCATGAACGGCACGAAGTAGCTGTCGGGATCGTTGGTGGCGCCGCGCAGGGTCAGGATCATCTTCTCGAACTTGCCGAAGATGGCGCTGGACACGAAGGCGCCGTACTCCTTGAGCTTGAGGTCGGCTTCGATCCCCCCCTCCTTCCAGTTCCGCAGCGCGACCTGCACCGCGTCCATCCAGTCCGGGCCGTAGCCCGGCGTCGTCTCGAGCGGGATCTTCAGGCCGCTCCCGTGGCCCGCGTCGGCCAGCAGCTTGCGGGCCGCCTTGGGGTCGAACTCGTAGAGGAGGCGGCCCTCCGCCGGCAGCTGGCCGATCGGGATGGACCAGTCCCGGAGGGTGGCCGGGATCAGCGGGTTCGGCGCGCCCTTGCCCATGGACCACGCGTTGGTCTCGAGCACCTCGTGCCAGTTCTGCGACATGGCGAGGGCCCGGCGCACCCGCACATCCTTGAAGGGCTCCTGGTCGATCTTCATCGCGGTGTAGCCGCCGAACAGGACGACGTAGTCCCGGGTGCCGAGGTTCTTGATGCGCTTCTGGGCGACGTCGAGGTCGCTCCGGCGGACCACCATGCCGTACTCGGGGCCGAAGTCGTACTCGCCGGCCAGGAACGCGGCGAAGCCCGCCGCGGGGTCGGCGGACAGGAGGATCTCCACCCCGTCCGCATGGGGCAGGCCGGGGACGAAGTAGTCCGGGTGCCGCGCGAAGGAGACGCGGACGTTGGGCTCGTAGCGCTGCAGCATCCAGGGCCCGGTGCCGACCACGCTCTCCGGCTTCTTGAGGTCGCCGAACTGCTCCACGCACTCCCGGGCCACGATCCAGGTGGTGGTCGAGGCCAGCCGGTCGATGAACCAGGCGTTGGGCTCGCCGAGGGTGAACTTCACGGTGTACTTGTCGGGAGCCTCCACCTTGTCCACCATCCCGAGCACCGTCCGATTGGGGTTGCCCTTGATGGTGAGGAAGCGCTCGTAGGTGTACTTCACGTCCTCCGCGGTGAGCTCGCGGCCGTTGACCGGCGGCTTGTTGTGCCACCGCACGCCCTTCTTGAGCTTGAACACGTAGACGGTGTCGCCCTGCCGCTCCCACGACTCGGCGAGATCGTTCTCCACCGGCTGGGTGCCCGGGACCACCCCGGAGCCGCCCTTCACCTTGACCAGCCGGCTGTAGGCGAAGGAGAGCGGGATCATCGTGGAGAAGGCGATGGTCTGGTGGGGGTCGAAGTGCACCGGCGCCACGTGCGAGCGCAGGCGGAACGTACCGCCGCGCTTGCCGCTCTGGGCCATGGCGGGCCGAGGGCTCCCGCTCCCGACGGCAGCGCCGAGAGCGAGGGCGGTCCCGCCCACCTTCAGGAGGTCGCGTCGGGTCAGTGAGGTCGCGCGCTGGTCCATCGGGATCTCCTCCTTCTTGCCGGAGCTAGCGGTCGAGCCAGGCGGCCATGAGCCGCCCGCCGTAGTCATATCCGAGGTTCGGTCCGTAGTTGACGAGCGCCCCGTCCCACACCGCGACGTACACGCCGGACCAGAGCTGCACGTAGTACTGCTGCTTGGCGATGTGGCGCTGGGCCTCGTGGATGATCTCCCGCCGCTTGGCCGCATCCATGGTGCGCCGCTGCCGGACCAGCATGTCGGCCAGCACCGGGTCGTTGATGTAGCCGTGGTTCTTGATCTCCCCCGGGTAGTACTGGCCGTAGAGGAAGTTGTCCGGCTCCAGGAACGGGGTCTGGGGCCCGAGGGCCATGGACTCGTACTTGCCGTAGAACGTGCTGGCGATGTAGGCCCCGTACTCCTTGGTGTTCAGCTTGGCGTCGATGCCCACGTCCTTGAGGTTCTTGAGCACGAGCTGAGCGGTATCGACGAGGACCTGGGACCCGTAGGTCGCGAAGTCGATGGTGGCCTGGAATCCGCGAGGATGCCCCGCCTCGGCGAGCAGCTTCCGGGCCGCGGCCGGGTCGAACTTGAAGTACTGGGCGCCCTCGCCCAGCTGATCGGCGGGTATCGACCACTCCTTGAGCGCGGCGGGTACCGCCGGGTTCAGGACCCCGACGCCCTCGGCCACCGCGTCGATGATCCCCTTGCGGTCCATCGCCAGGGACATGGCCCGCCGCACCCGCACGTCGTTGAACGGCGGCTTGTCGTTGCGGAAGTAGAGATGGGTCATGACGTTGGACGGGAATTCCGCGGTCTTGAGGTTGGGGCGCCGCTGCTTGAGGGTGTCGGTGATCTGCACCCAGTCCACCCGGTTGATCGTGCCGGGGAACTCCCAGCCGAGGTCGTAGCGCCCGGCGATGAAGGCGGCCATGCGCGAGGCGTTGTCCTCGTCCACGAACGCCTCGACGCGATCGATGTAGGGCAGGCCCGACACGAAGTAGGCCGGGTTGCGCACGAGGGTGAATCCCACGTTCGGTCGGTAGCTGTCCAGCATCCACGGACCGGTCCCGACCACGGCCTCGGGCTTCTTCAGGTCCCCGAACTTCTCCACGCACTCCCTGGCCACGATGCACACCGCGTGGGGATTGGCCAGGATGTCGAGGAACCAGGCGTAGGGCTCCTTCAGGGTGAACTTGACCGTGTACTTGTCCGGGGCTTCCACCCGGTCGAGCGCGGCCAGCATGTAGGCGTTCGCGTTCCCCTTGACGGTCCGGAAGCGCTCCAGGGTGTACACGACGTCGTCGGCGGTCAGCTCGCGCCCGTTCACGGGCGCCTTGTTGTGCCAGCGCACGCCCCGACGGAGCTTGAAGACGTAGGTGTTCTCGTTCGGCTGGGTCCAGGACTCGGCGAGGTCGCCCTCGATCGGGAAGGTCCCGGGCTGGACCCCCGGCCCCGCCCGGTGCTTGACCAGGCGGTTGTGGGTGAACGAGTGGGCGATGTGGGTCTTGTAGGAGACGGTCAGATGCGGGTCCCAGTGCGGCGGGTCCCACAGCCGGAGGCTGAGTGTCCCGCCCCGCTTCGGGGTCTGGCCCCGAGCCGCCCGGGGGGCGGCCAGGACGGCGGCGGCGCTGCCGCCGAGCTTCAGCCCAAGCTTCAGAACGTCACGGCGGCTCAGCAGGAGACGGGTATGGTCCGGCGTCATCCGTTTTCCTCCAGTCGTCGTTGACTTCGAGCCCAGGGACAGCGGGGGACTGAATGCGCCAATCTCGCCGCAAAGCGGCCGATTGTCAAGATTTCAAGTGCTTATCGAAGAAGGCCAGGCAGCGCTTCCAGGCGTCCTCCGCCGCGTCCTTCTTGTACACCTGCGGCCGGTCGTCGGAGAAGAAGGCGTGGGGCGCGCCGGGGTACAGGACGAACTCGACGTTGGAGTTGGTCTTGCGCAGCTCGGCCTCGAATCGTTTCACGTCGTCCGCGGGGATGCCGGTGTCGGCCTCTCCGTAGAGTCCCAGGACCGGCATCGTGATCCGGGGGGCGAGGCTGAAGGCGTCGACGCCGGGCGCGTCGGAGTAGGCCCGCTTGACGTGCCCGTACCAGGGTACCGCCGCGGTGACGCCCGGGTACTCCGCCGCGGTGTGCAGCGTGAGGGCGCCGCCGCCGCAGAAGCCGGTGACGCCGAGCCGGTCGGCCCGCGCCCACGCCTGCTGCTTGGCGAAGTCGCCGGTGGCCCGGATGTCGCCCAGGTACTGGGCCCGGGTGATCTTGCTGGAGATCTGGCCCATCTCCTGGAAGCTCTTGCCCTGCATGCCGCCCTCGCGGGAGTAGAGCTCGGGGGCGATGGCGTAGTAGCCGGCCTGGGCGAAGCGGCGGACCACGTCCTTGTTCTGGTCGGAGTTGCCGGTGAACCCGCAGATGACGAGCACGATCGGGTAGCGGCCGGCCGCCTCGGGACGCGCGTCGTAGGCCGGGATGGTCGTCCCCCCCAGCGGCACCATGATGTCGCGGGCGAGAATGCCCTTGCTGTCGGTGGCGATCGCCTGGGCGAGGGAGATCCCGGGCGTGAGCACACCCCCGACGGTGGTGAAGGCGCCGAACTTCAGCACTTCTCGGCGGCTGAGCGGATTGGCCATGGCGTGGTCTCCTCCTTGGCTGGACGTAACTGCCGGGGGGCGGCGCCGGGTTCCCCCGCCGCCCGGAGCCTCCCCCGAAACGGCTTGACACCCCGAGCGCTCGTCGCTTCTACTCAGGCGCAACACGATCCCTCAGAGGAGGCCTCCCGCATGCGCGCATCACGTCTCCGGCCGCTCGGAGTAGCGGCCCTGCTGCTCACGCTGGCCGCCGGTCCGGTCGCGGCCCAGGCGCCGATCAAGGTCGGCGACATCAACAGCTACAGCGGCATCGGCGCCCCGTTCACCGGCCCGTACCGCGCGGGCATCGAGATGGCGGTCGAGGAGATCAACGCCAAGGGCGGCGTGCTCGGGCGAAAGATCGAGGTGATCTTCCGCGACGACAAGGGCCAGCCCGCGGAAGCGGTGAAGCACGCCCAGGAGCTGGTGGAGTCGGACAAGGTGGTCATGATCACCGGCAGCTTCCTCTCCAACGTGGGCCTCGCGGTCTCGGACTGGGCCAAGCAGAACAAGACCATGTTCCTGGCCGCCGAGGCGCTGACCGAGGCGCTCACCTGGTCCAAGGGCCACGACCACGTGGTGCGCCTGCGGCCCAACACCTACGAGCAGGGCCACATGCTGGCCGACAAGGCCGGCAAGATGAAGTACGTCAAGTGGGCCACCATCGGCCCCAACTACGAGTACGGCAAGCGCGCGTGGGAGACGTTCCGCGACCGGCTGAAGGAGCTGAAGCCGGACGTGCAGGTGGTGGGCGAGCACTGGCCGACGCTCGGCAAGATCGAGCCCGGCCCGCTGGTGACCGCGATCCTGAACCAGAACCCGGACGCGCTCTACGTCTCGCTCTTCGGCAGCGACTGGCTCGCCTTCGTGCGGGAGGCGCAGAAGCGCGGACTGTTCCAGAAGATGTTCGTGGTCGGCATCTTGCTCGGCGAGCCCGAGTACATCGATCCCCTCAAGCTCGAGGCCCCGGAGGGGATGCTGGTCACGGGCTATCCCTGGTACGACGTGAAGATCCCGGGGCACCAGGAGTGGGTGGCCCGCTACGTCAAGCGCGGGGACAAGAACCCGGTGCTGGGCTCGCTGATCGGCTACGTCACGTATCTCTCCGTGGCGGAGGCGATCAAGAAGGCGGGCGGCACCGAGACCCCCAAGCTGGTCGCCGCGTTCAAGGGCCTCAAGGTGGAGACCCCGATGGGGCCGGTCACGTTCCGGGCCTCGGACGGCCAGTCCACCATGGGGGCGTGGGTCGGCACCACCAAGCTCGACGCCCAGCGCGGGGTCGGCATCATGGTGAACCACGAGCTCATACCGGGTGAGAAGGTGCTGCCGTCCGACGAGGAAGTGAAGAAGCTCCGCCCGGCGAACTGAGCACGATCCGCTTCGTGCGTCTCCCCATCACCCTCTCCCCCGTCGCGGGGGAGAGGGCAGGGTGAGGGGGGCCGATCTCGCATGTCCCTCCTTCTCGTCCAGCTCCTCAGCGGGCTCGCGAACGCGATGTTCCTCTTCCTCATCGCGTCGGGGCTCTCGCTCATCTTCGGCGTCACCCGCATCGTCAATTTCGCCCACGGCTCCTTCTACATGCTCGCGGCCTACCTGACCTACTCGCTGGCCGCCGCGCTGCCGGGCGGGCCCGCCGCGTTCTACCTCGCCGCGCTGCTGGCCGCGCTGGCGGTGGCCGCGATCGGCGGGCTGGTCGAGGTGCTGCTGCTGCGCCGGGTGTACCGGGCGCCGGAGCTCTACCAGCTGCTGCTGACCTTCGCGCTGGTGCTGATCACCGCGGACGTGGTGCGCTGGGTCTGGGGCGCGGACAACAAGACCGGCCCGTCGGCGCCGGGCCTCGCCGGCTCGGTGCCGGTCGCGGGCCAGCTCTTCCCCTCCTACGATCTGGCCATCATCGTGTTCGGCCCGCTGGTGGCCCTCGGGCTCTGGCTGCTCTTCCACCGGACGCGCTGGGGGGTGCTGATCCGCGCCGCCACCCAGGACCGGGAGATGGTGGCGGCCCTCGGGGTCGACCAGTCGCGTCTCTTCACATCCGTGTTCGTCCTGGGCTCGTTCCTGGCCGGCCTGGGCGGTGCGCTCCAGGTTCCGCGTCTGGCCCTCACCACCGTGATGGACACCTCGGTGATCGTGGAGGCCTTCGTGGTCGTGGTCATCGGCGGCATGGGCTCGGTGTGGGGGGCCCTGCTCGCCTCCCTGCTCATCGGCGTGCTCAACGCCTTCGGGGTGCTGCTCCTGCCCAAGATCGCCATCGTGCTGATCTTCGTGGTGATGGCGGTGGTGCTGGTGGTGCGGCCGTGGGGGCTCCTCGGGCGCCCCGAGATCCAGCTCCGCCCGCCGGGCAGCGGGGCGGTCGCCGAGCGCGCGGCGCGACGCCCGCATCCCGCCTGGACGGCGGCCGCGCTGCTGGCGCTGGTCGCGCTCCCGCTCGTGCTGCCGACCTTCTGGGTCTCGATCGCGGTGGAGATCTTCGCCTTCGCGCTGTTCGCGGCGAGCCTGCACCTGCTGATGGCGGTGGGCGGCATGGTCTCCTTCGGCCACGCCGCGTACTTCGGGGTCGGCGCCTACGGGGCGGCCCTGCTCCTCCAGCTGGTCGGCCTGCCCATGCCGCTGGCGTTCCTGGCCGCCCCGCTGGTGGCGGCCCTCGCCGCGGTCCTGTTCGGCTACTTCTGCGTGCGACTGACGAGCATCTACTTCGCGATGCTCACGCTCGCCTTCGCCCAGATCGTGTACGCGATCGTGCACCAGTGGGACGAGGTCACCGGGGGCGACAACGGGCTGCTGAGCGTGTGGCCCGCGGCGTGGCTGGCCTCGCCCGCGCGCTACTACTACTGGGCGCTGGTCGCCACGGTGGCCGGGGTGGTGCTGCTCCGCCGCGTCACCGCCTCGCCCTTCGGCCTTACGCTTCGAGCGATCCGCGACCACGCGCGGCGCGCGGAGGCGCTGGGGGTGAACATCCGCGCGCTGCAGTGGACCGCGTTCGTGGTGGCCGGCTTCGTGGCCGGCCTGGGCGGCGCGGTGTTCGTGTTCCTCAAGGGAAGCGTGTTCCCGGTCTACACCGAGTCGCCGATGTCGGTGCAGCCGCTGGTGATGGTGCTGCTGGGCGGGGTGGCCTCGCCCTCGGGCCCGCTGATCGGGGCCGCCGTCTACAAGCTCCTCGACACCGTGATCACGCGGTACACCGACTACTGGCAGCTCGTGCTGGGCGCGATCCTCGTGGCGCTGGTGCTGGTCTTCCCGCGCGGTATCGCGGGCGTGCTGGACGGGCGGCGGTGAAGAACACCCCTCGCCTTGCCCTCGCCCCTCGCCTTGCCCTCGGTTTGAGGAGGCTTGCGCGGCTTTGAACCCGGTGCTGGAGACGCGCGGGCTCTCCAAGTCGTTCGGCGGGGTGCGGGCGGTGAGCGGGGTCGACCTCGCGATGCCCCGGGGCGAGATCCGCGCCCTCATCGGGCCGAACGGGGCGGGGAAGACCACCTTCTTCAACATGCTCACCGGACAGCTGATCGCCGACGCGGGCGAGGTGCGCTTCAAGGGGGAGCGGCTCAGCGGGCTGCCGCCGCACGCGGTGTGGCGCCGCGGGGTGAGCCGCACTTTCCAGATCACCGCGACGTTCGCGACGCTCACCGCGCTCGACAACGTGCGGGTCGGGCGGCTGTCGCACCTCGGCAAGACCTACTCGATGCTGGAGTCGAGCCGCGGTCTCCAGGCGGACGAGGCGCGCGCCCTGCTCGACCAGGTGGGGCTCGCCGAGCAGGCGGACCGGGTGGCCGCGGTGCTCGCCTACGGCGATCTCAAGAAGCTCGAGCTGGCGGTGGCCCTCGCCAACGATCCGGAGGTGCTGCTGCTCGACGAGCCCACCGCGGGCATGGCCCCCGCGGAGCGCGGCGCCCTCATGGCCCTCGCGGAGCGGATCGCCCGCGCGCGCGGGCTCACGGTGCTGTTCACCGAGCACGACATGGACGTGGTGTTCTCGGTCGCCGATCGCATCATGGTGCTGCACCAGGGCCGGGTCATCGCGGAGGGGCCGCCCGCCGCCGTGCGCGCCGACGCGCAGGTGCAGCGCGTGTACCTGGGCGAGGGCGACTGATGCTGGAGCTCGAGGGCGTCGAGGCCGGCTACGGCCTCTCCCGGGTGCTGCACGGCGTGAGCCTGCGGGCGGAGGCGGGAGAGGTGGTGTCGCTGCTCGGCCGCAACGGGGCCGGCAAGTCGACCACGCTGAAGTCCATCGTGGGGCTCGTCGCGGTCAGCCGCGGGAGCATCCGCTTCGACGGGCGCGAGATCACCGGGCGGCCCACCCACGCGATCAGCCGCCTCGGGGTGGGCTACGTGCCGGAGGAGCGCCGGATCTTCAGCGACCTGACGGTGGCCGAGAACCTGCTGGTGGGCCGCAAGGGCACGGGGGCGTGGGGCGCGGAGCGCGTCTACGACGTCTTCCCCAAGCTGCGGGAGCTGGCCGGGCGGCGGGCCGGGAGCCTCTCGGGCGGCGAGCAGCAGATGCTCACGGTGGCCCGCACGCTCATGGGCAACCCGCGGGTGGTGCTGCTGGACGAGCCGTCGGAGGGGCTGGCCCCGGTCATCGTGCGGGCGCTCGGGGAGCAGATCGCGGCGCTCAAGCGGGAGGGCTTGACGATCCTGCTCTCGGAGCAGAATCTCAAGTTCGCGGCCCGCCTGGCGGACCGGGCGTACATCATCGAGAAGGGGATCATCCGGTTCGACGGCCCGATGGCCGCGCTGATGGCGGACGAGGATCTGCGGCGGAAGTACTTGACGGTATAGGTGTGTGGAATTGGTGGGCGGAACCGCCCCTCACGCGGCCCTCTCCCCGGAGGGGAGAGGGGAATAGGGAGGCTGTCGCGTCTTGAGAGTGCTGATCAGGAACATCGGGCAGATCGTGTCGGGCGATATCGCGCGCCCGCTGCTGGACGGCGACTCGATCTCGGCCGCGGACGGCAAGATCGTGGCGGTGGGCCGCGGGCTCGACGATGACGCCGACACCGTGATCGACGCCCGCGGCAGCACGGTGGTGCCGGGGCTCATCGACTCGCACTGCCACCCCGTGTTCGGGGACTTCACCCCCCGGCAACGCACCGTCGACTTCATCGAGTCCGGGCTCCACGGCGGAATCACCAGCATGATCTCGGCCGGCGAGGTGCACCTGCCCGGCCGACCCAAGGACATCGTGGGCCTCAAGGCCCTCGCCATCGTGGCGTCCAGGGCCTATGCCAATGCGCGCCCGGCGGGGGTGAAGATGCACGCCGGCGCGCCGATCCTCGAGCTGGGCATGGTCGAGGAGGACTTCGCGGAGCTCGCGCGCGCCGGCGTCCGCCTGGTGGGCGAGATCGGCCTGGGCTCGGTGCGCACCGGCAAGGACGCGGCCCCGATGGTGAGGTGGGCCAAGAAGCACGGGATGACCGTGACCATCCACACCGGCGGGCCGTCCATCGCGGGCTCCAACGCCATCAGCGGCGAGGTGGTGCTGGAGGCCGACCCGGACGTGGTGGGCCACATCAACGGCGGCACCACGTCGATGAGCGAGCGCGAGATCGACGCGCTGGTGGCCACCCGGATGGCGCTCGAGATCGTCCACTGCGGCAACGGCAAGGCCGCGCTCCACACCCTGCGACGGGCCCGGGAGGCCCGCGCCACCGATCGCCTCATCATCGGGCTCGACGCGCCCTCGGGCACCGGGGTCGTGCCGCTCGGGATCGTGCGGGTGCTGGCCCACCTGGTCTCGCTGGGCGGCGTCGCCCCCGAGGAGGCGGTGTGCATGGCCACCGGCAACACCGCGCGCGTCTACAAGCTCTCCGCGGGGGTGATCGCGCCGGGGCGCGACGCGGACCTCTGCATCGTCGACGCGCCCATCGGCTCGGTGGGACGCACCGCGCTCGAGGCGCTGCAGGTCGGGGACCTTTTCGGCATCTCGATGATCCTGGTAGACGGGCAGGTCAAGATCGGGCGGAGCCGGAACACGCCGCCCGCCACGCGCGCGGCGGAGGTGGTCCGGGGGCAGGGCCCCGCCGCGGGAGGACACTGATGAAGATCCGCAAGCTCGTGACGGTGGTGGAGGACATCCAGGAGGACGGCGGCCGCCGCCTCGAGAGGCCATTGCGAAAGGTTGCCGCGGTGGCGGTGATCGAGAACCCGTTCGCGGGCCGCTACGTGGAGGACCTCCAGGAGCTGATCAAGACCGGCGAGGAGCTGGGGGATCTGCTGGGGCGTCGCGCGGTGATGGCCCTCGGCGCTCCCGTGCACTCCTACGGCAAGGCGGCGATCGTGGGCGCGGACGGCGAGTACGAGCACGCGGCCGCCATCCTCCATCCGCAGATGGGCAAGCTCGTGCGGGCCGTGCTGACCAAGGGCGCCGTCCTCATCCCCTCGGCCAAGAAGCTGGGCGCTCCCGGCAGCACCATCGACGTGCCCCTTCACTTCAAGGACGCGGCCTTCGTGCGAACCCACTTCGACGCCATGGAGGTCCGCCTCGGCGACGCCCCCCGCGCCAACGAGATCCTCGTCGCGCTCGTGGTCACCGACGGCGGCCGTCCCCACGCCCGCGTCGGCGGCCTCACCGTCACCGACGCAAAGAAGGAGGACGGGCTCCGATGACCGCCGCAGGCGCGAAGAGGCCCACCCGATGACCAGGCGTCCGATGAGCGCCAAGGGCGCGAAGAGGCCCACCCGAGGCGCGAAGAAGGTCGCCGTCGCACGACTCAGAAAGAGCAGTCCCGGTAGCCACAGAACAGCGCGCTCAAAAAAGAGCAGTGGGACGAACCTCGCGCGCACCAGCAACCTCACGCGAGCCAGCGTCACCACCGCCCGCGGAAGCCGCACCCCCCCGATGCCCAAGGGCCCCATCAAGTTCGGCCTCCGCCTCCCCAGCTTCGCCCTCGGCCCGCGCACCGCCACCCTCGCCGAGATGGGCGCCTACCTCCGCCGGGCCGAGGACCTGGGCTTCGACTGCGCGGTGTCGATCGACCATCTGCTGCTCACCCCGCCCGCCTACGCCTGCACGTGGCTCGAGCCGGTGGCGCTGCTCTCGGCGCTCGCGGGGGTCACGCGCACCATCAAGCTCGGAACGATGGTGCTGGTGCTGCCGCTGCGCAACCCGGCCTACTTCGCCAAGGAGTGGGCGACCCTCGACCTGCTCTCCGGCGGCCGCAGCATCCTGGGCGTCGGGGTCGGCTGGCACGAGGAGGAGTTCGGGCTGATGGGGGTGCCGCACAAGGAGCGCGGGCGGCGCATGGACGAGATGCTGGAGGCGGTGACCGCCCTCTGGGCGGGCGACCGCGTCAGCTACGAGGGCCGCTACTACCGCTTCCGCGACCTCACCATCGATCCCAAGCCGCTCCAGCAGCCGCATCCGCCCATCTGGATCGGCGGGGGCAGTCAGCCCTTCGAGAAGGTCTACGGCCAGACCGTGACCAACATCGATCCGGTGCTGCGCCGCATCGCCAAGTATGCGAAGACCTGGGTACCGCATTCCTCGGCCACCGCGGACATGGTCAAGGGCGACTGGGAGAAGATCCAGCGCTTCATGAGCGAGTTCGGCCGCAAGCCGGGCGACATGAGCAAGGTGTACTCGAACTTCGTCTGGGTGCTCAAGAAGGGCGAGAAGCCGGAGAGCGCCGTCCCGCACTTCGAGACCTACTCCGGCATGGACCTGCCTTACTGGCGGGAGTTTTATCTTCTGGGAGAAGCCGAGGAGCTGGCCGAGAAGATCCGGGCCAAGGTGGCCAATCTCGGCGGCTGCGAGTACATCGTGCTGAACCCGCTCGACTGGTCCATGGAGCAGCTCGAGCTCCTCGCCGGCGAGGTGCTGCCGCGGGTGGCGCGGCGGTGACGGACGCGGGCGGGTGAGCGCCCCCGCGCCCCCACGCTACCTCGGCGCCCACGTCAAGCGCCTGGAGGACCCCCGCCTCCTCACCGGGGGCGGCCGCTTCCTCGACGACCTCACGCTGCCCGGCCTGCTCCACGCCGCCTTCCTCCGCAGCCCGTTCGCCCACGCCCTCGTCCGCGCCGTCGACGTGGAGGCCGCCCGCGCGGCGGCCGGCGTCGTCGTCGCGCTCACCGGGCGCGATCTCGACGGGACGGTGGGGCGGCTCGCCCCGCACCTGGCCGGCCCTGGCTTCGCGCGCACCGAGTGGCCCGCGCTGGCGCTGGAGCGCGCGCGCTTCGTGGGCGAGCCGGTGGCGGCCGTCGCGGCGGACACCGCCTACGCGGCGGTGGACGGCGCGGCCGCGATCGCCGTCGAGTACGATCCGCTGCCCGCGCTGCCCGACGTGGCCGCCGCGGTGGCCCCCGGCGCTCCGCGTCTGCATCCCGAGCACTCCTCCAACGTGCTCTTCGAGCGGAGCGGTCACCAGGGCGACGTGGACGGCGCCTTCGCCGGCGCCGCGGTGGTGG
>Ga0134128_10002366_pt1 | contig 23446 bp, 20 predicted proteins | sample KB31754_FD_96462 | JGI IMG/M metagenome (GOLD analysis project Ga0134128, IMG submission 96462) | Terrestrial soil microbial communities with excess Nitrogen fertilizer from Kellogg Biological Station, Michigan, USA - KB3-175-4 | ecosystem: Environmental > Terrestrial > Soil > Unclassified ... | reverse complement strand
TGTGGGTGATCCCGAGCGTCTTCAGGAAATCCCCCGAATACGCCGAGATCGAGATCGGCACATCGATCACCTGCTGCTCGCGCTTCTGCGCGGTCACCACGATCCGGTTGAGGTTGATCGCGTGGGCCGACGACGGCGTCGTGCTGGCGGGAGCGGGCGCGTCCGCCGGCGGTTGGGCCGTCGATGCCAGCGGCACCGCCGCGAGCAGGAGGCACTGGATCGAGCATGACAAATGCGTGCGACGCCATGTGATCCGACGCGCGCCCAGCTCAGACTTGGACATGATTCCCCCAACCGCGCAAGGTTGCGCACAAGACAACGTCCCCGGACATCGGACGGCCACGCGTGACGACGGGATATCGTGACAGCTTCCCCTGCTTGCCCCGCTTGCCGTCACCGTGTCCACACCACGGCCCCACGAGTCGCACGCTACTACGAATCCGCCGGCGCAGGCTTGCTGCGTCGCCACAGGATGGTCGGTGCGCCTCTATTCGACGCTCCGATGGCTTCCCGCGCCATCCGCGATGGTGCAGGCAAGTCCGCTAAACTGGGATCTCGGGAAAGGACCGGGGAAAACCGATGGCTGCGAACCTGCGCTGGACCGCCTTGACGGGCGCGTTGATTCTGCTTGCGCTTACCGGCGGATGCTCGACATCGCCCCCTGAGGCTAAAGCGCGCCAAACGCCCGCGACCGTCTCCGTGATGGCACAGGCGCACGTCCCGGTGTTCGCCATCGCTGCCGGCGCGCCGGTGCAGTATTCGCACGATGAAATCGAGCAGTTCATCACGGCGGCCAAGGCGGCGGAGTCGATCCCGGACCGCATGCAGCAGTGCCTGGACTACCCCGACCCTCCACGCAGCCATTGGCCACGCGACAGCGTGATCGCCTATTGCCATTACCGGCTGCAGCCCATCATGTCCGCCTCCTCGATCAATACCCTGATACGTCACGGAAGGGCGACCGAGCTTGAGTCCCGCCTGCAGGCGGCATTGCAGGCTCAGCAGCATGGTGGAAACTCTCCCGGCCTGCTGGACCAGATCTATGAGCAGGATTTCAGCGATACCTCGGCAGCCGAGCGGGCGTTGCTGGACAGCTGGAAGCAGTCTGCTCCGAAAAGCGCCTTTGCCTATGCGGCCAGCGGTTATGCCTATACCCAACAGGCGGTGGCCGTACGTGGCGGCGAATATGACCAAAACGTTCCGCGCTCCCACATGCAGTCGATGCGCCGGCTGCTTGCGTTGGCGGAGGACGACCTGCAGCGAGCGGTGGCGCTGGATCCCAAGCTCACGTCGGCGTACGTGGCGTGGATTCGTGGTGCCAATCTCAACTCCACCCATTCCTACGTGCAAAGCATTGCCGAGCGCGCGCTCGCCGCGGCCCCCGACGACTACGGGATTTACAACGAACTGATGTTCGCCTACGAGCCGGAATGGGGAGGCTCGCTGGAAGCCATGCGAACGCTGGCCGCGCGTGCACAAATGCATGCGGCGGAGAACCCGCTTCTGGGTATCCTGCTGACAACGCCGATGTCGGTCCGGATTGATCATTGCGGATGCGATGCCAGCGCCCAGGTCGCTGCCTACCAGCGCTTGTTCGACGACTTGCCGATCACCGCATACATGTGGAAGGAGGGCGACCTGGCGGCCACCACGAAACCCGCCATCTCGGTGGTCTACCTGTCCGAGACCCTGCGTTTCCTGCCGGCCAACCCGCTGGTGACGCACGCCTGGGCGCAACGTTCGCTGCGCCTGACCGACCTTGGCCATCCCCACTGGGCACTCGCCGAGGCAAAGAAAGTCGTGGCGCGGGACGGGCAATTCTCTGACGGCTTCAACGCCATGGCGTTGGCGTCTGAAGCTCTCGGCGACTACGCCGGTGCGGAAGCGGCGTTGAAATCCTCGATTGCGCTGGATCGCACCCAGCCGTGGCCACTGATCGAGCTGGCGAATATTTACGCGGTCAAGACCCATCAATGGGACAAGGCTTGGGCGGTCGACAACCAGGCCGTCGCCCTGTTTCCGGACAATCCCGGCAGTCTGTTCCTGCGCGGCCTGATCCAGATGGATCAGCCCAGGTCCGGACTGGCCGATACCGTCAGCTTGTTCGCGACACGCTTCGGAAACGACCCGGCACAACAGGCGAGACTTGCGACCCTGCGCAGCGGCCTCGAGCGTTTGCCGGCCAAGGGTGGAGCGCATTGATCGCCTGAGCAGTCCCGATCATGAGACAGCGCACCGCCCGATGCTCCCCTCAGCCCGAGCGCCAGCGCGATGCGCACTCAGAGATCGGGGGAAAGGAGGATTGGACAAATCTTCAAAAACTGTCACTGATGGAGAGCATAAGCTGTCGCAAGACTGGCTGATTTGTCAAAATTTGAGTGACGCAAGATCACATAAAGTGACAATGGATATGAGGCGCGGGTTCAAAGGGCATAAAATTGCTGGTCATGCATCGCCGTGCCACGTCGGGCATGCGCGCGTTGCATCAGGCGGGGGACGGAGCCTCGGCGATCAAGCCACCGAAGAATGCAGCCTGTGGGTGGGGAGCCACTCGCCTGGTATTGCACGGGCATCAAGGAATTAGGCCCAGGCATCTCGAAAGCGAATCGGCCCCGAGCAAGGGCACGAGATCAGTCGCATCGACGACTCACACCGCTGCTGGCCAAGCAAGACGAGTGGGAATAACAAAGGGGGCCGAAGCGTAGCTTCCCTAGGTGTTGACGCCAACTCAAACGGGCGGGAAATTGCCATCGGGCCGGTGAATCCGAAGCGGCGGAATGATGGCGCTCGTAAACTCTGCTCGGTTGACGCTAGACCCGTTGGAGTAACGCCACGGTGCCCTGGCCGCCGTCCGCGCAAAGCGAGACGATGCCGTAGCTGCCCGATGGGAGCGTCGCCATTTCCTTGGCGGCCTGGCTCAGGATGCGCGCCCCGGTTGCAGCGAACGGATGTCCGATGGCTAGCGATCCACCATGCGGGTTGACGCGTGCCCAGTCAAACGCGCCCAATTCGAAGTCGACGCCGGCCTTTTCGCGCCGATAGACCGGATCCGACGCGGCAGCGATGTTGGCGAGCACCTGCGCCGCGAATGCCTCGTGGATATTCCACGAGGTGATCTCCGCAAACCGCAATCGGTGCCGGGCGAGTAACCGCGGAATCGCCCGCGCCGGTGCCATCAGGATGCCCTCGTCACTTTGGCGGAAGTCCATCGCCGCGATCTGCCAGTCGAGCAACCTGACCGCTGGCTCGCGGCCCAACCGTGCCATCCCGGCTTCATCGGCCACCCACAAACCTGCCGCGCCATCCGTCAGCGGCGACGAATTGCCCGCTGTCAACGTGCCTGCGGGATCGAACGCCGGCGGCAAGTTTGCCAGTCGCTCGGGCGAGGTATCACGACGCGGAATCGCGTCCTGTTCGACCCCGGCGAACGCTACCAGCAGGTCATCGAAGAAGCCCGCGTCCTGTCCCGCGATGGCCGCGCGGTGGCTGAGCAGGGCGCGCTCGTCTTGTGCCTGCCGAGAGATCTTGAAGTGGCGGGCGGTGTCTTCGGTGTGCTGGCCTTGCGAACGGCCGCTCTGTTTATTGGCCCAGGCTTGGCGTGGCAGCTGGAAGTCTGCTGCGGTCGTGGCCGCGATCATCTCCGCGGCAGCGCGCGGATCTTTGGCGAACCCGGCCACGATGCGATCGGCGGCGGCCATGTTGAGTGCCAGCGGTACATGGCTCATCGTTTCCGCGCCACCGACCAGCGCCAGATGCGTGCCGCCGCTGCCGATCATGCCCGCAGCCTCGATCGCGGCCATGAAACTGGTCGAACAGGCTAGCACCGTGGAAAACGCCGGTGTCTCCGGGTCCAGCCCAGCCTGGAAGACCAGCTCCCGCGCGATGTTCGACACCATCACATCGGGAATGACCTGACCCCAGACCAAGAAGTCCGGGGTGGCCACGGCCGCCATGGCACTGGCTACCGGCATGGAAAGTTCAAGTGCACTGTGGCGGGCGAACGGGCCGCCCGCCTTGGCGAACGGAGTGCGTACGCCGGGAGAGAGATAGACAGGCAGCATCGTGGATCTCCTTTCAGTGAACAGCTTGTAGCTCGCGGTGCAGCGAATTCATCAGCGTGGAGATCGAGGCGGTCCTTGCGCGGTGGAGACGGCCTGTTCGGCGTTCCGATCGCCGTCGCCTTGTCTAGTGCGATACCAGCCCAAGCTGTTGCATGAAGGTCAGGTTGTCTTCCAGGTGCCAGTTCTCGGCAATGCGACCGTCGCTAATGCGGTAGATGTCGGTGGCGATGAAGTCGATGGTTTGGCCCTGTCCCTGGGTTTGGTTGAAGCGTCCGCTGAAGTGCCCGCGAAAGTGCAGATGCGCGACCACTCGATCGCCAGCGACGATCATTTGTTCCACATCGCAACGCAGGTCGGGTACCGCCGTGCGCACGAACTTCGAGGCTGCCAGCGGTCCGGCGACACCTTGGGCACGGCCCGCGGGCAGAGTGCGGTCCATGAAATCCTGCGCCAACGCGGCACGCGCCAGCGCTTCGTCGCCGTTGTTCCAGAAACTGTCGTAGCGACGGGCGGCGAGTACCTGTGCTCGCAACTGCGCGGCGGGCAGGCTGTGATCGACGATCAGTATCTGCGGCGTGACCAATCCTGAGTCATCGGCACCGGTAGCGGATGCGACGCCGCACAGCATCAATGCGGCGGCAAAGCTGCAGGACAAAGCATGGCTGGTCATGGTGTTCTCCTCGTCGGAATAGAGACGGGTGAGGTTTCTGGCAATCCGTCGATACAAGGGCGTTAGCTGGCAACGTCGATCACGACCTTGCCTTGCGCCTGGCGGCTCTCGATAAGTGCGTGGGCGGCATCGACTGAGTTCAGATCGAACCGGCGTGCGTCTACGCGTGGGATCAGCAGGCCCGATTCGGCCAGGTGAGTGGCTTCGTGCATGATTTCGCCGTGGCGAACCTTGCCTTTACCAGTCAGCAAGGGCAGCAGGGTGAACACGCCAGAGTAACTTGCCGCGCGGAACGACAGCGGCGCCAATGCATGCGTGCCCCAGCCCAGCGAGCTGAGCACATGACCAAAACGTGCGACGGCCTTGAACGAGGCATCCAGGCTTGCGCCGCCGGCAGTGTCGTAGACGATGTCGAAGCCGCGGCCGGCAGTGTGTGTGGCGACGTACTCTTCGACGCTGACTTGGCTGCTGTCGATGGGAATGGCCCCCAGCTCTTCGACGAGCGCGGCGCGACCGCCGCCCTCGGTGGCGTAGACGGTCGCGCCAAGTGCACGTGCGATCTGGATGGCCATATGCCCGACGCCGCCAGCACCGCCTTGCACAAGTACGGTCTGGCCCGTGCGGACGTTGGCGCGGTCAACCAAGCCTTCCCATGCGGTGATGAACACCAGCGGTAGGGTGGCCGCTTCCCGCATGCTGAAGTTGGACGGCTTGCGCGCCAGCAGCGCGGCATCGACCGCTGCGTACTCGGCCAACGATCCCTGCGCACCACCGACACCGCCTGTCATCCCGTAGACCTCATCGCCGGGGTGGAAGGCACTGACGCCAGGGCCAACGGTTTCGACCACACCGGCCAGGTCGATGCCGAGGATCCCGGGCAACGGATGCCGTGCGTGTGCCGCAGCGCCACCGCGAATCTTCAGGTCAAGCGGGTTGACCCCACTGGCGATCACTCGCACCAGCACCTGCCCTTCGCCAGGTACCGGGCGCGGCAAGCTGGCCACGCGGAACGAGGCATTGGGGGTCTCCAGAACGGCGGCTTGCATGGAAAGGGTCATGGTCATTCCGGGGTGGTCAGATACAGCAATGGATGCGTCGAGTAGATTCGACTACGCCAAGAGAATCGGGTCGAGGAAGGTGTGCATGAGTTCTCCGATCTCTTCGGCGTGGGTTTCCAGCGCGAAATGACCAGTGTCGAGCAGGCGGATTTCGGCATTCGGAAGATCGCGTCGGTAGGCCTGTGCGCCGGCGGGGATGAAAGCTGGGTCATGCTTTCCCCAAGCAGCCAAGAACGGCGGTTGGTGCTCGCGAAAATAGGCTTGGACCTCAGGGTACATCGCCACGTTGCTGCGATAGTCCAGGATCAGATCAAGCTGGATCTCGTCCGCGCCCGGGCGGGTCATGTAGGCAATGTCCAGCGTGTAGCCGTCCGGCGAGACGCGTTGCGGATCGCTGCCGAGCAGATATTGCCAATCGCGGATCGTCGCGGGCGACAGCGAGTCGCGGCAGGCTTCGCGATGTTCCGGCGTCGGCTCGCGCCAGTAGGTTTGCCATGGACCCCAGGCATCGCTGAGTCCTTCCAGATAGGCGTTGCCGTTCTGGCTGACGATGGCGGTGACGCGCTCGGGATGCGCCATCGCCAGACGGAAGCCGGTCGGCGCACCGTAATCGAACACGTATAGCGCATAGCGATCCAGCTTCAGCGCCTCGGTGAAGTCGTCGATGACGCGGGCAAGGTTGTCGAAGGTGTAATCGAACGCACCGCGTGCGGGTGCCTGCGTGTGGCCGAATCCGGGCAGGTCCGGCGCGATCACGCGATAGTTCCGGGCCAGCAGCGGGATCAGTTCGCGGAACATGTGGCTGGCGGTGGGAAAGCCATGCAACAGCAGGATCACTGGTGCATCGACGCGGCCGGCTTCGCGGTAGAACACTTCGACGCTGCCGACGGTTTGAGTGTGATATGCGACGTGCATGGTCGAACCTCGAATGACCCGGCCAAAAGTGAACAGTCACAAAGACGGCGGGATGGGTTGATGTGCGCCGGAGGTGCTTCGGCGGGAACGTCGACTGACGACCTCCCGCAGAATCCGTGGCGATCCTGCTCGCAGGCACCTCGGCTTTCCCCTGTGAGGCTATGGCAGGTTCGCTGTCATTTCCATTACACCAACGAGTAGGTTTCCCTAGCCATTTCAGGTGATCGCGAGCGCGATTCCTGTTGCTAGCATTTGCCGCGCCAATTTCGCCCGCCATGTTGCGAGAACCCCGATGCCCACTGGCATGACGCGCCCGCGGGGCGGTACCGGGGTTGCCGGGCATATGGGTTTGGTGAGCGAGCAGCGCCGCTGGAGGGACTCACATCAGCGTGGTCATGAAGTGCATGAGTTCCGCATCTCGCACCGAGAAAGCGATGGACACCGAACCAGGCACAGCCATCGCAACGCGCCTTAGCGGACGCAACACCCCCTTCTTTCGAGGAAATCACCCATGAACAGCAAACTGCAAACACTGCTCGGCACATTTTCGCGCACCGAGAGAGTGGGTCTTGCGCTCATGAGGTTCGCGATCGCCTTGGTCTTCTTCTGGATCGGCGGCCTCAAGTTTGCGCCGTACGAGGCGGACAGCATCACTCCGTTCGTCGCGAACAGCCCCGTGATGTCGTTCTTGTATGCCCACCCGGAAGCGTACAAGGTGCACCTCACCCACGAAGGCGAACTTGTTCCGGCAAAGCGTGAATGGCAGAACAGTAACCGTACCTACCGCGTCTCGCATGGACTTGGCGTGGTGGAAATACTCATCGGTCTTCTGGTGCTCTCGTTCCCGCTGTCAAAACGCCTTGGACTGGTGGGGGCCATTCTGGCGTTCGTGACAACGCTGGTGACGTTATCCTTTCTTTTCACTACGCCGGAAGCCTGGGTAGCCGCTCTGGGCGATGCTCAGCACGGATTTCCGTATTTATCGGGCGCAGGAAGGCTGGTTCTGAAAGACAGCATGATGCTTGCCGGTGCATGGATCATCGGCGTGGACGCAGCAAGACGGATTGTTGCTGAAGGTGCCAGCGAGTCTGTGTGCCGCTGGATCTAGGGCGCTCGTGGTTGCAGTGCATGATTTCCTGCCCGCACCGTCAACGCATGCGGCGGTGGTGCGATTGAGCGGCGATCAAAGTGAAGTGGCGTATCTATCTTCAAGTTCGAAGGTGGATATTTCCGCACAGCAATTCTTTACGCAGGAGTCGCGATCTTGGCTATATCACTACCCCATGTGATTGTGGTTTTTTTCAGGTCAGCAATGGTCTGGAAACGGCGAGTCTCGCCGACTGCTTCTGCAGGACGCCACCGTGCTTGACGAAGGCGAAATGCATCAAGGTCACGAAGCCATCCAGTTGTGGCAAAGGGAGGCGCAACGAAAGTATCAATACAGCGTTGACCCTTCAAGCGTATCGCGGCAAGGCGAGTGCGTGACGGTCAGTGCAGCGGTTGTCGGAAATTTTCCAGGCAGTCCGGTTCAACTCGATCATGTGCTCAATCTGGTCGGTGACAAAATTCAGTCGCTGGAGATCGGCTGATGTCCATGAACATGGAACTGGAAGGAAAGCGCGTGCTGGTGACTGCTGGCACCAAGGGAGTCGGAAAGGCTGTCGTCGACCTGTTCTGCGAGCTTGGTGCCAAGGTGCTCGCGACGGCGCGCGAGCGACCGGCCAAAGCATCAGCCGACATCTTCGTCGCTGCCGACCTGACCACCAGTGAAGGCTGCGATGCTGTGGTTGCGGGCGTCATGAACCATCTCGGCGGTGTGGATGTCATTGTCCATGTTCTGGGCGCTTCGTCAGCACCTGCTGGGGGATTCGCCGCATTGGGCGAAGAGGAATGGCGACGGGAATTGAACCTCAACCTGTTCCCGGCCGTGCGCCTTGATCGCGCCTTGTTGCCAGGGATGCTGGCTCGGCAGGAAGGCGTCATCATCCATGTAACCTCGATCCAGCGCGAGCTTCCTCTGCCGGAATCCACCACGGCCTATGCTGCGGCCAAAGCGGCGCTCTCGACATACAGCAAGAGCCTGTCGAAGGAAGTCACCCCCAAAGGCATTCGTGTTGTGCGGGTAGCGCCCGGGTGGATTGAAACGGAAGCGTCTGTCGCACTCGCCGAGCGGCTTGCTCTGCAAGCCAATACTGATTACGAAGGCGGCAAACGGATCATCATGGATTCACTTGGCGGCATTCCGCTGGGGCGGCCGTCAAAGCCAGTGGAGGTGGCAAACCTCATCGCATTCCTGGCGTCGCCGCGTGCCGCGGCGATCACTGGTACAGAATACGTGATTGATGGCGGGACTATTCCCACTGTCTAGCGCGGCTATGGAAGCAGCCGAAGATTTGGTGGCGGTCGAGAACATCACCGCTGCGTGCAAGGCGTACGACGGTGCAAGGACACCAGCTACGGATCTCAAAAACGATATTCGCCTGATTGGGGATACTGCCGCTCGCGCCGGGGATGTCGATGTCACGACGACCTTGGACAGGCGGAGTTCCCTCCTCGACGAGTCGGGTTGGAGGTCACCAATGAACTGAGGCGAGATGTCCAGATGGGCACCCGCTGGTGCAGCATGCGTGCGAGCGTCGAAAATGCTTTCCCTCGGATGAATTGCATCGAGTCGGCACATTTTTCGGCGCTTTCCCAATCAAGTTCCTTGACGGTTATCGAGCCCCTGCCGATCCCTGCGAATGGAAAGCGTCGGTGATGCTCCACTCGTATTCTTGAAGTGCTTGAATCGCGAAAGTACCGCAGAGAACTGAAAGAATCGATGCGGCAACATTGATTAACGTCTGCGCACCAAGAAATCGGGAGCAGACCAATGTTCGCGACGCGCTTCAAGACGACCGGCTGTCTCTCGCCATGCGGACCGAGCTCCAAAATTTTGCCGGCGCTGTGTCTCGCCATCCTCGTGGCGATTGGGTTGCCCGCCAAGTCGGCGTGGGCTGGGGAAAGCGAGGGCGTAGTTGGAAGCACAACCGCCACAACGCTGGATGTGGTGAATGTTGTCGGACACCTGGAAGAAATTCAGCCCCAAGAATTGGCTCAATACGGCGTCAAGGTCGATGTGATCACCAGCGAACAGATCCAGGATGGTGGCTATCAGGATGTCGCCAGCGTGCTTCAGGCGCTGGCACCTGGCCTGTATGTCGCATCGAAGAATGGCCCGTTTGATTATGTCACTGTTTCGCTGCAGGGCTCGCGCACGGAAGACGTGCTCTGGTTGCTGGACGGGGTGCGCCTCAACAACCGCCTGTATGCAGGAACCACACCGTTGGACACGCTTCCAGCGAGCATGGTCGAACGCATCGAGATACTCGATGGAGGCCAATCTCTTATCTACGGAACTCAGGCCGTCGCCGGTGCCATCAACATTGTCACCAAGAGCTATTCGGAAATCACGCAAGGCGCCGTGACCCTGGGTTCCGACAGCCATGCCGGTCGACATCTTGATGCCTGGTTAAGCGGGTCCACCGGCAAGCAGCAATTCGTGTTGTTTGGCTCCAGCGATAAATCTGATGGCTACCACGCATTCCGGGAACAGGACTATCAGCCCAGCAACACGGATCGCGATCGCGGCTACGATGTGCAGACAGTAGGCATCAAGTACGGGTACTGGTTCAGCGACTTGTTGCGCCTGGACTTGACCTATCAGCATACCGATGCGGATCTCGACTATTCCCAGCCATACTTGGTGGCCAGAGACCAGAACGATCGCAAGGAAAACATCCTTACGGCCAAACTCGACTACGACGTCAACGACTGGTTGTCGGTCTACGCCAAGGCCTACGTGCACCGTTGGGATACCCACTACGACACCTACTACAACAGACTTTCTGACCCCGGAACGATAGATGTCCTGTATGACAACGCGTTCTGGGGCTACAAGGATCGCGGCGTCAATATTTTCGCCCGGTTGAGATTCCAGCGTGGCGTGGAATACAACGTCGGCTTCGATCAGCAGAGCTATGGTGGTCGCGACGAAGTGTTGGTCATAGGCCAGCACAGCGAGCATACCGGTGCCTTGTTCGCGCAAGCGCGCACCACGGACGACATGTCCACCCGATTCAAGCTGTCTGCCGGCGTACGCTACAACCACCCGAGCGATGGCCGCAGTGCACTGGTCTGGAATGTCGGTAGCGCGTTGGACATCAACCAGTCGTTGTATATACGTGGAACGGTAGGCACCGCATTTCGTCTGCCCACGGCCGAAGAACTGTATGCCAACGATCCGCAGGACGAGCGCGGCAACCTCGACCTCAAACCTGAGCGCAGTTCCAGTGTCAATCTTTCGATTGGCGGAAAGCTTCCCGGCACAGGTGGCATGCACTGGGAACTGACCGGGTTCCGTCGTCGCATCAATGATCTCATCGACTATGCGGCCTACGACGAGACAACAGGCCAGGATGTATTCGGCAATATCCCTGGCATTGTTACTGTCAGGGGTGGGGAAGCTGATTTGAGCGCATCGTTCGGCGCGGCGATTTCTGCAAGCCTTGACTACACCATCAACCACTCCCGAGCCTCGGGTAGCTCGCGGCAGATAGCGGACATCCCGGTGCAGCAAGGCAAGTTGCAGCTGGACTGGCATCCGACGGCGTTGCCTGTCGGTGCGACCCTCAGTGTCAACCACGTGGGCGATCTTTACACCTCCGACAGCTTCTATTCCGGACGCAAACGGTATGGCAACTACACCGTAGCCGACTTTTCTGCGCGCGTGTTCCTGGATCATGACCGCCGCAGCCGCGTTGATTTTCACGTCTACAACCTGTTCGACCGCCGCTACGCCACCAGCCTGAAGCGAGGTCAGGCGGACGCCGGCGGTTACTACACATACTGGAATCTCGGCTTGCCGCGCACGCTCAACGTGACCTACAACTACGCGTTCTAAGCAACATGGCGACGATGGGACAAAACGCGTGAAGTGGCCGGGCATCCGCGTTCTCTATCTTGCCCATCGCTGGATCGGCATCGGTACCTGTCTGCTTTTTGTGCTCTGGTTCGTTTCCGGGCTGGTGATGATGTACGTGCCGTATCCGTCCTTGTCGCCACGAGTACGGTTGAGCCACCTGTCGCCTATTGTCTGGAGCCGGATCCACATTGGCCCGGATCGCGCGTTGGCGATTGCTGGCGCACGTAGTTATCCCTCCGACTTTCACTTGGAAATGATGGGCAATGTCCCCGTCTACCGGTTGCAGTTTGCAGGAGACACGGTGACCATCGATGCCGGTGACGGAGGCCGGATCACCACCGTTGATATTGCCAGTGCATTGAAAATTGCCGGATGCTGGTCGCATGCAAATGTGCCAACGCTGGCCGGAACGATTGTGCGTGACCAGTGGACGGTGGCCGACGGCTACGACGAGACGAGACCCTTCTACCGGATCCTGCTCAATGACGCAGAAGGCACCCAGATCTACGTCTCGGCGCGCAACGGCGAGGTGGTTCTGCAGACCACGCGCAGGCAGCGTCTTTGGAACTGGGTGGGGTCGGTACCGCATTGGATCTATTTCACTGCTTTGCGACGCGATGCCTCGTGGTGGCGGCAGGTGGTTCTGTGGGTTTCGGGTACTGGTATTGTCGGTGCCGTTGCGGGTTTCTGGATCGGCGTGCTGCGCTTGCGCTTTCGCAAACCCTATCGCGGAAAGAACCGCACGCCCTACACGGACTGGAAGCGCTGGCACCATATCGCCGGGCTGCTGGGGGGGATCTTCCTTTGCACGTGGATGATCAGCGGTTGGCTTTCGGTGAATCCGATGGGCTGGCTGACGGGCAACGGCGAGACGACCGTTCCGATGGCGCGCCATGGAGGACATCAGGAGCCTTCCATAACGAGGATCATTCCGGCGGCAGCGACAGCCGTGACAGGCGTGAGGGAAGTCGGCTTCGTCTGGCGGGGCGACAAGGCCATGCTGGTGCTGGAAAACGGCTTGGGCAATCGCCAGCTGGTTGACGCTCACACCGGGCAAACGGTTCATCAGCAGGTGAGAGATATCATTGCTGACGCACGTCGGCTGTTGCCTGGTTCGGCATTGATTGCAGTCGCGCGACTGGATCACGAGGATGATTACTGGTACTCGCACCATGCGCCACGTCACCTTCCGGTACTGCGTGCCCAGTTTGCCGACGCTGCGCATACATGGTTGTATCTCGACCCTCAAACCGGCAAGGTCCTGCTCCGCCTGGAGCAGGCGGACCGAAATTATCGCTGGTGGTTCTCTGCACTGCACACGCTGGACTTTCCCTTGCTGTTCCGGCATCGCCCTGCATGGGATCTGGTGATGTGGCTGCTGATACTGACGGGGTTAACCATATCCGTCAGTGGCTGCGTCATCGGCTGGCGCCGGTTGCGGCAATAAGATTTGGTCGGGTGCCACTGTCTCAGGACACCGAATCAGAATTGAGCTCAGGATGATTGAACTCGGCACATTCCGAGCCAGTCCATCATGGCGAGCTTGTTCGCCGCGGAAGGCTCGACAAGTGAGATGGGCAACAAGTCGGCGAGACAGCTTGACCGACAACATTAACGAAATTTTCCGGTGTCCCAGGTGCCCGTTGCACTGGATTTTCGGCACAGCTTGCTGAAGAATTTGGTGCACAGGAGCCAGCTTTGCCGAAGGGTATCGATTTCGATGACCCCACCCCCTCCCGACGCTGTCATCTTGACTTCAGAGCATTCGAGCTCGAATAGACGATGGGATTTGCTTGACCTGAGCACGCGGCGGCACAGCAAGGAATGCGTGCCATGATGCGATTCTTTGCATCTGTTCCGAGCAGCCGACGGGAGGCCGGGATGAAGACGGACACAACGAATTACCCGAGTCATAGAGAGATTGCGTTCGGGCACTTTATCGTCTGTTCCGAACGCCATCTCTTGCTCAAGGATGGCAGGCCAGTTCCGATCGGCGACCGAGCGCTGGAAATCTTGATCGCGCTGCTGGAACAATCTGGCGGATTGGTAACGAAAGAACAACTTGTGGCGCGTGCGTGGCCAGGCAGGGTGATTGAGGAATCCAATCTTCGGGTTCAGATCGCGATGGTGCGCAAGGCACTGGGCTATGGCCAGGATGGCACGGGATATATTGCTTCGGTCCCCGGACGAGGCTATCGCTTCACGGCTGCGACGCGATGCATCGAATCTTCGCAGGTATCCGCTGGCCATAGTGAGCGCAGGAACAACCTCCCCCCGCGCTTGACCTCAGTGATCGGCCGAGCCGATATTGTCGACGTCCTCATTGCCCGATTGAAGCGTCATCACTTCCTTACCATCGTTGGGCCTGGGGGAATCGGCAAATCAACGGTCGCGGTCGCGCTTGCGACCGACTTGTCGGAGTCCTACCAGGATGGCGTTTGGCTGGTCGATCTGGCTCCCCTTGTCGACGCCGCACTCTTGCCGAGCGTGCTCGCGACCATCCTAGGTCTGGCGCTAACTTCTCACAATCCAATGGGTGAATTGATCGCCTTGCTGCGGGACAAGCGAGTCTTGATCATTCTTGACAATTGTGAGCGTCTCATCGACGCGGCGGCGGTCCTGGCCGAGACTATTCTCAAGGGTGTGCCCACGGCCGATATTCTGACCACAAGCCGTGAGCCCCTGCGCGCCGAGGGCGAGAGTGTGCATCGTCTATCGCCATTGGAGACGCCGGCCAGTTCACATGCGCTGACAGCCGACCTTGCTCGCTCATTTTCAGCCTTGGAGCTGTTCGTGGAACGAGTGGCATCAAGCAACGACGGATTCACGCTAGGTGACGCTGATGCCCCCTTGGCAGCCGATATCTGCCGTCAGCTGGATGGCATTGCGTTGGCGATCGAGTTGGCCGCGGCGCACGTAAGCGCTTTCGGTATACGAGGAGTAGCGGAGCGTCTGGATGATCGGTTTCGGGTCCTGGTAGGAGGTCGTCGTACCGCGTTCCCGAGGCACCAAACATTGTTGGCCACGCTGGACTGGAGTTACAGCCTGCTTGCTGAAGAGCAACGCACCGTACTGCGTTGCCTCGGCGTCTTTGCCGGCGGCTTCAATCTGAAATCAGTTTGTCGGATTGTCGTGGATGCCGAGATTTCAGTGCCTGATATTCCTGAGATTCTTGCGGATCTGGTAGAGAAGTCGCTCGTTTCTGCAGAGACTGACAAGCCTGCCGTTCGCTACAGACTGCTCGACACAACGCGCGCCTATGCGATTGCAAAGATGTCGGAAAGTCTGGAGTCTGGTGCCATTGCGAGGCGGCACGCCGAATACTTCCGCGACTTCTTTGAGCAGTCACTGACCGAATGGCAAACGCGTCCTCTTGATGAATGGCTGAGTTGTTACACGCCGGAGATTGATAACCTGAGGGCGGCCTTGGATTGGGCTTTCTCGTCCGCTGGCGAAGTGACCGTCGGCATGTCGCTCACGGTTGCCGCTATCCCGCTGTGGTTCCAACTCTCGGCGACTGACGAGTGCCGCAACCGGGTCGAGCATGCGCTCGCGAGCACCGAAACCGGCGCAAGCCGTGCAGCCCACGCCCGGCAGGTCATGCAACTCTATGCGGCCCTCGGTCTGTCGCGGACCTTCACATCAGGATTCGGACCTCAGGCACCCGCCGCTTGGATAAAGGCCTTCACAATTGCCGAAGGCCTCGATGACGGAGAATTCAGACTGGAGGCGCTTTGGGGGCTGTGGTTCTGTCGAATCCGGTTGGGTGAATATCGTCTGGCACTCGATACCGCCCATAGATTTTGCGGGCACGCAGAATCACCGTCCGATCTCGCCGTGGGCGATCGCCTGCTTGGTGTTTCGCTGCATTGCATGGGTCAAGGTGCGAGGGCAAGAGACCATATCGAACGTTCGCTCAATCAGGAAGCCGTGCCAGCCAGATTTGCGGACAGCATTCGCTTCAGATTCAATCAGCCACTAGCTGCCCGCGCCATGCTGGCCCAAATACTCTGGCTCGAAGGCTTTCCAGAGCAGGCAATTGATGAAGCTCGCAGCAGCGTCGAGGAAGCTCGTGCTGGCGGACATGCCATATCACGGTGCGATGCGCTTGCCCAAGCGAGGTGTCCTCTGGCGATGTTCACCGGTGATTGGTCAATGGGCGAAGGCGCTGCCGCCGAATTGGAGGAGGAGGCGACCAACCATTCGCTTGATCCTTGGAAAGTCCTTGGACAGTGTTGGAAAGCTGCGTTGCTCGTCAGGCGCGGCACGTTTGATCCTGGGTTGCACCTGCTTGCCGGCGGTCTGAAGAACCTTCATCAAGTCAAGTTTGCGTTCTACTACACGAGTCTTCTTGGCACCCTCGCTGAAGGACTGGCTATGGCCGGGAAAGTCGCCGACGGCCTCACCGTGATCGACGAAGCACTTGAACTTTGCAGGCAAAGGGAAGAGCTCTGGTGCTTCGCCGAGCTGTTGCGCATCAAAGGTGAGGTCTTGTGGCAAAGCGGTGGGTCTCACATTGTGGCGGTCGAAGAGCATTTCGCAGAATCACTTGAACAGGCTCGTCGCCAAGGTGCTCTCTCGTGGGAACTGCGAACGGTTACGAGCGTTACCCGGTACCAATGCGCGCAAGGCCGCCGAAAGGAAGCGAGGGATTCTCTCGCAGCCACCTATGAACGCTTCAGTGAAGGCTTCGCCACAAGGGACTTGGTGATAGCAAAGGCGCTCGTGGACGAATTGGCCTAGAATTTTTCCGCCTGGACGAGCTCTCCCCGTACATCTTGGCGCTCCCCACGAATTCACCAGAATTCACGACGATTCTCTGGCTGGTAGCCGCCGCCAGGCTTAATATCCGCGCTGAAACCTGACCTGCCGAAGGTCCAAATAGCTCTCCCCTATACGGGCCGCCGCTCTGGAGGTAATCGCAGAGCAGATCAGGCGAACCGAAACATCGGCAGAGCTACCGACCAGCTACCACACCGCCGACAGTGCGCGGCGAGCCGTTTATAGCGCCGGCCAAAGAAAGGGAGTCTGTCGCTGTGCCTGCACCGCGCGCATCAGCGATGCTCCATTGATCAAAGGCTACAACCACTCTCAATCAGACTTCATTTGACAGATCGGCGATGGATAGTGCAGATGAAAACAGTCGATTCGCCCATTCGAATTCTTGTCGTCGATGACTATCCCTTGCTGCGTGAAGGCGTGGCGGCCGTGCTTGAACAGGAGCCGGATATGGAGCTCGTGGCCGAGGCCAGCAACGGTCTGGAGGCGATGGAGCAATTCAGACGCCACCGTCCCGATGTGACCCTCATGGATATCGAGATGCCCGGCATGTGCGGGATCGAGGTGATCGCCGCCATCCGCAAGGAATTCGAGCATGCCGTGATCATGGTGCTGGCGACCTACAAGGGAGATGTTCAGGCATTGCGTGCGCTCAAGGCTGGAGCTCGAGGACTCATGCTGAAGAGCGCCGCGGGCAAGGAGCTGGTGGACAGCATTCGGGCACTCGATGCAGGAAAGCGTTGCATTTCCCCGGAGATCGCCACCGAGATCGCCAGTCATGCCATAGACGATGCGCTGACCTTGCGCGAGACATCGGTTTTGAAATGTGTAGCTGCGGGTCAGTCAAACAAAGTCGTGGCCCGAGAGCTCTCCATCTCGGAAGACACGGTCAAGGTTCACATGAAAAACATTCTGTCCAAACTCGACGCACGGGCCAGGACACATGCCGTGGCGATCGCGCTGCAAAGGGGAATTATCGGGCCTTGAGCCGAGCTGCGATTTGCGGCGGCTGCCATCAAAGCAGGTTCTATCTCGTTGACGCAGGCGCTTCCAGGAAGGTCGACTGTGACCAAGTGGTGCCACGTCCAGGCGAAGCAGAGTTCAGCCGTGAATTCGGGACGAGGTCGATCGCTCCAAGCCATGTCTTCGGCGATCGCCGTAGTTTCCGGCACTGGAAGACGGTTGATTGATCTGGCCTGGTTCAGTCGAAGGGCTCGCAAAGGCTCGACGCCATGCGCTTGGACTGATACCGACCGTCCGCGTGAACACTCGGGTGAAGTGACTTTGCACGCCAAAACCACAGGACTGCGCAATCTGCACAAGCAGTGCGCGGGTGTTGATCAGCAACCATTTGGCGTGTTCTATCCGGCGTTCCATCACCCAATGGTGCGGAGGCAGTCCAGTGGATTGTTTGAACGCTCTGGAAAAATGAGGTGGGGAAATACGGCATGCCTCCGCGACCTCTGCCACAGGAGCCGGAGCTTCGAGCTTTAACCCAAGCAAAGCCTTGGCCTTCCGCAGCTGCCACGACGCCAGGCGGCCGGAATGGATGGTGTGCGCAGGGCGCTCTTGAGTCCGTGATGAATGGATGTACTCCTGAAGTGCAAGTTCGATATGGCGCACAAAGCACTCGGTATAGGCTCCGTTGCCTGTCATTGCACTGCGAATAATTTCGCTGAGTACGCGCGACAGGTCGTCGTGAGGATCGGCATTTGCGGTTCCGACAAGGTTGGCCGGGCGCGGTGAGTGGAAAATTTCCAACACGGTCGGCATCTCGCTGCAAGACTGCCCGTCTTCGATGCTCCCCGATCCATGCATGGTGCCTGCCCCGCCAAACGAATCCGACAGACAAATGCTCGCTTTCATGAGGTACTCCTTGATGCGGCAGATCAGGCAATGAATGGAGACTGCCTGGCCATAGGACGCGCGGGTGCCGTGATGAACCAACTCCGAGGGGCGTGAAGCAACGACTTGGGACGCTTGGTCCCTGATCCAGGATGATCAAACGATCAGTGGCGCGTGCGCCGCATCATGTGTCAGCTTGGTCTCCCCATTCCGATCGATCTCGATGCTATTGGCTGAAGCATGGAAGCACATCCCTAAAAGCGGGAGAGCGCCGACTACCGCTTTCGGGTAACGCCGCTCGGTCGCTCTCATTTAGGGTTAGTCGCCACTACACCCATCCCGTGATTTCACTTTGGACGCGCCGAAATAGAATCCAGGCTGCAGGCGGAAGCCCCGCCTTGAACTGTCGTGGCGGCTACCCATGGGGAAGCCAGCGTCAAGTTCTGGATGAAAAGTCCGGGAGAGAGAACGTGAGTGTCGTCGAAATGTCGCAGCTTCATCGTGCGTCGCGGCCAGCACACGAATCAACGGCTGGGCGATTCAGTTCCGATGGTCTGCGGGAGATTCCAGCCGGTGACCCGCAGCTTTCGCACAGGTTCTGGCAATCATCCCGGGATGGTCACCATGTTCGTATAACGCCCTGTGGCAAGAGCGTGGTAGTCGGTTACAGAAGCTCGCGATCAACCTCGTTTGTTTACGTGAAGTCACAGGAAGTCGACGGCGACAGCATTGCCTGGTCGGCCGCAGACGGCGGCGCGGCGTTCGCGAAGCCCGTTCAGGACATCGATGCCTTCGCAGCCCTCAGCTGGATTCTTTCCAGGAGCTTGGCGGCTGCACGAATGACAGATGAGATTTTCATACAACACGTGGCCATCGCGCTTTGCGAAGTTGCGGAGCAACGGCAGCTGAGCGTGACTGCGTCAAGACAGAGCGATCGGAGCGGGCTGACGTTGTGGCAGGAGCGGCGCGCCAAGCAGCTTATCGAATCCTCGCTTCAAAAGCCTGCTTCGGTCGCCGACATGGCGACTGCATGCGGCCTGTCCGTCGCCCACTTCAGGCGCGCCTTCAAACTGACGACAGGCGTACCCCCACACCGTTGGCTCCAGGACAGACGCGTTGCGCGAGCCAAGGATTTGCTGAAGGACGGCATGCTGCCACTTGTTGAAATCGCCGACCGGTGTGGATTTGGCGATCAAAGCCATTTCACGAGCGTGTTTACGAAGCATGTCGGCCGGAGCCCGGGGAGCTGGCGTCGGGCGAGTTGCGCGCTGGGAAATCGAGAGACCCAAGCGGATTTGACACCGCGCTTCTGAGCTCGTAGCCGCGTCACGCGCAGGTGTACATCCTGCGTGCGGTGACGCCCGATGCCTACACAGCCTGCTGGTTTGGTTATCCGGCACAAGATGTTCATTGAAGTCAATCCTGCGCGTTTCAAGAAAGATCGCAGTCCGTTCGGGTGCGAGCATCCTGCATGAAGAGGCCACCGATCATTTGCGGCAGCCCTCCACCACTATCCCATGCGTGCGAAACGCTCGACGCTTTAGCCGCGCTTGGAACGGTGCAAATCGGTCAATCAAGGTGCATCACTCATGCAACACAACGCACAAGAACCTCATGCAAGCCTGCCAGGCGTGGTATTCGCGGCTGGCGAGTCGCCGCTCTTCGCTCTTGATGACTCGGTGCGGATTCTGCAGCGCAGACCGATCGGTCACTACCGGGTTCCAACTTACCTGCGCGGAAAGGTTGGCACAGTCGTTCAAATCATCACACCTGTTGGTATCGACAACGAGGAAGAAGGTTTTGGACGGGATGCCGGCGTCAAGTTGCACTACTACCGCATTGCCATCCCCATGAACGAACTGTGGCCCGAGTATTCCGGTTCACCGCGCGACGGGCTGCGCATCGAAGTCTATGAAACATGGCTCGAGAGGGTCTGACAATGCATGAGTCCAATGAGCATGGTCATCCCCATGCAGAGATCAGCCACACCGAACGCCCCGGTTACTACGAGATCATGGAAACGGCGGTTCGCGAGCTGCTGGTCGAGAAACAGCTGATCGGGGCCGGAGAGATACGGCGACAGATCGAAGTACTCGATTCCCGTACTCCGGCCCTGGGCGCAAAGATCGTGGCACGGGCCTGGCTCGATCCTGACTTCAAGGCCCGCCTGCTGGAGAATGGCCGCGCCGGTTGCGAGGAGCTTGGCATCAGCTTCTACGATGACACCGGGCTCATCGTGCTTGAGAACACCGAGAAGGTGCACAACCTGATCGTCTGCACGTTGTGCTCCTGCTATCCCCGCCCCGTGCTCGGCCTTCCACCCGACTGGTACAAGCTGAAGCCGTACCGATCGCGGGCCGTTTCGGAGCCGCGGGCAGTTCTGGCCGAGTTCGGCACCATCATTCCCGACGATGTGGAGATCCGCGTGAGCGATTCCACCTCCATGGTGAGGTATCTCGTCCTGCCGCGTCGCCCCGAAGGAACAGAGGGATTCACGGAAGAGCAACTGGCGGCTCTGGTCACCCGCGACGCCATGATCGGCGTCATACCTGCCAACAGCCCAGCGGCGGAGAACGCACCATGACCGAGACAAGAGCACTGGTGGAACGACTGCCAAACGATATTGGCGGCGTCAAATCCGCACCGATCCAGCAGGTGGAGCACGAGCTTCTGCCTTGGGAGAAGCGCTGTCATGCGCTCGCCGATGTCCTCGACTTCCACAAGATCATCAACACCGAGGAAAAGCGGCGCGGTGTCGAGGCACTCGGCGCAGAGATGGTCAACGCCTTGTCCTACTACGAACGCTGGATCGTCGCGTTCGCAAATATCCTGTTCCAAAGAAGAGTGCTGACTCCGACCGAGGTGGCACGAAAGATGGACGAGGTTGCGGCCCGGTCAGATGACACTTCGCCGGTCGCAAAAGCGTAGTGCAGCGGAGATGAGGACCGCCGACCGATTCGATATGCACACGTGCTTCTTCGAGCACGATCCCGGGTTGGCGCTGTTTCGGCGTGCATTTGCCGAATTCGTCGGGACGCTGTTCCTGGTGTTGGTTATCGTTGGCTCCGGCATTCTGTACCGCCGCCTTGCTTGGACTCCGGAGCTCGCGCTCGCGGTAAGCGCATTGGCCACGGCAAGCGCGCTTGCTGGCTTGATCGCGGCGCTGGGCAATGTTTCCGGAGGCCACTTCAATCCGCTGATTACTTTCCTGCAGTGGCTCGGAGGCGAGCGGAACCTGGGTTGCGCCTTGGCGTATATCGCGGGCCAGTTTGCCGGTGGCATCCTCGGCGCGTTGCTCGCAGACGCACTGTTTGGACCCGATCCGGCCACGACCGTTTCGCCCCATGCGCTGGTGACTCTCGGGCTGAGTGAAATTGTCGCCAGTTGCGGCCTGATGATCCTGGTCTTCGGATGCAGTCGAAGCGGGCGCGCTTCGAGTGGGCCGTTTGCCGTCGCGGCATGGTTGATGTCAGCCATTGTGGCGACCCCCTCGGCTTCCTATGCGAATCCCGCTGTAACGGTTTCGGCCACGTTCGCCTTCGGTCCGGTAGCACTACCCTCCGGGCTCGCAATCCTCTACCTGCCGGCGGAAGTGGCCGGGGCGCTGATCGCGTTCGCGATCATTGCTATCTGCTATCCGCGCGTCGCAACGACCGTGCCGGCTGATTACACGGGGGAGAGCAGTCATGAGTGAAAGGGGGCTGATCCGTCGCTCAAGTCTCCACGGCTTCGACAAGACCATCGAGTTGCTGACGATCGCCATTGAGAAGGGCGGCATGCGGCTGGCTGCCAAGATCGACCACTCCGCCGCTGCCCGGGCCGCGGGGCTCTCATTGCGCGGCACCGTCGTGCTGATCTTTGGCAATGCGCAAGCCGGTACGCCGTTGATGTTGAGGAACCAGGAAGTGGGCATCGATCTTCCGTTGAAAATCCTGGTTTGGGACGATGCGGAAGGCATGGCGCATGTTTCGTACAACGCACCGGCATGGATTGCCGAGCGTCATGGGCTGATTGGCATGAAGGCCATGCTGGCTGTTCTGGAAAGGGCTCTTGCAGAGGTCGTGGAAGGCGTCGCATCGCCGGATGGAGCGGAGTGTCCTCCGTCATGATGCGCCTCAGCAGTGCGCCAGAACGGAAGCCACCGGAAAGTACCTCGGTTTCGACATTCGGCGGGATTTTCATCAGCGCGCGCGGCGATCTCAAGGCCAGGATCGTTTTGCTCTATACGCTGCTGCTCGTGCTCAACGCCGGGGCATGGAGCTGGGCCATTCTGGCGTTCAGGCACATGCCAGCGCTTCTGGGCATTTCATTGCTTGTCTACGGGCTCGGTTTGCGTCATGCGGTCGACGCCGATCATATCGCCGCCATCGACAACGTGACGCGCAAGCTCATGCAGGATGGGCAGCGCCCGGTCGCGGTCGGCTTCTGGTTTGCCATGGGGCATTCGGCGATTGTCGTGCTGGTAGCGACCCTGGTGATGGGTGCGACAAGTCTGCTCGGGCGATTTGAAAGTCTTCGCGCCATTGGCGGCACGATCAGCACCAGTGTTTCCGCCATCTTCCTGTTCGCCATTGCAACGATGAACATCATCATTTTTTGCTCGATTTACAAGAGCTATCGGCGGGTCAGGAGCGGGGCCACGTACGACGAGGAAAACATCGACCTCTTGCTGAGCGGGCGCGGCCTGATCTCGCGGATGCTTCGGCCACTCTTTCGGCTTGTTGCCCGCAGCAGCCACATGTTCATGTTGGGGCTCCTGTTTGGCCTCGGCTTTGATACGGCGACGGAAATAGCGATGTTCAGCATGTCGGCGCGGCAAGTTTCGGCAGGTGTGCCTTTCGGCGCCATCCTGGTGTTGCCTGCATTGTTTGCCGCTGGCATGGCGCTGGTCGATACGACAGACGGCGTGGTGATGCTCGGCGCTTACGAGTGGGCCTTCGTCAAGCCGATTCGCAAGCTCTACTACAACATGACCATCACCCTGATTTCGGTCTGCATAGCCATTCTGATCGGCGGCATCGAGACGCTCGGGCTGATCGGAAACAAGTTCGAGTTGAATGGTGCTCCCTGGCGATGGGTCGCCGAGCTCAACTCCAATTTCAATAATCTTGGCTTCGCCGTGATCGGGGTGTTCGTGTTTGCATGGATGCTCTCC
>Ga0134128_10002365_pt1 | contig 23449 bp, 14 predicted proteins | sample KB31754_FD_96462 | JGI IMG/M metagenome (GOLD analysis project Ga0134128, IMG submission 96462) | Terrestrial soil microbial communities with excess Nitrogen fertilizer from Kellogg Biological Station, Michigan, USA - KB3-175-4 | ecosystem: Environmental > Terrestrial > Soil > Unclassified ... | reverse complement strand
GCACGCCCTGGGCATCGATGCCGATTGGGCGCGAGGGCACACCCACGTCTGGGTGGAACTGCAGCGTTTTGTCATGCCGTATACGGCTATTCCGACGTTCCGCGAGTCCACCGCGTATTCCGACTTGAAACATGTGCTCGGTCCGCGGTGGTTTGTCGCCGGACGCTATGGATACACCAGCACCTCGGCCACCGGCATCGCACATTCCATCGAAACGGCCGTGGCGTTCCGGCCCAATCGCCTCCAACTCGTCAAGGCCGGCTACCAGGAGCAACTGCACAGTCCTTCCTCGCAGCCCGACGACCACAGGTTCGCCATCCAGTTGATTACCAGCTTCGACAAATCGTTCGCGCGGAGCCAATAAACGAGGCGCTGGCCGTTCAGATGCTGTCCAGTTCCCCAAACATCTCGCTGATCACGATGCGGATCGGAGTGCCCGCAACCTGCAGCTCGCCAGTTTTTCACTTCATCCAGTGCGGCGCCGGTATAGCGGTAAACCATTCGCGCGGTCGGATCGATGATCCAGATGTTCTCGATTCCGAAATCGCGGTACTCGGCCGCCTTGGCCTGCATTGCGCTTAGCGTGTCCTCGGGCGAGAGGATCTCGATGGCGATCAGCGGCGGATGGGTTACGTACCGCTCGAACTTATCACCGGCGCGCGTGATCAGTACGTCAGGAACACGAAACCGGCGGGACTGCGTCTGCGTGCGCAGCTCGGGAAAAGCTCGGATTGCCCATTCGGTCCTCTTGTTCCAGAAGAGAGCCGTCAGGTAACCCTGAATGATGGTCTCGCCCAGGTTCCGTTCCTCGATGCGCCCCTCCACAAACTCGCGGTCGGGGCTCCACGTCGAGCGCAGGTATTCCCGCACCGTCCAGAGTTCTTCCGTGTTGGCCTGAGCCGCCATGCCAACATTATGCGCCTGCTCCGTCATGTGGCATTCTGGCAATACACCACATTCCCCGTTCCAGCCAGCAAGCACGGCTCCCGGAGGTCCAGTGCGGAAGCGCCGAGCTTCTTTACAATCCAGCGGATTCCGCAAGCTGCGCATGCTGCCGCTGCTGGCTGCCACTTACTTCATGGTCTCCGGCGGTCCCTATGGCCTTGAGGATATTGTGGGATTCGGGGGCTATACCTTTGCCCTGCTGCTTCTGTTCTTTCTTCCTTTCTTCTGGAGCTTTCCCACCGCACTGATGCTGGGCGAACTGGCGGCGGCCATTCCGGACGAGGGTGGCTTCTACGCATGGGTGCGAAGGGCCATGGGCCCCTTCTGGGGATTCCAGGAGGCGTGGCTTTCCCTGGCCGCTTCTGTCTTTGACATGGCCGTCTATCCCACAACATTCGTGCTCTACCTGGGCCACCTTGCGCCGGCCTTGGTTGCCGGGCACCGCGCTCTCGCGTTGGAACTGATCGTCGTCGCGGCATCCGTCATCTGGAACCTCTATGGCGCGAGCGCCGTCGGCAGAGGCTCCATCAAGCTGTGGCTTCTTGCAGTTTCGCCCTACTTTGTGCTGATTGGGTGCGCGGTTTACATGGGACTGCACGGCATCCACAACCGCTACGGCGGCCATGCGTCGATGGCGCCTCCGGTGAATCGCGACTTCGCGACCGCTTTCCTGGTTGCGATGTGGAATTACATGGGGTGGGACAACGCCACCACAATCGCCCACGAGGTCGACAATCCGCAACGCGACTATCCCCGCGTCATGCTCACGGCTGCTGTCATGGTCATGCTGACGTATCTCACGCCCATTGCGGCAGTCGCGTGGGCGGGACTTCCCGCCACCGTATTTTTCAGCACCGGCGCGTGGGTCGATGCGGGCCGAATTTTCGCAGGCGCCGGCCTGGCTGCGGCCATCGTGGTTGCGGGTTCGCTCGATGCGTTTGGAACGTTCACCAACCTCACGCTGTCTTACACGCGCCTTCCACACGCATTGGCCGAGGACGGCTTCCTTCCTGCGGCGTTCACCAGGCGGTTGAAAAACGGCGCGCCGTGGGTCGCCATTCTGGCCTGCGCCACGTGCTGGGCGCTGGCGCTGGGGCTCACTTTCGAGCGCCTCATCACCATCGACCTGCTGCTCTGGGGTATGTCCATCGTGCTCGAGTTCCTTGCGCTGATCATCCTCCGCCGTAAGGAACCCACCCTCGTGCGGCCCTTCCGCATTCCCGGCCCCAACTGGGTTCCCATCGTCCTCGGCGTCTGCCCGACCCTCCTTATTGGGGTCGCTCTCTACCTTGCCCGCGATGAAACCGCTGCCCACATGTCCGCGCTCGCATTCGCCGTGCTGGTAGCCGCCGCCGGCATCCCCCTCTATGGCCTCGCTTGGCTGCGCAAACGCAGATTTGCCCGCGAACCAGTGTCTGTGCCGGAGTCCTGAACCACTTCGGCAGGAGCATTGCGGGTCCTCGGCAATCCGGAGCATGAAAGGTTTCAATGGGGCCGTAAGAGGAAGTCTTGTAAGCTCGGTTCTCAAATTTGCGCCAGGCGCGATTGCACCAGCGATTCGCGCTCCATTGCGAAGTAAGGCGCGTCGCACGGGCGTGGAATCTCACGTTCGGAAAGCAAACCGGTGCTATGCTGGGTGAAAGCGTTCAGAACAGACGTGCTTTTGGGCTGCAGGCTGGACGGAGAATTGCGCCTGGCTGGCCGCAAGCTGTCAGGAGTGAGGCACAGGCATGGCGAACATGAAGCAGATTGCCCAGCTCGCGGGAGTTTCGCTGGGCACCGTGTCCCACGTACTGAACGGAACGGTGAAAGTGCGGGAACCGCTGCGTAAGCGCGTTCTGGACGCCGTGCAAGCCACGAGTTACCAACCCAGCCAACTGGCGAGGGGCTTGCGAAAAGACAAGACGAATATCCTCGCCATGATTATCCCCGACATTCTGAATCCGTTTTTTCCGGGCGTCGTGCGCGGAGCCGAAGACGTCGCGTTCGCCAAGGGCTATCGCTTGGTTCTCTGCAACACCGATAACAATCATGAGAAGGAAATGGCGCACGTGAAGGCGCTGCAGGCATATCTCCCCTCTGGACTGATCGTTATTCCATCGGATTTCAGCGAGCTCACAGCGGAGACCGACACCTTTCGGAAAGCGGGTTCCGCCGTCGTGTGTGTTGACCGCCGGCCTCGCAATTGGGAAGGCGACAGCGTAACCATCAACAATGCCGGCGGGGCATTCGACGCTGCGTCGTACCTGATCAGCCTGGGGCATCGCAGGCTGGCGGCGATCACCGGTCCCCTTCACCTGACCAATTCCCAGGACCGCTTGAACGGGTTTAAGCGCGCCTTGCGCCAGGCTGGCCTGGAGATTCCCGCAGGCTACCTCCAGGAGACCACGTTCGATCGTGCCGGTGGCTACGGGAAGACGAGAATCCTTCTGCGCATGGTGCCCCGGCCAACTGCAATCCTCGCTTGCAACGACATGATCGCCCTCGGCGCCTTGCTGGCCATTCGGGAGGAGAGATTGCGCTGCCCCGAGGATATTTCCCTGATCGGATTTGACGGGCTCGACCTGACCGAAATCACGTCGCCGCAATTGAGCTCTGTTTACCAATCGCCGTACCAGCTTGGCGCGGAAGCTGTGCAACTGGCCCTTGATCGACTCGAACACCGGAACGCGCCGCCGCGGCGTGTGGTGCTGAAGACGGATTTGAAGATTCGCGAATCAGTTGCACCCCCCGCGCGGGCACAGAAAATGCGCGGCACGGCATAAATTCAATTGGCGCGTGCTAGTCCTGTGCTTGACAGCGCTGCCAGGCGGAGATAGATTTTATTCGAATAATGAAAGCTTTCAAATTACGGCGTTTTTACGGAGGGCGGCTGAGGTTGCGTCCCCCGGTTGCCAGGCAACAGAGAGGATCAGAGTGAATCGACGCCGTATGCTGCAATTGACCACCGCTCCCATGGCTGCGGCAGCCTTGAACAGCCTCGTGAAACCCCTAGCGGGCGCGGTATTGCCGGATCACGCCGGCTCTCCGGGCAGTGCGTTCGGCAATTCCGCGCAGGCCGGTCCTGCGACGGAAATGACCTCGGCGCTCGAAACTTACCAGAAGCTGCGCTTCGGCTGCTCCTTTCATTTCGGCATGCCGAACTTTACCGGAGACGATTACGACGTGGGCAGGGTTCCGGCATCTACCTACAACCCCACACACCTCGATGTGCGGCAGTGGATCAAGACCGCCCACGGGCTGGGCGCGAAATATGCGGTCCTGGTGGCGAAATATATGTCCGGCTTCTGCCTATGGCCGGCGAAAAACTACGACTACACCGTTGCCCAGAGCGGCAACAAGACCGATGTGGTGCGGGCCTTCGTCGACGCATGCAACGAGTTCGGGCTGAAGTCCGGCTTTTACTATTGCATCCTCGATCCGCACAACGAGGGCACGTTCGAGAAGTTCAGTTGGGACTCGCTTATTTCGGATCGCTATTTCGACATCATCAAGATGCACATCACGGAACTGCACACGCTGTATCCAAACGCGTTCTACCAGTTGTTCGACATTACGTGGAAGCTGAAGCCGGCGCAGCGCGCGGAGCTCTACAGGCTGGTAAAGCAGCACAACCCCGACTGCATGATCGTCTGCAATCAGGGGTTCAAACAGAGCCGCGTAAATCAGGGCCGCATGTGCGAAGCGGCGAGCTGGCCGTGCGACGTGATCAACGGAGAAGATACATTGCCTCCGCTTGAGGGCCACGACCCGCACATCAAGTACGAGGGCAGGGAATACTACATGCCCTTCGAGACATGGCTGCCCACGGGGCCGCTTTATCCGCCGATGCCTTGGATGCACACCTGGTTCTGGCATCCGTGGTACAAGACGCAGCCAGCGGAGGTGATCGCGAAGTCGTACAAGATCTGCATGGAGTCGAACGCGAACCTGCTCTTGAACCTTACACCGGATGACACTGGGCGGCTTCCGGAGGAGCAAGTGGCGACGATGCAGAAGGTGGCGGACATGATCCGCGGATAGAAGTGGTCCGTGCGGATCGGAGGACTGACGATCGGAGATTGCCGTTTGGCTCGAAGAAATAGTTGATCAGGACGCCTCATCGGTCAGCAGCTATGAGTGGACGCTCCTGGGTGGCGTGGTCTCGAACCTGGCCAACGTGCTCTTCATGGCCGCACTCGACCTGGCGGGTATGGACTACCTGGTGCAGCGCTTCGTTTCACCTGACTTCAATCATTCGACCGAGGACCGATTCGGGTCCTATGCAGCGGTCCTGGTGTATGCCGTCGGAGCAATCTCCAGGTCCTTTATCCGTCAGACCTCGGAGTTCGCGTGGCGCACGAAGCGCAGACCGTTTCGGTTCAGGTTCCACGGCCCTTCATGCGTGCATTCTGAGCAGCTAAGACTTGAAGCGAACGTAACGGGTGGGAAACTCTTCTCGGCACATTCTTGACAGGGGTTGCAGTGCGGGGTACATTGGCTCATCACATGAAACGTTTCAATCTATCGTTCCGCAGGCCTGGCGTCGGCAGCCCGATCATCCATTAAGCAGTTGCGGGGCATAGTCTTTCAGTAGCCGGGTTCGCCATCGACGCATCCCGGACACCAAATCTGTGGATGGCATATGCGAAAACCGATCGTTGTGGTAGGCAGCATCAATCTCGATCTGGTCTCCAAAGGGAAGAAGATTCCGGCCCCGGGAGAAACCGTGCGCGGTGATTCATTCAACACTTTCCATGGTGGCAAGGGCGCCAACCAGGCTGTGGCGGTCGCACGCCTGGGCTATCCGGTGGCCATGATCGGCAAGGTAGGCGATGACGAATTCGGCCCCCGCTTGCGCGACCGCCTTGAAAGTGAGGGCATCGACGTCACCCATGTGGGTTCCGCACCCGCGGTGTCGTCGGGCGTGGCCATGATCTCAGTGGACGAGGCAGGCCAAAACAGCATTACCGTTGTGCCGGGCGCGAATGACACACTCACGCCTGCCGACCTCGATGCTGCGAGCGATCTTCTTCGCTCCGCCGGCATGATCCTGACTCAGCTCGAAATTCCAATCCAAACCGTGGAGCATCTCTGTGCTCTCGCCGGTGAGTTCGGCGTGCCCGTGATGTTGGACCCGGCCCCGGCCCGGCCGCTGCCCCGGGAAATCCTCGCCCAGGTCGCCTACCTCACGCCCAACGAATCTGAAACCTGCACGCTCTGTGCCATCACGGATCGCGATCTCGATGAGGCCAAAGCCGGCAAATGTGCCAAGCAACTGAAAGGCACGGGGGCCGCCAACGTCATCATCAAAATGGGCAGCCGCGGCGCCTTGGCGTTGGCAGCAAGCGGTGCTCAGACGCTTGTGCCCGGGTTCAAAGTCCCTGTGGTGGATTCCACCGCGGCCGGCGATGCTTTCAACGGCGCGCTGGCCACTGCGCTGCTCAACGGATGGAGCCTGCCGCAGGCGTGCCGGTATGCCTCCGCCGCGGGTGGCGTATCGGTAACGCGCGCGGGCGCGCAACCCGCGATGCCGACGGCATCGGAAGTGGAAGGGCTCCTTGATGGCTCGGTTGCGACCGCCACCGATTCTGAACCCGCGACGGCGGTGATTGAAGGTTAAGGCAGTAATCGCCCTCCTGCTGCTCGTCTTTGGGCTTGCTGCCCGGGGCGCGGCCGCACCGCCGCGTAGGCCGTCCTTGGAGAAGCCCAGGTCGAGGATCCTGGTGGGCGCTTCTCGTATTTGGCTGTGGTGCTGCGGCTCGTTTCCGTACCGGTACGGGAAGGGCTGGCAACCGGGGTCCTTTCCGCAGGTATCATGAAAGCCGCACTGCTCTGCAATCTTGTTGGGGCAACCTGGGCCCAGATCCGCGGCAGCGCTATGGACTGGATCCGCACAAACATGCATACGACAAACACCCGATTCGGCGTACTCATTCTTGTCCTGGTTTCCTGCTTTGTCGCGCAAATCGCCCGAGCCCAGGCCCACGGGCCCATTCCACCTCCCGATCCTCGCTACAAAGCCGACATCCTCGTCATCGTTGCTCACCCCGACGATGACACTGCGCTATCCACTTACCTGGCAAAGGCCGTTCTTGATGAGGGCAAGCGCGCCGCCGTGATCTTCACGACTCGTGGCAACGCCGGCCCCAACGCCGTAGGTATGGAGCAGAGCAAGGCCCTCGCCGCAGTGCGTGAAATGGAAGCGCGGCGCTCCCTCGCCGAGCGCGGCATTACGAATGTCTGGTTTCTCGATGGCCTCGACACTCCCACGCAGGACGTACTGCACTCGCTTGAAACCGTCGGCCATGGCAATACCCTCGAAGCGACTGTCCGCCTCATTCGACTCACCCGCCCTGAAGTCATCCTCACCTGGCTGCCTGCTTATGTGGCAGGTGAAAACCACGGCGATCACCAGGCATCGGCCGTCATCGCGGTGGAAGCCTTCGATGAGGCCGCCGATCCCACTGCATTCGCCGAGCAGCTCACCGCGCCGCGCTGGCACGGCGGTGTAGGGAACTATGGCGAGGGCCTGCAAGCGTGGCAGCCGAAGAAGATCTACTTCGTATCCGACGCCTCGCACCCGAAATTCCTCGAAGGTCACGGTCCCACTTACCTGGCAAGCGATACCTGCCGCGCGAAAAACATGACCTTCGCCGAAATTAACCGCCTCGCATGGAAGCAATATGCGACGCAGGTCGACTTCGATGAAAAGACTCTGAGCGATTACATCAACATGCCCGAGCACCTGATTCTGGGCAAGTCGATCGTGCCCTCGCACACCCTCGATGACGTGTGGGCCGGGATCGACGCGCGTCCGGCTTCGTTCTCGCCGGCTCCGGGCTACCAGCAACCGTCAGATCGTGGCGTTGGCATCGAACTCGGCGGCCCGTGGTCCTACTACCGCGAGTTCTACGCGGCGCACGGACTCAAGTCTCTCGAGAACCTGGTGCCCCCGCAGACTGCGCTCAGCTACGGGAATCAGCTTTGGGTTCCGCTGCTGCTGCGCAACAATTCAAACCAGCCGCAGGATGTCACGCTGCATGCGGAAATGCCCGCCGGATGGAGTGGCGATTTGAAAGATGGCGTGTACCACCTGGAGCCTCGCAGCTCCTATCCCATCTCACTTTTCCTGACTTCACCGTCGGGCGCCGGCCAGCCTTCGCCCCAGCGCCTTTCGTGGACGATCACGGGGCAGGGGATCACCACCCCTCGCGTTGACCTGGCCGTCTATCTCGAGTTCGACGGCGTTTCTCAGTAACCCAGGGCAGCGGCTGCCAGGCTTCCGGCCGATCCGCTTCCGACAGCAGCACCACCTCAGGCTTCGTCGCGACCAGCGCTTTCCGAGCTTCATTCCAGAATGAAATCGGCACGCCCGTGCTTCAAGCCGAAAGAGCAGGCCTATTGAATGATTTCAAGTGGCGGAAACTTTACGGTGCATTCTGTTGCCTGTCAAACAGCTCGCGGGCGCGGCAGGGCCTTGCCCGCACGCGCTGCAAACGCCGATCCCGTCCACTGACGACCGCTCTCAGAATCAACCTCGCCCCAAAGCGACACCCTACTACCGGCTTCGCGCGCCGCGCTTGACAGCAGGCAGCGCGGGACCTATCCTCGCTCAAAAAGAACGGCTTGAACGCTTCAAGATGGTGCTTTGCTCTTGGCCGTGGGACCGCATTTCCGCCCCGGAGCACGCCTACGAAAGATTTCAAACCTCATACGGAGCTGCACATGAGATCCGAGGAAGTTCGCGCCATTCGCAGCCGGGCCGGAAAAATGCTGAAAGCGGCCGGAATCGTCCTTACTCCGGAAGAAGCGGCCAACCTTGAAGTGGCGGACATGGGCCTCGGCCGGCTCGCGACCGAAGGCCTGGAGTTGATTACCTACATCAACACCGACCGCTATTGCGCGAAGGAACTCGTGATCCTCCCGGGGCAGACGTGCCCTGAGCATCGCCATCCGACGGTCGACGGAGAGCGCGGCAAGCAGGAAACCTTCCGCTGCCGCTGGGGAGAGGTCTGGCTCTACGTTGAAGGCGTTCCGAAGTCAACCATCCGCGCAGCAATCCCTGAGGAGTCGCGTCCTTACTACACTGTCTTTCATGAAGTGGTGCTCAAGCCCGGCGAGCAGTACACTATTCCTCCCAACACGCTTCACTGGTTCCAGGCCGGCCCCGAGGGCGCCGTCGTCTCGGAGTTCTCCAGCCGCAGCCGCGATGAGTCCGACATCTTCACCAACCCGGAGATTCGCCGCGCTCCTGTCGTGACCGACTAGTAGTCCGCGCCTCCGTTCAAGAAATGAGCCGCCAATTCTCTTGAGCTTGTCGCATTGCGCGCAGACTTTCGAGCCGCTCCCCCCTCAGCACGTGAGACACTTCACCGACCGGGCTGCTACCCTTATTCGCATGCCGGATTCGCACCGCCGTAGATCGGCCCCCGATCCGAATTCCGGCCCATCCATCGACGCATCCGGCGGAAGACTCGCGCTCTTTCGGTCTCCACGCCAACTGCATTCCCTGAGGTTGGGATGAGTTCACACAGCAAGAGTTCAGATTCATCCAGCGGTACCATCACGCGGCGCAATGCGCTGAAAGCTCTTGGAGGAGTCCTCGCGGCCTCGGCTGTGAATGCCGGTGCGGCGCCCCCATCCGCGGTACCCTCTGCGGCCCCGTCGACGAGCGACTCCGGAATTCCCAAGCGACCCAATGTCCTGTGGATCACCGGCGAAGGCGTGCCCGTCCCCGCACTTAGCTGCTATGGCGGTCGCTACCTCGATACGCACAATATCGATCGCATTGCCAAAGAAGGCGTTCGCTTTGACAACGCCTTTTGTACCAACGGGCTTTGTGCGCCCAGTCGCGCAACTCTTCTTACCGGCACTTACAGCCATGTGAACGGAATCCTCGGCAACCCCGAGTTCGTGAGTCTCGGCGATCCGCCCTCGCGCTTCGATCCCGCGCAGGAAACCCTGGCCAAGGTTTTCAAGCGAAATGGCTACCAGACCGGCACGGTCGGCAAGTGGCACTTGCCCGTCAATCCCGCCGAAATCGGCTTCGACTATTTCGTCTACAAGGAAGGCGCGGGCGGACCCTACTACAATCCCACCGGATATCTCGGCAATCCCACGATCGGCAGCCACGAAACTCAGAACTATCGATACGAAGGCTATGAAACGGATGTGATGACCGATCTCTGCATCAAGGGACTGCAGCAGTTCAAGCAGCCCTTCTTCATGATGATGCAGTTCTTCAACACCCATCGTCCGTGGGATCCGCCGCATAAATACGAGCACATGTATGACGACATGCGCTTCCCCGAGCCCGGCACCTTCTGGGACGATTACTCCATGCGCGCAAGCCCCGCGCATACCGCCCGCATGCGCGTGGAAGACATGCCCGACTTCGATCCCCCGGCCGACTTCACCCCGCGGCAGCGCCGCCAATGGAATTACCAGAAGTACATGCAGCACTTCTTCGGCACGCTCCGCTCGCAGGACGACAACATCGGCCGCCTGTTCAAGTATCTGGAAGATCACAGGCTCCTGGACAACACCATCATCGTCTACACCTGCGACCACGGCTTCTTCCTCGGCGATCACGGGTGGTTCGACAAGCGCTTCATGTACGAGCAGGCCATTCGTGTCCCCTGGATGATCCGATGCCCGGGAGCTGCCGGGCAGGGCACCGTGCGCAAAGACTGGGTCATCAATATTGATAACGCTCCCACCATCCTTGACCTCGCCGGCCTTTCCGTTCCGACGGAGATGCAGGGCAAGAGCATCGCTCCCATCCTGCGCGGGCAGGAACTCGCCACTGGACCCAACGAGTTCTATTACCACTACTATGAGATGGGCACACCCCACTGGATCCCCCACCACTACGGCATCCGCACCGACCGCTACAAGCTCATCAGCTATTACACGCGGAATGAATGGGAGCTCTTCGATCTCGAAAAAGATCCAGACGAGATGGAGAGCCTCATTATGGACAACGGGCGCCAGATCCATCCCGCATACGAAGCTGTCGCTCGCGATCTGATCGACCGCCTGAAGCAGTTGCGCGAAAAATACAAAGACAATACCGGATACCCGGTGCACTTCGCTCCACCGGGCGATTAGCCATGTACAAATCATCCGTTCGCTGGCTCATACGCCTCATTGCGTTCTGCGCATTCGCGATCGCGTCATCATCTGCCCAGAGCGCGCCCTGGTTCTTTGCCATCCTGTCCGATCCGCAGATGGGCATGTACACCCATGATCGTGACTTCGCACAGGAAACCGCGAACCTTGAATTCGCCGTCGCCAATCTCAACCGCCTGCATCCGCAATTCGTCGTGGTCTGCGGAGACCTGGTGAATCGCACCGGCGACGCCGCTGAAATCGCGGAATACAAACGCATCCTGCAAAAGCTCAATCCGTCCATTCCGGTCTACAACGTCCCAGGCAATCACGACTTGGGCAACGTGCCCACTCCCGCATCCATCCAGGCCTATCGCGCAGCATTCGGCAAAGACTTCTACTCCTTTACGGTCGGTCCCGTCTTCGGCATCGTTCTCGATTCCAACCTCATCAGCGCTCCCGAGAAGTCCCCCGCCGCCGCGCGGCAGCAGCGCCAGTGGCTCGCAGACACACTCAAAAAAGTACCCGCGGGCCGCCAAATCATCGTCTTCCAGCACATTCCCTACTTTCTTCACGACCCCGTGGAGAAGGACCAGTACTTCAATATCCCGAACGCCGAACGCCGAGATTACCTCGATCTGCTCAAAAATTCTGGCGTGCGATCTGTCTTCGCCGGACATTACCACCGCAATGCGGGCGGCACAGACGGCCCATTGAGTGAAGTTGTTACCGGCGCGGTCGGCATGCCCATCGGCGACTCGGTCTCCGGACTGCGCCTCGTTTCCATCACCGGGAACGCCGTCGAGTCCCGCTGGTACTGCCTGGGCGACATTCCAAACCAGGTTCCCGGCCCCGTGCTGCCGCCTTCGCACTGCCCCCAATAACCGCAAAACCCCAGGCCAATCTCGGCGATAATCTCGGAACACGATACTTCCGTCCCATTCCACGGTATAAATTGCGGCAAGGAATTTCCTCTTGTATCCCGTCGGTCTGGCTAAGAGCTTTGCTATCAAGCCAAATTTCCACGATGTGTCCAATTCGCCGCAGAATGAGTGATTCAAACACTTCCAATCGATGTGTTCGCGGCATATGGTCCGTTGCATTAAAGCAAAGACCAAAGCAAATCGGCGTTGTAAGTAGACGTCTATTTTCATTCCCCGTCGCGGCACGCTTCTATAGTCTCTGAAACTCCCTCTCGCTCCAGACAAGCACGATTGGACATGCAGGTTGGTGGGTTCCGAGTGCATGTAGACGTGTGCCTGGGAGAAGTGCGAGTGCTTTGGATTCGGGAGAGGCATGATGGACGCAACAAATAAATTCAAACCTTCCGGACCAGGATCGAAAAATCCGCGATTCATGGTCTGGATGTGGGTGCTGCTTTTCACGTTGGTGGGCCCGGCATTTCAACTCCTCCACGCTCAGGCAAACGCTGGTTTAACCGGCGCAGTGACAGATCCGTCCGGTGCAGTTGTTCCGGGGGCGCACATCACCTTCAAGAACGTGGCCACAGGGATCGCTTCCCAGGTGGCATCGTCGTCGCAGGGCGTATACAACGTTTCCCTGCTTCCCGGAAGGTACACCGTCACGGTGGAAGCCACCGGCTTCCAGAAGTTCCAGGCAACCCAGGTACTGGTGGAAGTGGGCGCCACGCCTACCTTCGACATCAATTTGACCGTCGGCGCGGCGGACCAGACCATCCAGGTGGCGGCCTCCAATGCGATCGAGTTGAATACCACCGAACCGCAGTTGGACACCATGCTTCCGCCGGCTGAAATCTCGAACCTGCCGCTCGAGATCAGCGGCAATATTCGCCAGATCACCAGCTTTGGCACCATGGCCCCTGGAGTAAAGAGCGGCCCATACGGCACGCTTACCGTCGAAGGCGGCAACCCCAAGCAGATCAACTCGTCGGGCAGCTACTACAACGGCCTCCAGCTCGTTACGGCCTCGGCCATCAACTCCGATCCGCCGTTCGAGATGGTCGATGAATTCCGCATGTTGCGCTCCGCGTTTTCCAGCCGGTATGGAATGGCCCAGGGCGCCGTCACCTACAACATGCGCTCCGGGACCAATAAGATCCATGGTGATGTGTTCGGCATCAACCGCAACGAAGCCTTCGACTCCGCCGGCTTCTTCCCCACCAGGTTCAATCACGAGACCAACAAGGCGATTGCACCCATCGATCGCGAATTCAATTGGGGCGCCACCATCGGCGGTCCGGTGGTTCTGCCTCACCTCTACAACGGCCACAACCGGACCTTCTTCCTGGGCAGTGTGGACATCTTCAGCCAGAACCAGGGCGTAACTGCCATCGGCACCGTGCCGACCCCAGCGATGAAGCAAGGGGACTTCTCCAATTTTGTCGACACAACCGGCAAGCAGATTCCCATCTATGATCCGACGACCGGCCAGCAGTTCCAGTGCAACGGCCAGCTCAACGTCATCTGCTCCAACCGCATCGATCCCCAGAGCCAGTCACTACTCAAGTTTCTTCCCGATCCCGACACGGCGGGCAATAACTTCGGCCTCACTTCCAACAAGCTGCCGGCCATTCAGTCGGTTCCCTTCAAGACAGAAGCCTGGGGCCTCACGGTGAATCACCACCTCTCCGATTCCCAGAACGTCGCGTTCAGCTGGTGGCGCAACCACTATTCGGTGGTGCAGGAGTCCACGCCGCCTATCGTGCCCAAGAGCAACCCGCTCACCGGCGAGCAGTCGGGAATCGACAACACCAACGTCTACCTGGTCAATTACGAGAAGACCGTCACTCCCAACCTGGTTGCCACCGCCGGCCTTGCCTTCATGGACAAGATGCAGGACTACGTGGGCGATAATCAGAACGTGAATTTCGCCGGAATCGCCGGCGGCACGACGCTCCCCATCATTACCTTCAGCGGGCAGAACTCGCCCACCAACTGGGGCGATGTGTGGAGCGGCCTCATCAATTACTACGTTGACAACAAGGGTTACAACCTCTTCAACAACTGGATGTGGACCCGCGGACGTCACACCATCAACATGGGTGGCGAGTATCACCACTACATGGCTCACACCATCAGCGATTACAGCAGCGGCGAGTACGACTTCCACCAGTCCACCACCTCGCTGCCCGACTCCGCCGATCCCAACTTTGGCAAATACGGCAGCGGCTTCGCCAGTTTCCTGCTGGGCCTGCCTGACGCGGCCAATCGCACCGCCAAGACCGAAACCCAGTTCTACACGCAGGACTACTCGTCCTACCTCCAGGACGACATCAAAATCAATAACAAGCTCACCGTCAGTGCCGGCCTGCGCTGGGACGTGATGGTTCCCTACAAGCTGACTCAGAACAACGACGTGTGGCTGAATACGAAGGCTTCGAACCCGGCCGCGGGTAACCTGCCCGGCGCGGCTACCGCGTTTGGCAACTGCACCGGCTGCGCTGGTCTCGATCGCGCCGCCATTCACTGGAAGAACGTCGGCCCGCACGTCGGCTTCGCATACGCAATCGATAAGGACACAGTTGTGCACGCCGGCTACATCATCAACTACCTGGGATTCAACAGCGCCTACGGTCAAGGTGAAGGCGTTGCCGGAGCGGTGAGCATGGCGTCTCTGCTCGGCGGCAGCTTCACCGTCAACGGAACCGGAAGCAACGTTCCCGGTTATGGCCCCTGGACCAGCAACGGAAACCCCAACCCCATTCCCGTGGTCCAGAAGACGCCCTTCAGCCCCTCCCTCGGCGTCGCCCAGACCATCAACTACTTCAACCCCGCACAGGATGGTCGCGCGCCCATGTACCAGGCGTGGAATGCCAGCCTGCAGCGTGAGATCGGCTGGAACACGCTTATCACGGTCGCGTACTCGGCGAATCGCGTCACGCACCTGACCGGTTACAACATCAACCCAATCAGCCAGCCCGATCCCTCAGTTCTCCAGTACGGCTCGCTGCTCACCAAGAACATCAATGATCCGTCAGCCCAGGCCGCCGGCTTCAAGGCGCCTTACGCGGATTTCTCCAGCCAGTTCAAAGGCGGCGCCACCGTGTTCCAGTCGCTGAAGAACTTTCCCCAGTACTCCAACGTGTCGGCAGCCTTCGATCAGGCCGGCACCACCTACTACAACGCTCTGGAGATCCAGGCTGACAAGCACGCCGGCCATGGTCTCACGTTCCTGGCCTCGTTGACTCTGCCGCGCCAGTACGACAACCTCGCCACGCCGCTGAATCGGTACAATCCCGCTCCGGAATATGTCCTGACCAGCGACACCTACGAAACCAAGATCGCAACCACCTATGCGCTGCCCATCGGCAAGGGACAGCAGTTCCTCAACTCAGGCCAACTGGGTCGCTGGATCGGCGGCTGGGAAGTGGCTGGCATCCTTACTTACAACGATGGCGGCACCGTCCAGCTCTCGCAGAGCGGCCAGGGCCTCAACGGCCTCAACCGCCCCAACGTCGTTCCCGGAGTCAAGATGTGGTCCGGCAACTGGGACAAGGTGAAGCCGTACTTTGAGGGAACGGGTCCCCTCACCGAAGTGTTCAGCACAGAAGCTTTTGCCAACACCGGAAGCCAGTTCGTGCTGGGCGATTCCAGGCGGGCTTACAGCGCGATTCGCGGGCCCAACTATCCCTCTGAGAACCTCAGCCTGCGCAAGCTATTCCATGTCACCGAAGGCTCCTCGCTCTCGCTGCGCATGGACTACTTCAACGCGCTCAACCGGACACAAATCGGCTGGCCGCAAGGCACCAACATCAACGCATCGAACTTCGGCATGATCAACAATGCCTTCGCGGCCAAGAACCGCCAGGGACAGATCCAGGCGACGTTCAACTTCTAACCCGACTCCGGCGGGCGGCCATTGACTTGCCCGCCGAAGCCGGATTCGAGCTGCATACCTCGAAAGCCATGCCGGGATCACGCATGCCGTTTAGCGGCTTGCGTATCCCGGCTTTTTTCTTTCCGCCGCATTCTTCCATTCCCAGCATGCATCGCGCCCGCCGGCATGCCGCTCCTAGGCAACCTCGTTCCTCCGCACCGCGTCCAACTCGGCGCGGCCGAGTGCGTGGGCATCGAGCCGCGATGAAACTCATTGGTAAATCGCTTGAGTGTCTTGTTGGCAGAATTGCTTGCCCGGCCCATACCTTACAAGGCCGCTTGGATGGATTCATACCCACGATAAGCGTTCAACGAACAAACCGGCTCCGGTTGGGCTCGCCCTGCCGGACTCTATAACCCATGCAAGTTACAAACCGTTTTGGAGGCACAACATGCAGTTCCCCAAGTGCAGGCTCCTCCTGCTCTTCGCGATCCTGGTGTGCGCATTCAGTCAGTTGTGCGCCCAGCAGAACTCCGAAATCACGGGGTTGGTCACCGATCCCAGCGGCAACGTCATCGTTGGAGCGAAGGTAACCATCACCGAAAGCAGCACAGGCTATACCCGGACAGCCACAACCGACAGTACCGGCCTTTTCACTTTTCCTGGCCTGAACGTAGGCACTTATTCTCTGCAGGTTACCGCCACGGGTTTTCAAAACTACACGTCCAACGGGATCGTGCTCAACGTTTCCCGTACGCTGCGCGAAGACGTGCACATGACGGTCGGCGCGGCCGCTGAAACTGTCACCGTCCAGGCCGATGCGCTCACAGTGCAGACCGACTCCAACGTCGTCAGCAGCCTTATCAGCTCCGACCAGATCGCGCACATCGCTACTGAAAATCGCAACTTCGCGGCCCTTGCCGCTCTTGGTCTGGGCGTCAGTTCGGCGCTGCCTGATAACAATACGCCCACCTCAGTGGCAGCCAACTTTACCATCAGCATTAACGGACTGCGCCAGAGCCACAATATCTGGCTCATCGATGGCGGAGAAGCCGACGACCGCGGTGGGGCCGGCGGCATGGACATCATGCCCTCGCAGGACGCCATCGCCGAATTCCAGACACTGACCAGCAATTACCCTCCCGAGTACGGCATCTCGTCGGGCGCCACCATCACGCTTGCATTCAAAAGCGGCGGTCAGCACTATCACGGCGAACTGTGGGAGTTCAACCGCAACACCCTTTTCGACGCCAACAACTATTTCAACAAAAATCAGACGCCGATTGTGCCCCGGCAGAAGCTGAACTACAACATCTTTGGCGGAAACATCGGCGGCCCTCTGCTGCCGTTCTGGCAGCATCCTCACAAAACGTTCTTCTTCTGGAACGAGGAGTGGCGCCGCCTCATACAGGGCAGCACGCCGACGCTCGTCAACACTCTTCCAGCGGCAGATTTTCCCGCGGCTGGGCAGGACCTGCATTACGTGGCCCCGGCCTTCGCATCCGGCAACGTAATCAAGGTACCCAACGTTGGCGATCCCGCATTCAACGCGAAGCTTGCCGCCGATCACCTGGTCCCGGGGCAGCCGTTCCCCAATCAGACGATTCCCGCGAACCTCTTCGACCCCAACGCGCTGCTCTACTTCTCCACCGGCGTGATTCCGCATCCCAGCAACTCCAACGACCAGGTGGTTTCGCAGGCGGAGACTCCCATTACCGTCCGCGACGATATCGTGCGTATCGACCACCAGCTCAGCAACAAGTGGCAGATCATGGGCCACTACGAGCACAATGCCGTGACACAGGGGAACGCGGCCCCCATGCTCGGCTGGCTCTGGGCCAGTTACAACACGGTGACCAGCGTTCTCTCTAACCCATCGAACTCCGCGCTCATCAAGCTCAGCGGAACCATCAACCCGAATCTGCTCGTCGAGGCCGGCATCAACTACGACGGAAACATTATCAACATCACCAACAGCCCGAACTCGCTTCTGCCGAGCGGCTGGAATGTGAACACGTTCTTCAACAACGGCTCCAATTCGCTCCCCGGAATTACCGGATTCGGGGCGCCGTACAACACGGCGGAAGACATGGGCTCCGCGCCGTGGCACAACGCCGCCGAAGACTACGACCCCAAGGTCGACATTTCGTGGACCAAAGGGCCGCACGCCTTCAAATTCGGCTTCGGCTACAACCGTTACACCAAAAACCAGCAGCTCTTCGGAGATCCCGAAGGAGCTTTCAGCTTCAATGCCATCTCCGGCGACGGCATGATGGACATGCTCATGGGCATTGCCGGCAGCTACTCCCAGTTCCAGGCCCTGCCCATCCGTCACTACGTCAACCAGACCACGTCTTTCTACGCCAGTGACAACTGGCACACCACCAGGAATCTCAGCCTGCAGCTCGGCTTCCGCTACGATGCCCTGCCGCATGCCTGGGAACGCAGCAACGCGGTGGCGAACTTCAATCCGGCCGTGTATGACCCCAACGCAGCTCCCGCCTGGCTCTGCGCTGCCGATCAAAACGCCGTCTGCCCCGGATCGCAATCGAACGGCGCAATGAACCCATCCGGGCCGGGCTTTGCCAACATCAACAACACACCGTTCTACCTGAACGGAATGCAGATCGCCGGCAAGAACGGCACGCCTCCCGGCCTGGTCAAAAACTACTGGATGACCTGGCAGCCGCGCGTCGGCTTCTCCTGGGACATCACCGGCCGCGGCACCAGCGTGCTGCGCGGCGGCGCCGGCACCTTCTATGAACGGATGCAGGGCAACGACATCTACAACGCCGCCACGAACCCGCCCTTCGCCAACAACCCGAAGGCCTCTAACGTCTATATGACCGATCCCCACAGAAGCTGGGTGTCTGGCTCGACCGCAACCACTCCGTCCTTCCCGCTCTCGATGACGAATCTCGCCTCCGTTTATCCGGCGCCTGCTGTCGCCCAGTACAGCCTTGGCTATCAGCAACAGCTCGCTCCTTCGCTCATCTGGGTGGTGCAATACGTCGGCAACTCCGCATGGCACCAGAACATCGAGCGGCCCATCAATAACTATCCCCTCTCTACCGATATGAACATTCGCTGCGACGCAGGCGACGGCGGCAACAACTACCCCGGCGACGTGTGCCCCAACGGCAGCGCGCCCACAAGCCTCTCGAACCCCGATGCCTACCGCACCTTCCAGGGTTACAGCGGCATTACCCAGGAAGAAAACACCACCAACGGAAGTTACAACGGATTCCAAACGGGACTGCGCGCCCAGGGCAAGCACGGCCTCACCGGCGAAATCGACTACACCTGGTCGCACGAGATCGACATCACCAGCTACGATCTCAACACGGTCAGCAATCCCTGGGATCTGAAATACGACAAGGGCTCCGGCGCACTCGACCGGCGTCACATCCTAAGCGCAAACTATGTCTACTCCCTCCCCATCCTTGCCAACAACAAGGGCCTGCTCGGCTCATTGCTCGGCGGCTGGCAGGTTGCCGGCGTGGTTACCGCAGAATCCGGCACCCTGATCGCGAACCAGGGTCCAGGCCTCTCGCTGTCGTACGACCCTGTCGGCCTCGGCGGCGGGTATACCAACCGTCCTAACGTCAGCGCCAAGCCGAAGTACACGAAGACGGCCAAGCAGTGGTTCGATACCTCCGTGTTCTCCGCTCCCGTACCCGTTTGGCTGGGGGGAGCCAATGAAGGCTTCGGAAACGCGCGCAAGGACATCGCGCTCGGTCCCGGACGCTTCAACTTCGACACCTCTCTCTACAAAACCTTCAAGGTCCACGAAAGCACCAACTTCGAGTTCCGTGCGGAATCGTTCAACACCTTCAACCACACGGAGTTCAACAGCATCGGCTCGGCCTTTGGATCCGGCACCTTCGGCCAGCCCACCACCACCTGGGATCCGCGCGTACTGCAGTTCGGCGGCAAGCTGAACTTCTAACCGCGTTCCCCTCTCACCCGGGCGCGGCAGCCAATCGCTGCCGCGCCCATTTCTTTCTCGCGGCACTTATGCGCTGCGGAAACCCCAGACGCGCTTGGTGCGAGCCGGTTGCGATAGCACAGTCTTTCCCGCTGGCTAACGCTCGTAGCGCCATTCGCTGATGAAGTGGAAGCCTCGCTCGAGGAGCGGGTAGTGGTCAGGAGTCGGGGTTCGGGTGAGTGTGAGGACGGCGGGGGTGAAGGGCACACCGGGTTTGGCGGGTTTGTCCCTGGGACCGGGTTTGGGTGCGTCGGGTGGCAACGAAGTGAGAACGAGGTGGTTGGGGTCGGAGAGCTGCCAGTCGTAGTTGGTGGGGGGGCTGATGAAGTAGCAGCTTATGCCGACGGTGTGCTTTTGGCGGTTGACATTGAAGCCGGTAAGCCAGAGCTCGCCGTCAGTGGAGCGGGTGTAAGCGCGGCTGGAGGGGGCGACGTAAAGGTCGGTGACGGGAAGACCTTCGGGGTCGACAAATGCGCCGGAGGCTCTATGGGTGCTGTCGAGATGCCAGGCGCCGGCCAGAGGGGATGGCGTGCGGAGCGCAACTTGAAGGTGGTGCCATCCGATCATCATGAAGATCGGTCGGACGATAAGGAAAGCGGCGGCGAAGGCAATCTCGGTGACGAGGATGGCAATGCGCCCGGCGCGGCGGCTTGCCGGGGGAACCCAGGCCGCCGTGGGCGCGGCGGGTCTATGGCTCCAGAAAAAGCGGCAGAGCGAGAGGGCGTCGGGCAAGGCGAGGAAGATGCAGCCGAGGAGCAGGTTGGCGGCGAACAGCTTCACCGGGACGTCGAAGCAGAAGTTGTAGAGGACAATGTTGGTGACTACGAAGGCGGAGAAGAGGGCGCCGGCCAGCGCGGTGCGGCGGTAGAGAAGGAGCAGGCCGCCGAGGACTCCGCGGGGATGGTAATGCCTGATGACTGCAAACGGGACCTCGCCTGGGGACGATCTAGGATCTTGGACGATTTTGGTGTGGGGCAAGTTTGGAGTCAAGGAAAGAAAATATTGCATGAAATCGGGAAGACTGGCCGTGCTCGACGTCCGTGATCGCCATGATGACCGTCTTCGTCTCCACCGCAGGTGATGACTGTCACAGCGGCATCCTTGCTCGCAGGCGGACCATACTTGGGGCCTCAATCGGAAGACTTCGCGCCGGTATGCGGTACGCCCGCCGCCGGCACGCGCCGGGTGAGCCCGGAAGGAAGCATCATGGCAATCGCCGACAAGCAGGACCGCGGTTTGCTCCGCGTCGATGAAGCGGAATGCAAAGGTTGCGGCTTGTGTATGGAAGCCTGCCCGCCCAAGGTCATCATCCTCAGCGACCGCCTGAATCATTACGGCTATCGCACCGCCGTTTATGCGGGCTCCGGCTGCACCGGCTGCGGCATCTGTTTTCTCGCGTGTCCTGAACCTGGCGCGCTCGCCGTTTATCGCATCTCGCTCAAGCGCCCCGTCACGCCCGTTCGTCCAGCCCAGGGAGGCATGCAATGCGCAAGCAACTCATGAAGGGGAATGACGCGCTCATGAAGAGCGCCATCCTCGCCGGGTGCCGCGCTTTTTACGGTTATCCCATCACCCCCGCAAGTGAAATCGCTGAAGCCGCCGCACTCCATCTACCCAAAGCCGGCGGCGTTTTTCTGCAGGCTGAAAGCGAAGTGGCCGCCATCAACATGCTCTACGGCGCGTCCTCGGCGGGCATCCGCTGCATGACCGCCTCCAGCGGCCCCGGCATCGCCCTCATGCAGGAAGGCATCAGCTACATGGCCGGCGCCGAGCTGCCTTGCGTCATCGCCGATATCAGCCGCGGCGGTCCCGGCCTGGGCAACATCGCCGCCGAGCAGAGCGACTACAACATGATCGTTAAGGGCGGCGGCAACGGATGCTACCGCACGCTCGTGCTCGCTCCGTACTCCGCGCAGGAAATGGTCGACCTCACCGCGCTTGCCTTTGACTGGGCCGACCGCTACCGCACCCCGGTCGTCATCCTCACCGATGGCTTCGTCGGCCAGATGATGGAGCCGGTCAAGTTCCCCTCACGCCCCGTGCTGCCCGATCCGCGCCCATGGGCTGTCACCGGAGAAGCCAACACGCGCGGCAATCTCATCACCTCCCTCCACATCGGCATCGACGACCTCGAAGCGCACATCCGCCACCTCGAAACCAAATTCAAACGCGCGGAGCAATCCGAGGCCCGCGCCGAGGAGTTCTGTCTCGACGACGCCGAAATCGTCCTGGTCGGCTATGGCATCGTCGGACGCATCCTCAAAGCCGTCACCGCCGAAGCTCGCGCCGAGGGCCTTCCCGTCGGAGTCCTCCGCCCCATCTCGCTCTTCCCGTTTCCAACCGCCCACTTCCGCCGCGCAGCCATGCAAGCATCGGTGTTTGTCGTGGTTGAAATGAGCACCGGCCAGATGGTCGACGATGTTCGCCTCGCCCTTGATGGCACGCGTCCGGTCGAGTTCTACGGGCGCTGCGGCGGCAACGTTCCCTCGCACGACGAAGTCCTCTCGCTCGTCCGCAAGCTGACGCAGACCCACGCGCCTGAATTTGAAAAGGAGCAGATGCTCCATGCCTGAGCAAATCATCGCTGGATACACCCTCGCCCACGGCCGCGCCGAATCGTTCTACGATCAGTTTGAGCGCAAGGCCGAACTGCGGCACCAGACCCATTACTGCCCCGGCTGCGGCCACGGAACCATCCACAAGATGCTCGCCCGCGCTATTGACGAGCTCGGCATCCGCGACCGCACCGTGCTCATCAGCCCCGTCGGCTGCTCCGTCTTCGCCTACTACTACTTCGACGTGGGCAACATCCAGGCCGCCCACGGCCGCGCACCCGCCGTGGCCACCGCGGTTCGGCGCAGTCGTCCGCAGAGCATCGTGGTCAGCTACCAGGGCGACGGCGATCTGTCCGCCATCGGCTCCGCCGAGATCCTCCACGCCGCAAACCGCGGCGAGAACATCACGGTCCTCTTCGTCAACAACGCCATCTACTCCATGACCGGCGGCCAGGTCGCGCCCACCACCCTGCTCGGCCAGAAGAGCACCACCACCCCCTGCGGCCGCAGCGCCGCCAGCGAGGGCTACCCCCTCCGCATGAGCGAACTGCTCGCCACCCTTGATGCTCCGGTCTACATCGAGCGCGTAGCCCTCGGCGACAACAAGCAGATCGCGCAGGCTGCGCGCGCCATCCACCGCGCCATGGAAAACCAGGTGAAAGGTCTCGGCTTCTCGCTGATCGAAATTCTCTCCCCCTGCCCCACCATCTGGAAGATGAACGCCGTCGACGCCCAGCACTGGGTCCGCGATGTGATGGAGAAGACCTACCCGCTCGGCGTCTTCTGCGATCGCACCGCACAGGCTCACCTGCGCCCCGCACCCCCGCCCGCTCCGTCACTCGACCAGCTTCCCGCCATTCTCGGCATTCCGCAGGACGAGCCGGCCGATGAGCCGCATCCTTCCATCGCCGCCGATCTCGACCTCCAGGTCCGCGTCGCCGGTTTCGGCGGGCAGGGCGTTCTCCTGCTCGGCGAAGTCCTCGCCGAAGCCGGTCTCGATGCCGGCCTTGAAGTGTCCTGGCTGCCGTCCTATGGACCCGAGATGCGCTCCGGCACCTCCAACTGCCACGTT
>Ga0134128_10002363_pt1 | contig 23452 bp, 18 predicted proteins | sample KB31754_FD_96462 | JGI IMG/M metagenome (GOLD analysis project Ga0134128, IMG submission 96462) | Terrestrial soil microbial communities with excess Nitrogen fertilizer from Kellogg Biological Station, Michigan, USA - KB3-175-4 | ecosystem: Environmental > Terrestrial > Soil > Unclassified ... | reverse complement strand
TGTCGCCTCCGCGCAGAAAGCATCGCAGAAAGCATCGCAGAAAGCGCCGCAGAATAACGCGGCGCCCTCCGGCTGGGTGGGGCTGTCGGTGATACAGAAGGCGAGCGGTGACGAGGCCTCGTCCGTCAAGGTCGGATATCCGGTAGTCGCATCGGTCGATCCCGGGTCGCCCGCGCAGGCAGCTGGCCTCGTCGCAGGGGACACGATCCTCGCGTACAACGACGTCGACGCGAGCTCGGACGCGGCGGTGGTACGTCCCTTCCTCGTCGCGGGTTCGGAACTCGTGGTCAAGGTTCGTCGCAATGGCGTTCGCAGGCTCACTCTGACGGTGGCGAAGCGCACGGCGCGCAATGCGTACCGCGAAGGCGTTACGGTCAGCAGCACGAGTGGCGCGGTGCTGCCGCTGATGTACGGTGTGGCGTCCGGACCCATAGCGATCGCGGCGCCTGTGGCCTCCGGTCGCGAAGCAACGCCGTTCGCTGGTGCGTATCTCGCGCGACTGAATGCGGGGCTCGCCGACGCGCTCAATGTTCGCAATTCCGGTGTACTCGTCGTCGATATCGCGGACGGATCAGATGCTGCGAGGGCGGGTCTCGAGTCCGGCGACGTGATCACGCGCGCCGACTCGATTGCAGTCGTGAGTCCGCTCGGAATAATGACCGCATTGCGTCTCGCGTCCGATCACAGTGTTACGCTCGACGTCACGCGACGCGGCAAGGTCCGGAAACTGACGGTCCGCTGGTAGCGGTCGGCGGCATCAAGCGCGCGCTCCGCTGTATGCGTCGTTACAGTTTGCGGCCTTCCGGTAGTAGCGAGTGATGAATTGCGATTGCCGCGACAGCGCCGATTCCCGCGGCCGCGATCGCCAGTTGCGGCCCGTGGATGATGTCTCCGGCGGCGTACACGTTTCTGACTGACGTGTGAAAGTGCAGGTCGGTGACGACGCGTCCGATCTCATCCCGGTTGCATCCGAGTTGAGCACCGAGGTCGTCGGACGGCTCCTGGTCTATCGCGAAGAAAATCTGATCGCAATCGAGCGACATTCCGCCACTGAGATCGATCGCACGCGCTTCACCCTGTGACGATCGCACGCACTCGATCGGCGCTTCGATGATCGGAATGTTGAGCGCGTCCAGTTTTTCCATCATCTCAGCGGTCATTGCCGCGGGCTCACCATTGGTGCAGATCACGATCTGCCGCGTCCACGTCGTGAGGGCAAGCGCGAGGCCGGCCGCCTTGCGTCCGCTCGCGATTACGACGGTCTTCTTGTTCAGAGCTTCGTATCCGTCGCAGTCCGGACACACGTGCGCGGTCTCGCCGTAGCATCTGCCGAGCCCTGGCACGTCCGGCCAGACGTCGCGCACGCCGATCGCAAGCAGAATACGCGCGGCGGTCAGTGTGCCGCCCGACTCGAGCGCGACGCTGAACAGGTCGTCGTCGACGCGATCGATGCGTGAAACCATCGCGTCGAGCAGGGTCACGCCAACCTTCCGGCACTCGTCGCGTCCGCGTCCCCGCAACTCGCTCGGCGTGATACCCTCGAAACCCAGGTAGCCATGTACGCCGCGGGTCTCCCAGTTACGCGGATCGCCGGCATCGACAACTATCACGCGATGGAGATAGCGCCCGAGCCAGAGACCGGCACTGAGGCCTGCGGGTCCGCCGCCTACTATTGCGACGTCATATGTATCGGAATACGCGGAGTCAGGCATCGATGTGATTGTGGTTGATGTGCGGCAAGTGAACGCGCAAGTCGGATGCCCGACACGACCGGATCTCGATCGCGTTCATGTTGACGGCGCTGCTGATGGGCGGGCGTCGTGGCATTCGGCCTGGCGATTGCCGGCACAGGTGCCTCTCGTTCAATACCGCCCACCGTGCTAGACTGTAGGCATGAAGCGGCCGCTCATCGACCACGTAACGACTCCACTGAGTCGCATGATGCAGGCCGGGCCGGCCGCCGGGCTGGTACTTCTGGTGTGCGCGGCTATCGCTCTCGCGTGGGCCAACTCTCCATGGGCACACCAGTATCACGCGCTGTGGGAGACCGAAATATCCATCGGCGTCGCCGCAACACATGCGACACTCACGCTGCGCGAAGTGGTCAACGATGGCCTCATGGCTGTCTTCTTCTTTCTCGTGGGCCTGGAGATCAAACGCGAGATTCTGGTGGGCGAGCTCGCGACGATGCGCCAGGCTGCACTGCCGGTAGCGGCGGCACTGGGTGGCATGATCGTCCCCGCACTGCTGTTCGTTGCACTCAACGCATCGACGCACGGCACGCGCGGGTGGGGAGTTCCGGTCGCTACCGACATCGCCTTCGCGCTCGGCGTGCTCGCACTTCTGGGCGACAGGATTCCGTCGTCGCTGCGGGTGTTTCTCTCCGCGCTCGCGATCGCGGACGATCTCGGGGCGGTACTAGTCATCGCGCTGTTCTATACGGCGACGATCTCATGGACGGCGCTTGCCGTCGCCGCCGCGCTGCTGCTGTTGTCGATAGTCGCCAACGCGGTGGGTGTGCGCGCGACGTGGGCGTATGCGCTGATAGGGCTCGCTCTATGGGTAGCGGTGCTGCTGTCGGGCGTTCACGCGACCGTAGCGGGAGTGCTCCTCGCGTTCACCATTCCGACACGCACGCGGATCGACGAAAGTGCATTTCTTGCCGGGGCGCGCGATGCACTAGGGGACTTTCATGATGCTCACACACCGGAAAAAACTGTGCTGTCCAGTCGCTCACATCAGGTGGCGCTCGAGCGACTCAATACGCTGGCCGATCATGCGCAGGCGCCGCTCGTTCGATTGGAAGACGGGTTGAGCGGCGTGGTCAATTTCGGGATCATGCCTGTGTTCGCGCTCGCAAACGCTGGCATACCCTTGAGCGGAAGCAGCCATCTCATTACGAGCCCGGTCGCGCTTGGCGTGCTCGTCGGACTATTTGTCGGCAAGCCGATCGGCATCTCACTCGCGACATGGATCTCGGTGCGTAGCGGGATCGCCTCCGTTCCGGCAGACGTAACGCGCCGCATGTTGTTCGGCGTTGCCCTGCTCGGCGGCATCGGCTTCACTATGTCGCTGTTCATCGCGGGCCTTGCGTTCGGCGGATCGGCGGAGCTGCTGACCGCGGCGAAACTGGGAACGTTCACCGCGTCGTTGCTGGCAGGGTTTGCGGGATGGCTGGTATTGCGAAGGGCGAAGGCGGTGAGCTAACTCGTCATTCCCGCGAAAGCGGGGGCGAAAGCACCCCGATTCGTCATTCCCGCGAAAGCGGGAATCCATCTGCTGCCGACCAGGTTTGTGCTGTCATCGCACTCAGAGATCGATAACATGGATTCCCGCTTTCGCGGGAATGACGATCCAAGATTCCCAGTTTCGCGGGAATGACGTCTTATAGGCCTGCGCTTGCGGGAATGACAATCCTCCAAGCCCGCTTTCGCGGGAATGACGATTCCTATAGCGCCGCAATGCTCTTGCAGACGTACGCGAACATCTCCGACGTCGGCACGTTCCCGAGCTTTTCCTGCAGTGCCGGTTCCTCGTTCTCGTACATCGTCTTCACTGCGTTCGCGATTGCCGGGTCGCCACCGGTAAATTCCTCGACGAGCGCCTTCCAGCGTCGCGCAAGCGCCAGTATCTCGGGGCTGGTGGGATCAGTGCCGTTCTGCATGGCGGCTCGCACTTTCGGAATTATCTCGTTCCAGTCGTCGCGCGCGGTGCGCATCCGCTCCTCGCCCACGCTTCCCCGTCGCTCCTCGAGTACTTCCAGCTGCTCGGGAGTGAAGTATTTCTCGACTCGCATCATTTCCTCGATTGTTCGGCAAAGCTCGTCCAGTGAGACGGGCTCCGCGGTGTCCAGATGTTGGGCAAGTGCCCTCAAACGTCCGACCAGTCGTTTCTGCATGGCGATCTGCGCATGCAGTCTGGTCAGATGCAGGTCGATGACCTGCCGAGGAGAAGCGGAGGCCCCGTCGAGCAATCGCTTCGTCTCGTCCAGCGATATTCCCATCAGTCGAAGGGAATGGATTTGTTGCAACCGCTCGACATCGGGCCGGTCGTACAGCCGGTGACCGGCTTCCGTCCTGAGCGAAGGCCTGAGCAGTCCGATCTCGTCGTAGTGGTGCAGCGCGCGAACGGACATCCCCGTCTTGCGGGCCAGCTCCCCGACTTTCCATGGCGGTTGCTTCATCTCCCTCGTTCTCCCCACCGTTTGATGGTTCCAGCGTGGCCACTCACCCAGTCTAAATCCTACCGTAGCGTGAGGTGCAAGGGGGAATTTTCGGCCATGTGGCCCGATCGTCCAGGACCATGCTAGACTACAGTGATGAAGTGCCCCGGCACCACATGAACCGAGTACATCAAGGAATGAGCGAACCAACCCAGGCTGCACCGGACGCTCCGGCCCGTCCGGCGCCCACATCCACCGAAGAATCGCAGCAGCGCATCCGCGCGGCGCTGCTCGCTGCGACCCGCGTTGCGGTGGGCACTCACGCTGGCGAGGAGGTGCGGGTTCGCATGATGCATCCCGGGCCCTGGCTGCCGGATGATCTCACCGCTCGTCCTATCGTGTATCTGGCTTCGATGAAGACCGATCCCAAGATTCGCGAGATGAGCACGCGGCCGGAAGTCGCGCTTCTGCTGCACGAGTCGCCGACCGGTGAGGAGCACACGAGCTGGGAGATGGAGCTCACCGGCCGCGCGGAGATCGTGCGTGATCCCGCGGAACGCGAGCGCGCGAAGCAGGCCACGATGCGAACGTCGTCGATCGTGCGCTATCTCGATTCGGTGGGCCAGACCGATCTGCTCTCGTTCGTGCGCGTGACTCCGCGATTCATGAAGCATCGCGTGTTCGGCGAGATCGTCGCTGGAAGACCGCCTTCGATTCTCGATTTTGGCAGCGATGCCGCGGAGAGGCCAAGCGATCGCGCGCTGATGGCTCGCCGACTGGGAACGTGGAAGGAGATCGTGCGCTGGCCCACGCTCACCGCGAGCGCCGCATCGGTGGTGGTTGGAGTTGCAGCGGCGTTTGCGGTCACGGGCGCCGTGAACTGGGGATGGGCGTTCCTCACGCTCATCGCCGCTGTCGCATTGCAGGCCTGCACCAACATCAAGAACGATCTGGATGATCAGCTGAGCGGCGCCGACGACCGAAACCGTACCGCCATACTAGGCTTCACCGGCGGATCGCGAGTGTTGCAGCGCGGACTCGCGACGCGCGGCGAGCTGCTGGTCGCGATGCTGGGCTTCGGAGTGCTGAGCGCGGCGATCGGTGCATACTTCGCGATTGCGGGGCGCCCCGGTGTGCTGCTGTTCGGACTCGCAGGACTGCTCATCGGATTCATCTACACCGGCCCACCGCTCCGGCTCGCGAATCGCGGGCTTGGCGAGCTCGCCGTGGCGCTTGCATTCGGAGTCGGAATCGTGTGCGGCACGGCTTACGTGCAGGTCGGAAGCATTCCGATGCTCGCACTCGCTGCATCGATTCCGGTTTCGATACTGGTCGCGCTTATTCTGTTCATTAATGGATTCCAGGACATGGCCAGCGACGACGAGGTCTCCAAACGCACGATGGTCGTGCGGCTCGGACTGTTGCGCGCGAGTCGCATGTATCCCGTAATTGCGGCAATCGCAGGCCTCACGCTCATCGGATTCGTGATTGCGGGGACTCTTCCGCCGCTGGCCTTGCTCGGACTCGCGGGATTCCCGCTGTTCGCGAAGGCGACGATGGTCGCGCGCAGGAGCTTCGACCAGCCGGTGGAGCTGGTGCCGGCGAACGCATACACGGTCGTCGGCCATCTGGCCAGCGCGCTCGCGCTTGCCGTCGGTCTCGTGTGGGCTGGACTCGGCGGCGGAATGAACGCCGAGGTACTGATAGTCGCCGGGTTCGGAGTGCTGCTGATTCTGTACTACAACCACTCGATCGGCAGGCTGGCGAGTGCGTTTTACGGGGTGAGGGACGCGGTAGCGAAGAGCTAGGACCGGACGGAGGCTTGCTGGTTTTCTGGAACGCTGTAGATTATCCTCCATCAAGTGGTGGATTATCCACCATCAAGCGGTGGATTATCCACCACCATGCGTCCTAATCGCGCCCTGATATGGCCAGCCAAGCCACGCCGTCAGACCATTCGATCCTTCCGCGGGTCGCTGCCCAGCATCTGACGGCGGCGGCAGCCGTAATGCCCGTGGTGGTGGTCATGGGTGCACGCCAGACCGGCAAGAGTACGCTCGTTCGAAGCCATCCGGTGTTTGGCAAGTATCCATATGTGACACTGGACAACTCCGACATCCGCGAGCAGGCAGCTGCCGACCCAGCCGGTCTTCTGGCACGCGCGCCACATCTGGTAATCGATGAGGTACAGCGTGATCCGGAGCTCATTCTCAGTCTCAAGGAGTACATAGATAACCAAGCACGGCGGACTCCGGGTCAGTTCGTCCTGACCGGGTCCGCGAATCTGCTGGCGATGAAGAAAATCAGAGAGTCGCTCGCAGGACGCGCGTCATACACAACACTCTGGCCGATGACGCGCCGAGAGCGCCTCGGCTTCGGGACTGCCGGACTCTGGGACAAGTATCAGATGCATCCGTTCAGCGAATGGTATGCAATCGCGAACGCATCGCCAAATCCACAGGACGACTGGCGCACGCTGGTAAGCATGAGTGGCTACCCAACACCGGCGCTCGATTGCGGGACAGCAGCGGCACGTGCTATCTGGTATCAGGGATACATCGATACATATCTCGATCGTGACCTTCAGGACCTCGCATCCATTGCGAATCGCACGGACTTTCGGCGATTGATGCGAGTAGCGGCGCTCCGGATCGGCGCACTCGTGAACAAGACACAGTGGGGGCGGGATGCGGGAATTCCACCCACGACAGTGGATCGCTATCTCGACTTGCTCGAGACATCCTACCAACTGGTCCGCATCAGCGCGTATTCAGTCAACCGCGCAAAGCGACTCATCAAGAGTCCAAAATGCTATTGGAGCGATACAGGGCTCGCGATGTACATTGCCGGAGAAGTGGAACCCAACGGCTTCCATCTCGAGAACATGGTCCTGTGCGATTTGCTTGCATGGCGTGACAGTCTTGCACAGAGGCCGTCAATCATGCACTGGCGCACGACTGCCGGTGACGAGGTTGATTTTGTAATCGAGCTACCAGATCAGACGTTGATCGCGATCGAATGCAAGGGCGGCTCACGACCAGGCCATAACGATGCGACACCACTCCGTAGCTTTCTCGCAGAGTACGGTAGCAAGGTTCGTGGCGCACTTCTCCTCCACGGTGGGACCGAGACATACAAATTGGGCGATCATGTTCTCGCTACGCCGTGGTGGCGAATATTGTAGCTGCCTCTCCACGCCAGCGAAAAGCTGGATCAGCCATTCGGCAACTTCACCACCAGCCGCTTCACCTCCGGATCTGCGTGCGCCCATGCGCGCGTGACGTACTCGCCGTACACTCGCGCGCTGTCCAGCATCCCCGCCGCGCGAAATGCGTTCGACATGCGCAGGTCGATCTCACTTCGCGGCATGTAGCGACCCATCGCATCGGGTGCGCTCGCATAGGCGTGGCGTAGTGTGGTGATCGCGTCACGCGCGCGGCCCTGCGCGAGCTGCGCCTGTGCCAGCTCGGCGACGGTGCGCGTCCAACCGGCGTAGCCCCACCGCGCTGCCCTGAACTCACGCTCGGCTTCGTCGTATCGCTTGCCATGCATCGCAATCAGACCACGAACATGATGAAAGAGCGTCCAGTCGCGTCCGTAGTAGCTGCGTGGACCAACCTGCTCCAGCGAATCGGCGATCGAGCGCAGCAGCGCGGTGTCGCCCGACGCGGCCAGCGCGTCCGCTTCGAGAGCGCGGGGCCACGTGAATGCGCGCGCGTCGTCGCCGCTCAGCGATTGCGAGCCGTCGGTGGGGCCAAGGCGCGCGAATGCCGCGAACTCCTTGCGCGCTCCGGTGAAGTCGCCGAGTCGCGCAAGGTCGTCGGCGTGCAACAGGTGCATCGGGTCGGTAGGACCGAAGCTCGCTTCCGTGCGTTCGAAGATTCTGTTCGCGGCACGTAGCTGCCCGCGCTCCCGCGCGACCATTCCCGCGATGTCGTCGCCGCCATAACGCAGCTGCGGATTGGTGGACTCCTGCAGCTTGGCGGCGTACGCCTCGGCCGCATCGTAACGCCGGCCCATGATCAACCAGCGACCGACCGATATTGCCGGAAACGGATCCGATGTGAGCGATGCGCCATGCTCGCCGGCCGCCACCGCTTCGTCCGGACGTCCGCTGATGGCCAGCGTGTTCGCCAACGTCACCCATGCGTCCGGCAGGTCCGGCTGCAGTGCCACCCACGCTCTCGCCGCGCGCGCCGCTCCGGCGAGATCACCGGATTCCCGTCTGGAATCCGCCATCCCGTGGTAGGCCAGGCACGGCGCGCATGGACCGTGTCCGGCCGCGACAGCGAGCGAGTCCAGCGCGAGCTCGGCCCGAAGCACCGTATCTGCCGCGAGCCAGCGCCCGTGCTCCATCAACACATCCGACAGAAATGCGTAGCCGCGCGGGTCGGACGGATATGTCGCAACGATATTCCGCGCAAGCGCTTCGGCGCGCGCCACTTCACCGTTGTGAAATGCACGCGACGCTTCGTCCATCGACCGATCCCATCCGGAAGCGCGGTTCGCATTACGCGCGAATGCCGAATCCATTCTCGCCGCCATCGCGAACTCGCCATGCTTGATCGCGAGATCGCGCCGCGCGGTTATCGCGCTCACAAATCCGGGGTCCAGCGCGAGCGCGGCGTCCATCTCGTGCTCGTCGTCGGGGAACTGTCCGGCGGCGCTTGCCTGCATACCGCGGACGAAGTGCCTGTAGGCTTCCGGACTGGAAGTCTCGATGTCGGCGAAGTGCGGCGCATCGGCGGTCGAATTCACCACGTCGAGCACTCGCGCCGCGACCGCATCGGCTACACTCAGTATGTCGGTACCGGTCACGGTCGACATCCGCAGCAACTTTCCGTCGGCCACGTTGAACACGTTGATTCCGACGACGTAACCTCCTCCGCCGTGACTCAGCTCAGCGCTCACCGCAAGCGTCGCATTCACACGCCGCGCGACGTCCGTAGCCTGCTCAGTGGGGATCGCCGTGCCGGATGCATAGCCCGCGCGAGCGAGCACATCATGTACGCGCGATGGAGGAACGACGTCGATCGCACTCGAATGCGAAAGATCAGCGGCGATCATCTGCTTGAGACCGTCTTCAAGCCACGCGATCGACGTGTCGCGGCGCACGTTGACGACGTTGGTCACCGCGACCGACGGCCGCGTGCGCGCCGCAGCCACGGATTGCCGCGTCGAGCGCGCGTGGTATCCGGCCGCTGCAATCACGCCCGCGGCAATCGCCGCTCCGGCCGCCCACATCGCCAATGTACGCCGCCTGTTCGATGCACGCGGCTGCGAGACATGCTCGGGCGTAATGGCACTCGTTGCCGCGCCCGGAGGTGACATCGTCTCGGGTGCAATGTTTCGTGAATCAGCCGCCGCGGGTGAAGGGCTCGCTACCCATGCACTGTTTGCATCAAACAGCGTGATGTCGGGTGCGAGCAGCATCTGCTCGCGGAATCCGGCGGCGAGCAGTGTCACGCGCGGATCCGGCGGTGATTCGTACTCCATCTCGAGCCGTCGCGCCAGCACATCGTACGCGGTGAGCGCGGAGTGGAGAGCCTCCCTGGTACCGGGCGCGGCGAGCGCCGAGAGCATCATGATCGCAGCAGCCCGTGAAGGGGGCAGGGCATCCAGCCACCGCGCCGCGAGCGCTGCGCATTCGTCCCACCGCCTGGCACGCGAGAGCGTGGTGCAGAGCGCTTCGCACGCGTGCAGGAACTGTCGCTCGAGCCGCGCCCTCTCGCGTGCGACCCAACCATCGAACCGGACCGAATCTGGAACGACGACGCCGTCCAGAAACGGACCGCCGTATAGCGCGACCGCACGCTCGTGATCCGATGCCTCGCAAGCTGCGCTGAACTCCAGAGCATCCACCTCGAGAGGGGCATCGGAGGAGAGACCCACGTCCGTCTGCCGGGCGGCTATCGCAGTTGCGCCGATACATCCGCGGAGGCTCGAGAGCGCATTGCTGAGCGAATGGCGAGCCCGGTCCTCGTCCTCATCGCCCCAAAACATCTCGACCAACTGTTCACGTCTTACAGGACGCGCGTTGAGCGCGAGCACTGCCAGCACGGCAAGCTGCCTGCGGCGCCTGGACAGCGGCTCGTCGTCACCCGATGGCGATACCAACGCCAGGCGACCCAGCGTAATCAACCGTAAGTGATTGGTGCGCAAGATGTTGACATACCGATGACCAGTGGACCGGCCGGGCGATCCTGCCCCCGTACGAAGAAGCTACGCCTCCGGGGAGTTTTCGCAAACCGTACAACTGCTATAAACGGCTGTTTGTGCGCCTCAACGACCCGAGCGACAACGTTTGATCAATAACTGATTGGCAGCCGGTCAACCGATGTCAACTGATACGAAGGACGTGGATCAGCGTGAGACTCAGCGCTATGAGTACGCAGAGCGAGCCTGTAACGGTCGTTATCACGCGCGGACCCACTTTGGTTATAGCCTTGAGGTCGACCCCCAGTCCGAGCGCGGCCATCGCTCCAACGGTGAACCACGTGGACACAGCACGCGTCGGCGCCACCCACGAAGCCGGTATTGCGTTGGTCGATCGCAGTATCGCGAGCAGCAGGAATCCGATGATGAACCACGGCACGAACCGCGTCAGTTGAAAGCGCGTTTTCCCCGCACCGTTTTCGTGCTTCTCCTCGGGATGTGTGAGAGCGAAGAAGACCACCACCGGCCCGAGCATGAGGACGCGCACCAGTTTCACGAGCGTTCCAACCTGACCGGAGAGGATGCTCACCGGGAAGGCCGCCGCCAGAACCTGCGGAACGGCATAAACCGTGAGTCCCGCCAACACGCCGTACTGATAGTTGTTGAGTCCGAGTGGACGGATCAGGAGCGGCAGTCCGAGCACGACGACGACGCCAAGGATCGCTGTGAATGCGATGGACGACACGACGTGTTCCTTTTTGGCTCCGATCACAGGTGCGATCGCAGCAATTGCTGAATTGCCGCATATCGAGTTGCCGCATGCAACGAGCACCGCGAGCTTGTGTGGCAGGCCCATCATTCTACCGATCGAATAGCTCCCGCAGATCCCCAGGATCACGAGCAGCACTATGCCGATCGCGAGCGATGGTCCGGCACGCAACAGAAGTGGCAGATCGACGGATGCGCCAAGCAGGAATATCGCGACTTCGAGCACCTGCTTGGCTGTGAACGAAACGCCGGCGTTCATCGTCGCTGGCGGCGTCCAGAATGTGCGCACGATCATCCCGACCAGAATCGCGACGACGAGACCTTCGATGATCGCATGTCCGAAGACGTGCTCCTCGACGTTCGCGATGGCGAGAGACGCGAGGCTGACTACAGTCGCGAGGAGGATGCCGGGGAGGAGAGAGAGAAGGCGGCGAGGTCGATGCGAGTCATACCGGCGAACGTCGTCGTCGCGCGGAGCTTCGCGGTCGTCATCACCGCGAAAGCGGGGATCCACGGACGATGGTCGGACGGCGTCGCCCACGTTTGCAGGTGTCATCGATCTAAACACCCACCGTAGTTCGGTCCTTCATCCGCCGAATGCGACACCTGCGAACTTGGATGCTATTCCGGACACCTCGTCCATGGTTCCCCGCTTTCGCGGGGATGACTCGCCCCCTGCAATCCTTCAGTTCGCTCTCCATGCCAAACTTTAGATCCTGTCGAGCTATAAAGCAAAGACATTCTTTGCATGTTAGTATTCCTTTCGGTTATGGCGCTCAATCTCCACCATCTACGTGTCTTCGCCGCGGTCGCTCAGGAGGGCAGCTTCTCCCGCGCCGCCGCAGCTCTCCGGCTGAGCCAGCCTGCGGTGTCGAAAACGGTGCAGGAGCTGGAGCGACAGACTCAGCTCCCCTTGTTCGACCGGTCCGGTCGCACGCCGCGACTCACTGACGCCGGCAGCGCCCTCTTCGCGCGTGCACGCGAGCTGTTCGGTGTCGAGCGAATCGCGGAGGAAGAGCTCAGCGCGCTGCGTGGGCTCGAGCGTGGAACCCTTAGAGTCGGTGCCAGCACGACTATCGCGACGTACTTTCTTCCACGGCTGCTCGCGCGCTTTCATCAACAACATCCCGGTGTAAAGCTCATAGCAGAGAGCGCCAACACGCGTGCGATCGCGCGCCGGCTGCTGGAAGGGCGACTCGATATCGCGCTCGTCGAAGGCCCGGTGTCGCACGAGCGGATATCCGTGCTTCCGTGGCGCGAGGACGAGCTCGTGGTGATCGCGCCGGCCTCCCATCCCCTCGTGCACAAACGGCGCGTGCGTGCCTCCGACCTCGCGAACGAGCCGTTCATCCTCAGAGAACCCGGCTCTGGCACCCGCGTCGTCGCCGAGGCTGCGCTGGCTGAGCACGGCCTCCATCCCGGGACCACGGTGCAACTCGGAAGCACCGAGGCGATCAAGCAGGCCGTCGCCGCGGGCCTTGGACTCGCGGTGGTGTCACGCGCCGCCGCCGCCGACCAGCTCGCGCTTGGCTACATCGCAGTCGTTCCGTTGCGGACCAGGGCGTTCCGGCGCGCGCTCACGGAATTGCGATTGGCCGGACGAGCCCCGAGTGCTGCGGCAGCGGCGTTCAGAACAGCGATGTCAACGGTACGCGCGTAAGCAGTGTGAGTAGAAAACTGAAAGGCTCGTGTCGTATTCCTTGTATTGCCTTCACCCCCGACCCACATCAGCATGTCCATCTCGTTGAATCGCCTGGTGATTCTTGGCACTCTGGCAGGCGTTGTCACGGTGCCAGTTGCCGTGCCAGTTGCCGCTCAGACGACCGCCCGTAGCGCTGCCACCCCCGATACCGCCTTCGACCCGATCAAGGAGATGGTGTCGCGGCTCTCGCTCGAGCAGTACAAGGCTACGGTAAAGGGACTCACACAGTTCGGCGATCGCCGCCAGGGAACGGAGCGTAATCGCCAGGCCGTGGACTGGATCGAGGCGCAGCTCAAGAGCTACGGTTGCACCAACACCGAGCGCATCACTTACGACTTTCAGCCGCCACCGCCGCGCCAGCCGCTCACACCCGAACAGCTCGCTCGCTTCCGCGCACGGGCCTCCGAGACGGGAACCAAACGGCCGGGGTCCGGCGGATCTGTCATGCGCGGCAAGATCATGCCGACCGGCGTGAACACCGACTCGTTGCGCCAGCCCGATCTCGCACTTCGCAAGCTCGACACACCGCAGACCGTCGGCGGAGAGCGCCAGGAAGTGTACTGCACCAAGATCGGCACCACACATCCTGATGAGATGTACATCGTCGGCGGACACATGGATGGAATCGGCTGGGGCGAGGCCGCAAACGACGACGGCTCTGGTACGGCACTCGTCATGCAGCTCGCGCGCGTGTTCAGCTCGCCAGACGTCAAGACCGATCGCTCGATTCGCTTCATCCTCTGGAACAACGAAGAGAGCGGACTGAACGGCTCACGCGCGTACGTCGCGCAGCGCGAGGCACTTCAGGGCAAGGAAGATCCCGCCGGTTCGGGCAAGTATCCCGAGCCCAAATGGCTCGGCATGATACAGCACGACATGATGATGTTCGACCATGGAATGCCACGTGCGGACGGGAGCATGAGCCCCGTGCAGCGTCCGGAAGCCGACGTGAACATTGAATTCCAGTCCAACTCCAAGCTCGCCGACGCGTCTCAGAAGCTTGCGTGGATTTTCTCGAGCGCGAACGACAAGTATGCGACCGATTATCCCGCGAAGGTGGGCCAGCACATGACCAACACGGATTCACAGCCGTTTCAGGACTTGATCCCGGCGATCAGCCTTCGCGAGAACGAGCGTGGCGCGCAGATCGGTGCCGGCTGGGATCCGCAGTGGCATCAGCCGACGGATCTGTTCAAGACGTACAGCGACGCCGACTTCCGGCTCGGACTCAACGCAGCACAGACGACGCTGAGCGCGGTCGCCGAGCTGACTGGGGCGAAGATCGTCAAGTAGCAAAGAGTACGCGGCGCGCGAGGTGCGATTGTCGCACCTCGCGCGCCGGGAGCTTTACAGCTGTTTCCCCGCGACTTTTCGCACGTCGTAGTTTCGTATCGCGCCGAGCGCCACTTCCCAGCGCCCCTCGCCGCACAGACCGGACAATCCGGCCTCCTCGTAAGCCTGCAGCGCGACCGCGACCAGCGCACGCTGCGTAGCCTCGGCGACCTCGCGCCTGAGCTCTTCGGTTTGATCGGCCATACTGAACCATATCGTCGTTGTGTCGGTGCGGCCATGGCGGGAGGCATGATTCCGAACGCGTGGTGGCCGACCTGCGGTCATGGCGCGCGTCACCGATGGCCGCCACTGTCGTCTTTCATCTGGAACGGCGCCATGGCGCGAATTCAGATACCAGGCAGGAGTCACGTATGAGATCACGTATGTCACGCTCATGCATATCGCGCTACAGGGTCGCTTGTGCCTCGATTCTGGTACCAGCGGTTCTGGTCACCGGCGCGTGCGGCGGCCACAACCATCTTGCGGAGTACAACTTCACGAGCCGGTCGCTCGCGCTGGTGTACATCGCGCCGCCGCGCCCGGAGCTGGTGACGGGATGGTACAACGTGCCAGACGTCAACGACCCGGTCGCCGCGGTGGTCGCGGCCGGAACGGGAGTAGCGAAGGAAGTGGAAGGCCGGCGTGCGCGCGCGAGGCTGGATAGCGCGGCGGCCCTGGTCGATCTCTCTGCCATCATGGCTCAGCGGACCCTCGAGCGTACCAGCCGATATCTCGGCATGAGTCCCGTCACCGACAGGCAGAGCGCGGACTTTCTGCTCGAGGTGAACATGCACAACTCCGGGATCGATCTTCGTCGCCAGAGCACGGCGTACCTGTACATGAATGCGACCGCGGTGCTGCTGGATGCGCGTACCGGGCGCGAGATATGGAGCTACGACGTCGACGGCAGAAATCGGCTCACGCCGTTTCTGTACGGCGGAAATCGCGTTGGAGCGGGCGCCATAACGGCGGCGGTATTGAGCACGGTCACGGTTGCGGATTTCCAGCGTGCTCTGGAAGAACTCGCCGATTTCTCGTCCAACGAGATAAGCGACGGGCTACGAGGGGCGTTGCGCGACGCGAGGCAATAAAGAACGCCCCGGTTCGTTTTCAGAACCGGGGCGTTGTTTTGGCGGACTACCGTGTTTAGCTCAGGCCGAACTACTTCCGACGTCTCCGCAGTACTGGGACGAGACCGAAGAGGCCGGTGCCGAGGAGGGCCATCGAGCTTGGCTCAGGAACGGTCGACGTCCCGTTGCATGTGGCGGCAAAAGTCGGCGTTCCGGCGCTTGCCCCAACTGGAGTGCCCGTGCTGCTGAATACAGCCTTGTTGCTGGTTCCGCACGCGTCGATGTTGAAGCCCTGGAGGTCGTGAACGGCGAACTGGAAGCCATTCAGGAAGGCGTTGGCGTCACTGATGTTGGTGAAGGCGAGGAAGAACGACATCGACTGGCCGTCCATCAGACCCAAATGTGCCGGTGGCGGTACCGGCTCGAGGCCCAACAGGTTACCTGTTCCGGTGAAGCCGGCGCCGCTGAACGACGTGGCGTTGGCGTTGGTGACGACGAAGTTGGAAGCCACAGCTCCGCCGCCCGCGGTACCTACGGTCACTGTCGGGGTCGTGCCGGAGAATGAACCGTTTCCAACACCGAACTCGTCGAAGACGCTGTTCGGGTTGTTGGCCGGGCTCATGTTGGAAGTGTTCGTTACGGTAAACTGCAGGGTCGACGTGCCCTGTCCGCTTACGGCCAATGTTGCGCACGTGTAGAAATCGACTCCGGCGCATGCATTGGTGAACTGCGCGTTTGCAGTCGGGGCGGCGATTGTGGCTCCAATCGCTAACAGCGCGGCTGCGTTCAACTGACGAATCATGGTAGGGCGCCTCTTGGGTATGGTAGTCTGTGCTCGCCACAGCAGCAGGCGGCATGCCACACGCGGTCGAGGTGGGTGATTCGTGTAAGTCGTTGCAGGCGTTAACCTTACGAGGCACTTCCAGATCACTCTGTCCGCTGACGCACAGATATTGTTGCGGCGGCACCGCGACCTGTGGCGCGAGGCCGACATCGCGCGGGTTGGGCTCGTCCCGAGGGCGCTTTTACTTGGGCGTCTGCCCGAGCGGCCTGGGTACGGTTCAGACTATTACAGGAACCGTACCCAGGCGGTTAAACAGATGTAGCAGGATCAGGCGCCAAGCTTCTTCTGAAGATCCTTTGCTGCTGCGAGGTGAGCCTGGAAGTTTGGAGCGACCTTGACCTCGAGGTCCTTCAGCTCCGCGTTCTTGGTTGCCGGAAGCAGCGTGTTGGTCACCGCGTCGATCACCGCCTGGTGGTACCAGACCTCGTGATCGATATATGCCTTGTCGAAAGCGGCGCCGGTAAGGCCGTTGAGTTTCGCCAGAGCTGCAACGTGATCCTTGTACAGTGCGAAGTCCTTACCTGGAGGCGTTGGCGTCACGTGGAGCTTCTTGGCGAGGTCGCGGCCGAGTTTGCGGGCGGCACTGTGGTCACGTACCATCATGTCGGCGAAGGCGCGGACGTCCTTGTTGCTGCTCTTCTTGAGGGCGAGGTTGCCCAGGTCGATATCCCATGTGTTGGCGGCGTCGAAGATGGCGACGATCGTCGGGTCGTCGAGTGGCGCGACTGCTTTTGCCGCAACGCGTGATGGCGCGTGTGACGCGGCGAGGAGTACCTGGGGTGTAGCGTGGATGGCCTGAGCGCTGGCCGGTGCCGTGGCGAGCACGGCCACTGCGGTCGTAGCGATGGCCGCTGCGACTCCAACTATCAATCGGGGCTTCTGCATTGTGAGACTCCAGTGATGGAATGGTGGGGCTGGAAGACGCCCACGGCCTGCGATTTGGCAACGCCGTTATTGACATATGGCACCCGCGGGGAGATTTGTCAAGGAAACTATTGACTTATTGCTTATACTCGCGTTTCTAGCTACTGTAGTTCACAGGCTCGCACAGCACGACAGGAGGATGGATGCGCTGGTGGGAAAGGCACTTCGGAGACAGCACCCGAGGCCGGATCGTCGCGATTCTGAGGCGCGGATGGCGTAGCGTTGACGAGATCGCCGCGACCCTTGGCCTCACGGATAACGCTGTCCGCGCTCACATAGCCACACTCGAGCGGGACGGTGTAGTCGCAGCGGCCGGCTCTCGGCGCGACGGCTCGGTCGGGAAGCCGGCGACACTCTATGGTGTCGCGGAAGGGGCGGATACGCTCTTCTCGAGCGCATACGCCCCCGCGTTGTCGGCGGTGATCGCCGAGCTGGAGAGCAGGCATCCGGGCGAGCTCGAATCGATATTGCGCGGCGCCGGCTCCAGGCTTGGCGGGCCACGCGCGCAGGGCACGTTCGCGCAGCGGGTGGGTGACGCTGCGACTCTGCTGACGGAGCTGGGCGCGGACGCGGATGTGATCGAGACGCCGGACGGCTACGAGATCCATGGCAACGGGTGCGCGCTGTCACAAGCGGTGTCGTCGCATCCTGAAGCCTGCTACATGGTGGAGCAGCTACTCGCCGAGGTGACCGGGGGAAAGGTGTGCGAGCGATGCGAGCGCGGGCAGAAGCCGCCGCGTTGTTCGTTCCTCATCAGCGAGCAGCCCGCCAGCTGACGCACAGTCGCGCGCTGCTTTTGGCGCGGGGATGCGCAATGCGAGATCGCGAGTGGTGATATTGCGCTTCGCGGCCTGATATTGCGCCTGATATTGCGCTTCGCGCCTTGACATCGCCGCTCGCTGGTGCAGACTACGCCAGTCAGTTTTCGGCGCCGAAATTCGAGCTGAGATGCGCCAGTCGGCCCGGTCCAATCCCCCAAGCATACGGAGTAGCGGCATGTACGCAGTAATACGGCGTTATAGTGGCGTGGCGAAGTTGATCAACGAGCTCGACAAACGGCAGGATGAAGTGAAGAAGCTGATCGGTGACGGACCCGGCTTCATTGCTTACTACGCGATTCGGGACGGAGAGGCGCTCGCGACGGTCACTGTATGCGAGGATCGCGCAGGTGCGGATGAAAGCTCGCGCCGCACTGCGGCCTGGGTGCGTGAGAACATGACGGGTGTGAGAGTTACGGCGCCAGAGGCTTACGGCGGCGAAGTCTTCATTCACATGGCTGAGTGAGCGAATGCGGGGATGACGATTCTACTCATCCCCGCCTCCCCGCCTCCCGGTCTACCGCATCGCTGACCCCGATACCACGGGTAGCTCCACGAAGCTCGCATTGCCGGGCTCGTGGTAGATCTTCTGCTCGGCTTTCCGGTAATCGGCCGGCTTCGCCCAGAAGATGTTGGGGACGAATGTCTGCGGGTTGCGGTCGTACAGCGGGAACCAGCTGGACTGGATCTGGACCATGATCCGGTGGCCGGGGAGGAATACGTGGTTCGCTGTTGGAAGCTCGAACCTGTACAGCAGCGGCTTGTTGGGTGTGATGGCCTTGGGGGTCGAGAAGCTTTCGCGATAGCGGCCGCGGAAGATGTCCATCGACACCGGTAGCTCGTAGCCGCCCATCTTCGCGTCGCCACCGACCTCGTCGGGATAGACGTCGATCACCTTAACGACCCAGTCCGCGTCGGTGCCGGTGGTGGACGCGATGATGTTCGCTACTGGCTGGCCGCTGATCTTGACCGGCTTCGTGAGCACGTCGGACTGGTACGCCAGAACATCGGTGCGGCCGGATGCCTCGCGCTGGTCATCCACGAGCCATTGCACCCACGTGAGCGGAGGATCGTAGCCGATCGGCTGGCTGGGGCGCGCGCGGAAGGGGACGGGTTTGGCCGGATCCGAGACGTATTCATCGAATGCGTTGCTACCGGACGTGGGCGCCGTGAACGCGACCTTGAAGCCCGGCTCCAGGTAGAGTGGCGCAGGATGTATGGTGCATCCACTGGCGCACCCGGATGGCCATGACGCGAGACGCTCCCACGTGTTGGTGCCAGTCTCGAACGCGTTGACCGGGGCGACGCTGTCCGCGGGTGCGTCATCCTTGAGATAGTGGGCGAGGAACGGCCCCAGGATATGCTGCTGGAAATAAAGTGATGTGTTGCTGTTGAATTTGATGTCGCCCAACGAGCTGCCGTCCTCGATTTCCTGACCGTGGTGCCACGGGCCCATGACGAGGAAGACCTTGTCGTTGTTCACGTCCTTCGGCTTGATGGCCTTGTAGACAGCGATCGCACCGTAGATGTCTTCCTGGTCCCAGAGACTGTGGACGAGCATCACGGGCACCTTGAGTGGCTGCGCGGCGAGGACCTTGTCCATGGCCTGCTGACTCCACCAGGAATCGTAGCTCGGGTGGGCCAGGATTTTATTCCAGAAGCCGACCTGCTCCAGGCCGTGCGCCTTGCCCAGCTCGCCGGCGGAGCCGCCGTCGATGTAGAGGTCGTAGTCGTCGAAGTGATCGGTCCACCATTTCGCCGAGTTGTCGCGGGTGGCTTCCTGTTCGAGCACGTAGGGCATGTTCTGCTCGCGGAAGGCGCCGTTGTGGAACCAGTCGTCGCCCATCCAGCCATCGACCATCGGGTTCATGGGCACCGAGACTTTGAGGGCCGGATGCGGATTGACGAGTGCCATGAGGGGCTCGAATCCGTCGTACGAGATTCCCAGAACACCGACCTTGCCGTTGGTCTCGGGGATGTTTTTTACCAGCCAATCGATGGTATCGTAGGTGTCGGTCGATTCATCCACCCTGGTGGGATTGAGCGGGCCGATGAGCGGGCGATTCATGACGAAATCGCCTTCGGAGCCATACTTGCCACGGACGTCCTGGACGACGCGGATGTAGCCGCCGGGGATTATGACGTCCAGCGCGTTGTCGTAGCCTGCGAGGTTGGAGGCGAGATGGGCGCTTGCAGCGTAAGTGGTGGTGGCGTTGGCGTCGTAGGGCGTCCGGGTCATGAGGATCGGTGCACGATGGGCGCCTTTGGGGACGAGGATGACGGTGTGCAACTTCACGCCGTCCCGCATGGGGATCATTACCTCTCGTCGCACGTAATCGAATGATGACGTGGCGGGCGTGAACTTTGCCGGCGTCTCGCTCGGGAGGGTCGAACTCTGAGCGGAGGCTCGCGAGGCGAACAGTGCCGGTGCAAGTAGAGTGCAGGTTATGGCAGCGAGCCTGAGTGTGCGAGGGATCGGATTCATGGTCCGGTTTGAGAGGGTCCGTTTGAGCATGGCAAATGTACGTGTCCGAGACGGCGATGGTCGGACACTCGTCGGCCAGCGCTTACCGTGCTCGGATATTGGTGCTAGCTTTTCGCTCCTGCATACGTTTTCCCGTTAGGTACGCGGGACACGTGCTCCTCATCCGGCGCACAGACATTCCAGAGAGAAGACCGTAGTGTCAGCCGTTGATACCGTGTCTCGGCGTTGCCGATAGTGGTGTGCTGCCGATTGTACGCGGTCCTCGCGAGTAGATCGCCGAGTAGCTCGCGTTGACAGATCGTGCCGTTTCCGATCGCGAGCTGGCGCGGGCTGTACTGCGTGAGATGTCGCAGCATGCCGGTGCGCATGGTGAGCGCGGCGAAAATCCCGGGCATGCATCTGACGTGGGCGCTGTGGTGGCGAATGCCGAGCTGGTACTGCAGCGGTTGCAGGAGCATCTGCTGGGGTGGTTTGGCCCGGATGGATTGGATGCCTTGCTGACCAGAGCGCTGGAGCGCACGCGCATCGTGCATCCGATACTGGCGGAAGTACAGCGGCCTGGGCCGGGCACGCTGCGCCTTGCGGACATGTCAGCGGCGGTTGCGGCGGAGTCTGGCCCGAACGGGAAGCTCGACGACAACGAAGTCGTCGAAGGGATCGTGGCACTGCTCGCCGCGATCCTCGCATTGATAGGTCGTCTGATCGGCGACGACATGATGCGACATCTCGTGAAGCAAATCTGGCCAGCATTACCTGATGATGATGTGTCATCCATAAATGACAGCGCCAACAATCATGAGAGGTCGGGGAAGTGAGTGAGCCAAACGGGGTGCGCCCGCGCACACAACGCGATGTTCGGAAACGCGTCACGATTCGACAACTGGCGACGGGAGTGGCGGGTCTGGACGACGTATTGGGTGGTGGCATTCCTGAATATTCGTTCAACATGATCGCCGGCGCGCCGGGCACGGGCAAGACAACGATGGCGGAGCAGATCATGTTCGCCAATGCGACGCCCGAGCGGCCGGCGTTGCACTTCACCGTGCTTGGCGAGCCACCGATCAAGATGTTGCGGTACCAGCAGCAGTTCGATTTTTTCGACGTGTCGCGTGTCGGGACCGAGATCAGGTTTCTGAACCTGAGCGAGGAAGTGCTGGAGCGCGACCTCGGCGCGGTATTCGACCGGATAGTCGGCGAGGTGGAGCGCGCCAATCCCGGGATCGTGGTGGTCGACTCGTTCCGGACCGTGATACGCAGCAGTGAAAACGAAGCCAGCGAGCTGGATCTGCAACATTTTGTGCAGCGGCTCGCGCTCCGGCTCACGAGTTGGGAAGCGACGACGTTTTTGTTGGGCGAGTACGGCGAAGCGGAGTCGCGCAGTCCGGTATTCACTGTCGCGGACGGCGTGTACTGGTTGTCGAACGAGGTGGAGCGCAACGCCACGGTTCGCAAGTTGCGCGTGACGAAGATCCGTGGACAGGCACCGCTTCCCGGCCTTCACACGTTGCGGATCACGAGCGCCGGTGTCGAGGTGTTCCCGCGTCAGACGAAGTGGGCCGCGAGCGGCGGTCGTAGCGAGTTGGGGAGGCGCATTTCTACGGGTAGCGGCGAGCTCGATGCGATGACCGGCGGTGGAATTCCAGCGGGTGACTCGGTGCTGGTGTCCGGGCCGACCGGGTCCGGCAAGACGGTCATCGGGACTCAGTTCGTCTCGGCGGGCGTCGGCAACGGCGAACACGCTGTCATCGCGGTATTCGAAGAGCATCCCGCGACATACATTTCGCGCGCGCAGAGTCTTGGCTTCGACCTTCGGGCGATGATCGACAAGGGAATGCTGGACATCATGTACCTCCGTCCGCTCGATCTTTCGGTGGATGAGACACTTCGCGAGATCGAGGATCGCGTGAGCCGGATCGGCGCTACTCGCGTGGTGATCGACTCGTTGTCCGGCTTCGAAATCGCGCTTGCGCCGAGCTTTCGTCAGGATTTCCGCGAGTCATTTTACAGATTACTTCAGTCGCTGACCGAGCTGAACATCACTGTACTTTCGACGATGGAAACGTCGGGCGACAGCGATTATCTGCATTTCTCCCCGTACAATATCTCGTTTCTGTCGGACGACATTGTCGCGATGCGTTACATCGAGCTGGATGGGTGCCTGCGTACTGTGGTGGGAGTCATCAAGATGCGGGGGAGCGCGCACAGTCGCGAGCTACGTCTGACGGAGGTGACGTCTCACGGGCTGGAAATTCGAGAGTCGTTGAACGGATACCGCGGCATAATTACCGGAGTTCCGGAGCCACGCTCCGACAGCGCCAGAGGTCCCGGTACGGAGCTGACGAACGCGCAGGAAGCGGTCCTGGTGGCGCTCCTGAGACTGGGCGAGACGCCCGCCACGGACATTGTGAACGCGAGTGGCCTGACTCTTGACGGTACTACTGCCGCACTCGAGGCACTGGTGAGCGCCAGGTACGTGATCGTATCGGAGCAAGGCGGAGTCCCCGTATACCGGGCGGCGCCGGGAGCAGTGAAGTAGAAGTGAAGTAGCAGAGTCTGCTGAGGGGGACCCAACGGACGATAAAGACTCGGAGCCGGCGACGGAATCCGAGACGCAGGTAGGTACCAGCCGAGGCGGGCTTGGTGACGGTTTGCCGCCCAAACAGCGGTCCGCCGCGCGTGCGCCCGATGACTCAATAATCATCGCGTCCGCCATGACTCAGTACGCAGACGAGTCTCCGCGTGGTATCGTCGTGGCGGCGGGGGAGCATGGAGTCGTGAGCTACGCCAACGCATCGTTTCGGCGCTTTGCTGGCGCCGAGGATCGTCCTGTTCTTGGCTCCCGTTTTTTCGATGCGTTCCCGCTGCTCGGGAGCGAGCACGTCCGCAACGCGATTGCCTGCGCGTTGAACAATGGTGAAGTTCAGGCGACCGAAATCCGGATCAGGTCGGTGCCGGAAACGCCGCTGAATGATGCCGCGCGCGACCTGTTGTTGAAAATTTCGTCAGTCCGCTCGTGGCCGGGCGCGCTGGTGATCGAGCTTCGCGACGCGGTGACCGATTCCGCACGCAATGAAGCACGCAATGAAGCACGCAATGAAGCACGCAATGAAGCACGCAATGAAGCACGCAATGAAGCACGCAATGAAGCACGCAATGAAGCGCGCGATGAAGCGCGTGCAGCGGTCCATGAC
>Ga0134128_10002361_pt1 | contig 23471 bp, 24 predicted proteins | sample KB31754_FD_96462 | JGI IMG/M metagenome (GOLD analysis project Ga0134128, IMG submission 96462) | Terrestrial soil microbial communities with excess Nitrogen fertilizer from Kellogg Biological Station, Michigan, USA - KB3-175-4 | ecosystem: Environmental > Terrestrial > Soil > Unclassified ... | reverse complement strand
GGGTGCGGTCATAGAGTTCAGACGCGGCCGCAGCCTCCATCCTGAGATCAAGCTCCAGCGCCACCGACGCCTTCAACGTCTCGGCCAAAGCGATAAAGCGAAGCCGTCGTGCTTCGGCTGAAAAGCGCTCCGCCAGACGCGCGAACAGCGCCAGTGCGTTCAGATCGCGCTGGAATAGGGCCTCGATGCCGGGCCGCAACACTTTGACCGCCGCCTCCACACCCTCCGACGTGGCAGCGCGATGGACCTGGGCGATAGACGCGGCGGCAACCGGCGGGCCGAAATGGGCAAACAGCGCCTCTATGGGCGCGCCCAAATTCTCGGCAATCGCCGCGCGCGCCACGGCATCCGGGAACGGCGGCAACCGGTCTTGCAGATGCTCCAGCGCCCTGGCGACATCTTCTCCCACAATGTCGGGGCGCGTCGCCAACATCTGGCCCAGCTTGATATAGGCCGGCCCCAGTCGCTCCAAGGCATGCGCCAGCCTTTCTCCGGGCGAACCGCTTTCGCGCACCCGGCCGATGCCCAGCAGAAGCCGCGCCAGCCGCGCCCCGAAGGACAGGCGGGCGCGATATTCGCCAGGCAACAAGGCGTCGTAGCGCGCGAGCAGCCGCGCGGACTTCCACAGGCGCCACAGGCTTTGTGCGCCGTTCATCAGATGCGCCAGGCCGAATGCATGGCGGCGATGCCGCCGGACAGAAGCCGGACTTTCACCTGGCTCAGCCCCGCCGCCATGATCATGGAGGCGAATTGCTGCGGCGGCGGGAAACGGCGGATGCTTTCGGCAAGATAGCGATAGGAGTCTTCATCGCCCGCCACCAGCGCCCCCATCTTGGGCAGAAGCTTGAAGGAATAGGCGTCGTAGACCGCGTCAAGCCCCGGCACATTCACTTTCGAGAATTCCAGGCACAGAAAGCGTCCGCCAGGCTTCAGCACCCGCCGCGCTTCGCTCAGCGCCGCTTCGATATGCGTGACATTGCGAATGCCGAAGGCAATCGTATAGGCATCGAAATGCGCATCCGGGAACGGCAATGTCTCCGCGTCGCCGCAGGCCCAGGCGATGCCGGTTTCGCCTTTCTCCCCGGCGCGGCGGCGGCCCTCGCCCAGCATGTCGGCATTGATGTCGCAGACCGTGATTTCGGCCTCGCCACCGCGGCCGCGCGCCATGGCGGCGATCCGAAAGGCGATGTCGCCGGTGCCGCCCGCCACGTCCAGAACCCGCCAGCCGGGTTGGGGATTGAGCCACTCAACCATGGCATCCTTCCAGATGCGGTGGATGCCGCCTGACATCACGTCGTTCATCAGATCATAGCGCGCCGCAACCGAGGAAAAGACCTCGCGCACAAGGCCTTCCTTTTCGGTTTCCGGCACATCGCGGAAGCCGAAGCTTGCGGTTTTGCTGTCGCTCATGGTCCAAGCATAGCGCGGCGCACGCCTTAAGGGCTAGATAAGTCCATGCCAGAACTGCCCGAAGTAGAAACGGTCCGCCTGGGTCTCGCGCCTGTGCTGGAAGGCTGCATCATCAGCGACGCGCGCATCCGAAGGCGCGATCTGCGCCTGCCCTTTCCGCCGCGCTTTGTGGAGCGGCTCAAGGGGCGGCGCGTCGTGCGCCTCACCCGCCGCGCAAAATATATCTTGGCGGCGCTCGACAGCGGCGAAACCCTGGTGATCCATCTGGGCATGTCCGGCCGCATGAGCGTTTATGCGCAAGGAAAGCGTCAGCGCCTGGGCGATTATGTCTACAACCCCGCGCCCGACGGCGCCGGCCAAGGCAAGCATGATCATGTGGTGTTCGAGACCGACGCGCCGGCCCGCATCGTCTTCAACGATCATCGTCGCTTCGGTCTGATGGCGCTGGTCGCCACGAATGATCTGGAGACCGACAAACTCTTCCGCGGCATCGGCATTGAGCCTTTGTCACCTGCCTTTCACGCCCGCTATCTGGCCAAGGCGCTTGAAGGCAAAAAGACCCCGATAAAATCGGCCTTGCTGGACCAGCGTGTGATCGCCGGGCTGGGCAATATCTATGTCTGCGAGGCCTTGTTCCTGGCCGGCATTTCGCCCAAACGCTGGGCGGGCGCGGTACGCTCCGATGAGGCCAAGAGACTTGCGGCGGCGATCAAACGGGTTCTGAAAGAGGCGATCTCGGCCGGCGGTTCAACCTTGCGCGACCATGCCCAGGCAACCGGCGATCCCGGCAGCTTCCAGCATCGCTTCCGGGTTTATGGGCGAGAAGGCCAGCCTTGCCTGGAGCGCAACTGCCATGGAACCGTCAAGCGCATCGTCCAGGCCGGCCGCTCGACCTTCTATTGTCCCAGCTGCCAGAAATGAGACCTGCCCCCTCTGTTGCGGCGGCACGGGAAAAGCGCTATAGGCCCGCCTCTTTTGCGAGAAATCAGGAAGCCCCATGCCCAATATCGCCTCGTCCAGGAAGCGCGTCCGCACCACGGCCAAGCGCACCGCGATCAACACCTCGCGCAAGACCCGCATCCGGGGCTTCATCCGCAAGGTCGAAGAAGCGATCGCCAAGGGCGACAAGAGCGCAGCACTGGCGGCTTTGAAGGCGGCCGAACCGGAAATCATGCGCGGCGTGACCAAGGGCGTGCTCCACAAGAACACCGGCTCCCGCAAAGTTTCGCGCCTCACCAAGCGGGTCGCAAAACTGCAAAAATAGCTGAAGCTGCTGGAATCGCTTCAGAATCTGCAGATATAGCCAAGTCTAGAAAGGCCCGAAGGCGGAATCCGGGCCTTTTTTATTGTCAGTATGCTGACATTCGCAAAGCGATGACGGTTCGGCGATGCAACAATGACACGTGCCATTGCTAACCCACTGATTCGACGCGATTTGATTGTTCGGTGTTATTTTCCGTATACGGCACAATCATTTAGCCCAATTTGCAAAAGTGAAAAATTTTGGCAGAATCAGCTTTGTTCCAGTTTTATTCCTCTTGTGTGGGCGACGGACTTGATCGTATCTTCCTTAACGGTCGGGGTGGAAGCCAAGATATGTCGAAATATATATACAGTAATAGAGAAGTATTCGACAGCCTTGATGGTTCCTTAGACGATATTGGGCAGTCTAGAACCTCCTGAACTCTGAAAATTGTGAACCTTTTATGCTGGGCTCCGCGCCCGGCAATGCTCGAATTTTCTCAAGGCTGTAGCAATGTCCTCTTCCGCTTCTCACGATTATGCCGGCGATCTCGAGCTTGGAGCAGCCTGGGATCTGCTGGCCAAGGAAGCGGCGGCACAGTTGGTGGACGTCCGCACTGTGGCGGAATGGAATTTCGTCGGGTTGCCGGACCTGTCCACACTTGCACGCGAGCCGCATCGGATCGAATGGCAGAGCTATCCCAGCATGCAGATCAATCCGCACTTTGTGGCGGATGCCACCGAACGGTTGCAGGCAGCCGGCGCAGGCCACGAAACGCCGTTGCTGTTTCTGTGCCGTTCCGGCGCACGCTCGCGTGCCGCAGCGGTGGCGATGACGCGGGCGGGTTTTCAAAAAGCGTTCAACATTGCAGGCGGCTTCGAAGGCGCGCTTGACGAAGACGGCCATCGCGGGACGGTCGACGGCTGGAAAGCCATCGGCCTTCCGTGGCGGCAAACATGAGAGGGGCACTTCATGCGACGAGCAAAGAACGGGCGATAAGCAGCTGAGTTTTCGATAAAATGGGCTTCCAAAGAAGCTTGGCGGACATGCGGCCTACGCGTGCTGAACAAGAAGCGGGTTATGAATATGGGACATCTGACGGGCAAACCGGTACGGCCGGATTGGACGAACGCTTGGGCAGCGGTGCGCGAGCGCATGCGGCGGGAATTGGGCGATCCCGTCTTCGAAGCTTGGATTGGGCCCCTGAGCCTGGAATCCTTTGAGCGCGACGAACTGAAGATCGGAGCCACCAAGCCGTTCGTGCGCAATTGGGTGGCCAATCACTATGTCGCCCGCATCGAGCGCGCCTTCCGCGCCGAGGGCGCCGAGCCGCAATCCATTTCCATCGTGGTTTCGACTGCGCCCAGCCCCGTCCTGGGCGGTGGCGTGGTGCGTGACATGACCGCGCCATCGGCCAGCGTCAGCTATCTATCGCCGCCACCGCAGAAGGAAGAAGAGGATGGCGCGCGCGGGCTCTGGACCCGCATGCTGCATCCCCAGCAGACCTTCGACAGCTTCATTCCGGGTCCCGCCAATGAATTCGGCCATGGCGCGGCGCGCGCCTTCGCAGAGGGCCAGCAGGCCGACATCCCGCTGCTTTTCATCCATGGCGGCTTCGGCTTCGGCAAGACCCATCTTCTGAATGCGGCGGCGCTGGAATTCCGCAAGCGCGGCCGGCGCACCCTGTTCCTCAGGGCCGAGGATTTCATGCGCCATTTCCTGGGCGCGCTTTATCGCAAGGACACGCTGGCCTTTAAGGAAGAGTTGCGCACCGCCGAGGTGCTGATCATCGACGATCTGCAGCATATCTGCCGCTCCACCGCCACCGCGTCGGAGTTCCTTTATACCGTGAACGCTTTTGCCGATCTGCGCCGCCGGGTGGTGATCGCCGCCGACCGCGCGCCGCAAGCGCTGGAAGGACTGGGCGCGGACGTCAAATCGCGGCTGGCAGGTGGTCTCTGCATCGCCCTCGACAAGCCCGACCGGGTTACGCGCCTGTCCATCCTGAAGGCCCGGGCGGCGGAATTCGCCCGCCACAAACCGGAAGTGGTCTTGCCGGAAGCGGTTCTGGAACGCATTGCCGATCTGGAAGACGCTAGCCCGCGTGAGATGATCGGCGTCTTCACCAAGCTTGCCACCTACGCCGATCTCACCAAGAAGCCGGTGACGCTGGAGACGGCGGAGGAAGCCGTAGGCTTGCGTGCCGGCCCCGGCATCAAAACATCTATTGAAGATATCCAGCGCAAGACGGCGGAGTTCTACAAGCCTGACGTCAAGGATTTTCATTCGCCGCAACGGGCCAGGCGTGTGGCGCGGCCCCGCCAGGTGGCGATGTATCTGTCGCGCAAGCTGACGACGCGCTCCTTGCCCGAGATCGGCCGCCGCTTCGGTGGACGCGATCACACCACCGTGCTTCACGCTTGCCGCCGTATCGAGGCCTTGATCGACGAGGATCCCCTGTTCCGCCAGGAAGTCGATTTCCTGTCCCAGATGCTGCAACGGAAAGGCGAGCTTTAAGGGGCCCAGGCGGAGCCGCGTCAGGCCTCACTATAAGCAATTGATTTTCCTATAGAAAAACGCCGGCTTGGCCGGCGTTTTTTTTGCCCTTTCTTGCGCTGTTTGCTATGGTCCTTCCCTTGAGTCTTGGGGCCGCCTGCGGGCGACCGGCATCTGCTCCAAAACACAAGAAAATTGGGGTTTTCCGGGCTCATTTCGATCTCCGAAACCGCCGTCCGGGAATGGGCTTTTTTTTCAGCGATGGGACGCTTTCCAGGAAAGCGCAAATCTGACCGATGAAGATCAATGTGGAACGCGGCGCATTCCTGAAAGCGCTTTCTCATGTCCAGAGCGTGGTCGAGCGGCGCAACACCATTCCCATTCTGTCGAATGTGATGCTGGATGCCGGCAAAGGCGCGTTGAAACTCACCGCCACCGATCTGGATATCGAGATCGTGGAATCGCTTCCCGCCGACATCTTGCGCAACGGCTTCGCCACGGCGCCCGCGCATATGCTCTACGACATTGTCCGCAAGCTGCCGGACGGCGCCCAGGTGCAGGTGGAGCTTTTGAGCAGCGAAGGCGGGCGGCTTGCCGTTTCGGCTGGACATTCCCGCTTTGAGCTTGCCTGCCTGCCAAAGGAGGATTTTCCCCAGATGGCGGCGGGCGCCCTTCCCCATCGCTTCCGGCTGGCAGCCGACGATCTGAAGCGCGTCATCGACAAGACGCGCTTCGCGATCTCCACCGAGGAGACGCGCTATTATTTGAACGGCATCTATGTCCATGCCGCCAAGGACGCCAAGCCGGCGGTGATGCGCGCGGTGGCGACCGATGGTCATCGCCTGGCGCGCTATGAACTGGAATTGCCGGACGGCGCCGCTCAGATCCCCGGCGTGATCATTCCCAGGAAAACCGTGGGTGAGTTGCGCAAGCTTCTGGACGATGCCGACGGCGCCATCGAAGTCTCGCTGTCCGACACCAAGATCCAGTTCGGCTTCAATGGCGTGGAACTCACCTCCAAGCTGATCGACGGCAATTTTCCGCCCTATGAGCGGGTGATTCCGTCAGGCAACGACAAGGCGCTGGCGCTGGAAGCCAAGGAATTCTCCCAGTCGGTGGATCGCGTCTCCACCATCTCCGCCGACAAGACCCGCGCGGTGAAGCTCAATATCGCCAAGGACAAGGTGACCTTGTCGGTGGTCAATCCGGAATCCGGCACCGCCACCGAAGATGTGGGCGCGACCTATAGCGCCTCACCGCTCGAGATCGGCTTCAACGCCCGCTATCTGCTCGACATCACCGGCCAGATCGAAGGCAAGGAAGTGCGCTTCCTGCTCTCCGATGCCGGTTCGCCCGCCATCATTGAAGACGCGGAGGACGCGCGCACGCTCTACGTCCTCATGCCGCTCAGGGTCTGACGGTTGGCATTCGCGGCTGACACGCGCCCCGTGGGCGAGCCTTCCGCCATTGCCGCGAAGCTGGCGGTGACGCGCCTCAACCTGACCAATTTCCGTTCCTATGCGACGGGAGAGCTTGTGACAGCGGGTTCTCCGGTCGTGCTGGCGGGGCCCAATGGCGCGGGCAAGACCAACATCCTGGACGCTATCTCGTTGCTAGCGCCGGGACGCGGACTTCGCGGCGCCAAGCTCAACGAACATGTGCGCAAGGGGCCGGCCGCGCCGTCCGAAGCGCTCTGGGCGGTGGCCGCGACGGTGAAGCGTGGCGACGCCGATTATGAGATCGGCACCGGCCTGATGGAACAGTCCGCCAGCCGCCCCGGCAGCGGAGGCCGCCAAGACAAAAGAATCGTCAGGCTCAATGGCGTGGAAGCGAAAGGCTCCGCTGAACTGGGCGAGATCGTACAAATGGTGTGGCTGACGCCGGCCATGGATCGGGTCTTCATCGAAAGCGCGTCGGGGCGGCGGCGTTTCCTGGACCGGCTGGTGCTGGGCTTCGATCCCGGCCATGCTCGCGCCGCCACACGCTATGAAACGGCGATGCGCGAACGGGCGCGGCTGCTGAAATATGGTCCGCGCGATCCCGCCTGGTTGGACGGGTTGGAAAATGAGATGGCGGAGGCCGGCGTCAGCCTTGCGCAGGCGCGCAACGCCGCCGTGGCGCGCCTGAACCGCGCCTTGGCCGGCCGCGATGGGGTTTTCCCGGCCGCCTCGCTTACGCTTGCCGGCGACGATTTCGACAGCGCGGAGACCCTGCGCGGCGCTCTTTCCGCCTCCCGCATCCGCGATGCGGAAAGCGGGCGCACCAATGCAGGACCGCATCTGATCGATCTGGCGGCGCGACACACCCAGAAGCGCGCCGATGCCCGCGACTGCTCCACCGGCGAACAGAAGGCGCTACTGATTTCCATCATCCTGGCTTTTGCACGGGAATTGACGGAAGACCGTGACGGGATGGCACCCCTGCTCCTGCTGGATGAAATCGCCGCGCATCTGGATGCCGTGCGCCGCGCCGCCTTGTTCGAGGAGATCGCCGATCTGTCGGCACAAGCCTGGATGACGGGCACCGATCTTTCCCTGTTCGAGGGCGCTCGCGCCCAGATCTTCGAAGTCCAGGACGGTGTCTTCCGTGAGGTGCGCGCATGATCCCGCTGCACAATTTCCTGCTCTATTGCGCGCTTTACACGGTCGCCATCGCCGTGCCTGGCCCCGGCGTGATCTCCATCGTGGCGCGCGCCTTGGGCTCTGGCTTTCGCGCCACCGTTCCAGCCTGCCTGGGCATCACGGCGGGCGATCTGATCCTGATGACCTTGTCGGCCTTCGGCATGGCCTTGATCGCGCAAGCGATGGGGCAGCTCTTTATGATCGTTAAGATCGGCGGGGGCTTGTATCTGCTCTATCTCGGCTACAAATACTGGACAGCGGAAGTCTCCGAAGTGGCGGAAGTGGTGCCGGAAAGCGCCGGCCGCGGCTTCCTCACCCAGATGGGGATCACGCTTTCTAATCCCAAGGCGATTGCTTTTTTTGTAGCGCTGCAGCCGACGGCGATCGACCTCGATAAGCTCAACTGGATTGGGTATCTGCAGCTGGTGGCCGCCACTTTGGTCCTGATTCCCGCCGTAACCATGGCGTATGCGGGACTGGCGGCGCGGCTGAAGAATTTCGTGGCGAGCGTGAAGGCGCGCCGCCGCATCAACAAAGGCGCCGGCGTGGTGATGGCCGGTGCCGGACTTGCGATCATGGTGAAGTAGATGTCTGAACACGCTCCCGTCAGCGGCGAATATGGCGCCAGCAGTATCAAGGTCCTGAAGGGCCTGGATGCGGTGCGCAAGCGCCCCGGCATGTATATCGGCGATACCGACGACGGTTCGGGCCTGCACCATATGGTCTATGAAGTCGTGGACAATGCCGTCGACGAGGCGCTGGCGGGTCACGCCAACCGCATCGATGTGGCGCTCAATCCCGACGGCTCCTGCACGGTGCGCGACAATGGCCGCGGCATCCCCACCGACATCCACAAAGAGGAAGGAGTCAGCGCCGCCGAAGTGATCATGACCCAGCTTCATGCCGGTGGAAAATTCGAGCAGAACGCCTACAAGGTCTCAGGCGGCTTGCACGGCGTCGGCGTGTCGGTGGTGAACGCGCTGTCCGATATTCTCGATCTGCGCGTCTGGCGCGACGGCAAAGAATATTACATGCAGTTCCGCAACGGCGACGCCGTGGCGCCTTTGAAGGTCGTCGCCGACGCGCCAATTGATGATGGAAAAGCTCGTAAAGGCACCGAAGTCACCTTCCTGCCCTCACCCGCCACCTTCACCAAGACCGAGTTCGACTACGCAACCCTGGAACACCGTTTGCGGGAGCTCGCTTTCCTCAATTCTGGCGTCACCATCGTCTTGACCGACAAGCGCGGCGTCGAGCCCAAGGAAGCGCTGTTGCATTACGAAGGCGGCTTAAAAGCCTTTGTGCAATATCTGGACCGCGCCAAGAATCCACTGATCCCGCAACCCGTGATGATCACATCGGAGCGGGACGGCATGACGGTGGAAATCGCGCTCACCTGGAATGACAGCTATCACGAGAGCACGCTGGCCTTCACCAACAACATTCCCCAGCGCGATGGCGGCACGCATCTGGCGGGTTTCCGCGCCGGATTGACCCGTGTGGTCACCAAATATGCCGACGACATGGCCAGCGCCAAGAAGGACAAGGTCGCGCTGACCGGCGATGATTGCCGTGAGGGCCTCACTTGCGTGCTGTCAGTCAAGGTGCCCGATCCCAAATTCTCCTCCCAGACCAAGGACAAGCTGGTCTCCAGCGAAGTCCGCCCCGTGGTCGAAGGCGCGCTGATCGATCAGCTGGGCGCCTGGTTCGAGACCCACCCAGCCGAAGCCAAGACCGTCGTGGGCAAGGTGGTGGAAGCCGCCGCCGCTCGCGAGGCGGCGCGCAAAGCCCGCGAACTCACCCGCCGCAAGGGCGTGCTGGATGGCGCCTCGCTCCCCGGCAAGCTGGCCGATTGCCAAGAGCGCGACCCCAGCAAATGCGAGATCTTCATCGTCGAGGGCGACTCGGCCGGCGGCAGCGCCAAGCAGGCCCGCAACCGGGCCAATCAGGCGGTGCTCCCGCTTCGCGGCAAGATCCTCAATATCGAGCGCGCCCGTTTCGACAAGATGCTGTCCTCCGACAGCATCGTGTCTCTGATCACGGCGCTAGGCACCGGCATCGGACGGGAGGAGTTCAACCCCGACAAGCTGCGCTATCACAAGATCATCATCATGACCGACGCCGATGTCGATGGCGCCCATATCCGCACCCTTCTCTTGACGTTCTTCTATCGCCAGATGCCGGAATTGATCGAGCGTGGCCATATCTTCATCGCCCAGCCGCCGCTCTACAAAGCGGCGCGCGGCAAGTCGGAGCGCTATCTGAAGGACGAAGCGGAGTTGGAGAATTATTTGGTCGAGGAAGGCGCGTCCGGCGTCGCTTTCACTCTTCACACCGGCGAGGCCGTCACGGGCGCCGATTTCTTGACCCTCATCGGCAGCGCCCGGGGCGCGGTAACCGCGCTGGAGGGCTTCCCCCGCCACTATCCCCGCTTTGTATTGGAACAGGCCGCAATCGCCGGCGCGCTCAATCCCGATATCCTGTCGGACAAAGCACGGGCCTTGGAGGCGGCGCGCTACATCGCCACGCGCCTCGACACCCTGAGCGAGGAATTCGAGCGCGGTTGGCATGGAGAACCCACGCCGGATGGAGGCCTGAAATTCTGGCGCGAAGTGCGCGGCGTGCGCGAAGCGGTCGCCATCGATGGCGCCTTGATCGCCTCCGCCGACGCCCGCAAGTTGGACAAGATGGCGTCGGAACTGCAGCAGACCTATCTCAAATCCGGCACGCTCAAGCGCAAGGACGAGACCCGCGAGATTCGCTCGCCGTCGGAACTACTCAATGCCGTGTTCGATTGGGGCCGCAAGGGGCTGGGGCTGCAGCGCTACAAAGGTCTGGGCGAAATGAACCCCGAGCAATTGTGGGAAACCACGCTGGACGAGAATGCCCGCTCGCTCTTGGTAGTCAAAGTGCAGCATGCCGACGAAGCCGGTGAATTGTTCGCCAAGCTGATGGGCGATGTGGTCGAGCCACGGCGGGAATTCATTCAAGACAACGCTCTTTCCGCCTCCGTGGATATTTGATGGGCTTCCGCTTCCAGAAACGTCTGAGCATCTTGCCGGGCGTGCGGATCAATCTCAGCAAAGGCGGCGTCTCGACCAGCGTGGGTCCGCGCGGCGCCGACGTAAATATCGGGCGCAACGGCGTCACCACCAATGCGGGCATTCCCGGCACCGGACTTTCCTACCGCTCCAAGCTGGGTGGCCATGGCGGCAAGATCGGCGTCTTGACCCTTGTGGTGGGGCTTGGCGTCTGGGCCTTCCAGCATTTCGGCAAGATCGAGAAAACGGTTGCGCCCGTGACATCGCACATCACGCAAATCCCGGCGACACAGACGGGTCAGGTCGCGCCAGCCCCGTCATCCGACATCCGCTATGTGCACCGCGAAGGCTCGGTGCTGCGTGAGACCGAAAGCACCTCCGGCAAAAGCCTGAAGAAGGAGCCCAAGGGCGCGCAGGTCACACTGCTTCAAAGCGACGGGGATTGGGCCAAGGTACAGGACGGCGCGCTCACCGGCTGGATGCGCATGAGCGTTCTGGGCAGCGCGCCACCCGATTAGATAGGCGTAAACAGGGCCTTAATCCGCCGGGCCGCCGGCTGAAACGCCCCGACATATGGACGAAATCACGCTGAAACACGGCCCCGTCAGGGTAGCAGCCGGACCAGAATGGAATCTGCGATGCCTGCTGCGATCAAGAAGCTCATGGGCCCGGCCTTTGCCGGTCTTGTCGGCCTCTGCGCCCTGCCCACCAATGCCGAGGAACTGAAACCGCTTTGCTCCGACCGGCCCGGCCGTGGCACCGGCGCCTGCACCGTCGAGGACGGCCATTGGCAGGTGGAATTGGGCCTGTGGGACGCCACTTTCCAGCACCGCGCGGGCGTCACCACCGACGTCACCCAGGCCGCCAACCCGGCGGTAAAATACGGCATTTCCGACAATGCCGACATCGAAGCGTCCATGGCGCTTTATCAGAGCGTGCGCGTGCATGACGCCTCGGGCAGCCAAACCGTCAGCGGCGCCGGTGACCTGTTTCTCCGCGCCAAATGGAATCCCAATGGCGCTGAGGAAAGCGAATTCACCTGGATATTGGATCCGTTCGTCAAACTCCCCACCGCCAGCCGGGAGCTTGGCAATGGCGAGGTGGAAGCCGGTCTTTTGATTCCGATGGCGTTGGAGCTGGGCGGGAGCTGGGCGATCGAATCGACGCCGGAAGCCGATTATCTCCTGAATGAATCCGGCTCCGGCTATCATGGCGCCGTCATCGATGTGATCGGCCTTGGCCGCGACATCGAAGGCGGCTTCAATGTCGCGGTCGAGATCTGGACCAGCCAGAATTTCGATCCCCAAGGCACCGAAAGCCAATATAGCTTCGGCCCGGCGATAGCCTGGCAGCCCGACCCCAACGATCAGCTGGATGGCGGCTTCGCGGTCGGCCTCAACCGCGCCACGCCTGACCTGGAACTCTATGTTGGTTTCTCGAAGCGCTTCTAGAGCATTTTTGCTGGTCGCGGTTCCGGACGGAGTTGGTAGCGACAGCGTGCCAACGCTGCACACTTTTCCTGGAACCGCTTTAGGCGCGCGCGCTGACCAGCCAGCAGGCCGTGCGAAGACGGATTTCTTGGCCCGCCGTCTGAAGGCGCGCCAATTCGCTTGCGATTGCCGCCATGACACGGGCGCGTGTCGCCTCGTCTACGTCGCGGAGCGCGCGCGAAGTCGGCCCCATCAGATTGGTCGATTGGAACGCCGCGCCGTCGGGCGTGTGACCCAGATTCATGAACCCCTGGAACGGCTCGATCCGGATGGCGGAGAATCCGGCAGACTCCAGAATTTCACGCAGCCGATTGGAATCCGCGAAAGCAAAGGGGCCGGGCGCGTTGGGATCGATCGCGGGCTGCTGCGACAAGAAAGGCTTGGCGATCTGGAAAGGCAGCGACGCCCACTCATTTTCCGTCACGGCCCGCCAGCAGATGAAAGCCAGACGCGCGGACCCTCGCCCCGCTTGGCGAATATTGGCGAAAGCGGCAATGGGATCGACAAAGAACATCACGCCGAAGCGGGAGAAGATCAGGTCGAACTCCGCCTCGAAGGAATAGGTCGCGGCATCGGCTTCGATGAAACGAATATTCTTCGCCGCAGTCCGCCCGCGCGCCAGCCTGAGCATGGGCTGGGACACATCCACACCTGTCACTGCGCCGGCAGAACCGACGGCCTTGACCAGCAGCAGGCTGGTGCTGCCCGAGCCGCAGCCGATATCCAGGGCATTTTCGCCGGACCGGGCATCGGCCAGCGTCAAGGCGGCCTCGGCGGAATCCGCCAAGGTGCGATCCATAACGGCTTGGTACTTGGCCCATCTTTCGCCCTGGGCCCCGTTCCAATAATCGATCTGGGCCTGGTTCAGGTTCATTTCTTTTGCGCTTGGCGCTTGCGCATGGCCAAGGTGCGAAGCCGCAAGGCGTTGAGCTTGATGAAGCCTTGGGCGTCCTTTTGGTCATAGGCGCCCTTGTCGTCCTCGAAGGTGACCAAGCTTTCGCTATAGAGCGAATAGGCCGATTGCCGCCCCACTACCGCGACATTGCCCTTGTAAAGCTTGAGCCGCACCGATCCGGTGACGAATTCCTGGCTCTTGTCGATCAAAGCCTGCAGCATCTCCCGTTCCGGGGAGAACCAGAAACCGTAATAGATCAACTCCGCATAGCGCGGCATGATCTCGTCCTTGAGATGCGCCGCGCCGCGATCGAGTGTGATGCTTTCCATGCCGCGATGGGCGGCGAGCAGGATGGTGCCGCCAGGCGTCTCATAGATGCCACGCGACTTCATGCCCACAAACCGGTTTTCCACCAGATCAAGCCGCCCGATGCCATTGGCCTTGCCCAGGGCGTTCAGACGCGTGAGCAAGCTGGCGGGCGAAAGTTTTTCACCGTCGATCGAAACCGCGTCGCCCTTTTCGAAGCCGATCTCGACATATGCCGCTTTGTCCGGCGCTTCTTCCGGCGAAATGGTGCGTTGATAGACGATGCTGTCGGCTTCCTTGGAGGGATCCTCCAGCACTTTGCCTTCCGAGGAGGAGTGCAGAAGATTGGCGTCGATGGAAAAAGGCGCTTCGCCGCGCTTGTCCTTGGCGATGGGAATCTGGTGCGCCTCCGCGAATTCCAACAGCCGGGTGCGGCTGGTCAAGTCCCATTCCCGCCACGGCGCGATCACCTTGATGTCGGGCTTGAGCGCATAATAGCTGAGCTCGAAGCGCACCTGGTCATTGCCCTTGCCCGTGGCGCCATGGGCGACGGCATCGGCGCCCACCTTGTCGGCGATCTCGATCTGCTTCTTGGCGATGAGCGGCCGGGCAATCGAGGTGCCCAAGAGGTAGACACCTTCGTAAAGCGCATTGGCCCGGAACATGGGGAAGACATAGTCGCGTACGAATTCCTCGCGCAGATCTTCGATGAAGATGTTCTGCGGCTTGATGCCCAGCGTCTCGGCTTTCTTGCGCGCCGGCTCGATCTCCTCACCCTGGCCCAGATCGGCGGTGAAGGTCACGACCTCCGCGCCATATTCGGTCTGGAGCCATTTCAGGATCACCGAAGTGTCCAGACCACCGGAATAGGCGAGAACCACTTTCTTGACGTCGCGCTTGGCCATAACGATCCCCAAAATTCGGCCGGACTATAGGGATTGAAGCCCAAAAATCCAGCGCTTAGCCCAGCGCGGCAAAGGCCTTGGCGTAATCCACCCGGCCGCCCGCAACCGGCAGGTTTGGCCCGAGCGGGCGGACCATGAAATAAGGTCCCGCATAGGGCGATTGGAAGGCTTGCGCAGCGGCGGCATCGAAACCGAAACGCCCGTAATAAGCCGGTTCGCCAAGCACGGAGACCGCATCCCAGCCATTTTCCACCGCCAGTGCCAGACCTTTTTCTGTCAAGCGCGCAGCCACGCCCAGGCGGCGCCATTCTGGAAAGACCGCGACCGGCGCAAGGCCAAGCGCCCGGAACGGAGCTGTCATGCGCGAAAACAGCACATGACCGGTGAGACAATCGCCGACTTCGGAGACCAGCGAGAAGACCGTATCCCCCTCCTCGCGCGGCCGATCGACCAGATCGGCCTCATCGGCCGTGGGAAAACAGCAGACGTGAAGTGCGCGGATCGCGTCCCGGTCCGATGCCGTCTCCGCCCGGATCTTCAAAGGCGCCCCGCCAGCCAGAAGATAAACGACACCACCAGGCTCACCAGGATGCAGGTGACGATGGGAAAATAAAGCCCGCCATGCTCGGTTTTTATCACGATATCGCCGGGCAATCGCCCTAGCCCCAGCCGGCTAATCAAGGGCCACAGCAACCCCGCCGCCACCAATATCAGGCCGATCAAGATCAGCCCGCGCGCCATGTCAGTTGGGCATGCGGGCGAGCTGTCCCGATTGCACCGCGGCCAGTTTTTCAGCGGCGAGCCGTGCCGAAGCGCGCTCTTTAACGCTCTCGCTCTTCAACTGGCCGCAGGCCGCCATGATGTCGCGGCCGCGCGGCGTGCGCACGGGACTGGCATAGCCTGCCTTGTTCACGATCTCGGCGAATTTCTCGATCTGGGCCCACTCGGAGCATTGATAAGGCGCGCCGGGCCAGGGATTGAAAGGGATGAGATTGATTTTTGCCGGGATGCCGGCCACCAGGCGCACCAGCTCGCGCGCATCCGCCAAGCTGTCATTCACGTCTTTCAGCATCACATATTCGAAAGTGATGCGGCGGGAATTGGAGGCGCCGGGATAGGCGCGGCAAGCGTCGAGCAATTGCTTGATGGGATATTTCTTGTTGATGGGCACGATCACGTCGCGCAATTCGTCGCGCACGGCATGCAGCGAGATCGCAAGGCCCGAGCCGATCTCCTCGCCCGCGCGCGGGATCATGGGCACCACGCCGGCTGTCGAGAGCGTCACCCGGCGACGGGACAAAGCCAGCCCGTCGCCGTCGCTGACAATGGCCAGCGCCGCCTTCACATTGTCGAAATTGTAGAGCGGCTCGCCCATGCCCATCATCACCACATTGGTGACTTTTCTTCCGGGGGCCGTCGAAGGCCAATCGTTCAGCGAATCTCGCGCCACCAGCAGCTGACCCACGATCTCCGCCGGGGTGAGATTGCGCACCAGTTTCTGCGTGCCGGTGTGGCAGAAGCGGCAATTGAGCGTGCAGCCCACTTGGGAGGAGACGCAGAGCGTGCCTCTGTCCGCTTCGGGAATATAAACGGTCTCGAACTCGATCCCCGGTCCGGTCCTCAGCAGCCATTTGCGGGTGCCGTCATTGGAGATCTGCTCGGTCACGATTTCCGGCCGGGCCAGCGTGAAATGCGCCGCCATCTCGGCGCGGAAATCCTTGGCGAGATTGCTCATAGCCGCGAAGTCGCGCGCGCCATGGACATAGATCCAGTTCCAGAGCTGGCGCGCCCGCATGCGCGCACCCTTTTCGGGAACGCCGGTCTCCACCAGCGCCGCCATCAGCGACGCCGGGCCGAGCCCGATCAGGGATTTACATGTTGCAGACGGCATGGATCTTGGCGAGCGCATCATTGAACCCCGCCAGCGAATAGGTATCGGCCGATTTTGTGCCACGCGACGAGGTTCCCGCGGCCACCGCCGACACGCCGCCCTTCATGGTATCGATCAGCCTGTCATTCTCGGTCAGCGATTTCAGCCAAGCGGCGCCACTCTTGGCTTCATTGCGGGCGAAGAAATTGAACTTGTCGGGACCGACCGCCAGGGTCACCGGCGCGCTTTCCTTATACGCATAGCCCGGAACGATCTCCGGCTCGCCCTTCACCTTGCGGCCCGGCCAATCCGACACCATCAAGTAAATGTCGCCGCGCTTGGCATTCTTGGGCTGGGTGGCGCGCGGCTTGGACATGGCATAGCAGGTCAGGCTGTTGCCGCTGCCCGTGGAGTAGGCCGTCCAGTTCCCGAACACGCCCAAAAGATTGCCGGACTCAGCCAGAGCCGGCGTGACGAACGACAGGGCGCAGAGGGAACCAAGCAAAAACCTGCGAATCATGAATGCTCCAATGTGGTGCGGCTGTCCCTCTATGGGGCCGAATTCTGGCGATTTGATGGGGCTCGCGCCGATCCCTGACGAAGATACCGGAGCGGTTCGCGTGGGGCAACGCCGCCTATTCGCGCAGTCCGTAACCCTTGGAATAGAGCCGCCACACCCAGACGCCGAGAATCGCCAACAACACCACAGTGAAACCGATGCCCAGCCCGGGCGGCGTCTCGTCGAAGCCGATCATGGCGCCCCGGATGCCGTTGATGAAATAAAAGAAGGGATTTGCCCAAGCCAGCCAGCGCAGCCAATCTGGCAGCATCGCCGTGGTGTTGAACACCCCGCCCACCATCGAGAGCGGGGTCAGGAAAAACACCACCGGCATGTTGAGTTGCTCGAAGCTTTTCGACCACAGACCGATGATGATGCCCAAAAAGCCGAACACGGCGGAGACACTCACCACCCAGAAGATGAATAGCGGCCAGGATTCGATCTTGGTGGCGCCGAAGGCGATGCCCATCAAGAGGATGCCGATGCCGGTCACCGTCGCCCGCGTCACCACCACGCTCACACTGCCGACAATCATTTCCACATAGGAGAGCGGCGCCACCAACATCTCTTCCACGAATTTGATAAAACGGGAGAAATAGACGGCAGTGGAGGCTTGAAGGAACGCGGCATTGATGATGTTCATCATCAAGATGCCAGGCAGCACGAATTCCAGATATTTGTGGCCGCCGATCTGGGAAATGCGGCCGCCCACCACAAAGCCGAAAATGAAAATGAACAGCAAAGCCGAAATCCACGGCGCCACGAAAGCTTGGATGGGAATGCGCGCCATCCGCTGGGCTTCGCGCCGCATCATGGTGTAAAGGCCGATCCAATTGATTCCCATCGACCCCTCCATCATTGGCCCGCCACATGATCCGGCTCGGCGCCGGTTGCGACCAGATAGGCATTCTCAAGGCCGCCGGGGCCGCCCGCGATTTCATCCTTGGTGCCATTACGCACAATGCGGCCCTTATTGACGATGGCGATGTGACGGCATAGCCGTTCCACCTCCTCCAGATAATGCGAGGTCAGAAGGATGGTGCGGCCGTCCTTGTTGATCTCCGTCAAATAGCGCCACAAGACCCGGCGCAACTCCACGTCCACGCCGGCGGTGGGTTCGTCCAGGATGATGAGCTTGGGGTCATTGACCAAAGCGCGCGCCAGAACGACACGGCGTTTCAGGCCGCCCGACAATTCCCGGAACTGTTTTTTCTGGTGCGGAACGAGATCGAACCGCTCGATCAGATAATCGATGCGCTCCTTGCGGGCGCGAGCATTCATGCCGAAATAGCCGCCCATCCAGTCCACGATCTGGCGCGGATTGGCGAAGGGATCGACGTTGAATTCCTGCGGGCAAAGACCCACCAAGCGGCGCGCCTCGCGATAATTCTTGACGGCATCGATGCCGAAAATCTCGATCTTGCCCCCGCTCGGTTCCGCCACGCCGGTGATACAATGGATGGTGGTGGATTTACCCGCGCCGTTCGGGCCCAGGAATCCGAAGAACTCACCTTCCGGAATGTGCAGGGAAATGTCTTCAACCGCGACGGTGCCGCTGCGATAGACCTTGCGCAAATGGGAAATCGAAAGTGCGGGAGTCATGGGCCGTGGAACTAACATGCCGTCCGCACCTTGGGAAGCCGGCGATTACGCCGGGCGGCATTGCCCAAGATGACACATTAGTCGGCGGAGTCACGGCGCGGCTTCGCCAGCGGCGCTCCCCACATGTGCAGTGGGGGTATTTCCGCCCCCTTCGCGCCCGTCGCGACGGGACGCGCGCCGTAACGGCCCAGCGAGATCAATCGGTCGTAGAGCACGATGGCGCCTGCCATGCCGACATTGATGGAAAAGCGCGTGGGGATTTTCACCACAAAGTCGCAAGCCTTCAGCATCTGGGGTGAAAGCGAAAACCGCTCGGCGCCGAAAACATAGGCCGCTCGCTGGGGATGATGAAACCGGGGCAACTCGACCGCATCGTCGGTGATCTCCACACCCACCAGCCGGCACCCCAGGGGCAATCGCAACTCGCCGGGTTTGGCGAAAGAATAGAAAGGCAGCGCCCCTTGCGCGCGAGACGTATCGCTTTGCGCGTCGGACAGTTTGAGGCGCGGGGCGACGGAAAAGAAAAAACTGGCGTCAAAGGCATGTGCGATCCGCACCAAATTGCCCAAATTCATGGGCTTGGAGATTCCGTCCACGCCAACGCCGAAATAGCCTCTCAAGTTTTTGCTACCCCCATCTGTCTTCCTCAGGTCAAGCCTTCGGAAGACATTCGGCTTGCTTGGCCGCACGATTCAACCTCCGCCAGAGGCTTCGCCCGGCGGGGAAGAAATTCGGTGTCGCTGCCTGACGGTTTAACGGAAGCGGCTCAGCTTGTCATTTCGAGCTGTTCCAGGCCGTGCTGGCGAGGAATGGTCCGCCTAGCAGCCACGGCAGAGGCGCGCCCCGACGATAGCTTTTGACCGACTCGCGCGTTCCTGAAATCTTAAGACTGCCAGCGGGGAGCCCATGAACCACGGAAAAGGAAAAAAAGGGCTTGCCGCGCGACTGTCTCGCGTCGCGGTGCTCAATCAATTGGGTCCAGGCCTGATCACGGGCGCGGCGGACGATGATCCCTCCGGCATCGCCACTTACAGCCAAGCCGGGGCGCAATCCGGCTTCAATTTGCTCTGGACCATGGTCCTCACCTTCCCCCTGATGGTCTCGATCCAGATGGTGAGTGCGCTGATCGGGCGCGTCACTGGCCATGGCCTTGCCCGCAACATGGGCGAAGTCATGCCGCGCTGGCTGGTCAGTCTCCTGGTGGCGCTGCTGTTCGCCGCCAACACCATCAATGTCGGCGCCGATCTGGCTGCCATGGGGGAAGCGGCCCAGCTGGTAGCGGGCTTCGGGCAACATGAATTCACCATTGCTTTCGCTTTATTTTCGCTGGTGCTGCAATTGTTCATTCCCTACCGGCGTTATGCGCGTTTCCTCACGGTCTTGACTTTGTCGCTGTTCGCTTATGTCGCGCTGATTTTCATGATTCATCTAAATTGGCGCGCGATCGGCTTTGGATTGATCGGCTTCCATGCCGATCTGTCCGAAAGCGCTGCCACCACCATCGTGGCGATCTTCGGCACCACCATCAGCCCATATCTTTTCTTCTGGCAAAGCGCCCAGGAGGTCGAAGAGGTCGATCAGGATCCAAAGGAAAAGCCGCTCCTGGAAGCGCCCGACCAAGCGCGCGCCGCGGTCTCGCGGATCGAAGTAGACACCATCGCCGGCATGTTCATTTCCAACGCCATCGCAGTGGCGATCATGATCTCGACGGCTGCGACGCTGCATCAGGCGGGCAAAACCAATATCCAGACCGCCGCCGAGGCCGCCATGGCGCTGGAGCCGATCGCGGGACATTTCGCCTTCCTGCTCTTCGCCATTGGCATTATCGGCACCGGCCTATTGGCCATTCCCGTGCTGGCGGGTTCGGCCGCCTATGCGGTGGGAGAATCGCGGCGCTGGAAGACCGGGCTCGACAATATGCCTTGGGAAGCCAAAGGCTTTTATGCCGTGATCGGTGCCGCGATCTTTTTAGGATTAGGGATCGATTATTCCGGTCTCGATCCCATCAAGGCGCTTTACTGGAGCGCGGTGATCAACGGCGTCATCGCCGTGCCCATGATGGCGGCCATGATGTATGTGGCAGGCCATCGCGGCAAAATGGGCCGCTTCCGCGCGGGTCCCGCTTTGGGCGGGCTGGGCTGGTTGTCCACCGCTGTGATGGCGGCGGCGGCGATCACCATGATATATGTGAGCCTGAATTGATCTTCGGAATTTGAACCATGTTCATATTGGGCTGGATCGTCTTCGGCGCGCTCACGGGCTGGGTCGCCAGCCAGATCGTCAACAAGCGGGGCGAAGGCTGTTTGGTCAATACCGCGCTGGGACTGGTGGGCGCCGTGGTGGGCGGCTTTCTCTTCCGGGCGCTGATGCCGGGCTTCCGCTATGAGAGCCACGGCTTCTTCATTTCCATGATCGTGGCGGTGATCGGCGCGATCATCGTGCTGTTCGTCTATCATGCCGCTACCGGCAGCCGAACGCTGCGCTAGCGCAATGGTTTCAAGAGGCGGATGACGTCCCGCTGAAATCCCAGCTTGCGGTAAAGCCGCTCGGCGCGTTCATTCTGTTCGAATACGCTCAAGCTCAACCAGTCATAGCCCTGGGTGCGGCACCATTCCTCCGCCTTGGCCAGCAGAGCGGTGGCGATGCCCTGCCCTTCCTGGCCTTCCGCCACCACGATATCGCCCACATGACCGTGCTTCCGGCGGCGGTAATAATCTTCCAGCGAAGTGAGATGAATGAACCCAATGACGGCACCTTCCCTTTCCGCCACATAGATGGCGGGGTCCTCGTTTTTTGAATCAAGAGCTTTTGAAACAACTTCAAGGTCGGTAGGTGTCATTGCCGCACGGTCGCGCCAGGACGGCGGCGTAAAGCCGGCCACAAGCCGCGGGACCAGCGCCAGGATGGCTTCTCTATCCGTGTCGCGGGCGCGGCGGACGACGAAATTCATTTCGCCAGGAAGTCGGTGACAAGCCTGGTCGTAGCGGCGGGGTTTTCTTCCATGATCCAGTGACCGGCATCGGGAACCACCCCGCCCGTGACATGGGCGGCGACCTTGTCGAGATCGTCCTTCATGGCCGTGCCGTAGGACTTCTCCGCCCCCAGCGCCAACACCGGCATCGCAAGCTTGCCTTTGGCGAGCATGGCGCGATTGTCGGTGCCGTCCTGCGGGAAGGCATGAAACTGTTCGAACGCGTCATGCATGGCGCGGGGACGGGCATAGAGCGTGGCGTAATGGGCGCGAGTCGCTGCGTCGATCCTTTCAGGATGCGCCGACAATTCATTGTAGAAGCGGTCCAGGAAGATGCGCTCCCGCCCCGCCACCAGCCGCTCCTCATCCGGGCCCCAGAAATTGAAATGCCAGATCTTGGGATTGGACAATTGCGCCTGCCACAGCGGATCGATGCCCGGTAGCGGCGCGTCGATCACCACCCAGCGCGTGATGCGTGCGGGAAATTGTGCCGCCAGCGCATAGCCCACCATGTTGCCGATATCATGGGTGACGAGATCTGCCTTTTGCACCTTTAACGCGTCCATCACGCCCGCAATGTCCAGCGCCTGGTTCTTTTTGGTATAGCCCGTGTCGGGATGAGCCGAGAGCCCCATGCCGCGCAGATCTGGCACAATCACCAAATGGCCGGACATGAGCTTCGCAGCCACTGGCGCCCACATGTCGCCCGTGTCACCGAAGCCATGCAACAGAACAACCGCCGCACCATTGCCGCCGACCCGGACATGCAGCATCGTGCCGTTGGCGGGAATTTCCTGCGTCTTGAATCCTGCCGGAAAAGGTTCAATGGCAGAAGCAGACGTCGCGGCAAACAGCAATCCGGCGAACGCTCCGGTCAACAACCTCAGCATGCTTTCACCCCGCCTTATTCTGCCGCCGGCTTGTGCAGATAAATCTCGCCGCCGCTCTGCTTGAACTCCTCGGCCTTCTTCGCCATCGCGGCACGGATTTCGGCTGTGGATAGGGTGTCGTTTTTGCCTTTGGCGGCGTCGCGCACTTCCTGGCTGATCTTCATGGAGCAGAATTTGGGGCCGCACATGGAGCAGAAATGCGCGACCTTGGCGCCTTCCGCCGGCAGGGTGGCGTCGTGATAGAGCTGCGCCGTCTCCGGATCGAGCGCCAGCGCAAACTGATCGCGCCAGCGGAATTCGAAGCGGGCTTTCGACATGGCGTCGTCCCAGATACGCGCGGCCGGATGGCCTTTGGCCAGGTCGGCGGCATGAGCGGCAATGCGATAGGCGATCACACCGGCCTTCACGTCATCGCGATCCGGCAGCCCCAGATGCTCCTTGGGCGTGACATAGCAAAGCATGGCGGTGCCGAACCAACCGATCATGGCCGCGCCGATGGCGCTGGTGATATGGTCATAGCCGGGCGCCACATCGGTGGTGAGCGGTCCCAGCGTGTAGAAAGGCGCCTCGTCGCAAGCCGCCAGCTGGCGGTCCATATTCTCCTTGATCTTGTGCATCGGCACATGGCCGGGCCCCTCGATCATCACTTGGACATCATGCTTCTGGGCAATGCGATTCAGTTCGCCCAACGTATCCAGTTCGGCGAATTGCGCGGCGTCATTGGCATCCGCCGTCGAACCGGGGCGCAGGCCATCGCCTAGGCTGAAGGAGACGTCATACTGCTTCAGCAGCTCGCAGATGTCCTCGAAGTGCGTGTAGAGGAAATTCTCCTTGTGATGCGCCAAACACCATTTGGCGAGGATGGAACCGCCGCGGCTGACAATGCCGGTGACCCGTTCCGCCGTCAGCGGGATGTGCGCTAGGCGCACCCCGGCATGGACGGTGAAATAATCCACGCCTTGCTCGCATTGTTCAATCAACGTGTCGCGATAAAGCTCCCAAGTGAGTTCCTCCGCGATGCCGCCAACCTTCTCCAGCGCCTGGTAGATCGGCACCGTGCCGATCGGAACCGGGCTGTTGCGGATGATCCACTCGCGGATGGTGTGGATGTGGCGGCCGGTGGACAGGTCCATCACCGTGTCGGCGCCCCAGCGGATCGACCAGACCAGCTT
>Ga0134128_10002360_pt1 | contig 23478 bp, 23 predicted proteins | sample KB31754_FD_96462 | JGI IMG/M metagenome (GOLD analysis project Ga0134128, IMG submission 96462) | Terrestrial soil microbial communities with excess Nitrogen fertilizer from Kellogg Biological Station, Michigan, USA - KB3-175-4 | ecosystem: Environmental > Terrestrial > Soil > Unclassified ... | reverse complement strand
CCGAAACATAGGCCGGACTCCTTTTATTGACCTGTCATAAAAATGACAAAGGGTCCGGCCACGCGCCAACCGCAATTCCACCGGCTCAGTCAGCTAAAAAGTGCAAAAGTCGAGGTGACATCGGCCGATTTATTCGTAAGCTGATGCGATGCAATGAGTTGACGCCAAAATCGCGCTCGAATGTCGCCCGTAATCACGTCGCGCGCATCCTTTTGTGACATTTTGTGACATGGGCCGAAATGAAGGGCTTATTGCGATGCTTAAACAGCCCCTGATCGCGCGTATCCAGCGTAACCGCAATGGACTTGCAGCGGGAACGGGCGTGAACGCTCGCGATCGGGCTCGATTTGCTGTCCCTCGCGCGGTCCGTACAATTCGCGCGGATGTTCCGACACGTTCCCAATGCGCTGACTGCCGCGCGGCTGGTTTTGGCTGGCGTTTTCTTCACGATGCTGGGCTATTACCAGTTCGAGGGGCGCGGCGATCCGGTGCTGCTGAATTTTGCTTTCGCAGTCTATTGCGTCGCGCTGGTGACCGATTTTCTGGATGGATATCTGGCTCGCCGATGGCGCGTAGAAGGCGCTTTTGGACGCGTGGTCGATCCTTTTGTCGATAAGGTTCTGGTGATCGGCAGCTTCATTTTCTTTGCGGGAAAGAACTTCATCATTCCCGCCAGCGGCGCGGGCGAGCGCGGCTTCTGGGTTCAGACCATCACCGGCGTCGCGCCATGGATGGTCGTCGTCATCCTCGCGCGGGAGCTGCTGGTCACCAGCTTTCGCGGGCTGGGGGAAGCCAGCGGACAGAATTTCGGCGCCGCGATGGGCGGAAAATTGAAGATGGTATTTCAGTCGGTGACCATCCTGATCATCCTCGTTTACGTCAATTATCTCCAGCCCCTCCGCGATCACGGATATGACCGCGGCGCAACCGTCGTGCGCGACGTTTTCATCTGGCTGACGATTGCCATCACCGTCATCAGTGGACTTGCCTATGTGGAACGTGCCGTGTCGGTCTATCGAAAGGGCATGATTCAAGGCGGCGATTGATCCGTCGTAACCCCGCTTCTTGCGGCTCGCTCTTCCTCTCTTCTCGGAGCATCCTTTGCACGCAATCCTGATCACGGTCATCCTGGGCATCGTCGAAGGTTTGACTGAATTTCTGCCCGTCAGCTCGACCGCGCATCTTCGCATCACCGAAGCCTGGCTCGGCCTGCCGATGGATGACCCGTACTGGAAGATGTACACGATCGTGATCCAGCTTGGCGCGATCCTTTGCCTGCCGATCTATTTTCGAAAGCGCATCGCCAAGTTCCTGGGCACTTTTCCTAAAGGAGAGCGCGGCGACCGCACCGTTGCGAATCATCCGCTCACGCTGGTTTGCATCGCCTTTATCTGCACTGCGATTCCGGCATGGGCGCTGACAAAAGTGATCGGCAAAAATCTCGAGAGCTTGTATGTCATGGGCACCGCGCTGCTCGTCGGCGGCGTGATCATGTGGGCCGTGGACTGGATCTACGGCTGGACCAACGTCGCCGGGGATCACGATCTGGCGCCGGACCGTGCAGCGCCGGCTGCCGATCCGGGCAGTGTTACCACCGCGCCGCCTTCTGGTGGAACGGCGCGCATGGAAGACATGAAGCTCTGGCAGGCGGTGTGGATCGGCCTCGTGCAGATTCTGTCGGCAGTTTTCCCCGGAACGTCACGATCGATGTCCACCATTGCCGCGGGCCAGCTTGCCGGCATGTCGCGTCCGTCGGCCCTCGAGTTTTCATTCTTCCTGTCGATGCCCACCATGGTGGTCGCCACCTGCTACGACTTTCTTAAAACGGTCATCCTTCATAAGGGCGCGCCGGGCGAGACACTACCGCCAATCCATCCAACGACCGATCAATGGATCTGGCTCGCCATCGGCTTTGTCGTGTCCTTCTTAGTCGCCTGGGCGGTCGTTGCCTGGTTCATGAACTGGGTTCGCAATCGCGGATTTGCGCCTTTTGCCATTTATAGAATCGTCGTGGGTGCCGCGGTGTTAGTTTGGGCTTATCGCCATTTTTGATCGCCCCCGATCTGCTAGCGCTGACTTATTTCATTTGGTGCGAGCGCGGCGCTTGGCATATAGTATGAATTGGAGCCTGTCTGTGTCGGGGAGCGGTTTATGATTCTCCACGTCCTGCGCGCTTTGTTCGTGTTGCTGATGGCCGCCGTCGGGTGGTTCTACATCAGCAACCTGGGCTCGATCGGCGGCGTCAATTCCTGGTATGTGCTGCCCGCCACCCTGTCGATCGGCGTGCTGTTCGTCTGCATCGACATTCTCGCCCCTCGCACAAAACTCGTCGTCTTTTCGGGAACGATTCTGGGCCTGGTGGTGGGCCTCGCGCTGGCTTATGTCCTTGGATTTCTCGTGCAATTCCTGGTGGACCAATATCAGGAAGTCAACCCGCGCGTTTTCACGAATAACCAATACGTCCTGCTGGCGCAAACCTGCAAGGTCGTTGTCGGCGTCGTCTGCTGCTATCTGGCCATCAGCTTTATCCTTCAGACAAAGGATGATTTCCGCCTGATCATTCCATACGTGGAGTTTTCCAAGCAGGCGAAGGGGCCGCGCCCTTATCTGCTGGATACGAGTGTTTTGATTGACGGCCGAATCGCAGATGTTGCTGCATCGGGGGTGCTCGAAGAGCGCATCATTGTGCCGCAATTTGTCCTCGAGGAATTGCAATTAGTGGCAGACAGCGCCGATAAGCTCAAGCGCAATCGCGGCCGGCGCGGGCTCGATGTGCTGGGAAAGTTGCGCAACGATAAAAATCTCGACGTGATTCTGTATGAATCGCCGAGCCTTCAGGAATCGGAAGCGCCAGTCGATCAGAAGCTGATGCGGCTTGCTCGCGAACTTCATGGCCGAGTCGTGACCAACGATTACAACCTCAATAAAGTTGCGCAGTTGAGCGGCGTGGATGTGCTCAATCTGAACGATCTGGCCAATGCGCTTAAGCCGGTGATTCTGCCGGGCGAGCGAATGACCGTGCGGATCGTGCGACCGGGCGAGGAAGCCGGGCAGGGCGTCGGCTATCTCGAAGATGGGACGATGGTTGTCGTCGAGCATGCCCGCCAGCTTCAGGGGGACGATGTGGAATTTACCGTGACGCGCGCCCATCAAACCAGTGCAGGCCGAATGATTTTTGGCCGGATCGCGGAAGACTCGGGTCCTGCGCCGCGTCGAGCACGAACTGAAGCCGACGCCCCTTCGCGCACGGCGTAATGCGCGCTTCATAGGCGACGCAATCGCTCGCCGACTCCATTTGCCTAAAAAACGGTCGCCCTTGATGCGCAAAACGCCATTTTGGCGCGCTTGCACAGGCTTTGCTTTAGAATTGGCGGGCGATGTTGCCACAGGGCGGGCTCTTAGCTTGACCTGCTGTCGATCCGTCGGGATGATGTGATCCCGCTTATGACTCCGCCATTTTGTTCGGGCTGGCGGAATGGGCCTATTCGTTTCGTTCTTGTCCATCTTTACTTTCAGGAGCAGTCTTCATGTCTACCGTTCGCCAGGAGGCGATCAGGGCGATCGCTGATTCAAAGCACAAGCTTGACCGCATCGACTTCAAATCGCAGCACGTAGCCGACCTGTTCGGCGTCAACGTCTTCAATGAAGAAGTGCAGCGCCAGCGGCTACCTAAGCCGATTTTCAAGGCGCTTCAGAAGACGATCAAACAGGGCGCGCCGCTCGATCCGCTGATTGCCGACGCGGTCGCAACCGCCATGAAAGACTGGGCGATGGAAAAGGGCGCGACCCACTTCACGCACATTTTCCAGCCGATGACCGGCCAGACCGCCGAGAAGCACGACAGCTTTTTGTCGCCCGTCAATGACGGAAAAGCTCTGACGGAATTCAGCGGCCGTGAGCTGATCAAGGGTGAGCCGGATGCGAGCTCCTTCCCGTCCGGCGGACTTCGCGCAACCTTCGAGGCGCGCGGCTACACCGCCTGGGACCCCACCAGCCCCGCCTACATTCTTGAACATCCCAACGGTGCAACGCTGGTCATCCCCACCGCGTTCCTGAGCTGGACCGGCGAATCGCTCGACAAGAAAACCCCCCTGCTCAAGAGCATGGACGCCCTCAGCGGCCAGGCGATTCGTATTCTCCGCCTGTTCGGGAAGAACGGCGTGCATCGCGTCGTCACCACGGTCGGCCCCGAACAGGAATATTTCCTGATCGACAAGCACTTTTATTTCAGCCGGCCTGATCTCGTGAACACCGGCCGCACGCTCTTTGGCACCAAGCCGCCCAAGGGCCAGGAGCTGGAAGACCAGTATTTTGGCGTCATCCCTGAGCGCGTGCTGGCTTATATGGCCGAGGTTGAACTGGAGCTGACGAAGCTCGGCGTTCCGGTGAAGACCCGCCACAATGAAGTGGCGCCCAGCCAGTATGAAATCGCGCCGATCTTCGAGAACTCGAACCTCGCGACCGATCACCAGAACCTGGTCATGCAAACGCTCCGTGCCGTGGCCGACAAGTACGGCCTGGTCTGCCTGCTGCATGAGAAGCCGTTTGCAGGCATCAACGGTTCCGGTAAGCACAACAACTGGTCGATGAGCACCGACGACGGCGAAAACCTGCTCAACCCCGGCGACAATCCGCACGACAACGCACAGTTCCTGGTGTTCTGTGCGGCGGTTATCCGCGCGGTCAACAAGTATGCCGATCTGCTGCGGCTTTCGATCGCGTCGGCGGCTAATGATCACCGCCTGGGCGCTAACGAAGCTCCGCCGGCGATCATCTCGATCTTCTTGGGCGAGCAGCTCAACGACATCATCGAGCAGATCGAAAAAGGCGGCGCCAAGAGCAGCAAGCAAGGCGGCCAATTCGAGACCGGCGTTTCGGTTCTTCCCAAGCTCCCGCGCGAAGCCGGCGACCGTAACCGCACCAGCCCGTTCGCATTCACCGGCAACAAGTTTGAGTTCCGAGCCGTCGGATCGTCGGCCAACATCGCCGGCGCCAATACGATTCTGAACACGATCGTCGCCGAGTCGCTCGATTACATTGCCACCGAGCTCGAATCGGCCACCAAGGGCGGCAAAGACCTCACCAAGGCGGTGCAGGAACTGCTGCCCAAGATCATCAAGGAAGGCAAGAAGGTCATCTTCAACGGCAACGGCTACAGCGAAGACTGGCACAAAGAAGCCGAGAAACGCGGCCTGCCCAACTTCAAGAACACCGTCGATTCGCTCGCATCGGTGATCAAGAAGGAGAATGTCGAGCTGCTCAGCAAGTACAAGGTCTACAGCGAGCGCGAGCTGCAGAGCCGCTACAACATCCTTGCAGAGAATTATGTCAAGACGATCGACATCGAAGCGCAGACCGCGCTGAACATGGCCAAGACCATGATCCTTCCTGCCGCCCTGCGGTATCAGAAGGAAGTCGGCGAATCGATCGCCGCGGCCAAGGCTGCCGGCGCCGCTCAACCGGCGGGCCTCGAAACCTTCGGCACCCTCGTCAGCACCATCAACGATTTCCAGCGCGCCATCAATACGCTTGAAAAAGCGATCGATCACCACGGCGATGGCGACGCCTATGGCCATGCGAAGCACATGCGCGACCATGTCGTCACCGGCATGGCCGAGCTCCGCAAGCACGGCGACAAGCTCGAAACCCTCGTCGCCGACGACATCTGGCCCCTGCCGACCTACCGCGAAATGCTGTTCATTCGCTAAGTCGAACAGGTCAGACGCATCGCAAAGCCTTTACCGCGACCCCCGGATTAATTTCCGGGGGTCGCTTCGTTTTGCTCGTTCAATTTGTACCGTCCCCGCGTGGGACGAAATGGAACAGTGGAACACTTTCTGCGCGCCCCAAGTGTCACATTTTCATCGTCGTTTCTCTATAAGTGATTGACCAATAATTCGTTACCAGAACTCACTTAATGTTGAGCTCGGTGGGACAGGTGTTCCAAATGTACCATGTACATATGTCAAAATGATGGCTTTGGTTGCCTTGACATTCTGTTCACTCTCCGTTCAAATGCATCGGTATCGATCATTTCGGGAGAAATACAATGGTTTCGAAGAAAATGCGTGCGGGGCTGATGGGTCTGGTACTGTCCGCGGGTTTGGCTATGGCAGTGCCAGCTCGAGCGACGACCTATAGCTATTTTTATACGGCCGATCAGAGTTCCTACAGCGTCGCCCCAGGCAGCAACCTGACGGTGAATCTCTTCCTGAAGGAAGTGAACAGCGACGGCTCCGCGAACTCTCTGCTGGCATCGGAGCACGGGCTATCCTACGGGGGTATCAGCGTTCACCTCTTTTCCGGATCGACGCAGACGACGATTACCAGCGCAAACCCCAACGCCGGCATCCCGCCTACCGGGTTCGATGATCCATCTTCAACGGCCATTGTGAACTCACCCAATTCGGCAACAATCACCGAAAACACCGATGGCTTGCCGTTCGGCTCGGACTTCGTGGGCGTCGAAGCCGGACCGCAAGTCAATGGCGTCTCGCAGGTACTTCTGGGAACGATCACGATTCATGCCAGTTCGCTTCCTGGTCAGAAAACCATCTACACTGCGGACCTTGCCGACCCCGCCAGTGGCAGCACCCTCACGAACGACAACGCATATGACCTGGATGACAACAGCGACTTTTTGAACCCGCCCGACGCCCAAAGCCTGTATAACAGCGCAGCTCCCACAAATTTCACTATCACGACCGCGCCCGAGCCGACCTCGCTGGCTCTTTTTGGCCTGGCGGCACTCACGCTGACAAAGCGTCCTAGCCGTAAGCGCCGGTAATGAATGGGGGCCAATCTTTGTCCCACTTCGCAGAGCTTTGTATTAAAACTACGCCCTCGATCTTTTGCCGGGATCAAGGGCGTTTGTGATTGTGATCCACAACATTGCGAAATATGGCTGGGGCCTCACGATTCCACGTCACCGTCGGTAAACTTCGAAGCCGATGGTGCAGATCGATTCATGCGACTTCCAGATTCGGCTCATTCGTCCGGATGACGACTACGCGGAGCTGACCGAGCTTCTCCATCGCGCCTATGGCTCGCTTGCCGCACGGGGAATGAGATTTCTCGCTTCGCACCAGGATGAGGAGACGACGCGAGAGCGCATCGGCGAGGGCGAGTGCTATCCGGCGATGCATGATGGCCAGATGATCGGAACGATCCTCTGGCGAAGCGCTCAGCAAACCGGTGGCACGCCATGGTACGACCGACCGGATGTTTCAAGCTTCGCCCAATTCGCGGTCGAGCCAACGTTGCAGAATCGCGGAATCGGATCGAGGCTGCTGGCGATTGCCGAAGGCCGCGCCGCCGAAACCGGCGCGGCGGAAATCGCCCTCGACACCGCCGAGCCGGCGCATGATTTGATCCGCTTCTACACCAGGCGCGGCTACCGCTTCATCGAATATACGCAATGGAATTTGGCGAACTATCGGAGCGTGATTATGAGCAAACGGATTGAGGCGGATGATGCGCAATCTAAGCCGGGCTCAATCTGATCCAGCTTCGTACTTTCTCAATCGCATTAGCGTCAGCCGAAACCCGCATTTAAGGAATTCTTGTTTGGACCCACCCGCCGCCCCGGCCAGCTCCCCCCTTCTTCACCCTCACCCTTCCCAGATTCTGATTGATTTCACTGAGAACAAAGCGCGTGGGATCCCAATCTCCGAGCCATTCGAGCAGTTCCTCTTGCTCTTCTGAGCGACGGGCTTTCGGCTGTTCGAACAAGTCGAGGATACGGAAATATCCATCGAGGCCGCCGGAGTTTTCGGGCGGGCCGTTGCGCGCGCCGGCGACGCAGACTGCCGCGCGGGGTTTGCCGGAGAAGACGCTTTTCCCACCTTCAATAAAAGTGTTGGTGGGATAGTCGAACGTTTCGCCGTCTACCTTTTTCTCAAGCTCGACGGCATGGATCCAGGAATCGCCAAAGTCGTATTCGAAGGCGATGCGTTTACGGTCATGGTCGAAAACCTGTCCAAGCTGCAGCTTTCGCTCATCGATGACATCCTCATCAACGGCGTTGGGCCGGCCGTAGCGCCGGCCATCCTGCTCGTGGAACTGGTGGCAATGTTCGTTCTGCCAGCCGAAGGCGATCTGCAGCACCGTGTGCAATTGCTCGAGCGTCAGCCGCGGGTCAATGACGAATTGCCGCCAGACCTCCGGCTCAGACTCCACCAGCCACGCCCGCAATTGAAGCATCTCGCGCATGCGGGAAATATATGCACCGCGACGAGAACCGGGAAGGTTTCCCAAGAAGCTGACTATGAACGGAAATTGTTCTTGACTTTATGTAACCGAAAAGTTACATAGTTTGTAACCAAATGGTTACTGTTGAAAGAAAAGATGAAGCTGCCGTGTTTAGAGCGATTGCCGACCCAACGCGCCGGGAGATTCTGGGGTTGCTGCGGCAAGGCAGCCGGCCTGTGGGCGACATCGCTTCTAATTTCCGAACCAGTCGGCCGGCAATTTCGCGGCATCTGCGGCTGCTTCGCTCGGCGGGGCTCGTGACGACGCGCAAGCAAGGCACGGTGCGAATGTGCCAGCTCAACCCAAAACCGCTGCGAGCGGTCAAAAACTGGCTGCACGATTACGAAATCCTCTGGGACCAGGCCCTCAATAACCTCAAGAAATTTGTCGAGGAAAATCCATGAAAGCTGCTCAATCGAGCGACACGATCGTCCAGGAAATCGTCATCAAGGCATCGGCCGACCGCGTTTTTGAAGCGCTGATGGACCCGCGCCAGCGGACACAATGGTGGGGAGCGGCGGGACGATTCCAGGCCACACATATGGAATCGGATCTTCGCCCCGGCGGCGCCTGGATGATGAGCGGGACCGGCATGGGCGGAAAGCCATTCACCGTGCGCGGCGAATATCGCGCGGTCGATCGCCCGCGGTCGATTGAGTTCACGTGGAAGGCCGACTGGGATCAGGAAGCGCCGATCACCGTCGTACGTTTTGATTTGTCCGAAGCGGATGGTGCGACCACCGTGAAGCTGACGCACTCGGGCCTTACTTCAGAACGTACGCGCGAAAATTACCGCGGCTGGCCGTGGCTTCTGTCGATGCTGCGGGGATTTGCCGAATGCAAACCCGCGGCAGCCAGCGCGCAGGGATAGCAGTTCGATGCAGATTTCGCGATTTGGGAGTTCAGAAATGTTCAGGACAATTGTTTATTGGGTCGCCACGGCTTTGACTGCGTTCGTGTTTCTGTCAGGCGGAGTCGCCGATGTACTCCGCCCGGATTTCGCCCTGCAGGGCATGACGCATCTGGGCTATCCGCCCTACTTTATGGTCATTCTGGGCGTATGGAAAGTGCTGGGCGGAATTGTAATTCTGTCGCCGCACGGCGGGAGATTGAAGGAATGGGCGTATGCCGGGATGTTCTTCGATCTCAGCGGCGCAGCAGCGTCGCATGCTTTCATAGGCGATCCGATCAACAAGGTGATCGCGCCGCTGATCATCATTTTAATCGTCGTCGCCTCGTGGGCGCTCCGTCCCGCCAGTCGGCGAATGAATGAGTCGATGGGAGTTGATGCCGGCGCAATGCCGCAGCCCGTCGCGTGATGCAACTATTCAAATGGCTCGTTAAGTCTCGCTAACATATCTTCCATGGCAGATAACGATTTCACCCTTCGCCCGATCGGATTTGTTCGATCCGAACTTCGCGATCGGCGCGATGCCCCCCGCCAAGGCTCCGATGGCGCGCCCAATGCCTGGATCGAAATCGATCCATCGCTTTCACCGGCGCTTCAAGGAATCGCAAAGAATGATCAGATCATTGTCATTACTTACCTGCACGAGTCGCACCGCGATGTGCTGAAGGTTCATCCGCGCGGGGACAAAAATAAACCACTGCGCGGCGTCTTTGCGACGCGGTCACCCGATCGGCCCAATCCGCTGGGACTGCATCGAGTGAAGGTTCTGGAGATCGATGGCTGCCAACTTTTGGTTGGGCCGCTCGAGGCGATCGATGGGACACCAATCGTCGATATCAAGCCGGTGCTTGCGGAGTCGAGGGATTGGTAGGAATCAAACAGGCTGAAATTATTCGGCATCTTTCATCGCCCGTCGATACTCTTCTTCGCTCATCTGGTCGGTCAAAAACTTGTACGACGCGGCATATCGAATCACTCGTTTGCGATCTTTGTTCTTCTCCGGCCGAAACGTGACGTGGCGAAGATCGGCATTGTCCATCAGATCGGCGATTTTCACCGCCCGCGCCAGCCGATCGGGCCTGAGCTTGATGACATAATCGGAAAAGCTGACATCGTCATCATGCGTCAGCAGGCGCACCGCCTGAACCACTTCTTTGGGCATTCCCGCTTCTTTCAGATCGTCCACCTTCAGATCCGTGCGCTCCAGCGTGTCGTGCAAAATCGCCACGCAGCGCAATTGCTCATCCTGATGGGCGTCCTCCGTCTGAGACACCTTCAGCATCACGCGCATCGGATGGATGATGTATGGCTCGCCGGGCGGATCCTCCGAATCACGATGGGCGCGAACGGCCAGATCAATGGCTTTCTGCAGCAGGCTTGGCATCGTTCCAATATCGCTTTGGCTGCGCAGATGACGCAACGCCAAATCCAAAAACGCCCCGCCCGCTGCACGGTAATGGCTGCATGTTCAAATCGCTTTTGTTTGTTGCTGTGCTGATCGCGTCAGCCGGCGCTCTATATGCGGCCGATCCGGCTCCCGCGCCGGTCGATCGCGCGATCGACCAGGATCGTCTTTCCTTTCAGACGTCCGGCCCCTGGTCGCCGCGCGTAGACCTGAATGCGGACGTGGCGATGGTCTATGGCATCGGGAAATCACTGCCCAAGCGCCTGGAGGAATGGAAATCGCATGGCTACCGCGTTTATGTCATGACCGGCGTGGCCTGGGGCGATTACCAGGATTATGTGCATGGCTCATGGAACGGCACCAGGCACGAAGACGAAGAGCAGATGCTCAAGAACGGCTCGGCCAAGGGGCATGGGAACGATGTCTATTACATGTCGCCCGGCGAGGATTACGGAAAATATTTATCGCAAGGCGTACTGCGCGCGCTGGATGCCGGCGCGCAGGCGGTGTGCCTGGAGGAGCCGGAATTCTGGGTTGAGACTGGATGGGAGCCCAACTTCAAGCGGCAATGGCAGAATTATTATCACGAAGCCTGGCAACCGCCCGATTCTTCGCCCGAGGCACAATATCGTGCGTCGAAGCTGAAGTATCTGCTCTATCGGCAAGCGCTTTCGCAGGTGTTCGATGCGGTGCATCAATATGCCAAGGCCCATGGCCGGGAGATCCCCTGCTACGTCGCGACGCATTCGCTGATCAATTATGCCGACTGGCGGATCGTCAGCCCTGAGTCGTCGCTCATCAACGTCGGCTGCGATGGATACGTCGCCCAGGTCTGGACCGGCACTGCGCGCACGCCAAATGTCTACGATGGAAAACTGCGCGAGCGCACGTTTGATTCGGCCTTTCTCGAATATGGCGCCATGCAAAACCTCGTGCGCGCCAGCGGCCGACGAGTCTGGTACCTGAACGATCCGGTCGAGGATAACCCGCGGCATACCTGGGAGGATTATCGCGGCAACTGGGAAAGCACGCTGACGGCGTCGCTCCTGCAGCCGGAGGTATGGCGGTATGAGATCATGCCCTGGCCGCAGCGGATTTTTCAGGGGCGGTATCGATCATCGGCACAGTCCCGCCGCAGGGATCCCATTCCAAAGGATTATGAAACCGAGCTTCAAGCGGTCATCTCCGCGATGGGAGACATGAAGCAGCCGACGAGCGCCACGCGATGGGAAGCGGCGGGGACGCAGGGCGTTGGCGTGCTGGTTTCCGATACGCTCATGTTTCAGCGCGGCGGCGCGACCGCTTCCGATCAACATCTGGGGAATTTCTTCGGACTTGCCTTGCCCCTGCTGAAGCGCGGGATGCCCGTCGAACCGGTGCAGATTGAAAACGCCACCGAGCCCGGATTTCTCGATCGCTATAAGTTGCTGATGCTCACGTATCAGGGGCAGAAGCCACCTGATCCGAAATTTCATGATGTGCTGGCGCGGTGGGTGAATGCTGGCGGCGCGCTGGTGGTGATCGATGATGACAAGGATCCGTTTAACACCGTGCGCGAATGGTGGAATGAAGGGAAAGAGAAATTCAAAACGCCACGGGAGAATTTGTTCAAGGTGCTTGGAGTGCCGGCGGATGCGCAAGAGCTGCATCGCGTGGGTCGAGGCGTTGTCGTCTTCGAATCGGCTTCTCCCGCCGGGCTGACCTATCAACAAAATGGGTCGGACCAAATTCGCGGATGGACCAAGCAGGCGGCCGATGCAGTGCAGCTTCCGTGGAAAGAGTCGTCGGCCCTCGTCCTTCGCCGCGGCCCCTATCTGATCGCGGCAGGGCTGGAGGAAACAGGAGCCGACCTTCCGCCGGTTGTGTTGCACGGGCGATTCATCTCGTTGTTTGATCCTTCTCTATCGACTGTCAATGATTTTTCTATTTCATCCGGGCGAAGGGCTGTGCTGATCGATTTGGATTCGATGCCCAAGGATCATCGAGGCGTCATTGCAGCTGCGTGCCGGGTGCACGATCAGGTAGTTGGGGCAAAATCGATTTCATTCCACGCCGATGGGCTGGAAGGAAGCCAGGCGGTGGTTTGCGTCGCGATGCCGCAACAACCTGAATCAGTCGAAATGGATGGCAAGCCAATGAAGACGGACCAATACACCTACAGCGACGAAATTCTTCGATTGCGGTTCACTAACCACGCGCAGGGAGACAGCGTTTCGATCGAGAATCGCTGACCTTCTTCGATGCAGGTACACTTAGGGTGCATGACCAAGGACGACGAAGAAAAGTATCGCTCGATGTGGAGCACCCAGTTGCAAGACCACGTGGTGCTCCTGGCTGGGGCGAAAGTGCCCGACGACTGCATTGTTTATGACCGGCGCAGCCGAACGGCCCTTGCCATGGATGACGATCAACTCAATCGGGAGATCGTGAGTAAATTGGTCGAAGCCGGCGCGCCGGTGTTGCGCGACATTCCCAGTTAGATCCTCGTTAATAAGGCCGATCCGGCATCGGCTTATTTCGCGGGCGCCGAGTATCCCTGCCAGAGATACTCGAGCGCTTCGGGCAGCGTTTGCTGCTTGACACTTCCGTCGGTGTGGCCGGCATTTTTCGCGAAGACAAACTGGTAGTGATAACCCTTTGCCGCCAGCACCTTGGCCATTTCTTCGTTGGCAACGACCCAGTCATGCATGTTGTCGCGCATTGAATTGGGATTGAGCAGATCACGATCGCCGACTTCCATCCAGAGACGAATCGGCTTGGCCGGGCTGTTGGGGATCAGGCTCTTATGAAATTCCCACGCGCCACCGGGCGTCTGCGGGTTGTAGGGATATTGCTGATTGACGTAGGTGCCGGAGTAGGTGAGCACGCGATGATACCATTCGGGATGGTACCAGGCCATGATCAACGCGCACGACCCGCCGGAGCTTCCGCCCATCGTGGCGCGACCCTCGGGGTCATCGGTCAGTTTCACATTGCACTTGGACTCGACCAGCGGCAGCACTTCTTTCTGGACAAACTCCGCATAGAGACCGGACATGGTGTCATATTCGAGTCCGCGCTCGCTGCCCTGGGCATCGCCGCTGCCGTTGCTGATCGAGATGGCGATCATCACCGGCACCTTATGCTCAGCGATGAGATTATCGAGGGCGGTGAAGAGCGACCGATCCGGCCCATCGGCGCCGACGATAAACGGCGCGGCAGTGCCTGCCTTGTATTGCTTGGGCACATACACCGCCACGCGGCGGGTGTATTCCGCGGGGTGACTGGTGGTCACATTCAGCTTCGCGGGATTCTCCGGATCAGGCGTGCCGAAGGTTCCCTGTTCGCGGGCGATGCCGGGATAGATTTTGCTGTCGGACGATTTCATCGTGATCATCGTCACCGTGCCATGAGGCACATCATCCTTGGCGGTCATTTCCGGAGCTCGGGGATGAGTGGGGCCGATGATGAAATTGCCATCCACATTGGGCGGCGGAACGGTCCCATCGGGCAGTTCCTTGGCTTCGACATAGCCGGGCGTGTGCGGATCGCGCGCAGGCGGCTGCGGGCGATTGCGGCGCGCCGGACGAGCCGCGGTGTTGGGCGGCGTTTGTGCTGGAGCCATCGCAGGAAGACCCGCCATCATTCCGACCATCAACGCAGCGCCCAATAGCTTCTTTTTCATAATGTCCCAAGTTGTTTGAAAGGATCCGTTCGCATCTGCCGACGACAGAAGTTCCATCGCGAGACAACTCGCACAAGACCATTTACACGGGATTTTCGGCCGCGTTGGCCCCCACCCGGAGTACCGAGGGATGGAGATAAAAGCCTCCTTGAGTGTTTATGCACGGGGTGGCCGCGCTGGTAAAACGGGCAATCATGTTCTTTGCCGCACCGTGGTGGTTGATTGGACTGGCGCCCTGGGGGGCGCTTGCGGTCTGGCTGCTGCGCGGGCGACGACGACGTGTGCGCGTGCCGTTCGTGGCATTTTGGAAGGATGCGGAAAAGACTGAGCCGCCTCGGCGAGGGTTTCAATGGCCGCCGGCGTGGGTGATGCTGGCGATGGTGGCGGCGCTGTTGGCAATCCTGGGTGCCGGAAGACCGCATTCGCGATGGCCGGCGGGAGGTCAACCGATCACGATCATTGTCGATCGCGGGATCACGATGTCGGCTGGAAATGAGCCGCGGTTTCGACAGGTTGCGAGACGGGTCGAGGAGCATCTTTCAAAGGAATTGTCTTCTTGGACCGCCATTCATTTGGTTGACGTTCCGGGCAGCGAAACGACAGCCCGCGTGAGCAACTGGAGATCATTGATCGACGCAATGCCGGTGACCGCGATCGATACTCGCGATGCCTTGATCGCGACGGTCCACCAGAAGCTCAAAGAATCCACCGGCCTCGTGATCGCTATTTCAGATCAGCAAATCGATATTTCCGATCCCCGCCTGATCCAATGCCCGCCATCGACTCCAGTCGATGCGATCTTGATTTCGCGGATTGCGGCCCGCGACAAGCCAGCGGCGCAAATCATGGTGGAATTGCTCAATGAATCGGCGCGATCCAAAGCGACCGTGCAGATCACAACCGGTGATCAGACATCGAGTCGGACGGTCGATCTTCCGCCACGAGGCCAACGCGCAAATTATTTTTTCGAACCAAGGAGCGTTGGCGAGCGCATCGAAGCGACCGTCATCGATGGCGGCGCTCCAGCCAACAGTCATGCATGGCTCGTGCGCGAAGGCTCCTTTCCGAAGATCCAAATCGAGACGACGCTCGATCCGGCCGTTCAGCGAATGATCGACGTCTATACGCGGAATCGGCCTCCAACGAACGGCGGGGAGACTGTGCGCGTATGTGGATCGCTCCAGGACTTGCCGGATGACGGTACGAGCATCGTCGTTTCCCCATCGCGCGAGTCCGTTCCATTCCAATCTCTATCTTTCGCCAGCCATCCGATCCTTGAACATGTCGACCCGCAATCCATTTCTGCCGATGGACTGACGATTTCCTCGGCATCGCCACGGGGATGGACGCCACTGATTTCGATGGGAGACCGAACCCTGGCGGCCTACCGCACCGAGCCCCATCGCGCCGTTTGGATCGGCTTCGATTCGCCGGCGTGGGAACGGACGCCCAGCTTCGTGATCTTCTGGGCCAACTTGCTGGATTGGGTCGGCTCAGGGGGCCAAGGCTATGTCGGCCATCCGTTGACCGATGTAAATCCGGCGTGGCAGATGATTTCGCCCACCGGGCTTTCACCCGCCCCCTTAAGCGGGCAATGGCCGGGCCTCTACAAGAACCCAAGCGACGGGCAAATCGTGGCCGTCAATGCTCCGGTCATCGAATCTAACCCATTTGTAGACAACACATGGCCTGCCCGCCACTCGGCGGCACTGGCCGATGGATCTCACGGCTTCGATTTGACTCGTATATTGCTCGCACTTGCCCTGCTTTTTGGACTTTCTGCCATCCTGACGGTTAACCGGCCAAACTTGACACCGTATAATGTCGCTCGTACGTTTTGAGATACGATATAACGAGGGCGCGGCGGCAGGGACCTGTCTGGCCATCGTGGTTTTTCCGGTCACCGGCATTGTTTGACTGTCGGCCGGTGGTCGGCGCGACATGCTCCTGATGCGCGCTTTTCACCTGAAGGAAACTGGCATGGCCGAACCCATTCCGCCCGTTGCGGTGACCCATTTCAAGGACATCCGCATCGTCGAGTTCACCAACAATCGCATCCTGGACGAGGCCAACATCACGGAGATCGGCAATACGCTGACTTCGCTGATCGAAGAGCGGGAAAACCCCAAGGTGCTGCTCGACTTTGCCGCCGTCGATCACCTCAGCAGCGCTGCGCTGGGCACGCTGATCAATGCCAACAACAAGATCCGCGAGCGCGGCGGACAATTGCGCCTGACGAATATCAAGCCGCAGATTCTGGAAGTCTTCGTCATCACGAAGCTCAACAAACTCTTCAAGATTTTGCCGACGCGGGATGAAGCGATTGCCAGCTTTAACCAGTGATTTGCCAAAAGAGGCGCGACATTTGCGAGACGGCGCACTATCGCGAGCGGATCAATCACGGCAAGCGCTAATTGCATCACTTGCCTTCTAGAGAAATCAGAATGAATGTGGGCGGTTCGAAACGTCGTGGCGGGCAAAAACCTCGCCAGACACGTTCGCGCCGAGCTGCTAAAGGCCCTAAATCCCCCCCTTCCCGCCGATCATCGGCCGCCGAACGGCTTTCTTATGTCATTCCTTCGGAAATGAGCCAGGGGGCCAGGGTACAGCAGGAAATTCTCGATTCGGTCGTTCGGCATGGCTTCGAAGGGCACGGCTTCTTTGCCATCAAGCTGGCGCTGGAAGAAGCGCTGGCCAATGCGATCAAGCACGGCAACCGACTCGATCCCGACAAAAAGGTCAAAATTGAAGCGCAGATTTCGGCCAAGCGGTTGAAGGTGACCGTTGAAGACGAGGGTACCGGCTTCGATCGCCAGCATGTGCCTGATCCCACCGCCGACGAAAATCTCGAAAAGTGCAGCGGCCGCGGTATTCTGCTGATGGAATCCTACATGACGCGCGTCCGCTGGGACCGCGGCGGGCGACGGGTCACGCTCTTGAAAGAGATTAAATGACCGCCATTGAGGATTCCGCCACGCTCGGCAATTGACGCCATGTTTTTACCGCTCCGCACCGACAGCCCCCTCCGCCACTCGCCCTACATGAATTGGGCGCTGATTGTGGCAAACATGATTGTCTTCCTGGTGACGCTGTTCACCGGCAATCAGGGCGGAGCCAATTATGTGATGGATCATTTTGCTCTTTCGTCACGACAGCCTGAAGTCTATCAATTCTTCACTTACCAGTTTCTTCATTCCGGCTGGCTTCATATCGCCGGCAACATGCTGTTCCTCTACATCTTCGGGAACAACGTCAACGACCGAATGGGGCATATCGGTTATCTGGCGTTCTACCTGGCGGGAGGCGTCTGCTCGGGATTGGCGTATGTTGCGACGCAATCGAACGGCGTCCCGATGGTCGGCGCGAGCGGCGCGATCTCGGCGGTGACCGGCGCTTATCTGGTGCTGCTGCCGCGATCGAACGTGACGGTCTTTTTCTGGTATTTCATCATCGGCTCCTATGATGTGCCGAGCATCTGGTTCATTCTCTTTTTCTTCGGCTACGACATCTTCCTGAATTTTGCCGGCAGCGATCAGGTGGCGCATATGGCGCACATCGGCGGCACCATTTACGGCATCATGGTTTGCTCCGGGCTTCTCGTATTTCACCTGCTGCCGCGCGATCACTTCGATATTGTTGCCCTCGCGCAGCGCTGGAATCGGAGGCGCCAATATCGGGACATGGTCAGCAAGGGTTACAACCCCTTCGATTACACGCGCGTCACCGACCCGCCAAATCACCGCGCCGCCCCGCCTCCACTGAGCCCAACGACGCAGAGCGTAATGGAGCTTCGAGGGGCGATTTCGCAAGCCATTTCCGCCCATGATCTGGATCTGGCAGCAAAGCAGTATCTTGAACTGAAAGTCGTCGATCCGCAGCAGGTGTTGGCGGCCCAGAATCAGCTCGATGTGGCCAATCATCTTGCCCATCAGCAGCTCTACCCTCAAGCAGCCGAGGCATACGAAGCCTACCTTCGACAATATCCAAGAACTGGCCAGGTCGAGCAGGTCGAGCTGATGCTGGGTTTAATTTACGCTCGCTATCTCTCACAAAATGAAAAGGCGAGGACGCATCTGACGCGCGCCATCGAGAAACTGCACGGAGATCGAGAGATTGCCCTGGCGCGCGAAGAACTGGCGAGACTTGGACCACCGCCAGCCGCTCCCACTCCTTAAAATCCGCTGGCTATTTAACGAACGTGCCCCTGACCACGAACAACCCATTTATACGTGGTCAGATCCGCTGCCCCCATCGGCCCGCGCGCATGAATCTTGTCGGTGCTGATCCCGATTTCAGCGCCGAGCCCATATTCCCCGCCATCGGCGAACCGCGTACTGGCGTTGACCATGACGCTGGCGCTGTCCACGCGCTGCACGAATGTCTGCGCATTGGCAATTGATTCGGTCAGGATCGCGTCGGTGTGGCGCGAGCCATGCGTGTTGATGTGATCGATCGCCTCGTCGATGGAATCGACGACTTTGACGCCGACGATGAAGCTCAAATACTCGGTGTCCCAATCCTTTTCCGTCGCGGACTTTGCCTGGGGATATAAGGCGCGCGTCTTGTCATCGCCGCGGATTTCGACGCCCTTCGCGGCCAGATCGGCGCAGACTAGCGGGAGCAATCGAGCGGCACTGTCACGATGAAACAGCAGATGCTCGACGGCATTGCATACCGCGCCGCCGGGATAGCTGGTCTTGGCATTGACGCAGACTCGGCGGACGTCACCCTCCATCGAATTCACTTGCGAATCGATGTAGATGTGGCAATTGCCGGTGAAATGCTTGAGGACTGGAATCGTTGAATCCTTCACGACCGCGCGGATCAGGCTTTCGCCGCCGCGCGGAATGACCAAGTCGATATAGCGATCAAGCTTGAGCAGGTGTGGCACCAGCGCACGGTCGGCCGATTCGACGAGCTGCACCGAAGCCGGATCGATCTCCGCTTCGCGCAGGGCATTGCTGATGATCCCGGCAATGGCGCGATTGGAGTTGAGTGCTTCCTTGCCGCCGCGCAGGATGATGGCATTGCCGCTCTTGAGGCACAGCGCCGCAGCATCGCTCGTTACATTTGGCCGGCTTTCGTAGAAAAAGAGCACCACGCCGAGCGGCACGCGCATCTTTTCGATCCGCAGCCCATTGGGACGGACGTAGCCTTCGATGATCTGCCCCACCGGATCGGTTTGGCCGGCGATTTGTGCGACACCCTGAGCCATCGAGGCGATGCGTTTGGGATTGAGCTTCAGTCGTTCGATTAGTTCCGGAGCGAGGCCCGCTTGTTGCGCGGCCGACACATCCGCTGCGTTGGCTTCGATCAATGCATCGGCCTGCGCGGAAATGGCGTCGGCGATGCGATTGAGTGCTTGGATGCGAGTATTGCCCGAAAGCGTCGCAAGCTTCCCCGCCGCCCGGCGCGCAGCGCGGCCGATTTGCTCGACGTAGGCTGTCCAATCTTCCATATGGCTATTGTAGCACGAGCCGCGGGGCTCGATAGGCGCGGCTATTGGTCGGTAGGCTTGTTCTCCATGATCTTATATTGAACCGTCGGCGGCTCGCCCGTCAGACGAACGCCCGGCGGCAGTTCAATATGGACCGGGGCGCTTAAATAACCAGCGGCAGCATTTGCGGCGTCTGTCGAACTCACGTCGAAGGTCGCCTTAATCGGGGATCCGGTCAAGGGACCATCATGAAGCTTTTGAATAATGTCCGGCGGCCCCACGACATTAACTTCGCGGATCGTATCGTTGCCCGGCGCCATCTCAACGTGATGGGTCACCCAATAATTACTTGGTGGAAGCGTATGCCAGACCGGAATGGCAGAGATCACCCCCGCCACGTTTTTATTCTTGACAGTGTAAATCGCGTGAACGCTGGCGATCGACAAAGTCACATGCGGATCATTCACCGATGGGGAAACAGTTGCGTCCTCCTGATGCGCACCGGGGGTCGTCAGATCGGTGAGGTTTGCATAAGCCGTCACCTTCGGATGATCCTTGGCGAATGATTCCGGCATCGAAATCTGAACCTTGCGCGGCTCGAATTCGACTTTTGCCAGACTATCGCGCGCGTCCGGATTGGGCTGAACTTCCACCTCGACCGACTTCATCGGATCGACCAGCACGGTCAATTCGGCCGGCATGATGCTGTTGAAGGTGATGCCATTCGATTTGAAAACCGGAGCATCGGCAATGAAATTCGATTGCAGTGGATGAACGCCAGGATCCAAATGGGGAACCGGAATCTGAACATCACCAGCAACCAATTGCCCGGCGACTTTCTCCAGCCGCGCGTGCGGCCCGGTGATCTCGGCAGTGACCTGTGATCCTTCAATCGGGAAGGGCTTTCCATCGACCATCTCGACAACTCGAACAAGCCGGCCAGGCTCACTATCCACCAGTTGAAACTTGAATGTCACCTTCTCGGGCGGACCCAGTTCTTCGCGCTCCGCGTAAACCCAGATCAGCACCGTCAGCGGCACCACCCATAAAAAAGTGCGGAGACTGCTCATCAAACTTTCACGGGAGAACGTATGCCGGGCCCAGCTTCGAGCCGACCCGCGAACGCGCTGGCCAAACGAACGGCGCGTGCGCGTGGAAGACCGGTAAGCCAGCACATCTCCTGAAGTTTTAACTGACGATTCAGGCATGATCCTCAAGCTCATTTACAACTGCTTGCCGCCGCGCGGCCCCTTCAACAACTTCAAACTCTAAGCCGCCTCGCGGATGGGCCCATGCGATTCGCCTCGCCTCATAAGCTCAACCAATAAGCCACGCAATCCTTCGGCCGTTAATTTGCGAATCAACTGCCCGCGCTCTGCCACGCTGATGTCGCCCGTTTCTTCCGACACGACGACGACGACCGCATCGCTCTCTTGACTCATACCCACTGCCGCACGATGCCGGCTACCCAACTCGCGCTCCAGTTCACCGCTCTCGGCCAAAGGAAACTGAACGCCCGCATAAGCCACGCGCCCCTGACTGATAATCACGCCCAGATCATGCAGTGGCGAATTGGGCCAGAAGATTGTGTTGAGCAAAGCCGACGACAATTCAGCATTCAGATGCGTCCCGCTCTCGGCAATTCCACCCAGCCCGACTTCTCGCTCGATGGCAATCAGCGCCCCGATCTTTCGGCGCGAGCAAAACACCGCCGACTCGACCAGCGAATTGATCTCCTCATCGATCTGTTGCGTCCACCCACGGAAAAGTCGCGTCTCACCAAGCTGCATCAATGCCCGGCGCAACTCCGGCTGGAATGCCACGAGTGCCGCGAATGCCGCGAACGTCAGAAACTGCTTGTAGAGGAATTGGACTCGAGCCAGGTCAAAATGTGTGCTGAGCAGACCGACGATCACGTACAGGGTGACCAGGACGAAGGCGATGCCCTTGAGCATGCGCACGCCGCGCGTGCCGCGCAGGAAGCGCAGCACCCAGTACACCACCAGCCCGATGAGAAACAGCTCAATCGCGACCTGCCACGGGTTGTACGTGAGCAGCGCTCGAAAGAAGCCGGAAAAATCGACAAACTGGTCGGGCATTTTAAGTTAGATCGTGTTGCACTCAGGCCCAGAGCCAGGGCATTTCATGCAGCGCCGCCGCGCGCCGCGGACATGCCGTGCACCATGCCTGACTATACGGCCCACATTGGGCCTCGACAATTAAAACCAACCCACAAAAAGCTGAATTTACGTGCCCGGCGAGCTTACCACCCCAACATTCTTATCGCCCTGATCATGCGTACCACTTGAGACATCGCCGTCACATCATGGACACGCACCACCCCCGCCTGGTTGGCCGCGGCCCATGCGACCGTCGCCGCCGTTCCGAAGACTCGCCCCGATCGCGCCGATTCCCCCGTCACTTTTCCGATGAAGCTCTTTCGGCTTGTTCCTACGACAACGGGGTGGCCAAGCGCGGAAAGCTGCGGCAAATCCCGCAACAACTGCAGATCATGTCGGACGGTCTTTCCAAAGCCGAAGCCCGGATCGATCAGTAGCTTTGCAGGATCGATTCCCGCCGACCGCGCAGCCGCAATCCGCTCCTCCAGAAATGCGATCACCTCCGCCGTGACGTTCTCATAATGCGGAGCGTGATGCATCGTCGCCGGCTCGCCCCGCATATGCATGAGGATGAGCGGAGCGCCGCGCTGCGCCGCCAAGTGAAATAGTTCCGGATCATCCCGCCCCGCCGAGATGTCGTTGATGACATCGATGCCGCAATCCAGCGCCTCCGCAGCTACAAGAGCGCGCGTCGTATCAACTGAAAGGATGACCTTGACCTTACCCCGTAACGATTTGAACACCGGCCGGAGCCGCTCGAGTTGCTCCTGATCGGAAACACGTTGCGATCCCGGTCGAGTGGACTCCGCCCCAATGTCAATCCAGTCCGCCCCTTCCCCTGCCATCCTCTGTGCATGCTCAAGCGCTGCTTCCGATTGCGAGAACTTTCCGCCATCGGAAAAGCTGTCCGGGGTGACGTTAAGGATGCCCATCACCAGCGTCGGCCGATCAGGCTTCTGCAACCAGGATGTAAGCTGCGTTGCATTCATCACAATCTGCCATTTGCTGAGGTCTTGGCCCGATAAAAACCTCAAAGAGGAATCTGCCATTATCAAGTGGGAAGGTCGCGGCGTCGATTGCGACAATATGCCCGACTTCTTGCGACCCGCGGTGTACCCCGTCCTGCTGGTATGCATCGTCGGCAGCCTCTGGATGCTCGCCAGCAGCGGCAGCCCTTTGGGACCCGAATGGCCCGCCGCCTATGAACAGGCCCAGCGCCCGCAACTTCACCTGCCCTGCTCGCGCCCATCTTCAACCGACGTTGCCAGCATCGAAGAAGGCGAATGAATTCCCGCTCATTCCTTGCCCTGCATCGAATCATCATCCCGCTTTGTTGAAGAAGACGATCGAAACCACGAGAAGATCGCCAATCCGATAAATAACACCCCCGGCAGCGCCAGGATTAGTAGCCCAATCAAAATCCATCGATCAGAAATGTCCGCCGCGGGATAAGCCATTGAGATCACTCCGATCCCCGCAACTCACCTCCGTGCGCACGTTGCATGACACGCTGGGCGGCTGCTCTTCACTCCCTCTCCCGGTACGCCGGGGGAGGGCTGGGGTGGGGGTCGATCGGGGTAGGGAAGGCCGATTGGTTCGGCCTTCCCTCCCGCCAAACCGGACTGGCGGATTTCCCGCATCCGGCTTTCCAGTCAGTGGGCTGCCTGCACAGATCGGCACTCTCGCGCGTGG
>Ga0134128_10002359_pt1 | contig 23482 bp, 17 predicted proteins | sample KB31754_FD_96462 | JGI IMG/M metagenome (GOLD analysis project Ga0134128, IMG submission 96462) | Terrestrial soil microbial communities with excess Nitrogen fertilizer from Kellogg Biological Station, Michigan, USA - KB3-175-4 | ecosystem: Environmental > Terrestrial > Soil > Unclassified ... | reverse complement strand
TATTGGCGCTTCGCGCGCCCGGTAGACACCTCGCGGTTGAGAAACGCTGTCGGATGCTGCGCGATTGCCAGCGAAATACCCCGCATTAACCAGAAAAGCGCCAGGACTTGCCATACCGCAAGCGAATTCTCAGCCAGGCTCTCCAGCAAGATGGCGCACGAGGAACAGAACAAGGCGGCGCGCAGGGGCTGCAATTCGGGAGCCGACGCCAGCCTCGGGCGGAAATCCGTGCGCAGGGCAGCGCCCACAAGGGCCAGAAATGCCGCCAGGCCGAACACTCCAAGTTCGGTCAGATTCTGTACCACCGAATTGTGAATTGAAAACTGAGCCATGGGATCGCCGAGGGCCCGATCCGGGTAGTTTCGCATGCCTATGCCAAACCAAGGGCTCGTACGGAACAGGGACAAAGCTTCGCGATCGGTAATCCAACGCATATTGACTGTGGCCAGCTTTCGCGGCCCTCTCAGTTCAAGCCGATCCATCAGGGCCATGCTCTCGGGCAACGACGCCGTGGATCCCACATCTGGCGGTGCAAAACGAAAATGAAACAAGGATAGCGAGATCACCACTGCCGCGGCACACGCCAGTGCAGTCCATGCAGGCCGCCGGTTTTTCACTAAGGCTATAAACACCGCAGAGGCCAGGAAAAAGGCCAGGGTCGGTGTCCGTGTGCCGGTGAGCGCGATACCTGCCGCCAGCGTCAGGTACCAAATTAGCCCAATGCCGAGCTTGCGGGGCGTATCTGCGCGAACGTGGCGTAGCAGGGCAAACGGCGCCACCACGTTGAGCACCGAACCTAGATAACTGGGGTGTACCCAGTTTCCCGCTAGGCGCCCACGCCAGCCCCAGCCCACGATCCACCACAGGTCCTCTCTGCGGTACAGGACTGCCAGCGCGCCACGTATGGACGGGAAAGCGACCGCCTGCAGGATTGCAAAGAGGACAGTGGAGATGGCCAGCAGAACCAGCACGTTCAGGCAAAGCTCGAGTTGACGGCGGTTGCGTAGAAAAAAATGCGGGAATAAAAGGAAGCAGAAACCCAGCGAGACTTCTATCAGTCCGCGTGTCCAATGCAAATGCGAAACACTGTGCCAACCTGACAGGCCAACCGCCAGGAGGTACCAGGCTACGGGAAGCACAAGAGGAAATTTCCATACGCGGCGGAAATGTATAGCCGCGAAACCCGAGAACAGGAGCATGCTTCCGCCCACAACGATCAATGACGGTGGAACCACGGTGCGTCCGCCAATGCTGAACTCGCCGAACAGTCCCAGGTAGATGGCCGGCAGCACGATGAAGCAAAACAACTTCCACGCATGACGACGCATGGTTTTTGACATGCCCGAGATGAGGCTCGCGGATGCGGTCATTGCCACAAGCGGAAAAAGTAACCAGTAGGCGGTCCCAGAGGTCTGTTTCCACTGCTGTAGGAGGGACACCAGGCTTACGCAAAGGCTACACAAAATTTGTGCTGGGCCGAACTACCCAGTCGGGCCATGCCCGGAAGCGTCTCGATTGCCCAACACGGAGGGGCCGTGCTAAGTCCGGTTGCCTGCAACGAGAATTCCGGTGCGATCCCGGAACTCGATCACCACGGACACTGGTTTCAGGCGCGGCAAATTTGGGCGGAACAGCTGCGCCGGGCGCTCTTTTTACTTTTGCTGGTGTTAGTGGCAGCGGCTCCTTTTGCGCCCCATTTCGTCCAGCTTGTTTCGCGGCTTGCCTTGGGTTGTTGGATCGCCCGTGTAGTCCTCATCGGCCACGGGGTGAAAATCCGGCCTTTGTTCCTTCCCTTTCTCACTTTCTTCGGTGTCGCAGGGCTGTCGGCCCTGCTTTCCTATGATCCCCTGCTCAGTTGGACCCGCGTGGGTTGGTTCGGTATGGGGGTACTGATCCTGATTGTGCCCGATCTGGCCCAAAGCAGGCGAAATTTGAAACTGCTGCTTCTTGTGCTCCTGGTTTCCAGCTCAATCAGCGGTATACGCACCGCCTGGCAATACACCGTGGGCATCGGCACCAAGCTGGTCAATGTGCGTCGAGACTGCCCGCTGGCCGGCGATGGCCTCTGGTCTGGCGATATGATCCAGGAGATCAATGGGCACCGCACACGCATCCCCAGCCAGTGGCGGCGTGCGCTGCAAATAACCCGGCGAGATCAGAAGCTTAAGCTCCACGTCGCGCGCAGCTACCCTCTGCAACATTTTGACGTCATTATTGAACGCGCCCACCTGGACGGCTGGTTGGCTGATCCGACGGCTTCGGTTGAGCGCGCCACTCCCTTGCGCGCCCAGGGCGGCTTCTATAACTCAATTCCCTACGCCGGGCTGCTCATGGTGCTCGCCGCTTTGTCCTGCGGGCTGTTCCTCACCGCGCCTTCTCTGCCAGACCGGGTGGTACTGGGGAGTCTGAGCGTTCTACTGGCGACCAGTTTGTGGCTAACCGTGACGCGCGCCTACATCGTTGCCCTGCTGATATCGGTGTTGCTGATGCTCTCACAAAGCGCGGGGCAGAAGCTGCGGAGGATCTCGTTTCTAGCCATCGTGCTGGCTGTAGCCGGCACGCTGGCCTGGACGCGCCAGGCCCGCGATCTGCCTGACTGGTACGGCGAACAAAATCAAGCCCGCATAATGATGTGGGAAGACAGTCCGCGCCTGATCCTCCGGCACCCGGTGCTCGGAATCGGCTGGGACAGCGTTTTTTCACACGGCCTGCAATGGAACCTGCAAGCCTACAAGGCCTATCCCGACAAACTGAGCCACTTCCATTCCACGCCCATCCAAGTCGCGGTTGATAGCGGTCTCATCGGCCTGGCGGCCTGGGCTTGGCTGCTCGTTTGCTGGGGGCGCCTGCTGGCACGTAACCTGCGGCTTTCCCGTGAACAGGACTGGTTCTCGCGGGGATTGGCCTTGGGGTTGTTGGGCAGCGCCGCAGGTTTTGTGATCGCGTCCCTGGTGCACTACACCCTGGGCGATGGGGAAGTCATGGGAACGATGTGGTTTTTGATGGGATGCGCCGTGGCTCTGCATGCCCAGTTGCAAGGTTGCGCTGCATCCGACTGACGTTTAATAAGCGTTCTTCTGTGAAAACAGCTGGCGAATGGTCAGCACGATAATTCGAAGATCGAAGGCGAAGGTCCAGTTTTTCAGATAGTAGAGATCGTGCTCGACTCGCTCGACGATGGAGGTATCGCCCCGCCAACCGTTGACTTGCGCCCACCCCGTAATCCCAACCTTCAGATAATGGCGCGTGCTGTATAGAGATACGGTCTGCATAAACTGCTCAACAAAATACGGCCTCTCCGGCCTGGGGCCGACCACGCTCATTTCGCCCTTCAGAACATTGAAGAATTGGGGTAGTTCATCCAGGCTGGCAGCGCGCAACCAGCAACCAATCCTGGTACGCCGAGGATCATCGCGCTTCGTCCACAAAAAATCGCTATTTCCACGCACGGCCGGGCTCATAGTTCGGAACTTGTACATGCTGAAGGTCTTGCCATTTAGGCCAACCCGCTCCTGCATAAAAAGGATGGGGCCGCGGGTAGTCAACTTGATAGCCAGAGCGATCAGCAGCATTAGAGGGGCGGTCAAAATGATAGCCAAAGCAGCAAAGCAGAGGTCGAAGGCCCGCTTGCCGACCACATAGGTAAGCGACTCGACAGGAAGGCGCTGTTCGAGCCCGCTCGTCCCGGCACTCACGAGACCACGGCTCCGGTTGCGGTCCGACTGGAGCCGCTGGACGCGATTTCCAGGGTCTTGAAGTACTCCAGGTTGTAGTAGGCGGGGTTGTCCCAATTCTTGAACGCGTCCAGATGGACAAAGAGGTGTTGCACGATGCTACGGATGTCGTCACGCGGATGAAAGCTGAGCACGTTGGCAGCCCTTTCAATGCTCACCTTGTAGCTGCGGAATTCCTCCATGTGCTTGATGCATAGGCGGGGACGAATTCCCACTTGCGCCTCCACCTCGAGCTTCACCAGGTCCGCAATCTCGCCCACTGTATAGTTGGCGGAAGCGATGTTATAGATGCCATTCACCGCTGGCGCGCCTTCGATGGCGCGAATGTAGGCGCTGACGGCGTCTTCAATGCTCAGCACCGGCCGCCAGATGGCCGGATTGTTGACCGTAATCAACTGGTGGCGCACCGCATCCCGGAACATGGTGTTCACGATCAGGTCCAGGCGCATTCTCGGGCTGTAGCCGGAGATGGTCCCCATGCGGAGAGCGATTACTGAGAAATCGCAATCCTGCAGCTGCAGTACTGCCTGTTCCCCCTGCAGCTTGGAGATGCCGTAGGGATAATGAGCCACCGCCGGGCTTTCCTCGTCGTACAGCCTGTTCTCCGTGTACCCATATACCGAGCAGGAACTGGCGTACACACAGCGGCGTACCTTGGCTTTTTTTGCTACGTATGCAAAATAAGCAGGCGCGGCTGCGTTGTAGATGAAGTTTTTACCCGGCGAGAACTCCGCCATGGGATCGTTCGAAAGACCCGCGAGAAAGATGACCTGCTCATAGCCATGCAAATCGTCTACCGTCAAATCGAATAGGTCTTTGCGAAGTACGCCGGCGGCGCGCGGCAGGTTGTTCCCAAACCAGAAGAAGTCAACCACATCAACTTCGTACCCGCGCTCCAGCAGCTTGGGAACAAGGCTGCAGCCCAGGTAACCCGCGCCGCCCGCAATGAGGATTTTCATCATCGCTTTAAACCCTCAGGCGGCGCGACGTACTGGAAACGGCTGGCCGTCGGAGACTGTAGCCATTGCTCCAGGGTCGGCGCCAGACGGTCTTTCGCCGATACTCTAACCTCGGCCAAGGGCCACGGGATACCGAGCGCAGGGTCGTCCCATCGAATACCGGATTCACCCTGTTGGTTGTATATTGCGGTGCACTTGTACTGCACCTCCGCCACTTCCGAGAGGACGCAGAAGCCTCTGGCAAAGCCGGCCGGCGCCCAGACTTGGCGGCGGTTTTCGGCGGAAGCCTCAATGCCGAACCACTGCCCCAGGGTTGGTGCGCCCGGCCTGACATCCACCGCCACCAGGTAGGCGGAGCCGACGGTGACGCGCATCAGCTTGCCCATGGGCGCGTCGTACTGAAAATGCAGCCCACGCACCACTCCACGCGTAGATTGCGAATGGTTATCCTGGAGAAATTCATGTGGCAGTCCCAGGCTTCTGAACTGATCGGCTCGGAAGCTCTCCAGAAAGAAACCGCGATCATCGTGGAAAGCCTCCGGCACCAGCACCACGACTTCTCCGAGAGCTCGAGTCTCAATATGCATACACATCGCCCAACTCCGGGACGACAACAAGTCTTCGCGACCGATGCTATTCGAACAGGCCAAACATGCTGACGCGCCGTTTCACAGCCCGGGGGAGCCATCGTTCATTCCGGCCGAGCACCAGGCCAGCGAACTTTGCTGCGTCCTGGCAAATCCCACCGCCTCGGGCGGCAATGCCGTAATGATTCCCGGAAATGTCGAGCTTGGCCCGGACCGAGCGCAGGCCGTCGCGGAACAGCATGGACCGATTGATGCCGCTCCAGATGTTCAAGCGGCGGTAGACGACCCCTATATCGAAGTATCGCCGGAAGAGCCGAGTAGCGGAAAACTCATGGCTGTGATAGACCGCAGCGTCGGGTTCGTAAACGATTTTCCAGCCCGCGTCCAGAATACGTGCGGCGATGGCGACATCCTCACAAACATTCATATCTTGAGGAAACCCGGTCTGCTGCCAGACCTTTTTTCGAATCGCGCAATTTACGGTCGAGAAGTGGTAATAGCGATATCCCAGCATGGCCCTGCAGGCGGCGCTCTTAACCATGCGGGTGGGTCCGTACATTGTGTCCAGCACATCCCGCCGCTCGATACTCGCATCCGGCCGCGCCACATGCCGGCCGTACACCGCGCCCACCGTGCTGTCGGCGAAATTGCGCAGCAGCGCAGCCAGCCACGTTTGAGCACAGGGAAGAGCGTCGGCCGCCAGATAGACCAGATACTCCCCTTGCGCCAGTTCGGCGGCCAAATTACGGGTGCGGGCATGATGAAAGGCATCTGGGGCAAGGCGATAAAGCTTCAGCGGATAACCGCTCGCTACCTGCACTGTGTCGTCACTCGATCCCGAGTCAATGAGAATGAGTTCGGGCCGCCCGGGCCAACTCTGGGCCAACAACAAGGGCAGAGATTTTCTGATGTTGTGCGCCTCATTCCTGGTCAGGATCAGAATCGAGACATTCGGCGCCTCTGACTCCGATACTCCCAAATGATCCGCGCGCTCCTCAGCCAGACGCTGTTCAGCTGGTGTTTGGGGCGGGGCATAGCAAATCGGTCTGCTTCTTGTGCTCATGCCGTGGTTGTCGCATCGGGACAGACAGCATAGCGCGGTTCCGCGTTACGTAATTTTCTTCAGACATCTTTCCTGTAACTTCTTCCGCCTGCTGGCTGTCAGACCACAACGAGCGAAGTGAACTTCGTAACCAAGGCAAAGTTGAACTAGACGAAGGTAAGAGCGAAAGCGGTAATCAGCGAGGAACCAGGTGCGGAGCTCAAACAAGGTTGTGTTCTTCTTCCCATCGTTCTCCAGCATGGAAGCTACCGCTCCCCTGGGACTATTGGCGATCTCTACACCCCTGCTGCGCGCCGGCTATGAAGTTCGCATCGTTGACTCCACCATAACTCCCGGTTTCAAACAGCGCGTCCTCAGTGAAGCTCGCGATGCCCTCTGCTTGGGCGTTTCACTTGTGACCGGACCCATGATCCGGGAGACGGTGGAGATAGCACGGGCCGCCAAAGCTGCCGATCCCTCCTTACCGGTCATCCTGGGCGGCTGGCATCCTTCGCTGTTACCCGATCAGACTCTGGCGGCCGAATTTGTAGATATTGTGGTCTGTGGCCAGGGCGAAGACACCATGCTGGAACTCGCCCAGTATTTGCAGGCCGGCGATCCTCTGGATAATGTCCGCGGCATCGGGTTCAAGCGCGGCGGCAAGCTTGTGTTCACAGCCCCACGTCCCCTGCGACCCCTCAGCGAAATGCCGCCCAAGGCCTATCACCTGGCGGATTTTGATGCCTATGAGCGGGTCTGCGGCCGCCGCTGGGCTATGTACACCTCCAGCCTGGCTTGCCCTTTTAACTGTGCCTACTGCACCAATGCGGGTGTCTACGGGCGCAAGTGGAACGCCTTGCCGCCTGAACAGTTCGTCGAGGAGACCCTGGACCTGACCCGCCGTTACCGCCTCGAACTGCTCTGGGTAGTGGATGACAACTTTCTGGTTGACCTGGACCGCGCCCGCTTGATCGGCGAGGGACTGGCCAGGGGCGGCGCCAATTTCAAATGGAGCATTCAGGCTACGACCAACCTGGTGGCCCGCCTCAGCGCCGAAGATCTCAAGCTGCTGCATCGTGCCGGGCTGCAGCAGATTTGCCAGGGTGCGGAATCAGCATCGCGCAAGGTTCTCGATGCCATGAATAAGGATTTTCAGGATCTGGAATCTATTCATGAATCGGCTGCGCGCTGCCTGCAGGCCGGAATCCGGCCTTCCTACAACATCATTTTCGCCTTCCCCGGAGAAGGCCCCGCAGAGCGCCGGGAAACAGTCCGCTTCATGATGGATATGTGCCGCCGCTATCCGGGGGCGGAATTCTGGACCAACATTTTCACCCCCTACCCGGGAGCCCCGGTGATGGCCAGGGCGAAGGAGATCGGCCTGGACCTGCCGGACTCATTCGAAGGCTGGGCCGACTTCTTTCCACGTTACACGGTGCTGCCCTGGCTGAAAGGAAAAGAGCACCGGCGGCTGCAGGTGATGCGGGATTACCTGCGCATGGCATTCGATCGCGTGCCAATCGCGGCCCAGCGGGAAAACCCGGCAATCCACGCGATACAACGCGTCATCAGCGCGCCCGCTCGCTGGCGCCTGGATCACGATTTCTACGCTCTTCCCGTGGAGTTATGGGTCCATCGCCATTTGAAAACCTGGAAATCAGCGGTAAAGCCGAGCGTGGACGCCAAACGTCTGGAACCGGCTCCGGCAAGTTGCTGACAAAGGATCGTAGTGAAGAACAAGGTTGTACTTTTCTATCCTCGCTATGATGGCCCGCCGCTGAGCGCGCCCATGTGCCTGCTGGCGCTGGCCTCGCCCCTCCTGCAAGCAGGCTATCGCGTTGCCGTCATTGATGCCGCCGTTACCGAGAACTACGAGGACAGAATTGAGCAGGAGATCGCCGATCCGGAAACCGTCTGCCTGGGCATCTCGGTCCTGACCGGGCCCATGATTCGCGGCGCCATTCGCGTGGCCCGCCGCACGAAGCGCCAGCATCCCGGCCTGCCCGTCATTTTTGGCGGATGGCATCCCACTCTTCTGCCCGAGCAGACTCTGCAGCCCGACTTTGTGGACGTTGTGGTCCGCGGGCAAGGAGAGTTGACCTTGGTGGAGGCTGTAGATCGCCTGGCCCGTGGCGACGGCCTGGAGGGAGTGCGCGGCACGTCGCACAAAACCAACGGCAAGGTGGTGAACGAGGCTGAACGGCCGGTAGTGAATATTAACCAACTGCCGCTCCCGGCGTATCACTTGGCCGACCACGACGCTTATGCCCGCATTTGCGGCGTCCGCAAATTAGCTTACGCCACCAGCGTGGGCTGTCCTTACGCCTGCCATTACTGCACGGATCAGGTGTTTTACAGCCGGCGCTTCAACGCGCTTACCGCGGCACGCACCATCTCGGAAATGGTGGAACTGGCGCAACGTTATCGCGCCGACGAGATCGCGCTCCTGGATTCCAATTTTCCCGTTGACGTACATCGCGCGGTGGCCATAGCTCGCGGCATCTTGGACTCCGGCGTCAGGTTTCGCTGGACTTTTCAGGCCTCCACCGATTTCCTTTGCCGCATGAGCGACGAAGAAGTCCAGGCGCTGGCGGCCAGCGGCGTCACCCATATGGGCTTCGGCACGGAGTCGGCTTCCCTGGAAGTGTTGGCGCTGATGAACAAAAAGCACCAGCGAATTGACCAGATGTATGAGACCGCGCGCAAGGCGGAAAGAGCCGGCATTCACCTCACGTTCAACCTCATTTTCGGCTACCCCGGTGAAACCGAGGCCGACCGCATCGAGACCTTCCGCATCATGGGCGATATCGCGCGGCAGTTCTGGAATGTCAGCTTTTCACCCAACATATTTACGCCTTACCCCGGTATCCCCATCTGGCCGCAACTGCGGGAGTTGGGCGTGCGCGAACCGCAATCGCTGGAAGAGTGGATCGACCTGCCGCTGGGACATAACGTTCTGCCCTGGCTGCAAGGCGAGGAATTGCGCCGCTTGCGCAGCATGATGGAGTTCTTCCTGCTGCACAACCAAATCCGCAAGGCGACGAAGAACTCGCCCTGGATGCGCGCCGGTTTGCGCCGCATGCTGACCGCGCCCGTGCGCTGGCGCGTGCGCACCAACCATCTCGCCTTCCCCTGGGAGCTGTGGTTGGCGCGCCGTGCTGAAAGGCTGGTCACGCGGCGTTCCCTGCTTACTGGCCAGCCCTTGGGCCACAGCATGGACGAGGTCTGTTGATTCAGGAGGCGATGCTTGGTTGATGTCTTGCTAACTCATTCTTACCACCTGTTCTATGACCGTAAACAGGTGCGCAAGATGCAACCCTACCCGCCTCTGGGAACACTGTACGCCGCCGCTTTGCTCCGCCAGCATGGCATCTCAGTTGCCGTCTTCGACACCATGCTGAACGATCCCGAGCAGGGTTTCGCCGCCGCACTGGCGCAATATCGTCCGCAGCTCGTCGCCATCTACGAGGATAATTTCAATTTCCTTTCCAAGATGTGTCTTGCCCGCATGCGCGAGGTAGCCTTCCACATCATTCGTGCCGCCACCGCCGCAGGCATTCCGGTGGTGGTCAACGGCTCGGATTCTTCCGACCATGCTCACGAATATCTGCAGCGCGGCTGTGAATGCGTCCTGCTAGGCGAGGCGGAACATACCCTGCTGGAGGTTGCCCAGGCACTGCTCGGGGCTTACTGGCCCAACTGGGACCGTATTCCAGGCATCGCTTTCTTGCGTCCGCCGGATGGGCACATGGTGCGAACTGCGCCCCGGCCACTCCTTCGCGACCTCGACAGCTTGCCTTTGCCGGCGCGGGATCTGGTTGACCTGGAGCCTTATCGGAAGGCATGGAAGGCGGCGCACGGGTTCTTCTCACTCAATCTCGTATCCAGCCGCGGCTGCCCCTATCGGTGCAACTGGTGCGCCAAACCCATTTACGGCAACGCCTTCCACATCCGCTCCGCCGAGAGCGTCGCCTGTGAAATGAAACTGCTGAAGGAGCAGTGCGGAGCCGAGCATCTCTGGTTTGCCGACGACATTTTTGCTCTCAAACAAAGCTGGGCGGGAGAGCTGGCTGCCTCGGTGGAGCGCCTGGATGCGGCCGTGCCATTCAAAATGCAATCGCGAGTGGATTTAATGACTCGTCCCACCGTAGCCGCCCTACGCCGGGCCGGCTGCGCCGAGGTCTGGATGGGAGCGGAATCCGGCTCGCAGCGCATTTTGGATGCCATGGACAAGGATACGCGAGTGGAACAGATTGCGGCCGCCCGCGACCACTTGCTCCGCCACGGCATTCGCGCCTGTTACTTTCTGCAGTTCGGCTATCCCGGCGAGACATGGAATGACATTCAGCAAACAGTTGAACTGGTCCGCCGAACCCGTCCGGATGACATTGGCGTGTCGGTGTCCTATCCGCTTCCCGGAACCAAGTTCTATGAGCAGGTGGTTGAGCAGTTGGGAACTAAGACCAACTGGTCGGACAGCGACGACCTGGCCGTCATGTTTCGCGGCGCTTACACGGATGAGTTCTACCACGCGCTCCACGATGTGTTGCACGCGGAAGTCGAGATGTGGAGTCGCGCCGGGGATGCGTCCACGCCCCTGGCCGAGGTCCAGAGATTATGGGACCGCGTCTACGCCCTGGAAAAGACGTGCCGCAATCAAATCCGGACGACAGAGGCGCGCAGCGGGTTGATGGCTTCGGCCGCCCAGTTTGCCGACTAACATCGTATGGACCTTCTACTCACTCACGGCTACTTCTTGCGGGAGGACCCCAAGGAACTCCAGATTATGAAGCCCTACCCGCCCCTTGGAATCCTGTATCTCTGTTCTCATCTGCGTCAGAAGGGCTTCGCGGTTGAAGTCTTCGATAGCACATTTTCCAGTTATCAGGATCTGTTGTTTCTTCTCGAACACACTCCGCCCTCGGTCCTCGGCATTTACGCCAACCTGATGACGCGCTCCACGGTGGTACCCATCATCAAAGCGGCGAAGGCCACCGGCTGGCGCATCGTAGTCGGCGGGCCGGAGCCTGGTTCCTACATTCGGGAATACCTGGATACCGGCGCTGACGTGGTTGTGATCGGAGAAGGCGAACTCACGCTGGAGGAACTGCTTCCCGCGCTGCGCGCGGATTCGGCTCTGGCGTTGCAGCGGGTGAACGGAATCGCCTTTCGCCTGCCCGACGGTAACATCCACATCACCGCTGCGCGAACCCAGATTTCCAATATTGACCTGCAACCCTGGCCCGCCCGCGAGACGATTGATATTGACCACTACATCCGGACCTGGCGCGCTCACCATGGCCAGGGCTCCGTCTCACTGATCACGGCGCGCGGTTGCGCCTACCGCTGCCGCTGGTGCAGCCACCAGGTATTCGGCAAGACTCATCGCCGGAGGAAGCCGGCTTCTGTCGCCAGCGAACTGGAATGGCTTCTGCAGCGCTATGCCCCAGACATGGCCTGGTTCGCCGACGACGTCTTTACTATTCATCACGGCTGGCTCGCCGAATATGCGGCGCTGGTGAAGGATCGCAGCCTGCTGCTCCCGTTCGAATGCATCACTCGCGCCGACCGGCTTAATGAAAAGGTGGCGGACACGCTTGCCCAACTGCGCTGCTTCCGGGTCTGGATTGGTTCTGAGAGCGGTTCGCAACGCATTCTCGACGCGATGGAACGCGGCGTCACGGTGGAGCAGGTACAGCACGCGGTGGATTTGTGCAAGTCGCGTGGTATTCAGACCGGCATGTTTCTGATGTGGGGATACCCAGGCGAGGACCTCAGCGACATCCTCGCCACCGTGGAACACGTCAAGAGCAGCGACCCAGACGTTTTCTTTACCACGGTCGCTTATCCCATCAAGGGAACTCCATACTTCGACGAAGTTGCCGCCGGCTTGACCACTTCGACCCTCTGGGAACAGGGCTCAGATCGTGATTACCGGGTGGGCGGGCGGCACTCGCGCCGTTTCTTTCAGTTTGCCGACGAACTCTTGCGCAGCGAGGTGGAACTGAGCCGCCTTCAGAAACGGACTGAGGCTGCCGGTATTGGCGACCTGCAGGCAAGGATCGCAACAGCCCGCCAGGGCCTGGCACTCAGCTATGCGGAGACAGAGGCCTGAAATGGCAGCGAGCGTTCAGTTGCAGAAAGCTCCATTCGATTGCCTGGCGGAATCTTACGATCGCGTCTTCACGGACTCTCTGATTGGGCGCGCCCAGCGCGCTGCCGTCTGGCGAGAATTAGCCGCCACCTTCCTGGCCGGACATCGTGTGCTGGAACTGAACTGCGGAACCGGTGTGGACGCCGTTTATCTGGCTGGGCGAGGCGTGCAGGTAGATGCTTTCGACAGTGCGCCGGCCATGATCCAGGTGGCCCAGCGGCGCCTCCTTTCGGGATGCCACTTGCCGGCGCGGTTTAATGTGCTGGCCACGGAGGATCTGGCCGCGCTTGATTCTGTCTACGATGGCGCTTTTTCCAATTTCGGCGGCCTGAATTGCGTGGCCGACCTGCGAGCCGTGGCTCGCAACCTGGCCCGCCTGATTCGACCACTGGGCCACATCGTTTTGTGTCTCGCAAGCCGCTTTTGTGCCTGGGAAACGGGCTGGTGGCTGGCACACGGTAATTTCTCTAAGGCGTTTCGCCGCCTGCGCAGGCAGGGTGTCACCGCGGAATTAGCTCCCGAAACTTTCGTCCATGTGCGCTACCCGTCGCTAGGAGCTCTCCGCCGCCTTTTTGAGCCGGAATTCTCCCTGGTATCTGCGCGTGGAATTGGGGTCTTTGTGCCCCCATCCTATGTAGAGCCTTACGCCCGGCGCTTTCCCAGGATTGTGAGCGGCGCCGCGGGTCTGGATGCCAGCATCAGTTCACTCCCGGGTTTCCGCGAAGTTGCTGATCATGTGCTGCTGAAATTCCGGAGGATCTCGTGGTGAAGCCGGCTGCCATCACCAGCCTTGGGGAGGAGTCACGACGGTCAATGGCGGCGGTATTGCTGGTCCGCTGCCCGATGTGCACTCATATTATGGGCCTGCTGGATCCTTGCGAATTATCTGACAAGACGTGCGCCTTGTGCGGGTTCGTACTGCGAGAGGAGAGGGGCATCTGGCGGGCGCTTGCCCCCGATCGGCAGCGCCGTTTCTCTCAGTTCATGCGGGAATACCAGGAAGTGCGCGCTCGCGAAGGACGGGGATCGTCTTCACCTGATTACTACCTCGCCCTCCCTTATGCCGATCTGACCGGCCGCAACAGCTGGCAGTGGAGCATACGCTCCGTCACATTCCGCTGCTTGTTGCGCAGACTGCTTCCGCGGCTTGAGCAGTCGTTGGCGAGACCCTTGGACATCCTTGACATCGGGGCGGGAAATGGATGGCTGAGCTATCGACTGGCGCAGCGCGGACACCTTCCGGTGGCCGTAGATCTTCTGGACAATGACACCGATGGGCTCGGCGCCGCGCGGCATTATCACCATAGTCTGGGCTGGCTATTCCCCCGCTTTCAGGCGGAAATGGACCGCCTGCCTTTTGCGGATGAGCAGTTTGACGTCGTCATCTTCAATGCTTCGCTGCACTATTCTGAAGATTACTGCGCCACGTTGCGGGAGGCCGTTCGCTCCCTGCGGCCGCGCGGCCATTTGCTCATTCTCGACTCCCCCTTCTACCGGCGCGAGGAAATCGGCCGGAGAATGATCGAGGAGCGAAGGCAGAAGTTCACAAACAGCTTCGGATTCGCGTCCGACAGTATTCCCAGCCGCGAGTTCCTCACCCCCGCTGCGCTCGAAGAAGCGGCGTTCACGCTGTCCCTGCGCTGGAAAATCTTCAAGCCGTGGTATGGCTGGAACTGGGCGTTGCGTCCTGTGAAAGCCCGATTGCTGCGGCAGCGGGAACCATCGAAGTTCTACCTGTTCTGGGCGGAGGTGAACCGGTGATCATTCTCTTTAACCCCCGCGCCACCAGTCCCCGCAGCCGCCGCTTTCCGCTTTCGGTGCTGGCCCTGGCCGCCGTTTTAGAAGGGCGGGAAGATTACTCCATGGTTGACGGCAACGTCGATCCCGACCCGACTGCCACCATCTGCAACCTGATGGCCGAACACCAGGTCGAGCTTTTCGCCGTGACCGTAATGCCCGGGCCGCAGATGGTGGCCGCCATTCCCACCTGTCGCGCCGTGCGCGCGCTCTATCCCAAAGTGCCGATTGTCTGGGGTGGCTACTTCCCTTCCATCTACACCGATGCAGCGCTCAATGCTGCATACGTAGATTACGCAGTCCGCGGCCAGGGCGAAGATACGCTGCTTGAGCTTCTTTCCGTGCTGCGCGGCGAGCGCGCCCTGGATACTGTCCGCGGGCTGGCTTATAAAGATTCTCAGGGCGGCCACCATAAAAATCTCGAGCGGGTAATGAAGGGCCCTGACTCCTTTCCCTGGTACCCCTATCACCGCCTTCCCGTGCACAAATACGTGTTGCCATCCTTCTTCGGCAAACGCACCGCCGCGCACCATGCCAGCATCGGCTGCCCGTTCAAGTGCAGTTTCTGTGGCGTCGTTCCCGCTTACGGCAGCCGGGAAAAAATGGAATCGCCGGCCCGCACCGAGGCCGTCCTGCGCCATTTGGCGAAAGAATACGGCGTGGACTCGGTGCAGTTTTATGACATGAACTTCTTCATGCGCGAAGACCACACCCGCGAACTGATGGAGCGATTGACACCCCTTGGAATGCGTTGGTGGTGCGAAGGCCGCGTGGACATCGTTGGCCGCTACTCCGATTCCACCCTGGACGCCATCCGACGCGCCGGTTGCGCCATGATCTTTTTCGGCGCGGAGTCGGGTTCCGACTGGGTGCTCAAGGAAATGAACAAAGGCATCACCACCAGCCAGACCCTGGAATTGGCCGAACGCATTCGTCGCTTCGACATCATCCCTGAGTTCTCCTTTGTGATCGGCAATCCCCACGATCCGGAGCGTGATACCCGCGAGTGCCTGGAATTCGTGCGTAAAATCAAGCGTCTCAACCCTCGCTCGGAAATCATCATTTATCACTACACACCCGTGCCCCAGCGTGAGCACATGTATGGCGATGTGGACGGGCAAATCGAATTTCCATCCACCCCCGATGAGTGGGCTACGCAGCGGTGGCTGAACTTTACCCTGCGCATTGACCCGAAGACGCCCTGGCTTAAACCGCGCATCCGTCATCAAATTGACAATTTCGAGGTGGTGGTCGCCGCGCGCTGGCCCACCGTACAAGACATCCATATGCCGGCGTGGAGCCGGCGGGCCCTGCAGGCCCTGAGTTCCTGGCGCTATCTGTCCGGTTTCTATGCCGCGCCCGTGGAACTACGCTGGGCACAACGCTTCCTGGAAATGCGCAAGCCTAAGTTCGAGAGCGTCTGATGCAAGCTTCTCCGAGCTGCCCGGCAAAATCGTGCCTGTTGCCGCCGCGTGAGGCTTACCGGCTCTGGGCTCCAACCTACGACGGCGAGCCCAATCCGCTGCTGGCGCTCGAGGAGCGCGTTCTCGGCCCCCTGATGCTGCCAGTCGTCGCCGGCAGAGATGTTGTAGACCTGGGATGCGGGACGGGGCGCTGGCTAACTCGCGTGCTCGCGGCGGGGGCACGAACGGCGATTGGGGTTGACCAATCTCCGGAAATGCTGGCTCAGGCCGCCGATAAGGTGGCGCTAAGGGGATGCCTGTTGCAGGCAGACTGCGCCGCACTCCCTCTCCGGGACCAATGCGCCGACCTGCTCATCTGCTCCTTTGTACTGGGGTACCTGGCTGACCTGGAAATTTTCGCGCGGCAGATAGCTCGCATTGCCCGCCGCGGAGCCGATCTGTTCATCTCGGAATTTCATCCTGACGCCCGGGTCCGGGGATGGCGCCGCAGCTTCCGTCATAAAGGCCGCCTTTGCCACATTGAGACCTACGGTCATCCCCCGGCAGTACTCCGCGCTCAGCTGCTGCGCTCTGGTTTTCGCTTGCTTTGCTGCCAGGAACCGGCTTTCGGGGAGCCGGAACGCGGCATCTTCCTTCAACGCGGCAAGCTAGCACTGTTCGAGGAAGCCAGCCAAGTCCCGGGGGCCCTGATATGGCGTTTTCGCTCCGAGTCGGAACCGGTTCGCGGACGCTCGTTGAACACACAGTCCCGGGAACAGAGTTTGGGACACACAATGCGGCTTACCGGCGCTCGCGTAGTGCTCGGTCCGACTGAGGCGGTGAATGCCGATGTGGAAATTGTCGCCGGCCGCATCGCCAAACTGAACACGAGGCCCGCTTCCCGCAAATCCCGCGTGGGCACGGAACTGCACCTTGAGGGCTATCTGTTGTTTCCCGGCCTTATTAACGGCCATGAACATCTGGAATTCAGCCTTTTTCCCCGCCTGGGCAATGGTCCCTACCAGAACTTCGAGAACTGGGCGCACGATATCTACAAGCCCGATCAAGCCCCGGTTTGGAATCACCGCCAAGTACCTAAATCGGTGCGGCTGTGGTGGGGCGGCATCAAGAATCTTCTCAGCGGCGTTACAACCGTTTGCCAGCACAATCCCTATGAGGCGGAATTTGATAACCCGGCATTCCCCGTGCGCGTCTTGAAACCATACGGCTGGGCCCATTCGCTGACCATGGGCCAGGACGTCAAGGGCGCCTTTCACGCCACGCCGCCGGACGCTCCCTTCTTTATTCATCTCGGTGAAGGCGTTGACACCCGCAGTCGCAACGAGGTTTTCAAGCTGGACCGGATCGGATGCTTGAGTCGGCGTACGGTCCTGATCCATGCGGTGGGACTGGATGCTGCCGGCTGGACCCTGGTGCAGCAGCGGGGCGCTGCGGCGGTCTGGTGCCCGAGTTCAAACCTGTTTACCCTCGGTCGCACCATAGACGTCTCCGTCGCGGAAGCGAACCGGCGCATTATTCTGGGCAGCGATTCTCCCCTCACCAGCACCGGCGATCTGCTCGATGAAATGGCCTTCGCGCGGTCCAAGCTCGCGGTACCGCCGGAGTTGATCTTCGAGATGGTCACTTCCCGCCCCGCAGATGTCCTGGGCCTGCACAATGGCGAAGGTCGAATCGCACGTGGTGGCATTGCCGATCTTTTTGCGCTGGCTGATTTGGACCGCCGTGCCAGCCCTGCCGAAACCATGGCCTATTCCTCCTTTGCACGGGTAGAAATCGTCATGGTTGGCGGGGAGGTGCGGCTCGCGTCGCCGGAGATGGCTGGACGCGGCCTGCCGAACCTGACTCACGGTTTCGCTCAAATTCGAATAGACCGCAGCGAGCGCTACGTTCGCGCCCCTCTGCAATGGTTGTGCGCTCAAGCCGCGCCTCACCTCGGTCGCAACCTCCGGCTGGCGGGAAAGCAGGTGCGCCTGTGAATTCTGAGACCACTCCGCTTTGCTCGCCTGTCTCCAATCTGGAAGAGTACCGGATTCACAGCTTGCCGGTGCTCGTGCTGTTTCCCCACAACCGCTGCAACTGCCGCTGTTTGATGTGTGATATCTGGCGCATTCGCCAGGTGCGGGAGATCACTCCCGCCGATCTCACACGGCAACTGCAGTCCCTTCGGGATCTGAAGGTGCGCTGGGTTGTGTTGTCCGGAGGCGAACCCCAGCTGCACTCCGACCTTGCTGCCCTGTGTGAACTTCTGCGGGCCGAAGGTGTGCGTGTGACCCTTCTCACCGCCGGCCTTCTGCTCCGCCCACAAGCGGAACTGGTCGCCGCCATGGTGAACGACATCATTGTTTCCCTGGATGGGCCTCCGGCTGTGCACGAGTACATTCGCCAGCGGCCGCACGCTTTTGAACGCTTAGCCCAGGGCATTGCCGCGATTCGCCGCTTACGGCCGCAGATGCCAGTGACTGCCCGCTGCACGGTACAAAAGAGCAATCACCGCCACCTTTGTGCAACCGTTAATACAGCCAAAGTCCTGGAACTGAATTCGATCTCCTTTCTCGCCGCCGACCTTACTTCTTCCGCCTTCAACCGGCCCACCGGTTGGAGCGGCGACCGTACCGCCATCGTTGCCCTCTCGGCCGGCGAAGTGGATGAACTGGAGCGCGAACTCGATCGCATGACGGAGCAGTACGCGGCAGAGTTCGACTCCGGGTTCATTGCAGAAAGCCCGCAGAAGCTGAAGCGTATTGTTCATCATTTCCGCGCTCACCTGGGGTTGGCGGAACCTGTCTCTCCTACGTGTAACGCGCCTTGGGTGTCGGCCGTCGTCGAAGCCGACGGGACTGTCCGGCCGTGTTTTTTTCATCCCCCCTTGGGCAACGTTAGTAACAACTCTTTAGAGAACATCGTAAACAGTGATTCGGCTATGGCGTTCCGGAAATCACTCTCGATTACCGAAAACCCCATCTGCCGGCGCTGCGTGTGTTCTCTATCTCTGCCTGCGGAAGCCAAAGGAGACCGGCCGTGAACGCCGCTCCCGCACCCCAGCCCCGGTATTCTCCAGTGCCGGCCGTGGTCAACCCACGGCTCCGCCGGCCCCTTCTGCCGGCAGCCTTCATGGCGTCTGGGGAAACGCTGATTATCCTTTTGCTCCTTGCCGGTTTCTGCTGGAATAGTTTGCGGCCGGCCTGGAAGACCCTGTATACGGATTTTCCCAATTACTACCTGGCTGCCCGCCTCTATCACGAAGATTACTCGCTCGCGCGTCTTTATGACTGGACGTGGTTGCAGCACGAGAAGCACCGCTTTGACATCCAACAGCCGCTGGTTGGGTTCGTTCCCCTGACCCCCTTTTCCCTGTTCCCCCTGGTCCCTTTTGCCGCCATGCCGCCTCTGCTCGCCAAGCACATGTGGCTGATCCTTAACCTTATCTTCCTCGCCCTGGTGTGGCGCCTGCTGGCCACCATGACTCGCCTGGGCAGTCGTCGCATACTTCTCCTGATTCTGTTAGCGGTACTGCCGCTACGGACCAACTTTCTCTACGGCCAGTATTACGTGCTCTTGCTACTGCTGTTCACTGCTGCTTTGTTTCTGTATCTGCGCGGCTGGGAAGGGGCGTCCGGAGCCACTCTCGCTTTGGCCGCGGGCCTCAAGATATTTCCTGTCTTCTTTGCTTTGTATTTTCTAAGAAAGAAACGCTGGCGTGCCTTGCAGGGATTCCTTGCCGGGGGGCTTGCTGTCGCTCTCCTCTCGATTGGGCTCTTAGGCTGGCAGGTCAATCGTGTCTACCTGGTCGAAGTTTTGCCGCGGGCATTGCACGGGGAGAGCCACGACCCCTACAGCCTGGGCTGGAACTCCGTTACCGGACTGCTGCACCGGTTACTGATTGCGGAACCAGACCTCAATCCCCACCCCGTCGTTCACGACCCGGCTTTGTACGGCATCTTGCAGCCGTTGTGGCAGACTTTTGTCCTGATCCTCACTCTCTACTTGATCGCCGGCGCCCGGCAGGATGAGCGTAGGGAGTTGTTCGAATGGGGCGCCTTTACATGCATGCTCTTGCTTCTTTCATCGGTGACCGGCACCTATCACCTCTGCGTCTTAATTCTGGCCATGGTCCTCTGTACGAACTCCCTGGCTGAGAGTGGAAAGAAGTGGCTCGCACTCCTTTCACTGTTCCTCTACGGCTTGCTCTCATACCCATTCCGTATTTCAGGGAATGAGGAACGCTGGCGTTCCCTGCTGGCGGTGCCCCGAATGTGGCTCCTGCTTGCCCTGTGGGTGCTCATGATGTTCGCTCTGGCTCGCTGGTCGCCGCCGGCCCGGCGGTCTCGGCGCGGATCGCTTCTTTTTGCAGGTGTTTACGTGCTGATCGCCGCCATCTCCATCGCCTTCACCCTTCGGGGTTTGCGCGGCGAATTTGATTCCTACGCCCTACGCTTGCCGCCGCTGCCCGGGTCTTTTCGTTCGGCTTCCCCGACGATTGCCGATCCAGCTGATGCCACAACGTTTTCGGTCATGTTGGGGAACGGCTACCGGATCGCGCGCATGCAACCATCTTCGATGCGGTTGTTGCCCTTATCTGCGGATGTCTTTAACCCCGCTCAGACTCCCCACTTCCCGATCATCTGGGTAGACGGATGGCACGAAGGTTCCGACGAGCCGCAGGTCGTGGCTTTGGGTGCAGACGGCTATCCCATCCCTAACACTGTGATCGCAGACGCTCAGTTTCCGGCAGTCTCCGCAAATGGCGAATACCTCGCCTTTATCCGCCAGCAGCAAGGCCGCGGCATTCTGTGGATGAAGCATCTCGGCCCGGGAAGCATCCCCGACGGTGGCGAACAGCGCGAGACTGCTCCTGACCTGGATGTTTGGGAGCAAACCTTCACCCCCGCAGGCACTTTGATTGTTGCTGGCAGCCGCAAAGGCGCCCCAGCTCTATTTCTTGTCCATCCCGGAGGGGAGCCTACGATCAGCCTTCTTCCCCTGCCTCGGCCGGCTCGCTACCCGGCGCTTTCACCGGACGGGAGATGGCTCTCCTTTAGCCATCTCGAAGGCGGTGTTTGGCACCTCTGGCTGGCAGACGTTCGCACCTGGTCCGTGCGCCGCCTCACCAGCGGCAACTGCAACGCCATAACGCCGGCGTGGGACGCCGGCTCCCGCCGGCTTACTTTTGCCAGCGATTGCGGCCGCGGTCTCGGCCTTACCGCACTTTGCAGGATGCCGATATGGCCGCCACGTTAGGGAGTGACGCAGTCTGTGCCACCGCGGGCGGCAAAATTTCCGTCACCCTCTGCCAGACCGCCGCCTCCTACCAGGCCACCCTTCCGGCTGCGCTGGCCCGTGCTGGCATGCTCCACCGCGTAGTTCGCGTGAGCCCCGAGTTGCAAATCCTTGAGCCCAGGGAAGTTGCCGGTCTGAAGCTGGTCAATCAGTTTCCTTTATACAAGGTGTTCAAGCAATTGCTCTGGCGGGCCTGGGGCCTGGCTGCAGGGGGAGGGCGGCCGCAACTACCGATCGTCGCCACGTCCTGGCTGGCGGGTCACCTCGTTGCCCGGTGGGTGCCGCGGACCGGGATTTTCCACGCTCTGCCCGGCCTGGCGCTGCCTTGCCTGCAACAGCCGGGCAGGATGTTCAAAAGCGTCTTGGAAAACGCTACTCTCCACCCTCGCACCTGGCAGCGTGAGGTTCTCCACGAATGCGCGCAGGCCGGTATCAGCCCCAGTGCCTGTTCGTCCGCGCTTCCCTCCCGGCTCATCCGCCGGGTGGAGCAGGAGTACGAGCTTTGCGGCGCCATTATTGTGCCCTCCACGACAGCCCGTCGGAGCTTCGCTGAGTTCGGCCTTGCAGAGAAGACCCATGTTGTTTGGCCTGGCGTAGACAGCGAGTTTTTTGCTCCGATAGCGAGCCTTCCGGGTCCTCCCATTTTTCGTGCCTGCTTTGTCGGACGTATCGAACTGGCGAAAGGCATTCTTTATCTGCTGGAGGCATGGAAGCAGTTGGCGTTACCGGGAGCGGAATTGGTGCTGGTGGGTCCCGTCCAGCCCGACATCCGTTCTATTCTCAACCGGTACGCAAGTTCGAACGTTATCCTGACCGGTGCTCTGTCGCGCCGCGAGGTGGCAGACAGATACCGTTGCGCGAGCCTTTTCATCCATCCCTCACCAAACGAAGGTTTGGGGCTGGTGTTGCTGGAGGCGATGGCGTGCGGAGTTCCCGTCATAGCCACCGACCGCAGCGGGGCAGAGGACTGCGTCACTCACGGCAAAGATGGATTCGTGATTCCCGCCAGGGACGTGCGAGAACTGGCTGAGGCGATCTCGTGGTGTTTTCGCCACCGGGGGGAACTGCCGGCTATGGGCCTCGCCGCAAGGCACAAAATTGCGCAGCGTTTCACCCTTACCCACTACGAGCAAAGGCAGATCGCCTTCTACCGTTCGCTCGCGGCAGGGGCCATTCCATCCTCTGCAACCCAGCCTTCAGCTGCCCTCAGGTAGTACTTGGTGCAGGCGTGGCCACAAGATGACGGGGAAACTCCTCCGGCGGAATCATCCAATCCAGGCAATAGCCTCTTTCGGCAAACCACTTTTGCAGCCACCCTGCCGCCACGGCGTGATGGACTTCGCAAATGATCAAAGGCCGGCAGCCCATGATCAGCCCCTCGGCGCCAGCCAGAACCGCGGTTTCACCGCCTTCAACGTCAATCTTCACCAGCTGCGGCACAGGATTTCCCTGGGCAACAAATTCATCAAGAGAAATACTGCGCACCGCGATTCGTTCTCCAGACGCCAGCACTGGACGTAGTTCACCCGCCTCCACCCCGCCCTGGGATCGCGCCTGACTTCCCCGGCGATACAGAATCTGGTCCGCCGACTTGTCCCATGCCGCCGCCTTGACCACCCGTATGCACCTCTCCATGTGGTTACGCACGACATGTTCTCGCAACCGCACCACACTTTCCGGGTCCGGCTCGAACGCAACCACTTGCCCTCCAAAACCAACTGCTTGTGCCATGGCCAGTGCGAAAAAACCCACATAGCTGCCGACGTCGTATGTTACCCAGCCCGGCCGCAGGTAAGTGGCGAGTAGGGTCTGCACGCCGGGTTCATGCTCACCTCGCCATAGGAACGCCTCTTCTGGCAGTTGCAGCCGCAACCACAGACCTTTGGTTATCCCACGCTCCACCTGCACCCAGACGTTCGATTTCGGCACAAGCTTCTCCCGGGTCCATCGAAGCACGGATGCGGCCATCGCACTGCTTCGTTCCGGGGTGGAATATTCCGGCAGCATGAACCTGAGTTTCCGCAGGCACCGGTAGCCAGCGCGGTAGATGGCATTTCCAGTCATCAGCCTCAGCGCAGCTGCCGGTTCAGGTTAAAGCCTACGAACATCCCGCTGGGAACACCGGCGCCGGGCTGCCCCAGGAAGGTGTCGCGGGTTGCGATCCGCTGTGAGGTGGTTGTTCCCGGTCCAGTTGAAAAACCAAACGTGAAGGCGTGGCGCCAGATTTTCTTCTGAATGCCAAAGGCGAACGGCGGACGATGTATGCCAAGCTCTGTTCCGTTAACCAGGGTCGGAATCACCTCGGCCACCAGGGCAACCGTGGGGCGGACATCCACGCTAAGGCCAGCACCCAGCGCGAAGGTATCCGCGCACGGGCGGACGTTCAGGGCGGGGTTGCTGCCGCCGGCTAACGCCTCGCCGCAGGGCAGGTAGGGCGGCGCCTGGACAATCGAAGCCTCGCTGAGCATGGGCCGATTGTGTAGTGAACCGGTAGGCACAAGGTAGATC
>Ga0134128_10002358_pt1 | contig 23483 bp, 22 predicted proteins | sample KB31754_FD_96462 | JGI IMG/M metagenome (GOLD analysis project Ga0134128, IMG submission 96462) | Terrestrial soil microbial communities with excess Nitrogen fertilizer from Kellogg Biological Station, Michigan, USA - KB3-175-4 | ecosystem: Environmental > Terrestrial > Soil > Unclassified ... | reverse complement strand
TATTATCGGCAAATTAAACTTAAAAGAAGATGATATGGTACTCGATGTGGCTGCCGGCACGGGTGAGCCAGGCATTACTATTGCATCCATTGTAAAAAAGGGTAGAGTAGTTATTACTGATCTATCTGAAGGCATGTTGCAGGTAGCTCAGGAAAATGCCGCAAAACATGGTATTAAAAACATTGAACCAATAATCGCCGACGTTTGTAATTTGCCTTTTGCTGATAATAGTTTTGATGCCATTAGTTGTCGTTTTGGTTTTATGTTCTTCCCGGATATGCTACTGGCCGCAAAAGAAATGGTTCGTGTGCTAAAACCTGGCGGTCGACTCGCCACAGCTGTTTGGGCTGGCCCAGAACAAAACTTTTGGGTTACCGCTACTATGGCACCCCTCAATAAAAACATGCAATTATCACCGCCACCACCTGGCGCGCCTGGGATACTTCGTTGCGCCCAACCCAACTTGGTTGCCGATCTTTTTAAGCAAGCAGGACTTAGGGATGTTGCAGAGATCGATGTCCCATCAAAATTTGATTTTGGAACAGCAGAGCTTTATTGGAATTTTATGACCGATGTTGTAGCGCCCGTTGTGGCAGCGCTTAGTAAGGCCGATGAAGCAACAAGAAATAAAATAAAGAGCGAAGTTCTGACAGGCATTAATGAGAAGTATCCGAGCGGTAAGGTGGCAATCGATGCAAGTGCTATTCTAATTTATGGCCAAAAATAGAACGCTGACTCTCGCAGGATGTATCAGCCTTTATAAGGGCCACCAGGCACACCCCAATCCCATTTAGGCATAGGTACATCCTCAGGTTCATTAGTAGTATCCTGGTTAGAATTAAGAACAGCAATCCTTGTACCCCATTCTAAATAGCCTACGAACGCTGATCGGAATTCCGGATCATCAGGTAGCGCAAGTTCATCAGCGGTCTCCAAAAGTAATTCCATCCATCGCTTACGATGTTCTTGTGTCAGATGCCGGGAAAGATGTTTACTCACCATCTTAAAGTGACTACCTTCCTCCTGGCTGTACACTTTAGGGCCGCCTAAAACTTCTGCAACGAAATGAGCAACATGTTGGCGATGTTCGGGTGACATATACCTGAACACTGGCTCCAATAGTGGGTCATCCAGTACTTTGTCATAAAATTGATTGAACAGGTTTTCAAAAGCAGGCATACCGCCAGCCCACTCAAATAAACTCGGGACTGGTTTTTTTTCAGATTTCATGGACTTCGTCTTTGATCGGTCCAAAATTACTTTTTCTGGATGTGCATTCTGCTGTTTTTTATTTTAGTAAGTATTTATAGCTTTATAGTGATTGTTTTCACGTGGAAAGGCATTTATTTATACGGAGTATTTGGGATACTTGCTGCAGGTTGTAAGAAACAGTCGGTAAGACGTAATTTTAGTTCGCTTAGCCACAAGTTAGCAGCGATAGCGGTACTTAGAAAGTAACTGTAGGAAATGAACAGTTATACTATGACAGATAACAAAAACGTTTTAATCGCTTCCACGATTTATGTTTTTGCCTGGCTTATTGACTATTTCTTTTTCATACCCGATTTTATGGAAAAATATTCAGCACACATGCTTGACAAACTGAAAGCAAGCGGGGCAACCCAGGTAGAAATAGATAAGCAAACAAAAGAAATGGCAAACTTTGCCAGGACGTATAAAAATCCATTCTTTAACGCTATGATGACTTGCATGGAAATTTTACCGGTTGGGGTGATTGTAACGCTTATCAGTTCATTAATTTTAAAGAGAAAACACGATAAATATAAAACGATCTAAAAATCATACAAAAATGAAAAAAGTAACAGGAATTGGGGGCATTTTCTTCAAATGTAAAGACCCAAATGCAATTAACGAATGGTATAAAAAGCATCTTGGGTTCGACACAACCCAATATGGAACGAGCTTTGAGTGGTTGCAAGTCGATGATAGCACCAAAAAAGGGCTCACCCAGTGGAATCCTTTTGCAGAAAAAACAAAATATTTTGAACCCTCAACAAAGGATTTCATGATAAACTATAGGGTAGAGAATTTAGAAGCATTGGTGGAAGAATTAAAAAAGGAAAATGTAACTATCGTTGACAAAATTGAAGCTTATGACTATGGAAAATTTGTCCATATTTTAGATCTTGAAGGAAATAAGATTCAATTGTGGGAACCCGCGGAGGAATAGCAGGCGAACCACATAGTAAGTATGGAGATGCAGGATAACGTCAATAATTTTTTATCTCACTATAGCGACGAAGTTCGTACCAATGCTGAGAAAGTTCGTGAAGTGCTTCTTTCAATATTGCCGGGCATTACCGAACAAGTTGACTTGCCTGCAAAAATGATTGCATACTGCTATAGACAAAAATACTCCGACATGGTTTGTGTAATCATACCTTCTAAAAAAGGGTTAAAGCTTGGCTTCAGCAGAGGTATCGAATTGCCCGACCCGGACAAGCTGCTAGAGGGCACAGGGAAAATATCTCGCTATATTGTAATAGCATCTGAGAAGCAGATAAAGTCAGCAGCACTAAAAAAACTTATCGTAAGTGCTCTTAAGCTTTATTTGCGAAAATATGCTACTTTGTTATAGGAGCCACCTTGCCAGTTGCCAGATCAACTGGCATCGAAACATGTTCGAGCATTATTAGCCACTTGCCATTGATCTTCCGATAACCATCTGTAACCCGTACTGTCCTGTCAACTGAATGACCATGCGTATCTGTACCTTTTACGTGCTGGAAACTGTGACTGAACCCAAGATCACCGTCCACTGTAATACCAAGATCAGTAATAGAGAATTTCGGCTTGCCTTGAAAATGCGAGAAAAAGCCCACCCAATCCTTGCGATATGCATTTGCACCTCGATATTCTTCCCGCGGCACAACGTCAAAAAATACAAGACTTTCGTCCTGAACATAATTCTTCATCATCGCATCTACATCTCCTGCATTCAAGGCCGCAGCAAATCTATCTTCAAGCTCACGGATTGCAGCCTCATCCTCCGGATTATTGATCATATTTTGTGTTCCCATCTTGCTCATTTTAGTTTGTGCATTACTAAACAATTGCATTCCAGTGAATAACAATAACAGCATTACAAAGGCACTCCTGTTTATATTTATTATTCGTTTCATAACCATGTTTTATTAAAAAAACTATACCGCAAATAGTCTTTTATTTTCCGGTTTTCCTCCTAATTTGTTTATAATTTTAAAGTAGTAGGAAATATGCAAATGAAGCTTACACATATCGAACCTCATCCGCAACTTAAGGGATACGTGGATAAGATATGGGTTTTTGAAAGTAGTGGAAGAATACCTTCTGAAGATATGAAGCTCATTGTACCTAATGGAATGGTTAAGTTGACGATTCCTTTCCGAAATGGTGTCTCAGGAAAGAATAAAGAGATATATCACTTGTCAAAGGAATCCTCTCTTACTTTGATAGGAATAGGAGATATTCCTGCCATTGTAGATGTGGAAGATGATGTTCCATCGGGAAATATTGGTATTGAATTTTCACCTGTAGGTGCTTATCGCATATTTAAGCTCCGGCAATCTGAACTTAAAAACAAGATTTTTCTTCTTGAAGATGTCTTTGGTAAATCTGCCAGGGAAGTACAGGAGATAATAGCCAATCACGAATCTATTGATAAGAAGATACAGATCATTCAGCAATACTTCATTAAATTATTACTAAAATCGCAGCCGGATCAAATCCTTGACTATTGCATCAGCCACATAAAAAGTGCAAAAGGGTTGGTAACTGTAGGGATGTTAGAAGCCAAAACCGGTTACAGTAGCAGGTGGCTCTACGATAAGTTTATCGAAAAGGTTGGTGTTAGTCCTAAAAACTATTCATCTATTGTACGCTTTATGCAGTTCTACGAGCCGTGGGTAAGAATCCCCAACTACGATTTTAAGAATAACTTATATCATTACTTTCACGACCAGGCTCATTTTATAAAGGAGATTAAACGATTTACAGGATTGTCGCCGCTCAAATTTGTCAGATCCGAAAATGAATTTGGCAATATATTCTATAAGGACTAGGACTTCCGATTTTTACAATTTTTTTATCTCACGTCATTTGATTTTTGTACAAAATTTATGATCAAATGAAACATTTAATTAACTGGGTGGAAATACCGGTAACAGACATCGACAGAGCAAAGAAATTCTACAGTACTATTTTAAGTAAAATAACTTTTCAGGATATGAACACTCCGGATGCACAATATGCTCTTTTTCCGGTAGAAGATAAATTTAATTGTGGTGCGTTAGTTCAGGGGAAATATTACAAGCCATCCCCTGATGGATTAGTTATTTATCTCGATGGCGGTAAGGATATGAACAACATTCTGAAGCATGTAGAAAAAGCAGGAGGGGAAATAATTATGCCGAAGACGAATACAGGTACAGAAGCCGGATATGTAGGCATGTTTTTAGATACAGAAGGGAATAAAATAGGATTGCAGCATATGTAGGAATGGCATGAATTTACGGCCTTTCATAGGGGAGATAATAAGTGTATTGTAAATTGATGATTTATGGAGAACAAAAAAGATACGGTTAGCTTTGGAGAGTTATATCAGGATATAATTACCCATATCCAGAAAAAAGATGCATTTAGTTCGCAGGCAGAGCGGCAAGCAGCGTTTAACAATTCAGGCTTAATTGAACCGTTGAGCACATTAATTAACAAAGTTGCCAACTATGCGTTCAAAGTTACCGATAGCGATATTAGTGCAGTAAAGAAATCAGGTATTAGCGAAGACCAGATCTTTGAATTAGTTATTTGTGCAGCGGTAGGTCAGGCTTCGCGGCAATATACAAATGCCTTGGCTGCTTTAGAACAGGTAATAACAGATAAAGAAGGAGGAACACATGCGTCTTGAGATTCTTAATAAAGGTTATAGTGCTATCACCAAAATGCTCTTTGCGATTATCAAGATGTTCTCGCGTTATCCTTTACCTGATGCTGCGAAACTGATATTTTACCGCTCTGATTTTTATGGTACACCAATGAAGAAGTTTACACATAAAGCAATGCGAGGACCGTCATTATGGTCGGTAGGGGATAGAGAGCTTATGGCTGCTTATATATCAAGTTTGAACGAGTGTACTTTTTGTATTAAAGCTCATAGTGCAGTTGCAGCGAGAGCATATAATGATAGGGTTAAAGTAGATAATGTACTTGCTGATCTAAAAACAGCCCCTATAAATGAGCCATTACGTGCCACGCTATATATGTTAGGTAAGCTGACCCGTGAAAATTCGATAAATGCAGGCGATATACGAAAGGTGATGGATAACAATGTTATCCCTCAACAGATAGAGGATGCGCTTGTTGTATGTTTCGCATTTAACATAACAAATCGCTTATCAGATACATTTGGTTTTTTTGTGCCATCTCGTGATGCCTTCGAAGCTGGTGCGAAGTATTTGCTTAAGCGGGGATATCAGTGAGACAACTATCTGTGGTCAAAGAAAAAGTTGCAACAAACAAGCCGGTTTCGGCATGATTTTATAGGGGTGTTTTCTAAATATTGGCTATGAAAAGGATAATTTCGACGTTATTATTATTTGCATGTGTATTGTTCCTTTTTTCATGTAATAAGAACAATATTAACACTAACGGCAATAAGACAGCACAGGCCCGTATACATCTTACAGATGGCCCAGCTATATACGATCACGTATATATAGACATACAACAGATTGAGATCACAATGTCGGGTGGCAATTCAATAACTCTTGTCCCATTTCGCCCGGGCGTGTATGATATTTTAAATTTTAGAAACGGACTCGATACGCTTTTGATCAATGCAGCTCTGCCTGTAGGATCTATCAATCAAATCAGGTTGATACTTGGCCCCAATAATTCTATAGTGGTGAATGGTAATGTATATGCTTTAAATACCCCCTCTGCGCAGGAAAGTGGCTTGAAGTTGAACCTGGGCCAAACTCTTGCAGCAGGTGGCGCTTACGATATTTGGATAGATTTTGATGCTGGTAAATCTATTTTACAAACTGGAAGTGGAAGCTATAAATTAAAGCCTGTTATTAGAGCATATAGTTCGCTGACTAATGGCCAGATCAAAGGTTTTATACTACCATTAAATGCGGAAGCCATTGTTTATGCTACAAATGGTGTTGACACTTTTAGCGCAATACCTGATCCTGTTACCGGGTCTTTTGTCATAAGCGGAATGACGTCCGGCACTTATCAGCTTTGGGTAACTCCGGGACTTGCTGGATTGAATACGTACACGCAATCAGACATTGTAGTTTCTTATGGTAAACAAGTTGATTTAGGTAGTATCACCCTGCATTTATAGTGCTTCAATAACTTAAAAAATAAATGAAAGAGCTTATACTCTACTAGGCAAAGATTATTTTTCAATGCTTATTTGTACCTTTCGCTATGTCCTTTCCCTTAGAGTATTACGATCAGCAAAAAAAGCATTTCAATAGCCTTCTTGATAGTCTTAATAAGAACTACAATCGTATATCAGCATTTCGTTTGTGCAGTGCAATAGTTGCAATTATAGTGATAATATGTGCCTTTAAAAGTGGCGAAAGTTGGTTATGGTGGCTATTGGGTGGTATGGTTGTTCTTTTCCTTGTATTGGTTCGCATCCATACTCGCCTGACCAATGAACTTCAATTGGCAAGGGTCAACATTTCAATTCTGGATAATGAGTTGCAGGCATTAGAAGGAAACTACACGGCTTTTCCAGATGGCGCTAAATATATCGATATTGCGCATCCATATTCTTATGACCTAGATATATACGGTAAGGGAAGTATATATCAAATGTTGTGTCGTACAGTTACGCAAAGCGGAATGGCTCTCCTTGCAAATATTTTATCCAAACCAATTTTAGACAAAGGAATAATTGCCGAACGTCAAACTATTATTAAAGAGCTAAGTCAAATGCCGGACTTTCTCCAGCAGTTTCGTGTGGCAGGCTCTATCGCAAAGGAAGATTCAGGAGACCAAAATCGCCTCACGCAATGGCTGCAGGGTAATGCCATGTTTATTAATAATACTATTGTGCGTTTTGCAATTTTTTTGATGCCGGTATTATCTGTTGCTTCAATTATATGGTCTATATATACAGAGAGTATAACTATTGGCCTTACTGCAGTTGTATTAATTAACTGGACATTATTGGGCAATTTTCAAAAAAATATAAAGCTCGCTGTACAGCAAATAGGCAATACAGCATCCCTCATAGATAAATATGAGGATTTACTGGCACAGATTGCAGCCCACAACTTTGAAAAGGATTGGCTAAGCAAAATATCCTTAGATGCCCGGAAGTCTTTAAAAAGTATAACACAATTTAAAAAACTGGTAAAGCTGTTTGACTCTCGTGGTAATGGCCTTGTGTGGCCTGTAATGAATACATTTTTTCTGTTCGATTTTTATTGCCTGTTTCGGTTAGAACTGTGGAGGCAGAAAAACAGATCGTTACTCCTTGCCGCTATTGATACAGTGATAGTAATGGATGTGTATATAAGTTGTGCAGTGGAGGCATTTAATCATCCCGATAATATTTATCCCGAGATCACTCCTGAATTAAGAGGCATACAAGCTGTAGATCTCCGTCATCCATTGCTGTCAAAAAATGCAGTTGGTAATGATTTTAGTTTAGGTCAGCAGGAACAATTCTATTTATTAACAGGCGCAAACATGACCGGCAAAAGCACCTTTATGCGTACTATTGGCGTAAGTATAGTGCTGTGCAATATTGGGATACCATTGTCTGCAAAAAAATTATCATTACCGTTATTACAGTTATATACAGCCATGCGTATTACAGACTCTGTACAGGAAGACATTTCTTATTTCAGGGCCGAGCTGAACCGCATTAAAATGATTATTGATAATGTAAAAGATACAAAGCAGAATTGTTTGGTATTGCTGGATGAGCCATTACGTGGCACCAATTCAACAGACAAACAGCAGGGCACACGCTCTATATTGGAAACATTGCTTGCTTGCGATGGAAGAGGTATTGTGGCCACGCACGATACAGGTTTATGCGATTTGGAAACAAACTATCCAGGCAAGGTCAGGAATTATCATTTTGAAAGTGCTATAAACTCCCAGGGTTTAGTATTCGACTACAAGCTCAAACCGGGCTGCTCTACCTCAAACAATGCTACGTTATTAATGCGACAAATGGGAATTATTAATTGATGAGTCAACTTCTTGATAGCTAATTGATAAATTTGTAAAAAGCAAAGTTTATGGCTACTGTTCAGGTTCGTTATATAGTAAACGATGTGGATGAGGCAATAGCATTTTATACCACACATTTAGGATTTAAATTAGATATGCATCCTGCGCCGCCCTTTGCGATGCTTTCTCGTAATGATTTGCGCCTTGTGCTGAGCGCCTCAAATCCATCCGCTGGCGGAGGACAGTCCATGACAGATGGAACTCAACAAACTCCCGGCGGATGGAATCGGTTTGCAATAGAGGTAAAAGACATTGAAGAAATGGCAGAAAAGCTCAAAGCGGCCGGGGTGCACTTCCGCAATAATGTTATAACAGGTGTAGGCGGAAAACAGGTTATTATTGAAGATCCTTCGGGAAATCCGATAGAATTGTTCGAACCTATTTTATCTTCAGCACGATTAGACAATCAGAAATAAAAATCATGAAAGAAATTACTGATGATTTTATGCGCCAGATGATGGCGACAACTAAACCATATACTGTCATAATACTCAGGAAGGGACCAGAATATGAAAAAGAGGATGCAAGAAAAACTATATGGGAACATGGTCGTAGGAACTTTGCACTTAGAGAAAAAGGCTCTCTTGTTGTAGTTTGCCCTGTAAATGATGGATCTGATGTAACAGGAATAGGAATTTTTAATGAAACGGTTGAGCGCACAAAAGAAATAATGGACGGAGATCCCGGAGTAACGCAAAATATCTTTACCTACGAAATTCATACTACACGCAGTTTCCCTGGAGATAAATTGCCATAAACAAATTATTTCAGTATAATTATAAAAAGCTAATCAATGTCATTCCAGGCATATCTCGATAATATCCAGGCTAAAACAGGCAAGACACCTAAAGACTTTGAAAAACTTGCAGAGCAAAAAGGATTTTTGCAAAAGGGCAAGCTGGTGCCCAATGTAAAAGCAGGTGCGATCGTCGCTTGGCTAAAAGAAGATTTTAAATTAGGGCATGGTCACGCCATGGCTATATATGCTTACTTCACGGGCAAGCGTGAGTAATCATCTGAATATCCCGGGGTTTATTGTCGCTAACTATTTTTGGAAACCCCTTCCCCTCATCCGTAACTTGCAATTATTGGCCAGCAAAGCTACCCCTCCTCTTCATGCTGAGCGGAGCTATAGCCTTGAGCAATGGCCGCGTAGTGAGGCATCCTTTCCGCCCCTCGTTGTCATGCTGAACGGAGCCATAGCAATGTGTGATAGCTGCGGAGTGAAGCATCTCCTTAATCAAGGCGACAATTACATAAACGAAGTTCTTTCACAGATTGAATAAATTGACAAGAATTGTCGGTAGATAACCTGCAAAAAAGCAGTAAAAACCAGCAATAAACCGGAAACAAATCCGCAATCAATCAGTAAATCCGGAAATTAAATAAAAGTATATAACTATATCCAGGTAAAGCATTCAGCAAATACACCACCCAAAACACCTACAAAATCGCAACAAACCAGTAATTCAAAGAACAAGATAAACGTCATTCCCCTCCTCGATCACCTTATATGTGCCTATGTTTTCTTTTGCTGGCCCTGCCTTTACCTCACCAGTTTTCACATCAAACTGCGAGCCATGCCAGGGGCACTGTACAGTATTGCATATCATCACTCCATCCGCCAGCGATCCACCTTTATGCGTACAGTGGTCATCAAATGCTACATATCCATCGGCACTTCTGCCTATTACTACGCGTTTGTTCTGCAATACTACAAGTTTCATCTGGTCAGTTTTTAGCTCATCCGCAGTGGCTACTTTCACCTTCCCACTCGTAACAGGTACACGCATTTTATTCCATTTGCCCGCAGATGCATATCTGTTATATACTCCTATTTGATTGCGGTACACCAAAGTGCCCCCCATCCATCCGGCAATACAGATTAAAGTCACACCCGCAGCTTCTATCACTATAACTAGGTAATTAAAACCCTCATTTTGCATTCTGATGATAAGTGCAACAATAAAAACGCCCACCATGGATAAATTAAGAATAGCATGAATACTGGCCCTTTTCTTCCCCGAGCTGTGTGGAGGTACCGTCATAAAGTAATCTATGGCGCCAGGTATAGCAGCGACTACAGCCGCCGCAATGCCTGCAATTTCAAGGTCTTTTCCTGTATGCCACAATGGTATCCTGTTCATGCATACAGCCAGTATATCAAAAACAAAGGTGCCAATTAAAAAAGCGATGGGAAAAACAATAAGAATAGGATGGATGGGGTGACCTTTTATATGAGCCGTACTTTTCATAAGCCATATTTGCAGAATTGATACAAAAATCACACCTTCAGCTACCTATAATATAATGTTTAGGGTGAATAAATAGGTGAAAAATTAAGTATTCAAGAAATTTGTTATAATAATGGCCAGGGACTTGACGTTAAGGATAAATTGCATTAGTTTGGTACAAATCCCTTTTATATGAATAATTTCATTTCCTACTGTCTAAGCAGAATGCAGATTGTTATTCTGCCTATAATTCTTGTGGTGACGACTGCGTCTGCACAGGACATGAGCCAGAAATTACCCTTCGATCCTACTGCTATTGAAGGGAAATTGCCTAACGGGCTAACATATTATGTTCGCCAGAATCACAAACCGGAAAATAAGGTGGAGTTGCGCTTGGTTGTAAAAGCAGGCTCTATTCTCGAAGACAACGATCAGCAAGGGCTTGCTCATTTTATGGAGCACATGAATTTTAATGGGACTACACACTTTGTAAAGAACGATCTTGTTAGTTACCTGCAGTCAATAGGTGTTGAATTTGGTGCGGATCTAAACGCTTATACAAGCTTCGATGAAACTGTTTATATTTTGCCTATACCAACAGATAAACCCGGCAATCTTGAAAAAGGATTCCAGATTATAGAAGATTGGGCGCATAGTGCATTATTAACGGATACCGATATAGACCAGGAACGCGGGGTTGTTCTTGAAGAAAGCCGTTTGGGTAAAGGCGCCGATGAAAGAATGTTGAAAAAATATTTCCCAAAGCTAACCGAAGGAACACGCTATGCTGATCGCCTGCCTATTGGTAAAGATGATATAATAAAGAATTTCAAACACGAAACCATTCGTCGTTTTTATCGTAATTGGTATCGTCCCGATTTACAAGCTGTAATGGTAGTAGGTGATATTGATACGGGTACTGCGATGAACATGATTCGTCAGCATTTTGCGGGACTTAATAACCCTGACAATGAAAGAGAGCGTTTTTATGTAGATGTAAAACCACGCACTAAATCAGATGCAATGGTAGTAACAGATAAAGAAGCGATGAGCTCTTCTTTACAGATACTTTTTCCCTTCTATAAAAAAACGGATGAAACTACCCTTGGCGATTATCGCAATATTAATATTAAACGTCAGTTGGTACTGAGTATGATCAATCGCCATCTGAACGATCTGGCACAAAGCGGGAATCCTCCTTTCCCTTTTGCTCAGGCATACTTCAATGATATGATCCATGGCTATGAAAGTTTCAGTGTATATACTGTGTTTAGTAATGATGGTCCGCAAAAAGCATTGAATGCCGTCGCTGCAGAGTTATTACGCAGCAAGCAGTATGGATTCACTCAAAACGACCTCGATTTGGCAAAAAAAGATTTGATGGCACAGGGTGATAAGTTTTATAATGAACGGACCACTACTGATAGCAAAGATTATATAGAAGAATTTATCCGCGGATTTTTGAATAATGAGCCTATTCCAGGCGTGGTAAATGAATATGGTTATTACAAGGAAATGATTCCTACCGTCCAGCTTGCGGAAATAAACGGAACGGTAAAAGATTGGATGGCTAACATGAATACATTTACGCTTGTTACAGGTCCTGCGAAAAGCGAAGTAAAAATGCCAACTGATGCGGAATTGCTTACAATGAGTCAGGATGCCTTCAAACAGCAGGTAAAGCCTGCCGAAGAAAAACAAATAGCCAGCTCACTAATGGCTACAAAACCAACACTGGGAAAGGTTGTATCTCAACAGGATGAAGAGGGCTTAGGCGCTACTACTTATACATTAAGTAATGGCATTAAGGTAACCATCAAACCTACAGATTTCAAAAGCGATGAAATATTGGTAAATGCGGTAAAAAATGGTGGAACTAATAGCTATAATGCTGCCGACCAAAGCAATTGCCACTTCGCTACCGAAGCGGTACAGGCAATGGGTGTTGGTGATTTTACTCCAAATGACCTGGATAAGGTAATTGCAGGTAAGCCTATCAAAGTGAATTTGTCGATGGATAATATAAAAGACGTGATTACGGCAAGCAGCAATGTAAACGATTTTGAAAGCATGCTTCAATTGATCAACTTGTATATCACACAACCACGTAAAGATGCTGATCTTTTTAACGCCTATAAAGACAAGCAAAAAACACAAATGCAGTTCTTTACCTCAAACCCTACAATGGCATTTTTCGATACAGCGGTAAGAACTTTATACAATAATAATCCTCTTGAATCAATTATCATTCCGCGCGCATCTGATTATGACAAATTGAACCTCGACCGGTCCTATGAAATTTATAAAAACGAATTTAGTTCAGCAGATGGCTACCACTTCTTTATAGTAGGGAATGTAAAGCCTGAAGTAGCTATTCCGCTTATTGAAACATATCTCGGCAGTATTCCTTCTGCTAATAAAGCTCCTATGTATAAAGACAATGGCGTTCGGCCGATTGCAGGGGTACATAAGTTTGATCTTAAGAAAGGCCAGGAAAAACAAAGTATGATATTTACCGAGTACTATGGTGATGCTCCATTTTCCGAAGATCTTTCTATAAAGGCACAGGCTCTGGCTGAAATTTTAAATATTAAAGTAGTAGAAGATCTACGTGAAAAGATGGGAGATATTTATGCAGGGCAATTTTATGCTAATGTCACCAAGGAGCCCTATGAACATTATTCTATAGGATTACAATTGCCGTGTGGACCTGAAAACGTAGATAAATTATTGACTGCAGCTAACAATGAAATTGAGTTAATTAAAAAGAATGGCCCTGAAGCAAAAGATCTGGATAAAGTAAAAAACCAGTTCCATGAAAAACATATTGTTAACATGAAAGACAATAAATACTGGACACAGCGACTTGAAAATGTATTGGTTTGGGGTAGGGATAGAAATCATATCCTGAATTACGATGAATGGATAAATAAACTCACACCTGCAGATATACAGCAAACGGCAAATCAGCTATTTAATAATAAAAATGAATTTACTTCAGTTCTTTACCCTGAGACACAGCATAGCGATAAGGACCGTAACACAAATTAATTTTCGATCAGGAGCGCTTTCTCTTTTTAAAGAAAGCGCTCTTTTTTTATATTGTTTATTATGGGAAAGGAGTTTAATTACAACATAAATCTCGAAATAGGATATGGCCATTTAGAAGTAATAGATGTGCCATCAATAGTTGCTGCTGCAAAAGAAAAATGGCAGAACCAGACGTTGACCCAGGTAAATGATAGCGTAGTTCGCATAGGTATAGTTGAAGGGGAATTCCATTGGCATAAGCATGATAACGATGATGAATTTTTCTTCGTGCTCGAAGGTCAGCTATTGATTGATCTCGAGGATCGCACAATAGAATTGAACCCCAATCAGGGGGTAACCATTACCAAAGGTGTAATGCATCGTCCCCGCGCACCCAAAAGAACTACTATGTTAATGGTGGAAACAAGCGCTATCGAACCTACTGGAGATTAGTCTGTTGTTTATTATCGGATTTTAGGTATAGATCAAAGTAATCGCTGATTTTCTGCATCAGGTGTACGCGGTCTTTGCCAAGCACATTATGCTCATGCCCCGGATATACAAAATAGTCAATCTGTACATTGTTGTCAACGCATTTCTTTATAAAGCGCAGGCTTTGTTGCCAAACCACTACCGGATCACTGGTGCCATGTATCAGTAATAATTTGCCTTTTAGATTTTTTACTTTGGTTAAAAGATTGGCGTCTTCATAACCCTTAGGGTTATCCTGTGGGGTATCCATGTAGCGCTCTGTATACATCACTTCATACATTTTCCAGTCGATCACAGGGCCGCCGGCTACTGCACATTTAAACACACCCGGATGACGCAGCATAAGTGATGTTGTCATAAATCCACCAAAGCTCCAGCCATGTACTCCCATCCGTGTAGAATCAACATAAGGCAACGATTTCAGGTAGTCAACACCTTTCAGTTGGTCTTCCATTTCTATAGTTCCCAATCTGCGGAATGTTATTTGTTCAAAAGCCAGGCCCCTATTACTGCTACCTCTGCCATCCATTGTGAAAACAACATATCCTCTCTGTGCCATATATTCAAACCATAAGTTGCCACTCTCGGGAAAGGAGTTATGTATCAATTGTATATTCGGTCCATTATATAAATACACAATTACAGGATACTTTTTGGTGCTATCGAAGTTGGTCGGCAGTATCAATTTGCCATGCAATGGTGTCCCATCGTCTGCTTTGATTGTTATATTTTTTATTGTTGGTCGATCATAATTGGCAAGAGGATCGGAGGCTACTAATAATGTTTTTAAATACTTACCACTAGTAGAGCGTACAATACATTTTCTGGGCACGCCTGTAGAGCTAAACATATCAAAAACAAATTTTCCGTCCTCACTGCTAATAAGGTAATGCATCCCCCGCTCTTTATCTATCCTGTTCATTTTTCCATTATTCAAGTTTACAGTATAGGAGTGTTTTTCAAGGGGAGATTCTTTAGCTGATGTAATAATTACCTGGTCTCTATCTTCATTAAAGCCAATTATTTCATTCACCACCCATTTCCCGTTTGTCAGTTTGCGTAGTAATTTACCATTAGTATTGTATAGATAAAGATGCATGTATCCATCCTTCTGACTCCACCAGATAAACTTATTATCACTTCCAGGCACAAAAGAGAGAGGATGTAATGGTTGCACATATTTTGGATCAGTCTCTTCAAATAAGGTTTTTATCTTTTTCCCGGTTTGTATGTCGTATTGATTTAGCCACAGATGATTTTGATCTCTATTTAGAATGGCAATAAAAACTGATTTCTCATCCGGAGCCCATGTCACGCATGTCAGGTAGTGATCTTTCGGCTCACCTGTTTCCATTGTTACAGTTTTTCCAGTAGTTGGATTATACACGCAAAGTGTTACCTGGTGAGAAGTGCCGCCGGCCATTGGATACTTGATCATATTAGGGGTTGCAGGTACTGTATCCCAATCTATAATTGGATAATCGTTTACCATTGTTTGATCCATTCTGTAGTATGCCAGGTAGTTTCCTTCGGGTGAGAAAAAGATACCCTTAGTAATGCCAAATTCTTCACGGTGTACGGACTGGCCGCAAATTATATTTTTGTCATGTTCGTTTGTTACCTGTATTGTTCTTTTGTCCGGCGTTACAAGCCATAAGTTATTTGCAGTAGTATAAGCTATTTTCTTGCTCTTATCCACTGTTATATTAGCCGCACTATCCGGCAGTGTCATCCAATGGCTCCAATGAAACCCGTCAACGGCCAATACACCCTTTTCTAAACTTTGCTCATTGGTAACATAAGCTTCATCTCTACCTAACCAGTTAATAGTAGGTATAGACTTAAAGTTGCCTTTCACTGCATTATTCAATTGTTGTAGTCGTAATATAGTGTCCGTTTTATCATTCGGATAATTAGTAGCTATCAATGCTTCGCTATTGCCGGCCTTTATCACTTGGAAGAACCTGTCGGTTCCCGGGTCCCAGCTCGGTTTTTTTATATTTTGTGGGGCTAATGTAGTCGCAAGACCATTAGTTGCTTCTGTAATAGTAAATTGTTTCCGTTGTGAAAATGATTGAAAATAAAGGATACAACCTGCCAGGAGCAGGCATATTTTTTTATCTGTAAGCATAGTAGGTAATTAAAGAGGTAACAAACATAAAAGTTACGCTCCAAATAATCTACTATATTGTAAAAAATCACCTCAACATAGTTTATATTATAACTTTAATTCTTTTATACAGTTTTTATTTAGTGATAATGTCAATTATATAGACTTTGAATGATTGCAGGCGAAAGACATAGCAATTTTCTTACGTTACTTGGGCACTCACCTGTCATTAACCATAATTGATTATTATAAAATAGTATTACATGGTGATACAACAAACTTTAAGGATACTACTTTATTTATACCTACCTATATTGGCTACGATCTTCTGCCTCAAAAGAATTAAAAAAATAAGAGGGATACATAGTACCCCTCTTGAAAATATTTAATTATAAATTTTAGTGTTGGTTACCGCTGCCATCAGTTTGATAACAGCCTAAGTCAGAACCTGGGCCAGTAATGCCTGAAGAACCAAAGTTTGGATCAACAGGTATAGATCCTATAGTGCAAGTTGTAATTGCAGAAAATCCTTTATATCCTTTGCCGATAGCAGGAGAACCAGGAGCAAGATGGAAATCATAAGCATCTATAGATGCCTGGCCAACATAGTTTTTATTAGGAAGAGGATAGTTTTTGAATTCAGGATTATTTTGACCTACTAATGATGCACCACTATAAGTATCACCAATATTATATGACAAGCCCAGGAATGCTTTCATATTGGGAATATCAGTAGATTGGGGTTGTGTGGCTTCAGCTTGCGCAATGCTGGTAGGAACGAACTGATCAGTTATTGTAGAATCATCACCATACATTAAATTGTAGCCATATTTTGTTTGTGTAATAGGCCCGTCAGAATGAGCTGAAGTATCTGCCAAATAAACTTTAGAGCCTTTAGGGCCGCCTGCAATTCTATAACCTGTAAGGCAGTTTACAATGATGTTGTTGTAAACTAAAGCTCTTGAGTCATTTTCAACTTCAGCACATCCCGCTCTTGCACCAAAGGTACCATTGTTTCTAAAACCACAATTTACATATGTATTGTTGTACATAGCGATCATGTTCTGTGGATTGATGTTTCCATCATCAGAACATTTTGTGCCGTTTGTAGCACCACCGATGAACATGTTGTATGCCATGTTACCTTGGGTTCCGCTTTTTGAGTTAAAGCCGTCACCACCTGTACCACCGAATTTTTCGAAGGTATTTCTCATCATATTGATACGGCCGCCATAGAAACGGATTACATCGTCAGGACAGCCATACACCCATGAGTCTTCCATGATAAAATCACCATTAGGACAGCCAAACCAAACAACATAATCACTGCTTCCTGCAGTGGGACCATTAAATGGCTGAGGTATTAATACAGCACCGCCAAAATCAAGGTGTGTCCATTTTAATACTAATAAATTACATGAGGTATCACAGTAAATGCCACCCCAACCTCCGGCATAAGCAGGATCGCTTGAAGGAGACGATGAACCTGTTGTTTTAGTCGCACCAGTTGTTATAGAAACCGGAGCAGATGAAGTGCCTAAGCTTACAAATTTCCCATGTACAATAATATTAACGCCACTACTCATTTTTAAAGTAACGCCACTTTGTATCAATAGAGTATCTCCGAAGTTTACAACTATATCACGTTTGATATTATAGGTCTTACCACTTCCGAATGTTCCTTTAAGTGGTCCACCAGTTGTGGTGTCGCTAATTGCCTGACCAACTTGGATCTGTGCGGCAGCAACATTCGTTGTACCATTTGACGATTTTTTACAGGAGGCAACTGCAAGGACTAATGCAGGTATTAACGCCAGTAAACCTAACTTTTTCATAATTGCTATTTGTTTTTTGTGGAATATTTATTTGTGGTTAAAAAATCTTATATCTAACTCCTAATAAAATGGACGAGCGATAATAATCTTTCTCGATTGTATAATAATTTGGACTTTCCTGGAAAGGATATATATCACTACTATAGTTCTGGTTAGTTTCTTTTATGTACAACTGTACACCAGTATTAAGTATGTTTTTGTACTTGAAATATGCTATAAAGTGTTTGCCGAATTGTTTTTGAAGCGAGAAGTCAAGATTCCAGGTTGGTTTTTGCCAAATGTCAAGGCCATTGTAATAAGAAACCGTGTTTATCCTATCCCCTGTATATAATAACGCGAGTTGAGCTTCTATTTGTTGTTTTCGGTTTCTATATAATAATGAGAAATTACCAATGTTAGCGGCTTGTCCCTGTAAGGGTCTATGTACACTTAAAGAATCATATGTTGTACTCCCGCTTGGAAGGTAATGAAGTATGTGCTTTTCGTCAATTACATCTGAATGGGTATAGGTATAATTACCTGATATACCAAAGTTGCCAAAAAATTTCCTTGCTACTAGTTCTAAACCGTAATTCGTCGCATTCGGGCGATTCGTAGGTGTGATATCTAAATCTAGAGCTGTCTGTTTTGATAATCCATATTCTATAGGGTTGATAACATACTTATAAAAGCCGCCGATCATAAATTCATCCAGCCCTTTTGGGAAAAGCTCATACCGGATATCTGCATTATGAATTACAGAATGTAACAGGTTCGGATTACCTTGAGTGGGATAGTATTCATTAGCTGAATGATCTGCGTAGGGCACCAGGTCAGAGTAAGCTGGTCGGTTAACTGAGTTAAAGTAAGAAGCACGTATGGCTCCATTTTCCTGTAATTGATATTTAGCCTGAATACTCGGGAGTATATCTATGTAATTATAAGAAGCTTTGTATCCGTATACTGTTACAGGTAGTTGAGTATTATAACTTTGCTGTGTATTTTCAACTCGTGCTCCGCCTAAAATGGTGGTTTTTTCACCTATATTAATATGTGCCTGTGCGTAATAGGCCAACAAGTCTTCATTAAAAGTATAGATCCCTGCATTGCCTGCTGCACTTCCTAAAGCTCCGCTTGCCGGAAGAAAATAAAATTTAGAGTTTTCAACATTCGTATAAACCTGTATGTCGGTATCCTTATCAGAAACAGGAGATAGGCTATACTTGTTATCATAGTTGCTTCTGTCCTTATGGCGATACATTACACCAATATCAATTCCTTTTAAGAAAGGTATTGCATCAGGTGTATAATGAATGTTTCCATAACCTGCCAGATCTTTATCAGTGTTATGTTGCCATTCGTCAGATAATCCTGAGACATAAGGAGTACCATAGGTAACGTACTTGGGCGGATTGGTAGGGGATGCGGCCCCTTTTTCATCATAGCCAAACTGTGCATCATTTGGCAGCAGGCGTTTAGCTTCAGATGTTACAAGTGACCAATCAGCTGAAAGAAAATCAGTGATCTGATGCTTGCCCTGAAGTGTCGTGTTATAAATATTTTGCAAAGTCGTCCTTGTTTCCGTACGATAATGTAGTCCGTTTACAAGTGCCCATCCGTTTGCAAGGGAAGTGCCTCCTTTTTGAGAATCGATTGTCTGTCTTACGCGATAATCGTCTAGTGATAAATAAGTGCCAAATAGACTGATTGTGTTTTTGTCATTGATTTTATAATCTATTTTAGCTTCTGTTCCTAGTCTATTGGATAAAGTTGAATATTGCCTTACCAAAAAATCTTCTATATCAGGCACATTATTCGTATGGATATCAGGTGACGGACCAGTATTTTCAGCTTGTAACAGAGTGTTGGCATGATATCCATCATAGGTGCTTTGATAACTTCCTGATATAATGATACCAAGTTTATCTTTAAAGAAGCGGTTACCAATTGTAAGGCTTGAATTTGTATTCAGAGGCGAATGGATATTGGTCGTTACCAAATTCTGAAGCGGAAAATCAGATGCTGGTGCAAAAACATTTGGTCCCAACATTTCTGCAGGAGATTTCCAATTTACAGTAGCCGTGCTGTATTTCTGAAAATCATTGCTTCCCCATATGCTACTATAGCCTAATCCAAAATTAGCATCTACCATTAGTTTGTCAGGCGCATTTTTCATTACCATATTTATAGAGCCACCAGTTGCATCTCCTTCCATACTTGGAGTTAATGTTTTAATTACTTCAAGGCGCTCAACCAGCTCTGCTGGAAACATATCCAAAGGGACATACCGGTCTTTATTATCAGGGCTGGGTATTTTTACACCATTTATCAATGTTGTATTAAATCTTTTATCCATACCACGAATAATTGCGTATTGTCCCTGGCCTCCATCGCCTCTTGCCATAGATACACCTGAAATACGCTGCATTACTTCAGATACAGTAAGGTCTGGTGAAATTTGTATGCTATGTGCGGACATTACATTTATAATGTTGTCAGCATTTTGCTCGGTTTTATTTGCAAACAAATCAGACTCCCTCGATAATTTCGATTTGATGTGCACTTCTTTCAGTTCCTTAGAACTACCCGATAAATAAAAGTCAATTTTAACGATCTCATCACTGCTTGTTATTGAGATAGTAGTGTCAATTTCCCGGTACCCTAAATAAGTACAGCTTATCGCATAAGTTCCAGGTGCTAAATTCTTCAGGGAATAGTCTCCATCCAGTTCAGTTACTCCTGCCTTGGTCAAAGATTTGATGGCTACATAAGCGCCAACAATTTGCTCCTTTGTTTTTTTATCATAAACATGGCCTTTTATCTCAGCGGCCATGGAAAAGTTTGAAATACAAAGGAATGTGAGAATGCTAAGTATAAAATGTTTCAAGCTTCGTGGGAATTTTCGCAAAAGTAAAATGGAAGATTTCACGCATGTATTAAGGAATTATTATCTCTACGTTACGCGAAAGTATTTTTTAATGAATGAAGAAGGTAACGTTAAGTAATTGTTAGCTCTGTGTTAAGTCGCACGATTTTTGTACGAAAAGTTGCCATTTTTTTAACTAGCCAACTTGCAAGACTTAAGTTTATGGTAACATTTTTCTCACTATTATTTCAGGAAACATTCAGAATTGCTTTAGACCTTTGTGTTATAACACATTTACGAACGTTTAACCATAACAACATGAAGTCAACAGCTTTTTTAAAGACAATATTAGCAATAGCTGCTACAGCTATATGTACTATTGGTAGTTACGCACAAGGCGGTTACCATATTTCCAACACTTTTCACATACAAAGTGCCGGTAAGTGGGATTACATCGCTGTTAGTCCCGTAGGTAATAATATCTATGTATCCCATGCTACGCAGGTTAATATACTGGATAAGAATACCGGGGATTCAGTAGGTGTAATCAATAATACAACAGGTGTTCATGGTATAGCTTTTGCCCCGGACTTTGGGAAAGGGTTCACAAGCAACGGAAAACTGAATACTGTTACGGTATTCGATATTAATACTAACCAGGAATTGGATCACATAAAAACTGGCGAAAATCCTGATGCTATAATGTATGATCAGTTTACTAAGAAAGTGTATGTATGTGATGGACATGGTAAATCATTAACAATAATTGACCCCTCAAACAATCAGGTAGTAGCCACAATAGAGCTGGGTGGAAAACCAGAAACAGCAGTATCTGATGAAGCAGGAAAGATATATATCAATATGGAGGACAAAAATGAAATTGTGGAAGTGAACACTAAAACTAATACTGTGGAAAATCGCTGGTCTTTAGGTAAAGGAGAAGGTCCTTCAGGCTTGGCTATAGATACAAAAACCAAAAGATTATTTTCAGGATGCGATAACAAGATGCTGATCGTTATGAATGCCGAAAACGGCAAAATAGTAAAACAATTGCCAATTGGTAATGGATGTGATGGTGTGGCATTTGACAAGACAACTAAAAACGTTTTTAGCTCGAATGGAGATGGAACATTAACTGTGATCAAAGAAAAATCTGCAAATGAGTTTGATGTTGTTGCAAATGTTGTTACCAAAAAAGGAGCAAGGACATTATCTGTGGATGAGAAAACACATAAAATATATTTACCTACTGCTGAATTTGAAAAAAACACACCTGCTAACGCCAAGCCTGCTATGGTGCCTGGCACTTTCCAGGTATTAGTAGTTGAGAAGTAATAAAATTGCTATTGAATTAACAAGTGTGTAAATTAAAGGTTTCAAAATCAGCCAGTGAAAATTCTAATTGTAGAAGATGAACCATCTTTAAATAAAAGTATGGTTGAATATCTGTCCTCGCAGCAATATCTCTGTGAATCAGTTAGTAATTTTCAGGATGCCAGGGATAAAGTAGAGTTACACCAATACGATTGTATTGTTCTTGATATAATGCTCCCTGGCGGCAGCGGCCTGCAGTTATTACAGGTATTAAAGGCCGCAAATAAGATGGATGGTGTAATTATTATTTCTGCGCGTAATGAATTGGATGATAAGATTTTAGGACTGCAGCTTGGTGCGGATGACTACCTCACCAAGCCTTTCCATCTTTCAGAGCTAAGTGTACGTATTGCTGCTATTATCCGACGTAAAAGTTTACAGGGGAATAACTTACTTAGGTTTGAAGAAATAACGATAGATATACAGGCAAAAACAATAAAAGTCAGCAATACCGAAGTAATTCTTACAAGAAAAGAATATGAGCTGTTGGTTTATTTTATTATCAATAAAAATCGCGTCTTATCAAAAAATGCTATAGCAGAGCATTTGTGGGGAGATAATATGGATATGGCAGACAATTACGATTTTATCTATGCACATATCAAAAACCTTCGTAAAAAACTACTGCAGGCAGGTGCCGGAGACTATATTCATAGTATTTACGGAATGGGATATAAACTAATAAGCCGTTGAAGCTCTTTGTAAAATATAACAGGTTAAATATTCTCGCTACAATTGTCATATTTATTATCGGCAGTTGTACTTTTTATTTCCTGCTACGATATATTTTAATCAGCCAGGTAGACGAAACTTTGGAAAATGAGCAAGATGAGATCAGCACTTATGCAAATAAGTACGACAGGCTGCCAGAAGTTATTTCTACTAAAGATCAGCGAACGGTATATTACCCGGCCACAGGTCTTTATCCGGTAAAACACACATATAATAACGCTCATATTAATGGGTCGGATGATTTATTCAGAGAAATAAAATTTGGTCTGAAGGTTCGTGATAATTATTACCTGGTTTCTGTAAGCAAACCGTTGGAAGAAACAGAAGACTTATTGCAGATCATAATCATTGTTACGATCGCGATGATCGCTCTTATACTTTTTACTACTTACATAATTAATAGGAATGTATTGAACAGGATATGGAGGCCATTTTACAATACAGTGGAAAAGGTTAAGAAATATGATCTCTCAAAGCAGGAACATATAATCCTTGAACAAACTGATGTAGATGAATTTAATATGCTGAATGAAAGCATAAATAGCATGACAGAGAGGGAGCAGAAAGAT
>Ga0134128_10002357_pt1 | contig 23483 bp, 18 predicted proteins | sample KB31754_FD_96462 | JGI IMG/M metagenome (GOLD analysis project Ga0134128, IMG submission 96462) | Terrestrial soil microbial communities with excess Nitrogen fertilizer from Kellogg Biological Station, Michigan, USA - KB3-175-4 | ecosystem: Environmental > Terrestrial > Soil > Unclassified ... | reverse complement strand
ATCCTGTTGATAGCGGAACGTGAATTTCGCACCTATGTCGCGACCCTAAGCTTCTGGGCGGCGCTCGCCGTGGGGCCGCTGGCGGCTGGCGGTGGCTTGTTCCTGGAAGAAAGCCTTCACCGGCCGACCCAGTTGGCCTCAGTGGAAGTGATGAGCCCGGATGCCCGCACTCTGAAAGAAGCCGAAACGGCGCTCAAAGAGGCAGCGTTGCTGGATGGCCGCCATCTCCGATTTGGCCAAGGCGGCTCGCGGCTAACGATCTCGGCTCCGCGATCCGATATGATCGCGCTGGACTTTGCGGCGGGGTTTCCTCTATCGCCCCTTGGCCGGGCGCTGGTCGCGCGCTCTCTGGAACGCGATGCTGCACGTGACTCGACCGACGGTCCAGCGCTCACGGCGCGAGAAGCCAGTCGCACAGAACCGTCGCACCGGCCCGGTCCCGCCGCCGCCGCGCGGTTTCTTATGATGGCGATGCTGTGGCTTACGCTTACCGGCTCACTCGGTATGCTGCTTCAAACCGTGGTCAGGGAACGCGCGTCGCGATCGCTGGAAAGCTTGCTTGCCGCGGCCTCGCCTTGGCAAATCATGGCGGGAAAGCTGCTTGGTGTGGGCGGCGTTTCACTATTGGTCCTGGGCGCATGGATCGGCTCGTCGGTGGCTTTGGCGTTTTTCATGCCCCAGACTGGCGTTGCCCCGCCCATCCTAGCCGAACTGACGCGACCGGTATTCCTGGCGCGCGCTGCGGTCATATATTGCCTAGCTTACGCCCTTTATGGATCGGTCACGGTGGCTTTGGGCGGCTTGGCCCGGGACAGCGCCTCAGCCCAGAATCTTGCCCGGCCCATGTTTATTCTGCTAATGGCGGCCTTCTTCGTAGCTCTGGCGCTCGCGGTGAACAGTGTCTCCGCGCCGCCGTCCTGGCTGCTTTATCTGCCGGCCTTCACGCCGTTCGTGCTTCTGATCTATCCGGCGGGCACATTGTCCCTTGGTGCGCAAGTCGGATCTTTTGCGCTAATGGCGACTGCCACCTTCATAATGGCTTGGTTCGCGGCGAGCCAGTTTGCGCTGAGGGAAAATGGCGCAAAATTCGTCTCTCGCTTGAGGTGAACCCACAGAAACCGTTACGCAAACTGGTTAATCGCCAAACCGCAAAGACCAAATCGCCATTTGCCGCGCGACCAATTTAGCGCGCCCGGACCAGACCAGAAGCATCCAGGTTCCAACGAGCCACGGAAAAAGCTATTATCGTCGACAGCGGGGTCCGGTCTTAATGCGAAAATACTGAATCGATAAAATGGGGTCAGTGGATGATTGTGGGCATAGAGCACCTTGCTGACATCATCGTTCAATCAATCTGGTCGGTCGTGCTCATTGTCGGGCTCGCATGGTTTGTCGAGCAGCGGCATCCTATCGAGCCGCGGCAATCCAGATCGGATATCTTCCTAGAATATCGACTGATTTTGACCAACATCGTCCTCAAACGACTCGTTGCCCCGCTCTCAGGCGTGCTTATGGCGATGGTTGTGAACATGGTCGGGGGTGGCTTTATCACGTTGCGCGGGGATGGATGGTGGTTTCCACTGTCATTTGCAATCATCATCTTCATAGTGGAGGTGGAGGGGTACTGGATCCATCGCCTGCAACATTCAGTGCCATTTCTTTGGTCCATGCACTCCCTGCATCATAGCGCCGAGGCGATGACTGCCGCGACGGGTGCGCGTCATTACTGGGTGGAAGGGGCCATTCTTGCGGCGCTCTTACCCAGCGCCGCTATGTTGTTCAAGTTTCCGCCTGAAGTATTGCGGATCGTTCCATATTTTTTTATCACCGAGCAGCTGGCACATATGAACGCCAAAGTACAATTGGGACCTCTGACACTCGTTCTGAATAATCCCCAGTTCCACAGAATTCATCATTCCGTTGAACCTCAGCATTACGATAAGAATTTTTGCAAAAACTTGCCGATTATGGACATCATCTTTGGAACGGCGTGGATACCTGCCAAGGATGAATTCCCGCGTACGGGTCTTTTAACGAAGGAGAAGCCCGAGAGCGTTCTTGAGGGAATCATCTGGCCCATTCGTCGCGTCCCCGCGTTCCGCAAACTGGTCGGGTTGACGTCAGAAAATCCCTCGGCGATTGGATCGTGGCTTTATTCTAAGCGCCTATTCGGGTTCCTGGCGCGGTTCAAGCCAGTTCCAAGCGATGCGCGAAAAATGAAGTTTGAATAAGATTGACAGTGCGCCTTTCACCGCCACCGGATCTAAGCTCGACCCCCCGTCTTTGTCTCACCGCGGTCGTGGCTGCTTTACTCGCGGCTGTTGGTCTCGTCGGCCATAGCTATAACCTCGCGAAAATACTAGGCGATCCAGACGACGCGATGCGCTTGGTTCTTGTGCGCGATCTCATGGGGGGGCGTGGCTGGTACGATCAAGTCATCACCAGGTTACAGCCGCCGGCAGGCGTCGTGCTGCATTGGTCGCGCCTGCTGGATGGCGCACTGGCGATGACGGCAAAGGTATTTGGACTCTTTTTATCGCCAGATGCCGCGGAAATCGCGATGCGGTTTCTGTGGCCGCTGGTTTGGACCCTGCCCGCCCTGATGTGCGCCCTTGCAATCTCAAGACGCTTAGGTGGCTCGCTCGCAATATTCGTTTGCGCTGTGCTGTTTGCGAGCAACCAGCAGGCCTTTGAGCAATTCGCTCCAGGCCGCATCGATCATCATAATATTCAAATCGTCATGACCCTTATTGCGGCTGCTTGCGCAATGGCAAAGGAGCATCGATCGTGGTGGGCACTCATGGCGGGCGCAGCGACGGGATTGGGACTAGCAATCGGAATCGAGGCGCTCCCGTTTCATTTTCTTATCGGAACCAGTTACGCGGTGGAAGCAGTAATGGGCGATGACGACCGAAGCACCACATCAAATTACGCACTCTCATTATCGGGTGCATGCCTGTTGTTTTTTTGTTTGCAAACGCCGCCTTGGCGTTGGTCGCTGTCATTCTGTGACGCCATAGGACTAAACCTTGTCGTCGCTATTGCCATTACATCATGCGGATTGTTAGCCATTTCGGTGAAGCGTTTTTGTTTGACGCTGCGTGCTCGATTGTTGATTCTTGTTGCAGCTGCTGCGGCTGCAACAGGCGCCTATCTCGCGCTTAATCCACACTGCATCGGTGGCCCGCTTGCCGCAATTGACCCCCAGATTCGTCCTTTTTGGTTCAACATTGTTGACGAAATGCAGCCTCTGCCTATCATCTTCAAGAGATACCGGGATTTGGGGATAAGCCTGGCGTGGTTGACCACGCTTATGCTCGTGACGGTGTTTTTTCTATTGACCAGAGGTTGGCCGCGCCGTCGCCATGCAGATCTGCTGGCGATCACGTTGGTTATATTAGCGGTCGTAGCAGGATTTCAGGCTTTTCGAATGGAGAGTTACGTTTTTTGGCTTGGGTTCCCGCTGCTGGCCGCGGGAACAGGTGTCGTTGCCACGCGTCTCTGGAAAGGCCTGATGGTGCCAACCGTACTTGCTTGTGTTTTTCTTTCGCCGGCTGGCGTCGAGGCACTGTCTCTCGCGGGAGAAACAATATTTGGATCAGGACATGGGGTGCCGCAAGGATTGGTGGAAAATCGGTGTCACAATACAGCCGAATTCGGTCAGCTAAGGGCGCTTCCTTCTGGGCTGGTGCTTGCCGACATTTCGATGGGCCCATTCATTCTGGCGAACACAAAGCATTCGATCCTCAATGCACCCTATCACCGAATGAGCTTCGGCATTCTGGCGGCGCATGACGCGCTCACCATGAAAAGCGTGGAAGCCGAAGACAAGTTTCACGAGTTGAAGATCGATTACCTGGTGTATTGTCAAATGAAGTCGGCACAAGCCGTTCCACGCAGCGTCGAATGGGATCTAAGCCGTGGGCAAGTTCCAAGTTGGCTTGAGCCGCTTTCCGACAAGGCGGCGACGCTGCAAGTGTATCTCGTGCGATCATGACATCGCTACTTCAATCGACCGAATTCAGCGGCGACACGAAGTCACATTTTCAGCTTCATGATCAGTCCACGGGTCGGTGTAGCCAGCAACGACGTGAGCAGACGGGGCGCGAAGGCCAAACCGAGCGGAAGTAGGGGCGCATAGAGAAAACCCCAATAATCATTGTAGGGTTGGCCGAAAAAGCAAAATAATCCTGCATACGCTAATACGACGGCGCCCAGGCGACGCTCCCAAGGACCCCTTGTCATTGCGAAGCCGATTAGGCTGAGAGCAACGACTGCGCCGAGCCATACCCTGGGCAGCAAGGACAGCACGATGTTCTTTTTGGTAGTGGCCAAGATGAAATTCCAACCACCGACTGCGAGCCAGCCCGGACTCAGCCCGTCAGTGGGAACTGACCGGTGACTGGCGAACCAGAGATGAAGCCCGATCGTCAATCCGAAAATGACGATGGCTGCGCACCACGTCCCAGCTTCTCGCCATCGCCGCTCGGCCAGGGCGAAAGTACCCATTATCAAAAGCACCGGAGCGGAGGTCTCGCGAAATAAGCACGCTGCAAGGGCTAGGGCGACGGTCGAAGCATAATGATTAGGGCGCCAAGCGGCGATAGCTCCCATAGTAAAGAAGCCGGCCCAGACCTCGTGTAGGTAGGGCGCAGCTGGATTAAGCAGAAAGACCAAGCCACTGGTGGAAAGGATGGTGCCCGCAACGCGGGTCGCGGGGCCAATGCCGTCTCTGCGTAAGGCGAGATGCACCAATAGCACCGAGAAGAGAGCGAGCACGATTAGCACTGCTCGACGCAACCAATCGATCCGCAACGCAGCCAAAAGCCACGCTTCGGTCGGTTCGCGAACGGTGACGGCCGGTCTTGTCGGGTAACCATGCGCGCGCTGCTCGCTAAGGGCAATATCATAATAGTCGCCGCCTGCTTGCACGCTTGCTGTGATGGCTCGATAGAGCGCGATATCGGTGATTGAGATTTCCGACAATGGTGGTGGCCTGCGCATGGGGCTGGCGGTCGCAATCAAAGCGACAACAACCGCTAGAACCGTCCACGCGGTCCAGGGGATCCCCGCGAATGAGCGCAACGCTCTCAGCATGGCCTTTGCGCAGTCAGAGCTGGCGGCGTTTCATCTTTGGATTTCAACTGAATCAGGTGGCGTGATATCGCGCTTGCAAGGCAAATTGTGATCGCCGCCACTGCAATCCCGCCAATCACATCCACGATGTGGTGACCGCCTTGAATAGGCGTTGAAACGACGACGAGGACATCGAAGACAAGGAATGGATAGAACAACATTCCAAGTTTGCGCGCGTACCAGGCAGTTATGATTGCTTGCGCTGTATGGAATGACGGAAATCCAACCAACCCTTTGACGGTGGTAGGCGATATGAGCCCCGGCCCATGTGCCTTCAGCTGGAGGAGTGCGCGCGCGTAATCCAGATTCAGGGAAAGTGGAAGTCTGTCGGCGATGGATGCTGGCAAGCCATACACCGTAATCGCGCCGAATGATGGATAAAGAATCCATACACCAACGCTGATTAGTCCAGCCGTAATAAGTGCGAGGCATAAGCGCTCAATGGTGCCTTCGCGGTCTTTCCAACCCAGCAGAACGATCAACAGTGTCACCTGCCAAACAGAAAGCTGATAGACTATCAACAAGACCAAATTGAATCTGGGATGTTCGGCCGCGAAGGCCATCATTGCGGGCCAGCTTATCCCCATCGCCCGATCGCTTGCAGCCAGAAGATCGTCGATGCGGGGGCCCGCGATGGTCAGGCCAAAATAATTGATTACGTTGAGGCTGGCAGCTGTCGCGAATAGGAATCCCAGCCCGAAGAGCAAGCTGCTGACACAGGGATCTCTACGAACGCGGTCGTAGAAGAAAGCCCCTGTCATGAAGCCCAAAACCAAGAGCATGATCCCGCTATAAAGGCGGACATCGACATTGAAATGTCCCAAGCGCTGCCACGCAAGTTCAACGGCCGCTAGCAGGCCGAGAACGGAGAGGAGCAGGCGGCGAATAGGCGTCATCAAAACTTGGTGATCCGGGGCGGCAATCACAGGAGAATATTCAAGGAATCGGTACTGTGTTGCGAGAGCAGGCCGCGCGAATAGATAATGTGGCGGTTCTCGCATTCGGTCGGCGATGCAGCCACAAGCTGTAGCTTCACATTTGTATCTCCAACCAACGACTATGATTTGTTCGAACTCGCTGCGAATGCGGGGGGGTTTTGCAGCGATTGCAAAGTCTTTGGTCCGGGTGCAGAATATCCCTGATTAACTAAGTTTTTGGCACACCAGAGCCTTGGGGAGGCTGGGTTCCCAGGTGCCTTTGCGGCATTAACCAGTGAAACAAGAATCGCGCTGTTTCAATGCGTTAACGCCCGATTGAGCTTTACAAAATCCAAGGCATTTGCGACTGTTTTTACGGGTGTCGATGCGACACCTCGCCACGTGAAGTGCTTTCGAAGGAGCAACAGCAAGGCGTCAACGAGCAATAGTGGGGTGTTTCATGACCAATTTCATCAAATCCTACCTTTCCGATCAATCCGGCGCCGCGGCGGCCGAATATGCGCTGATCCTGACCATCATCGGGACTACGCTTCTGGTGGCTGTGGGCACGCTGGGCAATGACATCGCTTCCGCGCTTTCAACCGCCGGTGGCGTGATCTCCGGATACAAATACTGACCGGAATTAAAGTGTCGTCTAATGACGTGAGTATGAATCGGCTCCCAGTTGGGAGGCCAGTCGTGGATCACTTTTCGAAGGAGTGATTTTCACAACGCAGACAGCAACAATGGGGTACATCATGAGTAACTTGATCAAATCCTATCTTTCCGACGAATCCGGCGCAGCGGCGGCGGAATATGCCTTGATCCTGACCATTATCGGGACCACGCTTCTGGTGGCTGTGGGCACACTTGGCAATGATATTGCCTCTGCGCTCTCGACTGCTGGCGGGGTGATCTCCGGTTACACTTACTAGCAAAAGTATTGGGGCTTGAAGCGGCGGCTTGAGGCATGCCGCTTCAACTTCTTGGTTTGGAGTCAATCAGTAAAGAGAAATGAGCCAACGGCCAAGCGCCGAGTGTTTCGGTGTGGCCTGTCGGCAGGGGTGGGTGGGCAATGAATTCAATCTCGATGCGCACTATTGCGACATTGGCGGCTGCGGTGATGTTCGGAATTCTCGCAGTCGTATTGACCCGGTCGTATCTCAACCGTGCTGTCCGCACAAATCCGGCAGTCGCGACCAGCAATGGTCTTGCGATCCCGGTGGTGGTGGCCGCCGCCAATCTTCCGCGGGGTGGCGTCCTGCAGCCCACGATGTTGAAACTGGCAGCCTATCCAACTGACTCTGCGCCTGCTGGCGCCTTTCATTCCATCGCCGAAGTAGTCGGCGCCGCGGGCCAGCAGCGCCTGGCGCTACGTAGCATGGTTGTCAACGAACCGATCTTGCCCGGTAATATTTCCGGCCCAGGCGGAAAATTGAATCTTTCGGGCACCGTTGCCGCCGGCATGCGGGCGGTCAGCCTTCGCTCCAACGATGTGGCTGGCGTGGGTGGCTTCGTCCTCCCGGGCGACCGCGTCGATATTCTTCTGACCCGCAACGGCAGCACCGGCAGTGGCGACACGGCGAAAGAGACGTTGACCCAGATCCTGGCGGAGAATGTTCGCGTCCTGGGCGTGGACCAATCCGACAATGATGAGGCCGACAAGCCCGTCGTCGCCAAGGCGGTGACTGTTGAAGTGACACCGGAACAGGCCGCGAGCATTTCGCTGGGCCAGCAGATCGGAACGGTCTCGCTGACCTTGCGCCGGGTTGCCGATGATGCGCCGCTGGCGTCCAAAGCGATGACGGTCGCTGATCTTGGCCCGGCACCCAAGAAAGCCGCTGTCGCGCCGGCGCCCACGATTCACGTTATTCGCGGTGTCGAATATTCCCGTTTTTCTCTCGGCGTCGGCGGCGGGCTGCAGAAAGCGGCCGAACAGATGCCAACCGCGGTGAAAGCGCCATGAGCAACCCGATGAGCACTTCCGGATTTCTAAAAGCAGCCTTTGTTTCGGTTGCGATTATGGCGTCGAACGCGGGGGCGAGCTTGGCCGCCGACGCGCCGGAAACGTCCGCCGGCGCGCCGGTTGAATCCTTCACGCTCGCGACCGGAAAGTCGAGACTGGTGGAATTGCCGTCGGCCTACACTGATGTGATGATCGGCGATCCCAAGATCGCCGACATCGTGCCGATCAACAACCACTCCGTTTACGTGGTGGGCCGAGGCATGGGTACCACCGCTCTCACCGTCTATGGCGCAAACAAAAGGGTGATCTATACAGCGGATGTCGTAGTCTCGGCTGATCTTGATGGGTTGAAGAGCAGACTGCACGCCATCTTGCCGAACGAGAGTGGTATCGCCATAAGCGCCGCAAACCAATCGATCATCGTGTCGGGCACGGTTTCCAGTCCGGCTGCTTTGCATCAAGTGACCTCGCTCGCCGACACCTATGCGCCCGGCAAGGTGGTGAACATGCTGTCGGTGCAGGGCACGCAGCAGGTCATGCTCTCGGTGCGTTTCGTGGAAATGCAGCGCACTGCCGCCAAGAATTTGCGCATCAACACTCAGGCGCAAGGCATCGGATCAAGTCCCGCCGTCGCGGTGACTACAGGCGACACGCTCGTGAACACTACCCAGTCGTTGCTCGATTCCTTCGGCACGGCGGCGCTCAGCTGGAGCGTGGGTGGCGGCGACCTTTCTTTCCTTTTCGATGCCTTGGAAACCAAAGGTTTGGTAAAGACCCTTGCCGAACCCACGCTAGTTACCATGTCGGGCGACACCGCCAACTTCCTGGCGGGTGGCGAGTTCCCAATTCCGGTGGCCCAACAAGCCAATTCTGGCAACGCCGTTCCCACCATCACGGTCGAATTCAAGCAATTTGGCATTTCCTTGGCCTTCACGCCCACCTTATTGCAGGACGGCTTGATCAACATGGTGATCAATCCGGAAGTGTCCAGCATCGATCCCACCACGTCGATAAAGTTGGGTATCATCGAGGTCCCGGGCATCAAGGTCCGCCGCGCGCACACCACGGTTGAATTGCGCGACGGAGAAAGCTTTACTATCGCGGGACTGCTGTCCGACAATTATCAGAACAGCATTCGGCAATACCCCTTCATCGGCGACCTTCCCATCATTGGTGCCCTGTTCCGGTCCACCGGCTTTCAACGCGACCAGACCGAACTCGTTATTGTCGTGACACCGCACCTTGTCGTGCCGCGCCGGATCGCGACCGCCACGCCCGCCGATCATTTCGTGCCACCATCGGACTTCGAGCTTTTCCTATTCGGCGCGCAGCGGGGCAAGGCTGCGAACCTGAAGCCCGAAGATCGCGCCTTGATGTCGACGGACCCCGGCAAAGGCGGCGTGGATGGACCCTATGGCCATGTCCTTTATTGAGGAGGCAGCTTCCATGAAGATCGCTCGTTTCAGAATCGCTCTTGCCATCGTCGCTGTCCTTGGGCTTGACGCCTGCGCACAAAACCCGGCGCAAAGCGAGATGCGCATGTCCCCCGACTTCGGCGAAGCACTGCGCGAGAATCTTGCCGCACAAATCGCGGACCCGGATGCGCATTATACCGGCACGCCGGCACCGGGGGCCTCCGACGGTGCGCGCGTCGACTTGGCTCAAACACGTTATCAGAAGAACCAGGTGATCCCGCCGAGTTCCACGACAGCGTCCAGCGAGAAATCAATTGGCAACGCGGACAATGGCGGTGGCGGTGGTGGCGGAAATACTGGCGCCGGGGCCGGGATGGCAGGAACCTTGCAGTAAGAGGTAACGGGACTCAGGAGTAACAGCGTTGATGGATCTCAGGGGTGGATTGAAAGGTTTCGTGGGGCCTGAGAATGCACAAAGCCACGCCATGAAATTGGGCGTCGCATTCGGTGCTTTGACAGAACAGCAGATTGCAGGGATGGCCGGTCTGTTTCCGGCATTGCATTTTGAATTCTTGCGCGAGAACCCGCTCGAGACTCCTAGTGATCTCGACGTCCTGTTCCTGACAGTTGATGGCGCGGCACCCGAGCAGATCGAGACTGCCGTCAGGCAATGCAAACTCAATCCAGCGGCGCCCCAGACCGTTTTCGTGCTGCGCAATGCCGACCTTTCCAATACCAGGGCGCTGCTCCAGAGCGGAGCAGTCGATGTGCTGCCGGCGCCTATTGCTGAGACTGCTCTGGTGCTCTGCTTGGAACGCATTGTGGCACGCGGCAAACTCTCACGCAGCGCACCGCGTCCAGCGGGACAAATGGTAGCGGTGCTCAAGGCAGGCGGTGGCGTAGGCGCGACATCGCTGGCCGTCCAAGCCGCCATCATGGCCGCTTCTAAAGCGGGCGAGGTCGGACGCGTTTGTTTTGCCGACCTGGATCTGCAGTTTGGTAGCGGCGCCTTATATCTGGATATGAACGATGCGTTGACAGTTGCCGATTGTCTCGCAGTGGGCGAGTTTCTGGGCGATACGCAGTTCGCGACGGCACTTGCCGCGCACAGCAGTGGTATCCGGCTCCTGGCCGCGCCTCGCGACGTGGCCGCTCTCGAATCCCTGAACCCGCAATTGACGGACGCGCTTCTCACCGCCTTAAAGCGGGACTTCGCCCTGACGATCGCGGATCTTCCCTCGGTATGGACCGCCTGGACCTACCGTGCGCTGCAAATGGCCGCCCGCATTGTGCTGGTGACGCATCTATCGGTGCCTCATGTTCATCTGGTGCGCCGTCAGCTGAACTTGCTGGCTTTGCAAAAGCTCGATGCAATCCCCCTGACTCTGGTCTGCAACGCAGTTAACAGCGACCGTCAAAATCTCCTGTCCATCAGGGCCGCCGAGCGCGCAATAGGACGCGCTTTCGATATTGTCATCCCCGAAGACACACGGTTGATGGAAACGGCTTGCAACCAGGGCCTGGACATTACCGCCGTCCGCCGGGGCACCAAGCTGGAAAAAATGATCGCAATTTTGGCCGACGCCATGACCGCTGATGCGTTGACGGCGGCTTCCTCGTCGAAGTCTCGGTGATGTCATGCTGTTCAAGGGAAATGTAACTGGAGAGACCTCTGAAACCGGCGCACGCGGACTGCCGGTGATTGAAGACGCGACCGCGCTTCGCCTCAGGATCCACGAGCGTTTGCTGGATATTCTCAATCTAGGCCTTCTTGACAAGACGCCGCGCGATGCTTTGCGGGTAGAAATTCGCGGCGTGGTCAGCCAGTTGCTCCTGCAGGAAAAGCGGCTTCTGACACTCGGACAAATCGATCAGCTTGTCGATGATGTGATTGACGAATTGCTCGGACTTGGGCCACTCGAACCGCTGCTCAAGGACGAAACCATCAACGACATACTGATCAACACGCACAAGATGGTCTATGTCGAGAGGCGCGGTCGGCTAGAGTTGACCGATATTCGCTTCCAGGACACTCGTCACCTCTTGCGTATCATCAACAAGATCGTGTCGGCTGTCGGCCGCCGTGTCGATGAATCGCAGCCGATGGTCGACGCTCGCCTCGCGGATGGCAGCCGCGTCAACGCCATCATTCCACCGTTGGCCGTGGATGGGCCTCTGGTGTCGATCCGAAAATTCGCGACCACGCCCATTCATATGGCGAAGCTGATCGAATATCGCAGCATCAGCGAAGAAATGTCCAAGCTCCTGCAGGCCATCGTCAAATGCCGGCGAAATGTTTTGATATCGGGCGGTACCGGCTCGGGTAAGACCACACTGCTCAACGCTATGTCCGCCTTCATCGATCACCGCGAGCGCGTCGTGACGATCGAAGACTCTGCCGAATTGCAGCTGCAACAACCCCATGTCTGTCGCCTGGAAACTCGACCGTCCAATATAGAGGGCCGTGGCGAAGTCGTGCAGCGCGACCTTGTACGCAATGCGCTTCGCATGCGGCCCGACCGCATCATCGTCGGTGAGGTTCGCGCCGGCGAGGCATTCGACATGTTGCAGTCGATGAACACCGGCCATGACGGGTCCATGACAACGGTTCACGCCAATACGCCTCGTGACGCTCTGGCCCGCATCGAGCAAATGATCGGCATGGCCGGGCTGGACATTTCACCACGCTCGATCCGTCAGCAAATCGCGTCCGCCATCAATGTAATTGTCCAGGTCGAGCGTATGGAAGATGGCGGCCGGCGCATTGTCTCAATCTCGGAGATTGTCGGAATGGAGCAAGACGTCATTTCCATTCAAGAAATCTTCCGCTTCCGCCGCCGCCAATTAGGTGGAGACGGAATCATACACGGCGAGTTCGAAACCACAGGTATCCGACCGAAAGTGATGGACATGATAACGGCGCGCGGCATCGAGTTGCCGCCCATGACTTTCGCTCCTGGCAGAAAGTCGGTCTGACAATGCAAGCGCTATTGGCAGTCTTTATTTACGGCGCTGCCTTCCTGACTGTGATTCTTGTCGTGCACGCGGTAGCGCAAATCTTTTTTGCCTCCAGTGACCGGAAGGACCGGTTGAATCGGCGTCTCGAGTTGTTGGCGTCAGGCATGGATCCCCAACAAGTCTATAGTGCGCTGGTGCGGCGATCGGTCCAGGGAGGCAGGCAGGGACTGCTTCATTATTACGATCTCTTGTGCGTCCGGTGTCAGCAAGCCGGAATCGGCGCGAATCCGTTGCATATCGTTTTTTGGGTGTGCGGCGCGGCCGGCACCTTGTGGCTGCTTTCCCTCTTAACATCCCGTGCGGCGTCCTTCTCGGGCGTCGTGGCCAACGGCCTTTTGACGCTAGTCGCCAGCTTCGTGATCTGTACCTTGGCGGCGTGGCTTTGGATCAATCGTCAGCGGGCCAAACGGCTGCGCCAGCTGGAGGAACAAATGCCGTTGGCGCTGGATGTGATCAATCGTGCCCTTCGTGCCGGTCATCCCGTCATCTCAGCGGTCCAACTTGCTGGAAATGAAATGGGCGACCCCATCGGATCGGAGTTTGGTCTAATTGTGGACGAGACCACCTATGGATCGGAATTTCGTGAGGCGTTGACGAATTTTGCGCGGCGCTCTGGATCGCAGGATGCGCATTTCTTTGCCGTGAGCGTCGGTATTCAGTCTGACACGGGCGGCAATCTGGCGGAGATATTAGAGGGGCTTGCATCGGTCATCCGGGGACGTGCGATGCTCGCAAAGCGGGTGAAGGCGCTTTCCAGCGAGGGTAGGGCGTCGGCTCTCCTCCTGAGCATCCTGCCAATCCTCTTGATCTCATTCGTGATGCTGATTCACCCAGAGGTCTACACAGCGCACTTCGCCGATCCTATCTTCTGGCCTGCGGCTGGCATTATCGGTTTCGTCTACTTGATCGGCTGGTACTTGATTCATCGCATCATCAACTTTCGATACTAGGTTTTGGATCATGACAATGCCTATTGAGCTGATCGTAGAAATTCTCATCTTCGTCACGATTGTCGCCGTTACCTGGCTTTTTGGCAGGGAGATCGAGCGCGTGATCGAACAGCGCCGGCGGCTTGGCGGAGAGGGGACAATGACAAGCGGTTCGGCGGCGCCGCTGTTACCCGGCAGGGGTGTCGAGAACCGATTCTTGCAGTGGATTCAGGCCTCGACTTCGATCAGCGAGCCCGCGGAGCGGAGCAGGCTGCGCAGCGAACTCTCGCTTGCCGGCTTCGACAGCCCAGCAGCGCCGATCTGGTTCGTCATCATCCGTTTTGTCCTTGCGATTGGCGATCCTGTGGCTTTCATATTCTCTCGAACGGTCATGGCCAAGCCCATCGGGTCGAGCACCATGCTTGCTGCAGCAATCTTTGCCGCGCTCGGTTTCATGGCGCCAGCCATTTACATAAGGCAGCGGGCGCATGCACGCCGCATGGAACTCGAAACGGAATTTCCGGACGCTCTGGACCTTATGGTGGTGTGTGTAGAAGCAGGGCTTGGTTTAGACGCCGCGTTCATACGCGTGGGTGAGGAAATTCATGAATCTCACCCGCGCATTGCAAAGGAATTTGGCCGTCTGTCGGAAGAATTGCGCGCGGGCAGGAGCCGTGCCGAGGCCCTTCGTGCGCTGGCGGCTCGCTGCGATGTTCCAGGCATCCGGTCCTTTGTTGCCCTCGTGATACAGACCGACGTACTTGGCTCGAGCGTCGCCCAGACGCTGCGCACTTATTCGGCCGAAATGCGTCAGACCCGTTTTCTGAAGGCGGAAGAGAAGGCGATGCGCATCCCGGTCCTTATGACCATACCGTTGGTGGTGTGCATTCTTCCGGTCATAGTAGGCGCGCTGATGTTGCCTGCCGTCCTCGATGTCATTCGCTATCTTGGACCCGCATTAAGAGCTCCACATTGAGGCCTGTCATGAAAAACCTGACACGCAATTTACGGACATCCCTCATTCTGACGGCGGGCGCTTCTGCGGTCGCTTGCGCGCCTTCTTTGGAGAGCATGTCTCTCTGGCAACCTGTGCCGCAAGCTCGAGCCGTTAAGGCCGATTTGCGACCATCGATGGGTTATTATGAAAATGCCGTGGCGGCAATCAATGACCGCCATTATGCGCTGGCACTCGAATATCTTCAGGCTGCGCGGACGCAAAAACCTGATGATGTACGCGTTCTGACGGCATTCGGCGTCGTTTACGACAAGCTGGGCCGCTTTGATCTGAGCGCGCGATACTACGCTCAAGCTTTGACGCTCGATCCCAAGTCGCGCGTTGTTGCCGCCGATATGGACTATTCCCGCAAGCTGCAAGGCATCTCCTCGGCAAGTCCGCCGGTCATAGTCGCGGAGGCCGGGCCCGCCGGCGCGCAAATAGTGGCGGTTCCGCAAAAAACACCGGTGCTGATTGCAGATAATGTCGATGTTGCACGCGCGTCCATGGCACCGACTAAGACCGCGACGATCAGCGTCCGTCCCGCAACGAATGCTGATATCCCCGCGGCACCAAAGGCGGCGGTGGTGACCGCCGCTGGGGTCGAACATAAGCACGCAACTTCAGACATAGCCGGGGGGACCGAGATTCGTCCTGCAGCGGCTGCGGACGTCTTGGTGGCGCCGAAACCAGCAGTGGTGGTTGCCACCGCTGTCGAGCGCAACCATGCAACTTCAAACATAGCCGTGGCGACCGAGGTCCATCCTGCAACGAATTCGGGTATTCCTGCCGTGCCAAAGCCCTCGGTGGCAAATGCCGTCGACGCTAGGCCCAAAGCGGTGACACCCGACAAGGTCGCGACGGCCGAGCCCCGACTTGTCAGTGAAGCCGATGCGCGCGCGGCTTCGAAGCCGTCATTGGTGATTGCTGCTGAGGCTGGCCCTAAGCCGGTGACCGTGGAGCAACCTGCGATGGTCGAGGTTCGTCCAACAGCGAGATCGGATGCACCTGCGCCGCCGAAGCCCGGGGTGATTGCCGCTGAGATCGAACGCAAGCCAGCGGCACCGGGTAGGGTCGCGATAGTTGAAGCGCCCCCCACCGCTCAAATGGATGTGCCTGTGGTGCCAAAGCCGTCGCTGGTGGCCGCCGCCCGGGCCGAGCACAAGTCGGTGAGTACATCGGACAAGGCCACGATGGCCGAAGTTCGTCCAGCAACGAAAGTGGCTGCACTTGAGCGGCCAAAGTCTGTGGTGATCGCCACCGAGGTCGAACGCAAGCCCGCACCTGACAAAGCTGCGATGGTTGGAGCGCGCCCCGCTGCACAAATAGCGCCTCTGGCGCCGAAGCCGTCGGTGCTGAGCGCTGCGGAGGCTTGGCGTACGCCGGTGACCTTGAACAAAACCGCGCCCGCCGAAGTCCGGCCTGTAACGAAAAGCGATATGCCGGCTGCGCCGAAGCCGATGATGAATGCCGCGGGGGCCGGACGTAAATTATTGGCACTGATCAAGCTCGCGCTGGTCGAAGTTCGGGCTGTGGTGAGAATGGATGCACCGGCGGCGCCGAAGCCTGCGATGATGCGTACGGCCGGGGTTGAGCGCAAGTCAGCGACATTGAACAAATTTGTGTCGGTCCAGGCTGAAACGAAAGCGGGTCTGCCTGCTGTGTCGAAGTCATCGCCGGCGAATGTTGCTGGGGAGGGACATGAGCCGAACAAGGCTGCGATGGTTGAGGTCCGGCCGGTCCAGCCCGCCGCTACAAAGCCCCTTCTTCTTACGGGGTACCCCTTGTCGATCGTCGACGCATCCGGAGGGAGCCAGGTGGACAAGTCTGTGAAAGCTTACTTGTCTGGCAAGGGTTGGTCAGTCGCGAAAGGCGACAGCTCAAGATTGCCCGCCCGTACAGAGACAACAATCATATATCGCGAAACGATGGTCGAGGCTGCGAGGGCACTAGCGCGGACCCTGTCGCTTCCCGTGCGACTAAACGCCAGTGACAATGTTCAAGGTCTTCAACTCGTGTTGGGCACCGATTTTTCCGGCATCGATCTCACCGGAAAGTTAGGGCGCGTTCCAAATCGCCAGCTCGCGCTGGCGGCTGTCAAGCCGAAGGCACAGGAGTAAAAAAATGGTGCAATGGAAGACGGTCACGATCGTCCTTATTCTGACGGCGAATGTCGCGCTAATATCGGCCGGCCCGGCGCAGGCCGGCTGGTTCGGTAGTTCAAGCGAAACCGCACCATCCATTGATGATACGGTCATAAATCAGATTCAGCAGGCGCTCACCGATGAGCGATATATTGACGCCGGAACCCTGCTGGACCGAGCGCTGATCTTGGGCAAATCCGATCCGAGGCTTGAACTCTTGGCGGGCGAATTGAATCTCGCGCGGGGACACTATGATGTTGCGCTGACGAGCTTCAAGCGAATTGATGCGCAGCCCGAGATCCGCGCCAAGGCGCTTGAAGGCGAAGGCGTCGCTTTATCGTTGCTTGGCCGCGGCGACGAGGCGTTGCCGGCCCTGGAATCGGCTGTTGCGGCAGATCCAGGCGCTTGGCATGCCTGGAACGCGCTTGGCGTGCTGTATGACCGGCGGCACGAATGGCCTAAGGCGGATGCGGCCTATGAGCATGCAATGTCGGCCTCGGGCGGATCGCCCCTGGTTCTCAATAACCGCGGTTTTTCTCGCCTCTCGCAAAGCCGCCTGGATGATGCGGCATCGGATTTTGTATCCGCGCTTCAGAAGAAGCCGGATTTTTCATCCGCGCGAAACAATCTTCGTCTTGCGATTGCGATGAAAGGAGATTACGCGCGAGCCACCGAGGGTGCCACGTCAGCTGATCGTGCCTCAGTGTTGAACAATGCGGGATTTGCTGCGATGGCGCGAGGAGATTACTCGCAAGCAGAGGCTCTGTTCGGGCAGGCTATACAGGCGAAAGGGGAATATTATTCCGTGGCAGCGGCGAATCTCGAGAGCGTCCATGGCTTGGAGACCGGTGGCTTGACGACTGCCGAGATCAATGGCGCCCACTGAAATAATACGCTGGGCGACGATATTATTTGTGTGTCTTGTTTTAGTGGCTGCTGGAGCAAGCGATGTGCGCCACCGGCGGATTCCCAACTGGACAGTAGTGGCGACCGCGGGACTTTTTGGTGTTTGGTTTTTTGTAGGATCGCCCGTGTCTCTCTTTTCGTCGCTGGGAGCCGCGCTCTTTGTGTTCGTCTGTAGTTGTGCCTTGTACGGTTTCGGCATTATTGGGGCTGGGGACTCAAAATTGGCGACTGTTGTCGCCCTCTTCGCAGGCTTTTCGAGGTTACCGCAGTTTTTCATTTATATGAGCCTTGCTGGCGGCGTGCTGGTCTTGTGCATGTTGGTTGCCCAACCCGAGAGGATCCTAGCCATACTCCAGATGCGGGGGCGCGGCACACTAGGGGATGGCGTTCCGTATGGCGTGGCGATAGCCGTGTCGGGCGTAATGCTGGTTTTGGCACCAGTGGCGCAGCACCTGTTCTGATGCAACTTGACAGGCCAATTGTTGGGTAGCCGCGCTGCTACAGTTGGCACATCTCGGCAGATGGTATATCATCCCTCGATGGGGCTTTGAGGGCGAGACCTCGTGGCAAAGCTCATTGTTGGAATCCTTATTGGCTTGGTTCTTGGGCTGTATCTGGACACTGCGGCTGGAGCGGGGACACCGCCGCTTGCTCAAATCGAAATAGCCTTCAGGAACCTGATTCAATTTTGAGACGGCGATGAATGGCTAGACGGCGGGATCCGCCTGGAAGCCAGCGATGATTCTTTATCAGAGCCGATTCGAGCGCCCCGCCAGCCGAAGCTGACGGGGCAACAATGGGGTTGGGCTGTAGTTTTCGAAGGAGCCCAACGCGGTCGCATTTATAAGGACTGCTCTGTAAGAGGATCAAGTCAATTGATAGTCGCAGAGCCTGCTTAAGCTCGTGTTAGCGCACCTATGCACAAAGTTCCGTGCGGCCTCGTACAATCCCAGTTTAGGAAGTCACATTGGTCTGTTCATTGTTGACCAAGTCGTCAGGATCGATTGGCATACTCGCACGAGCCGCGTTCATAAACGCGCGATGATCATTCCGAGCGACTGAGGGTGGGAAATCGACCGTGCTTGAGATATCGGCGCCGTCGCCCTCATCCGTACGAACGCGGTAACCCTGACTGTGAGTCCGCCCGGCGGACGATTACTTGGTTCGGTGGCAACATTTCAGCGAGCAGTGCTCGGCATGAGCGAGCAGGCTTTGCGATTCAGAAGTGACCGCCAAAGACAGTTCGACGATCTCGGTACCGCAGTCTTTGAAGTGTCACGCCGCGTTACAATGGCGCGGCCTTAGCATTCGCGCCCGAAATGGGCCGGGTGAATTCGAAGGCACCCGGCCCTTCGCAACTAGTGGGGTGATATGAAATTTGAAACGAACTTGCCGATCACGACCCAGAGGCAGCCCGACGTCAGAATGACTGCCAGCAGCATCAAATAAACCGGCGCTTTTTCCTCTTGAGATTGCCGGACCATCCGTCCCAACGCTACTCGAGGGCCCTTAGCCCGGTCGTTCCATTATGGAACTTTCCTTAGCTACGGCAATATAAGGTTCCCCAATGATGCGGCGGCTCTTTCGCATTGCAACAACGCCTTGTGACCGCCAAGCGTCCACCCCGCGCATGCATTAGCTACCCTGCGACAATTTCTAGCTGCAACGAATCAGCCAGCGTGCGCGGCGCCTATGGCGCGCGCGCCCTGTTACTGGCCGCCATGGTGCCTGTCATCGGTTCTCATCATTCCAGCGATGCATCGCGCGGCCGGCCGTAGGTTCAATCCCTCTAACGCCCACGACGGATGCCGGTGGGAATTGCGCGCCGTCTGACTAGCCATTCGCGCTTTCGGGAAGAATTGCCTACTGCTGGTGTTCCAGAAGACCGGCTTTCTCTTGGGCCCTCCCGGTGCATTCACGGTTGATGGCGCTGACCAGGAAGCAGATGGCGATCACCGCAGCGCTGCCGATAGTCACCAGCACGGCGCGATGGGCGGAAAGCCCCGTGCGGATCAGCTGCTCGTACAAAATGATCAGGACCGGCGCGGCCCACAGCCAGGAGAGAACGCGGCGCAGCTGCTGGCTCCGCTGGAATTGATGCCGGTATTCGATACGGCATAAATGTTCTCGGCTGGGTTGGCGATCGAGACCCTGTCCATTCGCTATCTGAACAAAAACGCAGTTCAGGTGCGGGGCACATTCCGGTGCGGCGATACGCGGCCGGTGCTCGTCACCGACAATTCTGTATCGATCGCGGGTATTCCGATGAACAAGAAACATTGCGCGATCATCGACAGCAAAGCGCCTTATGGAATTGCATACGAAGATCGTGCGCTGGCGAAAGACCATTGAAGACTTGATCTTCAGCGCGAGGAAAGCCAAATCGACTTAAAACCGCATGGTTGCCGTTGTCCCGCCATCTTTGGTCTCGGATAGCGCAATCATGCCACCATGCACCGTCATGATTTGGCGCGCCAAGGTCAGGCCAACACCGCTTCCTTGCCGCTTTGTCGTAAAGAAGGGCACAAAGACCTTTTCGCGCTGATCGATTGGAATTCCCGAGCCATTGTCGATGACTTGGATCATCACGCGGCCGTCCAGACCGCGCGAAGCCGCAAGCATGATCTTTCCTTCCACCGTATCCTTGAGGGCTTCGATGGCGTTGCGCATCAAATTGATGAGTGCCTGATCCAGAAGCTCGGGATCTGCATCCAACTCCAATGTCGCGGGTTCAACAGAGGTTGATAGCGCGACACCTCTCGAATCGAGGTCAGCGGTGAGGAGCCGCTTGAGGCGCGCGAACACCCGCTCCAGCTTCAGCCGCTCGAGCTTCGCCACCATGCGCTTGGTGAGACGCCGCTGATTCTGCACGAAATGTAGCAAACCTTCGCTTCGGCGCGTCATCGTTTCCAACGCTTCCGCCGCGTCACTGAGCAGCGCCTTGCGGGCGTCATCCTGGGGCATGTCTTTGGCGACCTGGTTCACCAGCCCTTGCGCGGTGGCGGCGAGCGAAGAGACGGGGGTGAGGGAATTCATGACCTCGTGCGCCATGACGCGAATGACTGTTTGCCAAGCCGCCAACTCATGGGCGGTGAGTTCGCTTTCGATATTCTGAAGCGAGATCAGGCGCTGTGAGCGACCGGCCAGCGTGAGGTCAGTGGCCGCCGCTTTCAGCTGTAATGGCCCTGTCTTCCGCTCCATCTTCAGGATCTGCCCTTCGCCGGCCTTGAGGTTCTCGAGCCCGGCGGCGAAACCCTCTCCATGGCGAAGAAAATCGGACGTCTTGGTGCACGAACCTTCGAACAGGCGGCGCGCCGCGAAATTGAGCAGCGCAACCTTTCCTTCCTTTTCGACCGCGATCAGGGCCACGGGAACGTGGTTGACCAAGGTCTTCAGATATTGCGCCTGTCCCTCGCGCTCGGCACGGCCCAGCCTGAGCTTCTCCATCACACGGTCTATGGCAAAGCCCAGATCGCCAAAGGCTTTGTCACGCGAGAGCGCCGCGAAGCTGGCCGAGGCATCGTCAAAGGCCACCGCTTCCAGAAATCGCGTCATTTCTCGCGACCAGCGGGTGGAGAACTGAATTAGCATCATGGTTTCGCCTGCCACGGCTACGGCGAGAAGCGCCATGCTGACATACCACTGGGTCCGGGTGACGACATAGGCCAGCAATAGCGCGGTCACGATCATCAATGCCACGCGGAGCGCCATGCCGGTCCGGAAACGATCAGAGACCATAGCGTTCCATCCGCCGATAAAGCGAAGTGCGGGTGAGGCCCAAAGCCCGGGCGGCACGGCTCACATTGTTCTTGTGCGTTTCCAGCGCGCCGGCGATGGCGGCCTTCTCGATCTCGTCCAACCGCGAAGATGTCTTGGCGTTTTCAAGCTCCGGGCCGCCCACCAAAGGGAAGTCCGCTTCGGTGAGAAGCTCGCCTTCGCTCAAGATGACCGCTCGTTCGACCGCGTGGCGAAGCGCGCGCACATTGCCAGGCCAGCTATAGGAAATGAGTTGTTCCAATGCGCTCGCCGCGAAACGCTTTCCCGGAAGATTGTATTTCTGGGCATAGAGCCCCGCATAATGCTGCAACAGGAGCGCAATATCCTCTCGTCGTTCCCGCAAAGGCGGAAGAGAGATCTCGACGGTATTGATGCGATAAAGAAGATCGGGCCGGAAAAGATCTTCGTCCTGCAGGCGCTCGGGCTTCACATTGGTGGCGCTGATGAGCCGGACATCGATGGCATCGGCGCGTTCCGCCCCCACCGGCGTCACCTCCCTTCGCTCCAACGCCGAAAGAAGCCGCGTTTGCAGCGGAAGGGCCACATTGCCGATCTCGTCCAGGAACAGGGTGCCACCCTTCGCCGCGCGGAAGAAGCCGACGCGATCGGCTTTGGCATCGGTAAAGGCACCTCGCTTGTGGCCAAACAATTCGCTCTCGAACAGCTGCGGACTGATCGCGCCAAGATCCACCCGCATGAAGACCGAGGATGCGCGGGCCGAGCGGCGATGAATTTCGCGCGCAACCAGCTCCTTGCCGGTGCCGTTCTCCCCCAGTATCAAAATATTGGCGTCAGTGGGCGCCGCGCGGGCGATAGCCGCAAACACTTTCAGCATGGCCGGCGAAGTGCCGATCATATCGGCCCCGCCATGCGTTGCCGCCGCCAGGCCGCGATTGACCTCGCGCAACTCGGCCGCCTCCCGCCGCGAGCGCTTGAGCGCAAGCGCCGAATTGAGCGTGGCGAGCAGCCGCTCATTCTCCCACGGTTTGGTGACGAAGTCGGCCGCGCCTCTCTTCATCGCGTCGACGGCCAATTCCAGATCGCTATGGGCGGTGACCGGGATCACGACCGCATCGCGGTCGATCGCAAGAATGCGTGAAAGGGCCGCCAATCCCTCGCGCCCATCGTCGGCGCCGGGGCTAAAATTCATGTCCAACAGAACCACGTCGAACGCGCCTTGCCGGGCCAGATCGGGAAGGCGTTCTGGATCGCCAAGGGTTTGAACGTCGGAATAATGTTGCTTCAGAAGCAGGCGGGCGGCGGACAGCACGTCCGGATTGTCGTCCACCACCAGAATGCGCGCCTGCTCCACCAAACCCTCCCCTGTACGTGTCCGGGCACTCCTGAGGAAAACTGTACGCCAACGGACAGGCCTTGGCGATCGTGATCGTTAACATGTTGATATATCAAGAAGAAAAATATGGCACGACAATTGCTTTGGTAAACAAGCTATGGACGGTCCCGCGCTCAGCACCATGGATCGCGCCCTCAAGAAAAAGTCTTGGTGGCGGCGATTGGCATTGCCTTCTGGCTTGGCGCTTGTGGTCATCGGCGGCGCCGTTTGGGTTTTGTCGGGCACGTCCGGCAGTGTCTACCGCGTTCCTCTGAATCAGGTGACCATCGGCACCGTCACCAAGGGGCCGTTCGAGGATTTCATCGCCGTCCGCGGGACGATTGCCCCCCTGATCACGGATTATCTCACCACCGACCAAGGCGGTACGGTCAAGCAAGTGCTGGTGGAAGACGGGGCCATGGTGAAGAAGGGTCAACCGCTGATCATTCTTTCCAACCCTGCGCTGCAGCTTCAGGTCGCCGCGCAACAACTCGCTTTCGAGCAGACCCGCTTCAAATATCAGCATGACCTTCTCGATATCGAACATCAGATCGAAAAGCTCAGGAACGATTTGGCGCGCGACAAGATCCTGCTGGACGGCAACGCCATCGCGCCTTCCGCCTATAAACAGGAGCAGCAAGATTACGAGTATAACGTAAAGCTTCGCGCCGCGATCATGGCCTCGCGTGATGTCGAGCAGAAAGTGCGTGCCTCACAACTCGCTCGGGGCGCACCCTCGGACTCGATGGCCGTCGCCAACGCCAGTGTGGACGCGCTCACGATCAAGGCGCCGATGGATGGCGCTCTGAGTGCGCTGGATGCCGAAGTCGGTCAGTCCAAGGCGATAGGCGCGGTCCTGGGTCAAGTGAATTCCGCCGATCGCTTCAAGCTCACGGCCCAAGTGGACGAGTTCTATCTGGGCCGGGTCAATCTCGGGCAAGAAACTCT
>Ga0134128_10002356_pt1 | contig 23490 bp, 22 predicted proteins | sample KB31754_FD_96462 | JGI IMG/M metagenome (GOLD analysis project Ga0134128, IMG submission 96462) | Terrestrial soil microbial communities with excess Nitrogen fertilizer from Kellogg Biological Station, Michigan, USA - KB3-175-4 | ecosystem: Environmental > Terrestrial > Soil > Unclassified ... | reverse complement strand
GCTCACGAGATCAAGAATCCGCTTACTCCTATGAAACTAAATATCCAGTATCTGCAACAGGCAATGGTAAAAGATCAGGCCAATGTAAAAGAGCTGGCAACTAAAGTATCCGATTCATTGATTGAGCAAATAGACAATCTCTCTTATATAGCTTCAGAGTTTTCCAATTTTGCCAAGATGCCTGAAGCACGCCCTGAAGACATTGATCTAAATGAGCTATTATACAAAGCGGCAGAGCTATATCTCAACGACCAAAATATAAATGCGAGTGTTGAAAACGATACTGCCGAAAAATTGTTAGTGCACTCAGATCGTAGTCAGCTCCTGCGTGTATTTACAAACCTCCTGGAAAATGCCAAGCAGGCCATCCCGGCCGATAGAGAAGGCATCATAAAAATAAGATTCTCAAATGAAGGCGATAACGTAACCGTGTCTATTGCAGACAATGGCAATGGTATTTCCGAGGATGTGGTAAAGAAAATTTTTGTTCCTTATTTCACTACCAAATCGTCAGGCACAGGTTTGGGATTGGCAATGACAAAAAAGATTATTGAATTTTGGAAAGGAGAGATCTGGTTTCAAACAAAAGAAAATGAAGGAACCACTTTCTTTATTCGATTGCCCCTCGTGAAAAAAGAAAGTGCATAACAATTACCACACTTGCACTTCCCGCTCAAGTATAATGCCGAACCGTTCATTTACAGAAGCTATTATTTCTTCCGATAATTGCCATACTTCTTCTCCCGTAGCTCTACCATAGTTTACAAGCACTAATGCCTGTTGGTTATGTACTCCTGTTGAGCCAACACGATATCCCTTCCAGCCACATTGTTCTATAAGCCAGCCCGCAGGTATTTTTATCATTCCTGGCGTTGCAGGATAAGAAGGTATGTGAGGATAATTTATTTGCAATGTCTCAAATTGTGTTACCGGAATGGTAGGGTTTTTAAAAAAACTGCCTGCATTACCTATTTCCATGGGGTCTGGCAGTTTGCTGGTGCGTATGGCTATTACTGCATCTGCAATTACTTTTATTGAAACATCTGTTACATCCAGTTTGCGTAGCTCATGCTCTATGGCACCATAAGCTATGTTATAGAGAGGTTTTTTATTAAGCCTGAAAGTTACTGTGCTAACGAAAACCTTGTCTTTTAGTTCATGTTTAAAGATGCTGTCCCGGTAGGCAAATCTGCATTCTTCATTAGTATAGGTTATAAACCTTTCTTCTTCCCAATGCCACACCGTTACTGCTTCTATTGTTTCCTTTGCTTCTACACCATAGGCGCCTATGTTTTGTATCGGTGCTGCTCCCACTGTTCCGGGTATCAATGCAAGGTTTTCAATTCCCGCCCAGCTATTTTCAATAGCATACATCACAAGCTCATGCCATATTTCTCCCGATTGTACTTTCAGCCACACATGCTTGTCATCTTCCTTTTCCACTGTTATACCTTTCAATCTGTTTAATATAACTAATCCGTCTAAATCATGTGTAAGCAATACATTACTACCCCCGCCAAGTATATATCTTTTCCCTGGAAGTGCATTATCAGTTGTTATCCGGGGTAAAACATTCTCATCATCCAGCATAATAAAATATGCAGCAGATACGTCCATACCGAACGTATTATATGGCTTCAGAGATATATTTTGCTGTATCTGCATGTGCTTGCAAAAATAAGGGCGTTATTTAAAAAACAATTAACTCTTATTTTTTTCGAATGGCCTACCACAAAACTTTATCCCAAGGCCATTTCTCCCACTCAATTGTATCACACCATTATTGTACTCTAATCCCTCAGCTACGTCTTCTTTTAGTAATAATGGCCCGTCAGCATCTACTATATCCAGCAGTGGCATCATATTGGCTATGGCAGCGCTTCCTATAGTGCATTCATTCATCGAGCCCATCATTACTTTCATTCCCAATTTTTTTGCCTCCTGTATCATACGCAATGCTGGCGTTATGCCGCCACATTTGGTAAGCTTAATATTAATGCCATGAAAGTACTCTGAGCATTTTTTTACATCTTGCTCTGTCTGGCAGCTTTCATCAGCAAACACAGGAATAGGCGATAATTGTTTTAATTCTTTGTATTCTTCCAGGGCATCTCTTTTCAATGGTTGCTCTATCATTGCAACATCAAGCCGTTGTAATTCAGGCAATAATTCTTTTGTTTCATCAAGCGTCCAGCCTTCGTTTGCGTCTATATATAGTGTAGCGTTGGTGTGCTTTCTCAGTGCACGCAATGCTTCTATATCATTTGCTTTGCCCACCTTTACCTTATATATAGGCCACGGATGCCGTTCCATTTTTATTACCACTTCCTCTATAGTATCCATGCCAATGGTATAGTCTGTTAGTGGTACATTCTGCCAGCTAAGGCCCAGCATCTCATACAATGGTTTACGACGAAGCTGCGCAAATAGATCCCAACCTGCTATATCCAATGCTGCAATTAAAAAGTTTTGCCCGGGTAATAGATGATGTAAAAAATGCCAAAAGCGTTGCGGGTCTATCAGTGCATATTTTTCTATTACCCCCCTTTTTGCTTCCAGTCCTTCTATCATTTGAGGAACGGTTATATCATAATATTTTATTGCCGGCGCTTCCCCATATCCCGTTATATTCCCCATAGTTAATGAAACTACCAAAGTAGGCTGATGTGTCTTTGTGCCTTTGGATATTGTAAATGGATATTCAAACGCAAGTTCAAAAGGGTAATACCTTAATTGTAGCATTAGATAAATTTGCGATTATTTTTGTTTACTCAAAATACTACTTATGCCTAAAGTACCCATATGGGTTTTTATATTTATTGGCTTATTATATTTCTCAGCAGTTCGGATAGATACAATGGATGTAGATGCGTCCCAGTACGCAGAAATGAGCCGTGAGATGAGCACTAATAAAGATTATTTACATCTGTACGACAGAGGTAGGGATTACCTGGATAAACCGCCATTTTTATTTTGGGTTAGCTCACTCAGTATTCAGGCATTCGGCGCAAATAATTTCGGTTATAAGCTTCCTTCTATATTATTCGCCCTTTTAGCTGTATATGCTACCTATCGTTTGGCAAGGTTGCTGTATGATGAAGCTACCGGCCGTATGGCTGCACTTATACTGGCTACATGCCAGGGAATGTTCCTGATGACAAATGACATTCGTTGTGATACAATCCTTATGGGTTGGGTCATCACAGCTATTTGGCTGATAAAGGAATGGGATATATCCCGGAAGCTGCCATATTTTATTTTAGGCTGTGTGTGCATTGCTTTCGGTTTGATGACAAAAGGGCCAATCGCCATAATGGTTCCTGTATTCTGTTTTGCGAGTGATTGGATATTAAAAGGCGAGTGGCGCAAACTGTTCCGCTTAGAATACTTTCTGGGGCTTATTATAATAGGATTGCTACTTATCCCTATGAGCATTGGATTGTATCAACAATTTGATCTTCATCCTGAAAAAATAGTAAACGGCAAACAAGGCGTTTCAGGATTGCGCTTCTTTTTCTGGTCACAAAGTTTTGGTCGTATTACAGGAGAAAGTCCATGGAATAATGGCGCCGATATAAGTTTTCTTATGTTGAATATGTTGTGGTCTTTTCTGCCATGGATATTTTTGTTCTTAACCGGATTAGTAATAAATATTATCAATCTCGTAAAGCAAAAGTTTCACATCTACCAGTACCAGGAGTGGATTTCTTCGGGTGGTTTTATACTAGCTTACTTAGCATTAGGCTCTTCTCATTACCAGCTCCCGCATTACATATTTGTAGTCTTCCCATTAGCAGCAATAGTCACAGCATCATTGCTTCGCGATATATATGAAAACGGCCGCTATCCCCGTCTTTGCCGCATTTTGCATCCTGCGCATATTTTCATTGTCTCCCTGCTTTTTTTAGTTACCTTATTAATGCTTACGGTTGTCTTTCCGGCCGGCGCAGTTAGCGTTATTCTTTGGGTCATTGCCTTTGCTATATGGTTGTTCATATGGTTCAGAAGAAGAAAATTGAAAGGGAAGATATTATGGATATGTGCATCAGGCATTGTGCTGATAAACATTTTTGTCACCAATCATTTTTATTACCATTTGCTTCAGTATCAGTTAGGCTCTCAGGTAGGACGATTTATTAAGATTCATAACATTCCTGCTGATAGTGTCGCGTCTTATAATGTTCACGACCCTCTCAATTCAATTTCTTTTTATGCTGGTCATATGATAACAAATGACAGTCCATCGTTTAATAAGAATGAGTACATACTTACTATGAACTACGGGCTCAGATCCTTGCAGCAAAAGGGGTTAAATTATGATATAGTAAAGAGTGGTGTTTTTTTTAAAGTGAGTGAATTAACACCAGAATTTTTAAACCCAAATACAAGGGATAAGGCTGTAAGTGATTATTACTTAGTGAGATTAAAATAAATTCCTATTAAATAATTGTCTAAAACACATTCTATTGTAAATAAGTTGTTAACGATATAATACTTACTGATTAACAAATATTTTCAACCCACCTTTATCCTACAACACTCTGTATAAAAAAAGTAGTTGACTATTCTGCAGCAATGAAAAAAATAGTGCTTGTAGATGATGTGGTCATATCAAATTTCATTATGAAGAAATTGATCAGCGCTATCGCGCCCGATATTGCCATTTTCGATTTCACAGACCCCGTAATAGCACTATCTGCAATTAAAGAGATTAGCCCCGATATTATATTTCTTGATATAAATATGCCCAATATTAATGGCTGGAGCTTCCTTGATACAATGAAAGAAATGAACCTCGACTTCAAGGTTATAGTTGTATCATCTTCTCAATCCGAGTCAGATAAAAAGCAGTCGCTGAACTATAAAAATGTAGTTCGCTACTTTTCAAAGCCTGTTAAAAAACAGGATGTAGCAGACTTATTCAGCGCTATTTAGCTAAAATTAAAAATGCAGGTAATACAGTATTATGAGTTACTTGTGCTGATTCTTTCGCTTTAATGCCTTTTCAGCGGCAGCAACTATATGCTCTTTTGTTAGTCCGTATTTTTCCAGCAGTTCCATGGGTTTGCCGCTTTCTCCAAATGTATCATTTACGGCAACATATTCATGCGGTACCGGGCAATGTTGTGCAGCTACATTAGCAACGCTATCTCCTAATCCTCCATTTTTCTGATGCTCTTCAGCAGTTACAACACATCCCGTTTTCCTTAGCGATTTAATAATCGCTTCTTCATCCAGCGGCTTAATCGTGTGTATATTGATTAACTCTACCGATACTCCACGTTCAGCTAATATTTTAGCGGCTTCTACTGCGGTCCATACCATATGGCCGCAAGCAATGATGGATATATCAGTTCCTTTAGCAAGCAGTTGTGCTTTGCCTATTTCAAATGTTTGATCTTCAGGAGTAAAATTTGGCCATTTCGGTCTGCCAAAACGCAGATATACCGGTCCTTGATAATCTGCAATAGCAATAGTTGCAGCCTTAGTTTGGTTAAAGTCGCAAGGCACTATCACTGTCATGCCAGGCAGCATTTTTATCATGCCGATATCTTCCAGCACCTGGTGTGTTGCACCATCTTCTCCAAGTGTTAGCCCAGCGTGAGATGCACATATTTTCACATTCTTTCCGCTATATGCTATCGACTGGCGTATCTGGTCATACACACGCGAAGTAGAAAAGTTTGCAAATGTTGTGGTATATGGTATTTTCCCTCCAATAGTAAGACCTGCGGCTACTCCCATCATATTGGCCTCGGCAATACCGCACTGAATAAAGCGCTCAGGAAATTCCTTTATAAACTGGTTTAGTTTAAGCGATCCTGCAAGATCGGCCGTCAACGCTACAATATTAGGATTGCGCCTTGCGGCCTCTACAATACCCTCTCCAAATCCTGCGCGTGTTTCTTTTTCGTTTAGTGGCTTAATATTCTGTAACATCGGGTGCAAAAATAAATTATCCTTTGATTAATGTATAACCCCAGTCCCTCAGCCAACCAATAATTTTTTCTTTATAGTCTCCCTGTATCATTATCAGGCCATCTTTCACACTCCCTCCAGCACCACACTTGGTTTTTAACTGCTTACCAAGGGCTTCAAGGTCTTCTTCACTACCTGCAAAGCCATCTATAAGTGTCACAATTTTGCCTGCCCGCTGCTTTGTATCCAGCTTTATGCGTAGCTTTTGTTTATCTTTTGGTAACGTTACAGCATCGTTGCTTTCTCCCTCGTAGTCATTAAAATATTCTTTATTTGTAGAATATATAAGCCCATCTCCCCTCTCTCTATTTTTTTTAGACATACTAATTCCATTTAAAATGTAAAGTTGTATTTTTTTCAAATAACATCGTTTGAGCAGCTACAAAAAATTATCAGACAATTGCTCATAAAAAAAGCCTCTTTCTACAAAAAGCATTACCTTTGCTTCCCGATTTCATGGAGGTAGTAGCTCAGCTTGGTTAGAGCGTCAGATTGTGGCTCTGAAGGTCGTGGGTTCGACCCCCATCTATCTCCCCAAATTTTCTCCACATTATAAGTGCCTTTCGGCACTTTTTTTATATCTTACCCATCCTATTATTAAATACCTTTACAGATTAATAGTTTTTATTTGTTTTATTATTTTAAATTTTAAATCATGAGCTTAGAAGTTACAGGCAAATTGCTCGTTAAGTACGATTCACAACAGGTAAATGACCGCTTTAGAAAACGCGAATTTGTTATTGAATTAGCAGAAGAAATTAATGGAAATGTGTACACGAATTACGCTAAAATGCAATTAGTACAAAACAAATGTGATATTATAGACCGTTTTAATGAAGGTGATATGGTAAAAGTTTCTTTTAATATAAAAGGAAACAAATGGGAAAAAGATGGCAAAGTGAATTTTATTACCAATCTCGACGCATGGCGCATTGAAAGTGCAAATGGTGCTGCTCCTACTGGTAACATGAGCAACGCACAACCCGCTGGGGCTTACAACAATGCTAACGGCGCAAATAAATCGTTTGGTAATAATACTGGTGGTAATTTCTATAATCCTTCTCCCGAAAATGTAGATGATCTCCCTTTTTAATATAAATTAAAACCCACAAACATATAGGCTTCTTATGCGCAGGCATTCACTTTTCGTCACTATTATTTGTCTCGTGCTGATCGTTTTCAGCTCTTGCAACCATCTCCCGGACCATGCTCGTTACATTCCTAAAGATGCTTCTATTGTAGTAGGCATCAATATGAAAGCTATTGAGAAAAAGGTAGCCTGGGATTCATTTGTTGGCAGTAAGCTTTTTGACAAGATCGAAAAGAATTCTCCCATAAAAAGCATTCTTGCTGATGCACAAAATTCAGGCATATCCGACAACACACCTTATCTGTATATTAAATACGATAAGCGTTTTAGTGAAGGCGGAGAGATTACAGCGCTAATACCCCTTAGTGATGCTGGCAAATGGGAAGCCTACATGAAAAAAATATTCCCTAAGGCAACTATAAAACAGGTTTCAGGCCGCAAAGAAGCTATGCTGCCTTACAATATGTATGCTGGCTGGAACGACAAGCTATTGATTGTTATCTATGGTCTTCCCAGTGCAAGCAATTATCAGTCTATGGCTATGGCTGCTATGGCAAATAATGCTACCGGGGGAGATTCGTCATCTGCTGCAGCTCCACAAAGCAAGGGAATGGATGAAACTACCATGGCTGCGGAAATGGAAAACGCCTTTAGCGTAACCAGAGAAAACTCTCTTATTGAGAATAAACGTTTTACCCAATTGGAAAGCGCTGGTCATGATATTACTTCATGGGTTAACTATGATGTATTACTTACAAGATACATGCAGCAAATGTCAGGGATGACAGGTGGTGTTACACTGGCTAATACCCTGTGGAAAGATGCCGCCGCTGCTTCATACTGCGATTTCAAGGATGGCGCTATCAATGGCAATGTACGCTATTATATGTCCGACGACCTTAAAGATATATGTAAAGAACTCGGCGCAACCAACGCTGATAAAGATATGATCAACAGGCTCCCGGTACAAAATCTCGACCTGCTGATGGCATGGCACCTTTCCCCAAAGGGACTTAAGGCATTGCTGGAAAAGATCGGCGTACTGGGCTTTGCAAATGTTGCACTTACCAGCCAGAATATGAATGTAGACTCTATTCTGAATGCCTTCACGGGCGATATGGCAATAGCCGTTGACAATTTTGCGTTGAACAATCAATCACAACAACCCACTGACTCATTGGGAATGACGAATTCCTTTAAGCCATCTCTCGATGCTATGTTTGTCATCAAGATCAATAAAAAAGAAAGCTTCAATAAGTTATTACAAATGTTGATTTCTTCAGGTGGCGGTGGTCTTACCCCGATGGGCAATAATACCTATATGGTGCCCATTACTTCCACAGATTCTATCTTCATTATGACTGACGATAACTATGCTATTGTTTCAAACAGGTCGGCAGTTGCTTCCAATTTCCTTAAAGGAGCTTACAAAGGCCAGAAATTACCGGCAGAAGCTGATATTTATGGTCATCCATCCGGCATGTTTATAGATGTTCAGCAGGTGGTAAGCACCATCAACCCAGGCATTGCCCATTCTGCACACGATTCAACCATGATAGCAGAAGGGAAAAAGCTGGTGAGCAGTATGGCAATGAGTGGAGGTGCGTTTAAGGATGGCGCTTTTGAATACAACATGTCGGTAAATTTTGTCGATAAAAAAGAAAATAGCTTACTGCAGATCCTGGATTTTGCGGTACGAATGAATACGGGGAACCAGTAGCAATTAACTAGGATTTTAGTATATTGTTTATCTTTAATATAGCCCGTTACAAACCTATTGCCGTTGTTGAACTGTCTATATTGTAGCATATTATCTGTGATTTTTTTGATTTCTTAACTTTTTTTGCAAACTTGTTAAAAATTTTTCGATGAGGAAATTCCACCTGTTCTATAAACTGGCTATAGTTGTATCGCTGGTAATTGCTGTACAGGGCTGTACGAAAAAGAGCAACAATAATAACAACGTTGTTATAGAAACCCCGTATGGGCTTTATTTTTCAGATACTGCTGGCGCTTTATTCAATACTAACGACGGTAGTACCGTTAAGCCACTTGTTTTTTTTCCAGATGGTTATCCATCAAGAGCTATAACTATTTCAGGCAATAACCTCATATGGGTAAAGAATAATGCTCATATCAGCACCAATGATGGTAGTAATTTTAATCCCACTTATCGTTTTGTTAACCCCGCTTCTTTCGGACCCTCTACTATTTTAAGCTCTAAAGACGAAGGCCGCGTTTATCTCACCAGCACTCAATATAAAGGCGGTGTTGTCTATAGTGATCAGAACGGGGCTCCAGGTACCTGGATAGTTGATTCTTTTGCAAAGGGTTTCTCCAATCCCGCCTTCATTACATCATTTACCGAGCTGGCTAATGATAGTGTAATAGGATACGACGCCCTCAATCACAGGATATTCTACAAAGCCGGCAAAAACAGGCCATGGGTAGAAAATATAATAAGCACCGGTTCAACTAAATTGCCAACTAACGGCTTCTTTTTCTTAACACATTTCAACAATACAATTGTTGCTCTTGATTTCTTAGGTATAAATGGCGCCTGGTATAGCAACGACCTTGGTGTTACCTGGGCTCAATATAAAGGGCTTCCTATTCGCTCATTGCGTTGTGGAAATGCACCTTTCGACCAGGTATTGCTTGTTGGCACCGATTCTTTGGGTATTTATATGCTTAATCCTTCTACCAATACCTTTACCTCTGCCAATGCGGGATTAAGCGTCAATCCAGTTGTGAACGGCATCGTAGGCAAAGAACAGATATATAAAACAGGTGGTACAGTACAATACATTTACATTGCTACTAACAAAGGGCTTTATCGCAGCCAGGACCTGGGTAATAACTGGGTGATGGTACAACCGGGCAATTACGTAGATATTTATTAGTCTTCCTCTATATCAGGACCAAGTAATTCATTCAGGTCGCGCCGCTGTTTTTTAGTGGGGCGACCTGTGTTGCTTTGGCGCTTTCCCGTGTAGAAGCTGGTGCGCAGGCGCTGGTTTAGCAACTGGTCTTCTTCTGTTGTGAGGTCCACATAGTGTTTTACGGCTTCTTCATAGCCTGCCCTGTTGTGGAGCAGCCCGGTTACTTCTATGGTCCAGCGGCGATCGGGGGTTTTTATATCATACCTGTCGCCTATGGCTATTGTTTTTGCTGCTTTTACAGATACACCGTTCAGCTTCACTTTGCCGTCCTCACAGGCTGCAGATGCCAGCGTGCGTGTCTTGAATATTCTAATGGCCCAGAGATATTTGTCCAGTCTCAGTTTCACATTATCCATACTGTAAATTAAAAAAAGTAATGTCAACAAAATCTTAATACCTCCCCTAATATCAAAAATCTATATAGCAAATACTTTGGGTAGCGCAAAAACACTTTACTAATTTTACTCCATGCACAATCTTGTCGTTTTCGCATCGGGCAGGGGGAGTAATGCCGCTGCCATCATTGAATATTTTAAACAAAACGGTCTTGCCAAAATAGCTCTCATCGTTAGCAATAAAGCTGATGCGGGTGTGATAAACATAGCTGAAAATGAGCATATACCTTTTCTTATTGTGGACAAGCAATCGTTTCATGAAACGCTATTGCTGGACCAACTACAATCTTACAAGCCCTCATTTATAGTGCTGGCGGGCTTCCTGTGGAAGATACCGGATCATATCATACAGACATTCCCTGATCGTATCATCAATATACATCCTGCCTTATTACCTAATTATGGAGGAAAAGGTATGTACGGGCATTATGTGCATCGCGCAGTGCTTGGCGCTAAGGATGCAGAATCGGGCATTACCATACATTACGTGAACGAAGTGTATGATAGCGCCAATATCATATTGCAGGCAAGATGCAAGGTGCATGAGGATGATACTGCAGATACACTTGCGGGGCGCATTCATAGTTTAGAACATTTTTATTATCCAAGGGCTATTGAGTTTTTGTTATCGAATAAGGATGCACAAACAGAGTAATATCTAATTTATGGCGCATGGTACTGAATTTCAAGGTATAGCTGGGTTGTATAGCGACTACAGACCGTCTTATCCTGCTGCAATGATCGATGCTATAGCACGGTATACCGGCATTGATAATGATGCAAAGCAGAATGGCGCAGTGATCATAGACGTTGGTTCAGGTACAGGAATATCTACAAGGCTGCTCAGGGAAAGATTTGACGCCGCTGTTACTGTGCTGGGCCTGGAACCTAATGATGATATGTACACCACTGCTGTCAGCTTTCCAGGTAGCTACAAAAACCTTGCTTACCTGCATTGTGCTGCTGAAGATCTGCCATTTAAAGACAACACTGTTTCAGGCGTAATGGCGGCACAGGCAGTACAATGGTTCAACCGGCCGATGTTCTATAAAGAAGTATCACGTGTGCTTAGGCCTAATGGCTTCTTTGCCCTATTGCAGAACAACCGTGATTGGGAGAGCGATGCTTTTCTTGCGGCTTATGAGGAGCTGCTTGAAAAATATAGCCCCGGCTACTCGAGACACTACAGGTCCTTTGATCTGCCACAGGAAATGAAAAGCATTAATGGCATGACAGCTTTTGAAACCCACAATGACAGCTGGAAAAGAACCATATCGAAAGATGATTTTTTAGGCTTTGCCATGTCTTCTACTAAGGTGCAGGCTGCAATGAAAAATGCAGGGGCGGAATATATCAAAGAACTTATTTTACAATTAATAAAAGAACAAACAGGAGACTCAAATACTTTTAAGATCGCTTATAAGACTGAGCTATTCCTGGTGAGGAAAATGTAGTGCACAATACAATAAAGTAATTTTTGTACACTCCAATTAACTCAATAATTACAATCCTGAATAAAGCTCATACTATATTTCCCTTTGCTCTCGCTGTTTCTTCGCACTCATAATGTCATCCCAAACGAAGCCTTGTTTATCACACTTATGCATTGTCATCCTGAACGGAGCCTTGGCTTGTGCGATAGTCGCGCAGTGAAGGATCTCACTAATTGAGGGCAAAACTTAATATCAACGCAGCTCTCCTTTTCGTACTCAATATCAAATAAACGTTCTCCTTGAGTGGAGCCTTGGGCCTTGTGCAATAGCTGCGTAGTGAAGGATCTCCTTAATCAAGGCATAGCAATGAAACAAAACGGTCATTATACTAACCGCATTAAGAGTCTTTCTTAAATTCTTTTATTTTTCTATAAATGATCAACAACCACATAATTCCCAAAAGAGCAACAACCACACCAAATAAAATATCAAAAACAAACTTTAATATCAATCCCCAAACGACTATAGCTATAGCTATACTAATTGCTGAGTTTACCTTAAGTCTAACTTTCATTATTTAATTTGACAGTAATTTAAAAAGAAATTTATTGCTTAATAAATTTTCTAAAAGCACTAATTATTTGAAAAAGAAAATATGCTACAATAACGCGCTCTATAAAGTCCAAAAAATAAATAACTCCATTTGAATTATTTGCTTCACCAAAAATATTTGTGCTATGTGTAGGATTTAGTATTTCAAACCATAATTTCAATTCGTTATAAAAAATTACTTTCAATGTAAGGGATATATCATGCTGTGAGAAGCTTGGCTTCAAAAGTATATTTGGATTTACACATAGTGCGATCGGAACATAAATTATAAATGACAATGACAATAACAATAGTGTAGGTTTTAACCAATTTTGGCCAAAATTATTAGATTGACTAATCCACAATATTAATTTGTCAACGATAGTCCCTTGTCTATTGTATTTTAAAAATTTTCTATAATTATGCATTTCCCACCGTTGGAATTCAAGAGCTTGTGGCTTATCTCCGTTCATTTCCATTGCATATTTTAACTGCCTATATATTTCCCTGACTGATTGGAAGTCCGAAGCAAGTATTTTTTTCATATTTTTTATCGCTTCTTTGTTTTTTCTGTGTCGTTTTATTAATTGTCGTCTTGCTTTTTCGTCAACATGAATTTTCTCTTTTGAAAACCATTCTATATTTGAAGTAATTATTTCGGATAAAACAACATCTTGGATAGTCATTGAATCAAATGTGTTAAAAGACATTTGATAAAACTGCGCTTTTCCCAAATTTGATTGGCTAATAAAAGCTACGCTTTTTCTATAAACCTTTACATCAGTATCAATCCAGGTATTATTTGATGCCCTGACATTAGAAAATACTAATTCTGCATTATTGAAAAAGTGTATTATGTTCAATTCATTAATTAAAGCATATTCAATTATTACATTGGTTTTTGTACTAAAACCTGAAAGGCGTAGCATACGTACATCAATATGTCTTAATGTAATGTCACCTTGCAACATAGCAGAGAAATTGATGTTGATAATATCAATTTGCGCCTGTTTTATTAAGTCTCTAGAATCTTCGCCATCTAGATAAAACCCATTCTTGAATTCTGTACTTTCTAGGTGAATTGTGTTGAGTTTTTTCTTCTCTCCTTGAGTTGAATTACTAAGCTCAATTATGAAATACTTTTTAAAAATTCCTCCGTTGATAGTTAAGGTACCAGAATCCTCTATGTCTTTTAAAATAACTTCGTTTTCACAAGTGTTATTATAAAAAGTAATCCCCGATCTATAACTACCATTCTTAATAAAAACTCTTTCGTTAAAAGTGCTTTTGTTAAATAAAAGCCTTTCTGTTACAATATCTTCGAATCTTACGAATGCATTGATATTACATGAGACTAAATCGACTCCAAAATGTGAACTTAAATTAAAAATATCAAAAAAAATGTTGACACTTGTATCTTCGAATTTTAAGCTTTCATGTATAATTTTTGATTTTTTGATGGAAATGCCTTTTTCCATAACACAATTAAGAAATCGTAAATCTCGTTCGATTGTTATTTCATTAATAGAGATTTCTCCTTTAAATAAGCAATCTTTAAAACCTATATTTCTGTTGTCTGTGTTAAAATTATTATCAAAACCAGTTGCATCAACATTATTTAGAATTAGCGGAGCTCTAAACTTACAATTGATAAATTCAATACCAATGTTCAAAGAAATATTTGAAATAGAAAATTCCTGTAAAAATTCGACGTTTTTGAAACAGACCCATCGGCTTTGATAATTAGCCGATGTTATATCAACTCTATCAGTAACGATACAATTAATGAATGTTTGAGTACTATTAAGTACGTTAATTATGGGTACAATATCAGCATGAAAAGTAATATTATTCATATTAAATAATGCACAAACTTAATATTTTTAAAAAAATTAAGGTATTTGCATATTAACACATGAAAAGTTTTCACTTCATTGACTATTTTCTATCATTATCCCAAATCTGTATAGTCATTATACACTTACAGCATAATCATAAAAATTCAATTTTTTCATCTCTACGTTCCTGCTCAATTTTGCTTTAGCCACAATTAATGGCTACAAAAGTATAACCCTCATGGAACCCCAATCACCACAACAAGAAGTAGCTCGAACCCTCTACTTCATGACAGATAAAACACAGGAAGAGATAGCCGCTATGGTTGGTGTCAATCGCCGCACCGTCTGGCTATGGAGTAAAAAAGCAAGTGGCGCGAGATAAAGCTCGCTGCTCGCAATGCCCCGGCAGCAATAGCCGAAAACCTGTACACACAACTGGTCAGTCTCACAGGCTATATAAAAGAGCGTGAACAGAATTATCCCACATTGCACGAAGCAGAAACCATTCGCAAAATGGTAATGAGCCTTTGCCAGCTCAATCATCGGCTAACGTTGGGAGAGAACATACAAATGCTCACCAACTTCATCAGCCACATCTCAAAAACCGATCTCAAGTTTAGCCAGGAAATAGCTTTGGCCGCTGATGGCTATATCAGGAAAAAGGTCACAGTGGAAGGCGACCATCCCACTCACATAGATTACGATACCGCCGATCATCTTTTTACAGGATCAGAAGAAGAAAATACCACATTCACAATCGATGAGTCAGAATACCCAATGTGATAACGATGTGATACAAAAGTGATAACATGCGATATAATGAGATGATCAGAAAAACTTTAATAAATCAGTAAAATCAAAGCTTTCATCAACAATTCACTAACAACAATATCACATCTCAATTTTTTATAAAAATGAGATAACAAACCAAAAGTTCTTTGAATTTTATTTTGCACAGGCGGCAGCTGGTAGATGTTCCAGTTCTTCGGCGCGCTTTTTATTTAACAGGCTTTCAGCAAAAAGGAGGTAGGTGTATGCGTCTTTAAAGTTGGATATGTAGCCGAACGAAATGCGAACAGCCCCTCTTCGTTTGCCTACAAAATCTATAAGGTCGCGATAGTTTTTGGAACCGCTTTTATCGAAGTAGTCCTTCAGCTCTTTTTCTTCGAAGGCATGGTAGGTCTCATCTATGCCGGGGTTGCAAAAACAGCCTGTACGGAGAGAAATATTCCGGGCATTGGCCATCTGCTCTATTTCCAGGAAATCGTACATATCGCCATCCTCATCGTAAAAATTCATTGCGATAGTGCCGCCACGATCTGTGGTATCCTGCGGGCCGTATATTTTTACAAGGCGATCACCATTATCGTGATGCAGGCTTTGCAGCTGTTGCAGTGCCCAATCTGTGAGGCACTCTATGCGCTTACCAATGCTTTCTATTCCGATGCTTTCTATATGCTTCAGGCCAATTTCGATAGCAGGAATATCCAGGTAGTTGATAGTGCCATCTTCGAACATTGCCTGTCCATTGTCGTACGAAAAGCCATCGCCCTGCACAGATACAATAGATACCGTACCACCTGCAAACCAGGGGCGCCTGAGCTTAGCGAATGCAGTATTGCGTATGAGCAGACAACCAAGGCCGGTGGGATAACCGAATATTTTATAAAACGAGATAGCGACAAACTCGGGTTTGTAAATGCTCAGGTCGAGCTTGTTGGATGGTACAAAAGCAGCAGCATCGAGCAGCACATCCCAACCTTTTTGCTGTGCTATGTTGATCCATTCCAAATCGTGCTTTACACCTGATACGTTGGATTGTGCAGGGAAGGCAAACAACTTATTCGCACCGGAAATATGCTGATCGAGGTTTTCCATCAGCTTTTCGGCATCCAGACGCAGATCCTCTTTACGGATAGGTGTGTAATTGAATATAGCGCCTTTGTTACGCGCAAATTCACGAATGCCGTTTACAGAGTTATGATTGTCGAATGTGAGCAGGTAGTGATCGTCTTTTTCGAAGGGGTAAGCTTCGCCCAATAGCTTTAATGCACCGCTTGCATTTTGCGTGAATACACATATATATTCATCAGGGCTGGCATTAAAATAGCTTAGCACACACTTCCTGGCAGCTTCGGTAACCTCGGTAGCTTTTACGGAAGTGGGATTGGATGAATGCGGATTTCCAAATACGCCGTTGATCAACTTTTGGGAATGTTCGATGATCTGCTTTTTAGCATACAGTCCGCCCCCTGTGAAATCGATATAAGTATGTCCCTGTTCGTCGAGCCTTGAAAACTCTGTTGCACGTAAAGCATCTATGTGTGCTGTATCGAGGTAGGCGTTATGACTGCTTATAAAATCGGCGTAGGCAGCCCCAAGAACCGCCTCCAATTCTTTACTTAACATTATGCTTTTTTAAAAGACTATTAAAGTTAAGAAATTGAGACGAATTTTAATAGAATTTATTTGTAAAACACTAAAGGTATATTTGCTATATAAAACAACAACCATGAATACTTCGGACAACAAAAACGAAATATTTCCTTTAGGAGAAAAAGCCGGGGCAGATTATTTTACAGGAAATGCCTGGGTAAAGTATCTTATTACCGCAGACGATATGTTTAATACTTCAGTGGGCAATGTGGTGTTCGAGGCTGGCGCAAGAAACAACTGGCATACACACCCCGGTGGACAGATATTAATTGTAATAGATGGTGTGGGCTATTACCAGGAAAAAGGCAAGCCGATACAAGTAATAAAAAAAGGGGACGTGGTACAAATCTATCCTGATGTGGTGCACTGGCACGGCGCATCGCCAGACAGCACTATGACGCATATAGCCATCAATACACACACGGAAAAAGGAGTTGTGGACTGGCTGGGGCCTGTGAGTGATGAGGAATATAATAGCAAATAAGAAAGCCGCTATTGCAGCGGCTCTTAATTATTTTTCTGTCTGTTTTTCTATTCCAATTTATTACACGCCTACCATCAACGGCATAAGCAACATGAGCACATCTTCATTCTCTGTTTTTTCCATGGGGCGGAAGATACCTGCACGTGTGGGTGTGCTTAGCTCTACCTGTATCTCTGCGCCATCGAGATTGTTTATCATTTCAATCATGAGCTTCGCATTGAAAGCTATTTTCATATCCTCGCCACTATATTGGCAGCTAAGCATTTCCTTGCCTTCGTATGAGAAATCTATATCCTGTGCGCTTACCTGCAAGGCATTGCCATTAATATCAAGCACTACCTGGTTGGTAGTTTTGTTTGCGAAGATGCTTACACGGCGCAATGCACTAACGAAATCTGTACGGCTGATAGTGAGCTTGTATGGATTGTCGACAGGAATAACTGCTTTGTAATCGGGGAAGCGTGCATCTATGAGGCGGCAGCTAAGGCTGAGCTTGTTGCTGCTGACAAACAGGTGGCTACTATTGTAAGAAAGCTGCAATGGTGTTTCATCAGCAGGAAGTGTGGCGCGTAGCTGTTGCAATGGTTTTTTGGGCACTACAAAACCATCCTGTGAAGGACAAAGAATATCGTTGCGACGGAACTGAACGAGGCGGTGCGCGTCGGTAGAAACAAAAGTGATATTATCGGCGGCCAATTCAAAGTACACACCTGTCATGGCAGGGCGTAACGTATCTATGCTGACTGCAAATAATGTTTTGTTGATGCTCTCTATCAAAGCGATAGAAGGCATAGTGAATGATGTGGTTTCTCCCGGAGCCGGCTCTTTCGGAAAATCGTCGGCCTTTTCGCCACCAATGCGGTATTTACCCACATCGCTTGACATTTCTATTCCAAGATCCTGCTGATTGATATTGAAGGTAATGGGCTGTTCAGGCAGATTCTTGAGATAGTCCATCAATATTTTAGAAGGAATACAAATCCGGCCATCGCCCTGGGCATCATTCACGTCCATTTGTATGCGCATCATTGTTTCCAGATCGGTAGATGTGAGCGTGAGCGTATTCCCTTTCAGCTCGAAAAGGAAATCTTCCAATACAGAAAGCACTGTATTTGCACTGATAACGCCGCTGATCTGCTGCAGGTTTTTTAATAACGCCGTGGACGTAACGATGAATCGCATTGGGGAGTTTGTTTGGTAACAAAGATATTTGAATTGCCGAATTACTCAAACAATTCAAATTTGGCAATTTGACAATGAGGCAATTTGATAATGTGGAAATGTTGATAACTTGGCAATTAGAATTCGACAATGTGCCAATTCTAAATGTTTTTTGGCGAATTTGGTTGAGGTTGCTTTTTTAGGAATAATATTTTTTACGATATTGTATTGCCGGCGGCCCACATTTTAGCGTTTTGTATTTTTACCTATTACTAACAGATGAGCTGGTTAAGCAAAATTTTCAGTAAAAAGGAAGAAAACGAGGAAGAGAAGCGGAACGGCGGCCATGTGTCGTCGGAAGCATCTTCTATTGCCAGCCCATTTGAGGGGCTGGATGGTATTCGTTTCGGGCGATACAGCGACAACAATAAATCGTATAAAAAAACGAAGTGCTGGTATGAATCGGAAGATCTTTTTAAAGAAAAGAGATATAATGAGGCCTTAGAGGCATTGTTTGAATACATGAAGGATGATAAAGAGGATAATGTGTCCTTTCACAAAAATGGGGATAGCTCTTTTACATTTGATATAGCGCAGGGTTCGAAAATGGTGCATGGGGAATGTGACGGACAGCGATTGATAGCGCGTGTGCCACTAGCTGTAATGGATACGCCAAACACAGCTGTAATGCGCCGCCTGCTGGAGCTGAATTACAATCTATACTATGCCAGAACAGCAATGGATGCATATAACCTGCTTTACATGTTGTTTGATACGGATATTGCCTCTGCCACGCCCAATAAGCTTTATTACGGGCTGCGTGAGCTTGCTACCAAAGCAGACAGGCAGGATGACCTGCTACTTGCGGACTTTACCTCGCTAAAACCTGCAGGAACGGAACATATAAAACCTGTAAGCGAGCATGAGCTGGATGTGAAATATCAATACCTGAGAAAATGGACAGAAGATACGCTGAGACGTGTGGATGAGCTGAACCAGGATTCATTTTCGGGGGCTATCGCTTATTTACTGCTCACCTTGATATATAGGATAGATTTTTTGATAACCCCGCAAGCAAAATTTTTGACCGAGCTGGAGAAAACAAGTGGACTATACTGGGATAAGAAAGAGGAAACCGCCCTTGTGGAGCGAAACCAGATGATGAAAGAGGCTGTAAAGAAATTTCTGAATATAAGTAAGCAGGAATTTGCAGCAAGTATATATCGTGTAAAAGATTCATTTGCCATCAGCACGCCACCGAAACTGGAAAAAGTAAAAGAGCATATCGTTAATGCAAATAAAGACTCTTACTGGTATGTAGATAATAAATACACCGATATAGGAATAACGCTAAACGAATACGGCATGCTATACAACCAGTTCATCTACAGCATGCCGCGGGTAATGACCGACCTTACTACCATTTACATGGCAGTTTTGCATCCGGATTATTTTGCAGAACTAGGTATGAAGACACCCCTACATCATAAAGAAACAAAGCATTTTGAAAAACAATTGATAGAAAAAGCCGTAGACGAAGCGCTGGATCAATTTAAGGATAAATATGCAAGCATGAAGTGGAAGCATGATCGTACAGAATATGACAGCCTTTTTGATTTTGGCATTAGCTTCAGCGAGCAGATGGCTAACCTAAACCTGGAAACAAAACGGTAGATGAGCATTCAGGAGACCATAGAAAAATATCAGAATACGGTGGTGCAGATCGCTACCAAATCCGGTACGGGGACTGGTTTTTACCTGCTGGATTATGATCTTATCGTTACTAACAACCACGTGGTGCGGGATAACAAGAAGGTAACCGTGAAGAGCCGTACATTTACCAAAAGGCTCGCTAATGTGGTATTCTGGGATGAAAAATACGACCTGGCATTCCTGATGCCGCCGCTGGATATGCACAATTTGCCTGAATTGAGATTGGGTAATTACGATACACTGAAAGGTGGCGATATGGTGATAGCTATCGGGCATCCTTATGGACTGAATTATACAGCTACACAGGGCGTAATATCAAAGGTGGATAGAGTGCAACAGGGAATTAAATACATACAGATAGACGCTGCTATTAACCCCGGGAATAGCGGTGGCCCGCTGGTGAATGAAAACGGGGAAGTGGTAGGGATAAACACTTTTATCATAAAAGGGGGAGACAATCTTGGGTTTGCCCTGCCAGTGAGCTATCTGCGGGATGCTTTGGAGCAATATAGGCCTATAAGAGGAGAAGTGGCGATAAGATGCCCATCATGCAGCACGCTGGTGACGGAACAAACACTGGAGGAAGGACAATATTGCCCAAACTGCGGTACCAAAATAGATTTCCCTAAAAAGGGTGAACCGGAAGAAAGCCCTGTATCGGGCATTGCTAAAACGATAGAAGAAATATTAGAAAAACTGGACTATAATAAGGAGCTGGCGCGCAACGGACAAAACAGATGGGAGGTAGAAAGCGGGTCGGCAAAAATTAAGGTCAATTACAATCCCGAGAATTATTTCATTATCAGCGATGCCTTTTTATGCAAGTTGCCTAAAACGGGTATTAAAGAATTATATAGCTATCTCCTCAAAGAAAACTTTAAGCTGAAAAGTAAACTATTCAGTTTGCATGGAGAAAATATTGTATTAAGCAGCCTGATATATGATCTTGATCTAAGTGTAGAAAGTGGAGAGACAACATTCAGGGAGCTTTTTGAACAGGCGGATTATTATGATACTTTACTTGTAGAGAAGTATAATTGCCAACCTATACTCGAGGAGCATTAATTTTAGTAAACCTTTAGGTTATTTAGCAGTCAAAGAGCCGAAGGAATAATTACTTTTGGCGGATAATTTATATTTATAATTTATTGATTGAATTTTTGAAACACTAAAACAAACAACTTAGGTGGGATTTTTTAAACAGATAGCTACAACATCTTTTTTAGTAATAGCGGCATTCACTACAGTAACATATGTAGCTTGTAATAAGGATAAATGCGGAGGCACTACCTGCCAGAACGGAGGAACCTGTATAGAAAACAAATGCGTTTGCTCGACCGGCTACAACGGGAGCGATTGCGGGACATCGTGGAGCACCGAATATACCGGTACATACAGCTGTACGCAAACATGCAGGCCATCTACTACTCCAGGCACATGGACAAGTTCTGTTACTACCTACGCAAACAGTGCGGAAGATACTGTTGTGATCTCCAACTTTGGCAATAGCGGCATGAACGTAAATGCGGGTGTGGATAGCAGTAACCATATATACATATTGCCAAGTGACAATGCAGGAAATACAGGCAATGGCAGCGGTAGCTATAACACAAGCAATAATACGCTGACAATCAACTATACAAGCGGTGGTGGGGTGGTTTGCACTATGGTAATGACCAAACAATAAGAATATTATCTCTTTTTTATAATGTGTGTTAAAATAAGAAGAGCGGCGCATATACGCCGCTCTTCGCTTTTATACTTACTAAATTAAATTATTCTGCTTGTGTTGCAGGCTTTTTAGCCGGGGCCTCTTGTATTGAAAATACGATCTTCTTTTCGTCGTCGCTATAATCTGCAACTACATTGTCACCTTCTTTGATCCTGTGATTGAGAATTTCTTCTGCCAGCGGATCTTCGAGATATTTCTGTATAGCGCGATGCAACGGACGGGCACCGAACTGCTGATCGTAACCCTTTTCCGCAATGTACTTTTTGGCACTTGCAGTAAGCTCCAGTGCGAAACCCAGTGTATTCAACCGTTTCATTACATCTTTCATAATGATGTCTATGATCATGTTGATGTGTTCTTCGGTCAATGAGTTGAAGATGATCACATCATCAATACGGTTGAGGAACTCAGGAGAGAAAGTACGCTTCAATGCTTTCTCAATAACACTGCGATTGATATCTTCGGAGCTGGTAGATTTAGCAGCGGTAGTAAAGCCAACACCTGCACCAAAATCTTTCAACTGGCGAGCACCAATATTTGATGTCATTATTATGAGCGTGTTCTTGAAATCAACCTTGCGGCCTAAACCGTCGGTAAGCTGACCATCATCAAGCACCTGTAAAAGAATATTGAAGATGTCGGGGTGAGCTTTTTCTATTTCATCGAGCAACACTACAGAGTAAGGCTTACGGCGTACTTTTTCTGTAAGCTGACCACCTTCTTCATAACCAACATATCCCGGAGGCGCACCAATCAAACGGCTTACAGAGAATTTCTCCATGTATTCACTCATATCCACACGGATCAATGCAGCATCACTATCGAACATATAACGAGCAAGCGCACGAGCCAATTCTGTTTTACCTACGCCGGTAGGGCCAAGAAATATAAATGAGCCAATTGGTTTTCTTGGATCTTTTAATCCTACACGGTTGCGCTGGATGGCTTTTACTATTTTAGAAATAGCTTCGTCCTGTCCTACTACCGCGCCTTTCAGGTCTTCACCCATACGACGCAGCTTAGCGCTTTCTGCTTCCACCATCCGCATTACAGGAATGCCGGTCATCATGCTCACTACTTCAGCAATATTTTCTTCGTGTATCGGGTAGCGCTTATTCTTTGCTTCTTCCTCCCATTCTGTTTTAGCACGATCTAATTCTTCTCCCAATCTCTTTTCCTTATCACGAAGCGAAGCGGCTTCTTCAAAACGCTGGCTCTTAACCACTTTATTCTTTTCCTGCTTAATATCTTCGATCTTCTTTTCGAGCTCCAGTATATTCTGAGGTACGTTGATATTTTTTAAGTGTACACGTGCTCCAACTTCGTCCATCACATCTATTGCTTTATCAGGCAATAGGCGATCAGTCATATAACGGTCGCTGAGCTTAACGCAGGCTTCGATAGCTTCTGCATCATAAGTTACGTTATGGAAATCTTCGTATTTAGAACGTATGTTATTCAGTATTGTAATTGTTTCTTCCACACTCGGCGGTTCGATCATCACTTTCTGGAAACGACGATCTAAAGCTCCATCCTTTTCGATGTACATACGGTATTCATCCAGAGTGGAAGCACCAATACATTGGAGGTCACCACGAGCAAGAGCAGGCTTGAATATGTTGGAAGCATCGAGTGAGCCGGAAGCACCACCTGCACCAACTATAGTATGTATTTCATCGATAAACAAGATAACGTC
>Ga0134128_10002355_pt1 | contig 23502 bp, 36 predicted proteins | sample KB31754_FD_96462 | JGI IMG/M metagenome (GOLD analysis project Ga0134128, IMG submission 96462) | Terrestrial soil microbial communities with excess Nitrogen fertilizer from Kellogg Biological Station, Michigan, USA - KB3-175-4 | ecosystem: Environmental > Terrestrial > Soil > Unclassified ... | reverse complement strand
TGTCAATTACGTTATTGGCGCTAGCGATATTAGAGGTTCGATCGCCTCGCTCCCGGTTAGCCGAACACCACAATAACCACCTGAATTTATTGAACGTCGATTTAAGGTTTGGCGGACAGAGAGTCTGTCAGAGTCCGATTGCAGAAGATGCTCGGACGTTCCTCGACATGCACGATAGCCAGCATTCTAGCGGTGTTTCGTCGCATGCTCATTGGATGGTGATGGCTCGGGATGCCGCGCCATTCCTCCAGATACCGCCCCAATTTGTGGGAAGGTTTGTGGGAAGGCGGTCCGAGGGTATCTGTGATCAATCGATTCGCGAGGTAACCCATGGCGCGTGCAATTCATAAGCTCACCCCTGAGCGTGTTCGCAACAAATCGAAGGTACCTGGCCTCTATGCCGATGGTGGCGGATTGTATCTGCGCGTGTCGCCACCCGCGGCTTGCTCCTGGATCTATCGCTACATGATCAACGGAAAAGCGCGTGAGATGGGCCTGGGCTCGTTTCCTGAAGTGCCCCTGCACAAGGACCCTAAGGACAAGAAAGCCGCTCCTGGAGCCCGGGAATTGGCCGCCCATTGGCGCAAAGTTCGCGCCGAGGGAAAAGACCCGATCGGCGTCCGCGAGTCCGAGCGGGCTGAGGAACGGCTTGAGGCCGCTCGCGCGATGACCTTTCGCCAGTGTGCCGAGGCCTATATCACCTCCCACCGGGACGGCTGGAAAAATTCCAAACACGCCAAACAATGGGGGGCCACACTGGAGGTCTATGCCTATCCTCTTATCGGTGACCTCCCGGTAAGCAATGTAGACGTTGGCCTCGTGACACAGATCCTGGATCCCATTTGGAAGGTTAAAACCGAGACGGCCAGCCGTGTCCGCGGGCGGATCGAATCCATCCTGGATTGGGCCAAGACCCGCGGTTATCGGGAGGGAGAAAACCCCGCTCGATGGCGTGGCCACTTGGAAAACGTCTTCCCGCTCCGATCGGCAGTTCGCACGGTTAAGCATTTCCCAGCGCTCCCTTACCGGGATTTGCCGGCTTTCATGACCGCCTTAGCCAAGCGGGACGGCATCGGTCCAGACGCCTTGAAATTCACCATCCTAACGGCCGCCCGGACCGAACAAGCCATCGGAGCGACCTGGGACGAATTCGATTTGCATACCGCGGTTTGGACGATCCCGGGTGAGCGCATGAAGGGATTGCGCTCCAGGCAGCGCGAACATCGAGTCCCACTCTGTAAGCCGGCCTTGGCAATTCTCGAGGTTCGCCATCGCCTTTCCGGTGGCAAAGGATTTGTCTTTCCGGGATTGAGACCGAAAAAATCCATCTCCAATGGCACGATGACGAAGGTTCTTTCATCGCTGGGGCATAACGACATCACAGTACATGGTTTTCGATCAACCTTCCGGGACTGGGTAGAAGAGACAACCAATTTCGCCGGCACGGTCGCGGAAGCTGCGCTCGCGCATGTCGTAGGCGACAAGGTCGAAGCCGCCTATCGCCGCGGGGACCTGTTTGAGAAGCGGCGCCGCCTAATGGCCGCTTGGGCGACATATTGCACTACAGCACAAATGGCCAGCAGCATCGTTCCGATCCGAAGAGCGAGCTAGACTGCATTAATGTCGGCTCCCGCGGCGGAAGATGATGCAGGCCTGGGCCAATCATAGCGGCGCGAAGACCCCGACTGGGAATGTGGTGCCGATCAATGGGAGGGTTGCGTAACCGGTGCTGAGCCGAAACTGGTTATCAGGCTCAATTGGGGGAGCGGGATTTGGTCCTCACCTGGTTGCTCCTGGTCCCCTTTAACCGCGAACTGGATTTCTGCAGTAAACAACATTGAATTCGAAACGACGCTTTCGACAACAGCAAAATGGCCGTTCTCAATCTTGGGAAGGTACTTATAGATTGCAAACCATGCTGCAGCGCCCATCTCATCAGTAGCCTGTGCCAAGGTGATCCCTGAAGCTTCCAGCACCTCATCAGGTGCGCCTCCGTGTGTGAGATGATTTCTCACTTTGGATAGCGTCTTATATACTTCGCTCCCGTTTGCTTTTAATTCAACGAGCAACGCTCGCATTTGGTCGGCAGCCATTGGACGCCTCTCGTGAGCTTCGCCGCACTCCCTACAAATCAAGTCCTTGCCGCATTTCTGGCAACTAATCGGAATTTTCTTTGCCTCTCTGGTAGCATCCGCGAGAGTTTCGAATGCTTGCCAAAAATACTGAAATTGTTCCTCTGGCTGTTGAGCTACAAGACCATAACGAAAGCATTGCAGCGGGCGAACAAGGATGCGCTGCGAGCCCATTTGCGCGAAAATTTGTGCGGCGGATTTGACCAGAGGTTCAGTCAATTCCGGCATTGGCGGTTGTGTGGGGTCAAACTTCTCTATGGCCAACATTCGCCGTTCTTTTTTGTGCGGCTCCCACTCCAGCACTTTTGTGCAGTGATCAATTATAAACTCGCTGCGCGTCACATAAGACAGGGGATCTAGATTTGACGCTAAGATCGACCGAAAGCGGCTGGCTACTGCTTTGATATCCTCGCTCTCGCCTGTCACGATTGCGATTAGGTGTGGAACATGTCCGTCCGTTCCGGGAGGTGCGTTCCGCAATACGATCCCATAACCACCATCTGCCGACTTGAGTAGCCCGCGATCAGCAGCCACTCGAAGTGTTCCTCCATGCTGTGCGTCAGCGGCAGATGAGCGAGCGCATCGGTTTTTTTGTGGGTGTTGCCCTTCACCCGTCCGGGCTTGAAGCGATAGGTACGGGGCTTGCCCTTTGCCTTCGTCGCGCGCGGCATGGATCACTCGGCGGCTGAGGAAGAAGAAGCAGCTAAGGAAGAAGATGCGCGCGCGTACGACTTGCCGTTGCTGTACGACGCGGGGTTTTCCGAAGTCTCCAAGATAAGCGTTTCCGGGCCGTTCGCATCACTTTCAACACAAGCCGTTGCAGCATCTGCATTTGCAGCCAAAGACGCACCCCGACCACCCCCCGACCGGGGGCCGACCGACCCCCGACCGGACCCCGACCGATGGGCTTTTACCCCCGACCGTTCGCCATCGTATGTGAAGGAGCCGAGCATTTTGGGGTCGATCAGCCCCGACAGATGCGGCGTGACCTCGCCGTCGCCGTCATAGAGCAGCTCATAGAGCTGGCCGCGTTCGACGCGATGGGCGAGGAGGTATTCCAGCTCGACCAGGCGGGAGAGGTGCAGCTTGAGCTGGGTGTCGCTCATCCCCGTCTCCTCGCGCAGATTGCGCCGGCTGAAGCGGATGTCGGCGGGAGCCACCTTGGTGGCTTCTGCCGACTCGGCCACGATCACCATGATCCGGTCGAGCAGCGTGCGGGTCTGGAGCGGCAGCGCATCGAGCGAACGGCCCAAGACCTCATGCGCCAGACGGTTCGCCGCCGAAGCGTCGATTCTGTATCGATTCACGACTGGATTCATGTCGGCTGATGCGCAAAACTCGTACCAGAATCCTCTCGGTCGAGCGTCGATTGCGCACATATGAGCGGTCGTAGTGACCCGATCAAATTCAATCATTCCAATTGGTATAATATGCCGAGACAATTACAGCAATTATCGACAATGCGCGTACAACCACTACCCATGCGAAGGATCGGTTGTTGTCCGCGCACCATTTCAAAAACAGCTTATCCACGTATCCGGGCGTGCCAGCCAGGGCGAAAGGAATTTTTACGCCTCGCTTGACGAGGAAGTGCCACATCATGATCTGGCTAACAACCAATACTAACACGGATAGGGTGAAGCTGAGAAAAAGCACCATGTGTTTCTCGCGGAAAAATTAATGCCAGTAGGAATAGCTCGTGATTGCTTCCCCAGCTCCAGGAGCGCCCAAAGACCCTCCCACCGAAAGACCTTTCCAGTTGCCAGTTCCTTGGGGGGAATAAAAAGCAGAACCCGTCACGTAACCGTAACTGCCTACAATATTATTGAACGGACCCGTCCAACTGCCATTGCCTAAGGCAAAATTCGCAGACGCACTGGCCCCGATATTAAAACCAACTGGATTGCAGTCTTTCGGCGTACTGAACTTGTAAAGGTGCCATCCCGCATCCGACGTATATTCAAAGTTATACCCAAATATGCCTGGGCCACCACCGGATGTTGGTAAAATTGCTGACAACTCTGCCGAAAAGCCAACTGCAAACAGTCCCATCGGATCGGTGTTCGTCACAGGATTGTTGCTCACATAGGCATATGTGTTTATTCCCCCTCTAAGTCCAATTGGATCGGACTGGATATAGCGGCCCGTGTTCGGATCGTAACTACGAAGCCAATTCTGATTGAATCCTGACTCCGCATCGAAATACTGCCCTGGAAATCGGAGGTTCATCATCGCGCCACCTGTTCGGGACACGGGGTTTCCAAACGGGTCAAACACACCATCCCAAACGATGCTGGCGGAGCCATCGCTCACTTTTTGGGGCGAGTTGATTTGGTCTGAATGGATAAAATAGACGACCGGAGACGCGCCCGTGTCATCCACCAACCCTACTGGCATATCATCCAGCCAAATATACTCTTTCTGCACCGCGCCGCTGCCATCGGCCTCTTCCAGCAAATGGCCTGCCTTGTCATAGATAAATTGGGTAGTCGTGGTCCCGACGATCTTCTGCACGCGCTGCTGAAAGCCGTTAGAAAGGTATGTGGCAGGCGTTGGCGTGAAAGGCGCAATTGTGGTGCTAATGGACGCGATTTGATTCGCGGTTGACGCGAGGCCATAGGTCTCCGTGGTGCTGCCAAGTACGCGGCTGGTTCGGTTGCCCACGCCGTCATAGCTATAGCTCTGCGGGCCGTACAGGCCGCTATCGCCAAGCTTCTCTGAACACGCCGCCCCCACCAAAAATCCCCGGCCCGACCTACGCAACACGCCAGAGCCGGAGATTGGTCGCCCAAGGAACGCATCGGCGGTTCCCTCTCCTAGCACAACAACGCGGGTGCAGCACGATATCTTGAACGCGCGAGGCAGCCGAATTACTTGTTCGAAGTCTGAGGCGCTTGGGATGGAAATAGTGCTGATTCCCGTGTACCAGCCTCTGTGATGTAAAGTTTGCGCTCATCGAGGGCGGCATAGATGTGCAGGTGCCGCAGAATATCCATGCCGATTATCATGTTCGGACCCCGTGTATAACCCGGATTGTAGGGTCGCAGGTGTATCAGTGGATTCTGAATCGTAACGCCATCGAATGACAGACTTGAAAACCGGTTGGGGTAGTCAACATTTGGCGTTCCTAGTCCAAGTGGTACTGGCGGGTCGGGGCGAAAGCTAAACTCATATTGCGCCTTCGCTAGGTCCATCATCGTATAACTTGCGGATGTGTTGAACATGGCGATCATGCGATGACCGTCTAGCGTCACGGGAAAAAGCACCTGCCCGCTAGGATTCAGCGTGTTTCTCCCCTCTACAGTGATAGGCACGACTGCAAGCACTTGATGAGGCCAATACACCACTCGGCCCTCGCAGTGATCGGAGGAAAAGAAGTTCAGTCGTCTCGCTCCGAAATCTAAGTCAATGTCGTCGCCCCGAAACATGCCGCGACTTATCAAATCGATGTCCTCGTTTCGGTATCCCTCTTGGGCGACGCTGCGCCGGGTCCAATTCTGGACAAGAAAGCGAACATTGGCTCCCTGCGCATTCCCCAACGCGACCTGTGGAACGATCACGTAGGATGGGCCGATGTCCGTGCTCAATTGCTTCAATTTCAGCGTGCGGTTCGTATCGCTGGAAATGACATTCAGATCGCCGTTGAAATCAAATACCATAGACTTGGACAGGCCATTGACGTTCACCGGAATTCGGAGAGGCGCACCATCCTCAATCGGATTCATCACAATGGAATTAGTCATGCGAAGTGCGGAGCAATCCGCAGCGCGCGCCGAAGAAATCGTGCACGCGAGCGCAGCCGCCATTAAAACCAGTTTGCAAATGTTTGCCCTCACGTAATTTAAACAGATACCAAGCATCTCACAGTTTTCCTTTGCAGGCCGAGCACCACTGGCACCCCGATGAGGACAGTGAGCCACTTACCGGCTTGTCAGGGTGACGCGCCAGCAGCCTTAAATAGAGCGGACTCCCCATTTCCCGCCGGCGTGATGTAGAGCTTCTTCTCGCCGAAGGCGACGTAAATGTGCAATTGCCGCATCACATTGATGCCAACTATGACTTGCTCCAGATCGGAGACATCGAGGCCATGTTGATACGCGCGCACATAAGGGAATAGCTGTATTTGCGGATGAAGAACCGTGATGTCGCCGAGGGACAGGCGTTCGAAATTGTGTCCGTAGATTTTCACGTTGGGATTTTTTTCATCTTCCTTGATCACCGGCAAATCCGACGAACCGCGTTCGAAATGGAATGCATTGACGACGTCAGTAACGCCGGTGGTGGTGACTGGCGAGCCGGTATCCAGAATGGCATGGAAAACCTTTCCATCCAGCGTCACATCCACGCTGATGTGTCTATCGCGCAATTCGAACGGTAAGATTGCCAGCGGACGTTCCGGCCAATAGGCCACCCTGCCTTCGCAATGGTCCTGAGAAAAATAGTTCAGGCGTTGGGCGGCAAAATCAAAGTCAACATCATATTGCTGAAAAAGGTCGTTGGAGAGAACGCCGACTGCGTCACCACCGGCATTGGCCCAATCGGCTGGCATTGGATCGATGTGAATATAGAAATTTCTCCCACGCTGATTGCCAAGTTCGAAACTCTCCACATGAGCCATCTTGTAGCTCTTGTGACCGTACAGATCGCGCATGTCCGGCGCTTCCAGGTCGATCGATTCTGCCAGCTTCAGTTCTTTGGCAACATCTTCCGTGATTTGGGTTTTGCCGCCGCCCGTGTCGAGCAGGAGGGTTTTAGGGACGCCATTGATGCTTACCGGAACGTAGAACCTGCTCCGATCTGCGTTGGTCGTCATTTTGACGCTATTGATGAATTGAAGCGGCTTACAACTGGCCGCATCTGCTGCCTGCGCCCCTTCCATTTGCAGGATAAGTGCCGATGTCGCACCAAAAACCCAGCGAACAGCTTGCCACATAGCAATTTAATGGTGAGCCCCAGGCGATAACATCACGACCTAAATACACGGACAAGGGGTTGTGTATCGCACCCCGATGCTTGAATGCCTTATGCCAGACAAGCGAGGGACAAAGGTCTGTTTCCAATGGGAAAAGTAGTGCCGGTACACGCGTGTGCGGCCCGGTGATTCCGAGAGCAAAATGGCTGCAAGGACGTAACTAATCCCGCCACCAACAAAGGTTAAGCGCCTATAATTCTCTAATGGCTCGACGCCGCTTTGCCCCTGCTCAAACCCCGCAAGCCATAATATAAATGGCCCGTGGTTCTGTGAGTTGTGTTTCCAGGCTGAGACGGAAGACGCGGAGGCGCTGTTCGCGCCGTTGGATTCTCGAGGGGCGGCCATGAAAATCGCGCGATGGACTTGGTGGCTTATAGCACCACTTCTGACAGCTTCATCCTTAGCACAGGCACAAGAACTCACGCGCTGCGCAACACCGGGGCTGGTCTTAAATCCCAATTTTAAGTCCCACACCTTGGTACCGTACCCGGTCCTGGCGAAACGCAATCTCGAGCAGGGAAAATCCATTTTCCTAGTAAACATTGGCACTGACGGGGTGCCCACGGATGTTACGGTCGAATTATCCGACGCTAGTCAGAGAATGAATGACGCCGCGATAGCGCACCTCAAATCCAATTGGCGCTGGGAGCCTCCGATGCAGGACTGCCAGCCGACCACGGCTAAGGCGAATGTGCAGGTCATGTGGTCTCTGGTTCATGTCCCGCCGCCCAGCTTTCCACCCTCCGAATTCAGCGTGACAATGCCGCCTTCCGCCGTACCGCCCGGCACGCATGAGAAACTCGAAGAGGTATCGCGCACCTTGCTCGAGATCGAGACGGACGAACTGGGTGCGGTGAAGGGCGGCCGCGTAATTGATAGCGGCGGTTTTGCAGACCTGGATGGCCAGGCGCTAACGATTTTGAAGAATTCGCCGACGCTCATGAAGGGCCAGCCGGCCGGAAAGCATGTTCTTTCAGCAATATGGCCCCTGCCGGCTCCGGCGCTTCCCGTGAGACTGGAAACCGTGATTGTGACGGCTGATCCAAATCGATGAAAGGCGCACGGCTTCACGGAAGGAATCGACGCAGATCCACTGCACTCGCGTTGGTTGCGGCAGGCAACACGCCGGTCCAAAGGGTTAGATGGTCGCGTTACAACTTGAGAGGCAAGCCGCGTGCCTAACGCTTGCAAGTTCAAATATGCCTGCCTAGTCTTGCTGGGTCTTGCTGGGAGACACGCCATATGAAAAAGCGCGCTATCGTGTTGCTTTTGTTACCCCTCGCGGCGTGCGCCACGCAGCAGGATGATCAGAGTAAAGCTGCCCTCCTTGCGAAAGCCGACGCGTTCTGTGGCGGCACCCGGAATCTGCAGTGCTTAAATGGGTTCGTGGTTCGCAATGCGGTGAACACGAAAGTTGTACGGCAGACCGATGGTTCTCTATTGCTGACCTATGGGACGTTTGTCCCTCACAGTGTCGGTGGCCAAGTGATGACAGGTGACAACGCGGCAGCAGCTGGCTCGATGGGGGCGGCGAACGATAACCCCCACGCGTTTGGAAACCGGTTTGGCGTACCGATAATGAATTAGAAAATCTAACATCCGGCCCTCATCTTTAGTCTGTCCAGATTTCGAACGGGAGCAGTGTCATGCAAAAGAGCCCCGCACCGCAGGAAATGGGCAACCCTAGTTTTGGGGCTTTGAGAATTTCGCCGCCATCAATATCGCCCAAACGGTCGATGACTTGATCTCGGATCGCGGCATCACCGAAGCGGCAGCACACCCGGCCACTATCGCGCGAGCGGCCAGGGCGATGAAGCATGACGAGACGGCAGCGGATTGGGATGAGGTTTACAAGCTGATCGTGGCGCGAAGAGGGATGTGATGCCGAATAATCCTTCACTCCTGTATTACGGAGCGATGGGCGCGGCGATTGTGATCTGCTTTTTTGCCGCGCTCAATTATTTGCGGCTTTCTTCCCAAATCGCCCGTAGCCTCGATGAGCATTCAGCGGAATGGCGCCTGCTCAAGTCCGGCCCTCCAGATTTTATGGTTAGACCGTCTCCAAGAGGGGCGTTGAGCTGGATTATTTTCAATTGTGATCCCCGTCAGATGCTACCATCTGATCCGTCTGTCCAGATTGCGTTGCGGCAAGCGCGCATTGCCGGTTTTGTTTTTATAATTGGTCTGGGTGTAGCTTTGGTCTGTTTAGGAGCCGCCGACGCGGGGTCCCGCTACAGGTAAGCGCAATAATGGAACATCACTCCGTTGTCGAAATGAAGGAAGCGGAACCAGGATTTCTCCAGAGCACATTTTCGAAGCCTAGGGGTGTACTTTGGAATGGCATAGACTCTTGCCGGCAGAACTGCGCGCCTCCGCCTATGTTGCGGGAAATGAAATGGCGTGGTCACGAATACCTGCCACGCGAGCGGTCGATCTTCTGGAACAAAATGGTTATATAATTCTCGGTGTCGGTATTTGGCTTCCGACTCATCCGGGTCCGACCATTCCTACGCCATTCGTGTATGACTGGTCAGCGGAGCGCGTAGCTGACTCGGCCAATAGTGCTAAAACGGCGGGTGAATTTATTCGGACATTCTCGTGGGATGAATCGGATCAGAGTCGCGGGCAAGAACCGTATTTTTGTTTGACCGCACATCTTAAAGATAGCTGAGCCTGCGGGGGGGCGTGATGGAATTTCACTCGGTCGTGGAAGCGATGGAAGCGGAATGCAAATCAAAGCTCCAACGCCTCGGCTTCATTCACCTGTGGCGCGTCGATGAGACGAAAGCGACCACTCCCAAAGACACGATGTATCTTCCTCGGATCCGCGCAGCGGCAGCGGAACGGTCGGAAACATTCGACGCGATGATCCGGGATAGGGATGTCAACCGCTTGTTTAATGAGGGCGCGATTTATATTGAGCGTTAAATTTATCTATTCATTCCGTGGAATTTGAACCATCAGTTTTTGCAAGGGGCAACATCATGCGGAACATTTTGATCGCGTTAGTTTTGGTATTGCTTCCGGTCACGGCGCTAGCGCAGAAATTAGATCTCACTGGAATTCAAAAGCGGTGTTTATGGGAAGAGTCGGACGATGCGCGTATACGGGCTTGCTCCGCAGAATTGTCCGGAAATAATTTGGGCGCGCACGATTTTCGAGCAACGTTATATACCGCTCGCGGTCGCGCCTACATGCGCAAGGGCGATTTTGACAAAGCGCTTGCCGATGTGACTCACACACTTGCGGAAACCGATGAAATAAACGCTTCGGGTTTAAATTCAGATCACGCCCTGGCTTTAATTCAGCGAGGCGAGCTTTATTTAAAAATGGGCAAGCCCGATCTCGGCAAGAGCGATTTATCACAGGCTATTTCTTACTTTTCCGATCAGATAAAGGACTTAACGGAGGGTCCACCAAAAAACCCCGACTATCGCGACTGGCAGGGACTTACTCACAGTGACAGAGTACTGGCGTCGCTAGGAACTAGCTATAACGGCAGGGCGTCGGCGTACCATTTACTTGGAGAAGATACACTCGCGTTGTCAGACGTGAACAAGGAATTAGAGTTCAATCCTAAGGATAGCAGTTCACTTGAAATCCGAGCGGAGATTTACGAGAAATTGGGAAGGCGAGAAGAAGCAATAGCAGACTACCGTGCAACGATTGCTCTCACGACAGGGAAGCGCGACGATGCCATCGGAGACATTCATGTACCATTGACGCTTGGCACAAATCTTATAGCCGCAAAAGATGGACTTACGCGACTGGGGCAACCGCAGATGCCGTAGCCTGCCTGCAGGTGGGGAATGCGCCGGCCACCGAGACGAAAGCGACCACGCCCGCCCACATAATGTACCTTCATCGCGTCCGCGCAGCGGCGGCGGAGCGGTCCGAGGCGTTCGATGCGATGGTGGGGAAATGAAGCAGCCTTGGTTCCGATATAGAAAGATCGGCTATCTTCACTACGCTCCGCGCATCTATTGGCCTTCTAGTTGGCAAGGCTGGATTGTCTATGCCGTACTTGGGATTGTATGGATTGGCGGGGGGAACGCGATTTTAATTCTGATGTTCCCGCAAGACGCGCGTGCCGGTTGGATAGCCATTTTGGCGCTCTTAGCGACTTTAACTGTGGCGCACTTCACGATCATCCGACGTATGGCTAAGGAAGCTGGCAAGCGCCAAAAAAATTCAAATTAGGACACTGCCGAAATTTGGCATTGGGTGACAAAACACAAACTTGGCTCAGGCAATGTGTAACCTCTACTCCGACCTCACCGCGCCCGACTGTATCAAGATCCATGACGAGATGTGCGATAGGGATGGCAGCAGTTCGATGTGAAGGAGTGACGTTTGCCACGATCGAGCGCGAGGCTTTCAGCTTTCGCCGCAGCAGTTGCAATGCTGATCCCGGCGTCTGCTCTAGCTACTAAACATATACGCATCTCCTCTAGCGAGATGCTGGTGGCTGTAAAGACCGCCGATCCTGCTCAATTGGATGGCGTAAATGTCGCTGATTTATCTGTATCGTCGGTTCGAGTAATTCGGTGCACCGGTCCAGATGAGGAACCAACAGAGTTCGAGTGCATTTGGCAAACGCGCAGTAAAGGTGCTTGGAAGAACCACAAGAGTTGGCTGGCAATTGATGGTAGAGGCTGGCATTTTATTGACTGATCTCGATTGCACTTCCCATTCTATCCCCTAGAAGCGACGGGGCTTTACACGGGGGTACATAGGTTCTTAGCCATGTGTAACCTCTACTCCGATCTAACCGCGCCCAACTGGATCAAGGCCCATATCGAATTGCCCAGTGACCTGGACACCAACCGGCTGTTTAATCAGGGCGCGATTTATATTGAGCGGGCTGCGCGATGAACCACGTCTACGTGGCACCACCCTTCGTTTGGGGCGTTCTTGCGGTTGCACTAATTTATATGGCGTCGGTCGGATATTTAATGCGCTATTTAAAGGATGCCCACCATCAGACTTGGCTAGACCTTGGCAGCCCCTCAGTTTTTCTCAACAACTCGATTAGGAATGGATTGCTAACTTTCGGATTCCTGTTCGGAGGCAAATATCGCACTTTGAACGATCAAAAACTGAATAGAATAATCTGGGGAACAAGAGCGCTGTTTGTCCTGTTTGTCGCGCTGATGCTGATTGCCAAGTGGCTTGGTTATAAATAGCCCATGTGTAATCTCTACTCCGACCTGATAGCGCCCGACTGGATCAAGAAGCGGTAGCAATGAAATGATTATCGCCTACGATAGTATTATGTGGGCCGTGACTGCACTTCTATCTCTTGGTGTGTCACTTATTGCACTCAAGATGCTGAAGTTGTCACCGTTGTGGGCTGTATTAATTGGCATGGTCGTTTTTGCGGCGATTTGGTTTCCTATCAGAACGCACGCAGTAATGATCAAAATGCCTGCGCCCACCACAAATCATGTGTAACCTCTACTCAGACCTCACCGCGCCCGACTGGATCAAGGTCCACACCGACTTGACAAGACGAAAGCGACCGCCAAGCCGAAGGCATCATAGTTCATGATGTTTCCTCGTTCACTTTCTCAAGCCATTAAGGACCGATCATTTCACGCCTGGAATGGCGAGTTGGGCCTTCTCCCAGTGGACGCGCCCTTATTTCTCGACGCCTGCCAAGTTGATGGTGTAACCGTTCTAGGCTGGGAGATATGGCTTGCCGATCATGACTGGCACTCCGCCGCAAATGAGCCGACCCCGGCTGAGGGCATCTGGTGCGGTCTCATCCCCATGCGCGATAAAGGCGTCCCCTACGTCATTCATGAAAGCGGTGATCTCCAAAATACCCGTCAGGGTTTGGCTGCATTTGATCTGAGCGAGGTTGATCCCAAGTGGGCTTCATTCGTAAGGGTCAACATTACGCTCGGGGTGAGCGACGTGCGCAATACACAGGAAGGGTTTTGTATCCCGCCGCAGCGTTGAGGACCGAAAAGATGATGCTCTTGGATCGAGATAAGTCCCTGTCGCAGGCGGTTATTCGCTTCAGCGGCGACGAACTTAGAATGTTGAATAACACTCTCAACGAAGTCTGTAATGGTGTGGATATATCAGATGCCGAATTTCAAACGCGGATTGGTTGGGACCGGACAACTCTGCGATCCCCTTTAGACTCAATCAATGGACTGCTTACTGTGTCCTAGGGGGAAAGAATGTGTAGCCTCAACTCCGACTTCTCCGCACCTGCCCAAATAAAGATCCACACAGAAAGACCGCACGACATGGACGCCAACCGGCTGTTTAATGAGGGCGCGATTTATATTGAGCGGACTTAATTCGACAGAGCAGCAAATCTTGCTGAAGAGGTTCACTGTGATATTCACAGTGTGCCCGGCTGTCGCAGGTCTTCTTGGTGGGTTACTGATTAGCCCGCGTGACGCAATGCTCCTGCCTGTCATGATGGGCACCATCGGTTTTTCTATGTTTTACGGTGTTGGTAAAACCGCAAACGGACACCTTTCCTGGTTGCTGCTTCCGGCGGTGACGGTGACGTTTTGGGTTCTATTATATTCTCTATTAGGTTGGCCCGTCGGTGTGTAGCCTCTACTCCGACCTCTCCGCACCCGACTGGATCAAGGTCCATATCGAGTTGTCCAGTGACCTGGACGCCAACCGGCTGTTAAATGAGGGTGCGATTTATATTGAGCGGTAGCGATGGACATTGACCGCATTATCAAGTGGGCACGCTATGCCGTTATTGCGAACTTTTTGCTCTTTATGGGCATTAGTCTTTATCTGGGGGGCGATGCAATCCAGGGTTATGTCGTTCACGGGCATTATTTTATTACTGCACATGGCTACGGGCATGGCCCTTCGACAGAAGTCACTCGCGGCGTCTTCATTTATAGCGAATGGCATACGATTAGCGTCCTTGTTACGATGCCCATTATGTTTCTGATCAGCTTTGGGCAGAGGAAGCGCGAGCCATAATGTGTAACCTCTACTCCGACCTCAGCGAGCCCGATTGGATCAAGCTCCAAAGCAAAGTGTGCCGCGAAGGACGCATAGATCGAAAGTTTAACGGGAGCGCAATTTATATAGACTGGGCTTGGCGATGAGACACCACGAAATTTTCAGTGGCAGGTATTTCTGATATGACGTGGTCGCTTAAGAAATTGGTCGAGCAGACTTCGCGATTAGGGGGATGGGGATGCCTTTTCTTGGCGGATTTAATCAATGGGGCGCCATAGTATTTGTGCTAGTAGTAATTATCGTGCCAGCCTCGGAAATCGTGCGCCGAGCAGGGTTTAATCGCTTCTGGGCGCTACTTTTTTTCGTGCCAGTTGTAGGAATTGTGGCGCTGTGGACGTTCGCATTCCGAAGTTGGCCGAATATCCCGAAAAATTCAACCTAGGAAGACACGATGCATCTCCACCGCGTCCGCGCGGCTTCGCCCGATGGTTCGGGCAAGTTCCATGAGGTGCTGCGGGACCGTGACGTGAACCGGCAGGTCAATCATGGGGCGCTGTATTTTGAGCGGATTGGTTAGGAATAACACCATGAAAATTGATCCAATAAAAACCGAAGGCAGGATCACCGAAAAAGCCTATAGCAATTTGACGGAAGGCCATCGGACAACCTTAGTTGTCGGGATGTCGGACTCGCTGGAATGTTTGGCGAAATATCTTGATCCAAAAACTCTATCCGCCTTCCAGCCCATTTTGGAGTACGAGAGATCGTTCGTCAGTGGCGACTTGCGGGAAACATTTGACAACTACCTGACTGATCATCCATCTCCGACGAGTTCCATTGCCAGCAGCTTCCTTTCACTCCTCATCGAAAGGTCCGGTGCGAGCGAGAAATTTTCTAATAAAGCAACTACCGGAATTAGGCTTTGGTTGAAAAAACACAAACCCAAATCATAGCCAATGTGTAACCTCTACTCAGACCTCACCGCGCCCGACTGGATCAAGGTCCACACCGACTTCGCGGAATCGGATTGGCACATCCCGGCGGGCAATAAGGAACCGTTGCCGGCCATCTTCCCCGATGGCGTGGCGTCTGTCGTGCGGAAAACGCCCAAGGGGCGCGAGCTAGTCAAGATGCGCTGGGGCTTTCCGGTACCGGAGCCGAAGCCGGGCGAGAAAAAGAAACCGGGCTATCAGACCAACATTCGCCAGCCCAATGGCCCGCCAATCATTTCAGCGTTTTGATGCCTATTATAACGACGCCACTGGCAGAGTGATTGACAACGTGACACTAAATTTGGACCTGCCTTCACACTACGCATTCAACAAGTGCATGGCATCGAAAGGTGTGCCTCTAAAGTGATCAAAAACTGGTTGACCGTCCTCGCCACGATTGCCTCCGCAATCGAGCTCAACAATCAGGAGAAAGATCGCCAGCTTAAGGCGGATTCTGTGTTTTGGGCCAAGGTTACAGGCATCGGAACCACGATTGCCGCAGTTTCCGGAACGCTTGCTGCGGGCTTCTTTGCTTGGCAATCAATCAATCTTCAAAGACAAGTTCGCGATAATGAACTTCAACAAGCAGCTTCTGTTTCGGTGGAGAATTTGACGGTGTCGGGCTTTCCGGACCGTCCGGTTGTTTCATTTGATCTCAAAAATGCCGGCCCAACGCGGGCAGAAAATGTGACTGCTGATCCGGCGTATTTGTGGACATCTCCGGCAGGGGTGATGCAGCTATTTGATAAGGGCTTCGGTGGAAGGTCTCTCAGCAGCGATCTAGGATTTAGCATTGGTCCTTCTGAGGTCCGTCACATGACGACACAGATGCGGACCGCAATTCCCAGTGATGATCCGAATTTCAAAAACATGCCAAGCACTAAAACTTTTCACGTGCCAACCCGTGATGACATTCTTTCTGGAAAAATGGTGTCTGTTTATGCGGTCACGGTCACTTACAAAGACATCTGGGGGAATGTGCAGCACGTTTCAGACTGCATTGTCTATAACGGCAGCGGCTTTGCTGCTTGCTTCGGAGAAAACCGGCACCGCTCAATGTAAATGAATTTTGATCACAACGGCGGTGGAAATACGCAACAAGCGGCAGCGGCCCACCTTGCGGTGACGCATGGGTGACGGTAATGCCCTTAGCGCGCAAATGTTTCTCCAGCTCTCGCGCCATCTCCTGTAGCGGGTTTTCATCCTCACCCATCGGCATCGGCCCATCTACGTCGGGTGGAAGAGGCAAGATGAATGTTTGCTTCTCGGTAGTCCGCGCCACTCGCCAGTGTGCGGGTAGTTGGAAGCCCGTTAAAGCTTCCGATGCGATCCAAGCGTTGGGAGTCTCTTCGGTCACATAGAAAAAATGCCCGGCCTTTGCAGCTTTATCGAACGTATCCCAGGCGCCGCTCATGGCGTTTTCGTATTCGACAAGGAAATAAGATTCGAACAAATAGATAGACATGGATCCGGGCCAAAACCGACTTGTCTCATGAACTGCAACGAGGCGCCCACTTTCACGGACTTTTTGGCAAAATGCCTCATGCCATGGTTCGCCCATGGTCTCACCTGGCTTTCCAAAGATCGCGAAGAGTTGGTCCAGAGTGAGAGATTGTGACATCAGATCCTCCTTCGTTGCCAGCACTGCTGGCCGCATGCCCTTGATAGGGTTGGCACCTAGCCGAGGTAGGCAGGTTGCCGGAGCCGAAATGGCTCACTCTTGATGCAAACGGAGGATCTCACACGAAGTAGTGATGTTCAACAGGCAGGCTTTGTCTTGGGGGCCTTAATTGATCTGATGCTTAAAGCCAGCTGCAGCCCACACGCCTCCAACCAGGAACGCTAGCGCAAAAATGGATCCTCCTGCAGCGAAGAAAACTAATGGCCAAAAATTTGGTTTGTGCGGAAGAACACAAGCGTCCTCGCTCAAGTACTGAGAATCGGGCGCTCCTTGACTGAGACAATCATACTTATCGTTAGGGCGAAATTGTTCTTCCGCTAATATTCCCACCTCATTCTCAGTAAGACCCGCCGCTGCGATAACTGCTGTAGGCCCGAACCCTACATCGACGGTATATTTTGCCGTGTTTTCAAATTGCCGTTCAAAAGCCGCCCCGTATGCGGCACATGCCGCGATCCACATTGTCGTGAATACTATCCAGACTCTGAAAAGTCCCCTGCGCCTGTCAATGGACGCATTAAGTGATTTCATCAGTCTCGCAAAAAAGGATTGAGAGCGGCGGGAATTCTGAATTTCTCCCGCGGGAGTCAAGGAGAGCGCTATCTTCTGGGGCTGAGCCCTGAAATTTGTTGATACCGAATGTACCGGTAGCGGCGATTGAGTTGCATCGTTGGAAAGATGCTGCATTTCAGTCGGGCCAAAGCGATTGTCGCCAGCCGTTCCGCGGGAGAACAAAATTCCAGGAATATGAATTGTGATGATGCACCAGAAGCCGGACTGACCCAGATCATGCAATCTGCGCGAAGATACCGCCGCATAAGGTAGGATCGATATGAGCCAAAATACTATAATCGCTACATCAAAAATTGTGATCGGCCCATTTCCCGTCTCGTAAGAAACGTAGGGCAACAGTGAGTAGCGTTCGAGTATGTACCCTGCGAGCGATGATCCAACGAGCATGCCAACCCATAGCAGGCAAAACCAAAGATATTCTGAGCGGCTCGCGCGTCCGGAAAATTTTGCGTAGTTAGAATTGGAGTAGGCAGATTTAATTGCTTGAACAAAGCCCATAGTCTTGCCGCCCCCGCACCTGGTGTTCTTGGGATGATACTGCAGGCGGCGTGGATTCGGAACGATAGTTCCTGGCATTATCGTGCCTATCCGGTTTGCCATCGCATTCATGGACTTAGCCAAGACCATGGCCATCAATGTGAGGCGGGCCAGGAATACCAAGGGTCTGACTCAAGAAGAGTTGGCCCATCGGGCCGGCTTAAGTGTGCGGTACCTCGGATCGGTCGAACGAGGAGAGGTTTCTGCGACGGTCTCGGTGCTTGGACGCTTGGCAGACGCGCTGAAACTGAGCCCGTGCGATTTAATTTTACCCACCAAACGCTAGGCCTGGCCACGGCGCTGCTAGGCAACCAGTAACTTTAGATCGCCACTTTGCGTGGTTGATCTCTGCTGGCACAACTTCACTTCGGATTTTCAACCCGTCGAATCCCGCCGTTAAGCGGTACCAAGCATCTGGCGGACGAACACCTTAGCTTTGGCGATCGCATCACCCGGATCGGAACCCTCAATTTGTATTGAACCTTTCATACCGGTTGCGCGCTTCAAAAGCGTCATTGTCTCCATGTTGGTTCCAGCAACACTGACGGAAAACGCGCCTGTCGTCGCCGGTGGATACAGCCAGCTCAAGCTGAAGTGTTCGTAAATCTCTTCAACCATAGTTCAATTAGCTCGTAGTTCTCGTATTCCACACGCTGGACTAGCCTCTAACCGATGGCAAGGATAAAGGCGCAATAATCTCCGGGCGCAATTCCGCTAGGCGACGGCTTTCCCCGTGTTGCATGGCGGCTTCGGCCAGCTCACCTAGGGTGAGACGATCACGATCTTCAGACTTTTCGCGGGGCAGTAGCTTGCCAACAAGGCTAAGAAAAGCCGCCGGATTCGCTTTAGCCTGCTTCGTGAGATAATCAACACCACCTGCGCCATCGAGAGCTTCGAGGATCATATCCTTCAGCTCCCTCGTGATTTTATTGGGCGTCCCGGCTCGCCTACCCCCGCGACGCTCTCCAGTTTTCGATCCGCGCATTTGCTAGATCTCGCTTCTTTAGTCACGCATAGACCCTACCATATTTAACGGCGGTTTGGTGCCTGGCGTGGTCTGACCGCAATTTGGTCAGCAAGCTGGAGGTGGCGTTCATGACGACGCCAGCGATGCAGAATACCGCATTCAAGAAAAACAGCGATGGGAACGCCAAGCGGGAATTAAAAACTGTCGAAACTCAAATCAGTGGCTCCATCAGATCCGACGACATCGCATATAAGAATTGCACCTGCGTGGGCGCGGTGTTGGCCAGCATGCGATGTGATCATGCGCAATCGTGGGCCAGACTGCGGAACCAACTGCTGTTGGATGGTCGCAGCGCGCTCGCCGCTGCGCCGCGCCCCAATTTGGTCATCGGCCTCCGCGCCTAGGAGTTTCGACCGTTTTGAGGGCGGGTAGTTAGCGGTCGCGCGAGATATATAAAAGAACATATCATGTACAAGTATTTGAAATGCGCTCCCGCGTGGGCCAGGAGTGGACGTTCAAAACGTTCAAAGCCATGCCGGGTCCGTTAGTGGGCGCGTGGCAGGAGCCATCGCTCCTTGTTCAAGGTTCCTTTCGACTTTCTCGTTTTTTATACGGGGACTATCTGGAAAAAATTGCGCGGGCAACTGAAGGCAACCAATGGTGCCAGGGCCACCCCCCGGCTCCTCCTTCCCCAGGTGGGGGCCTAGCATTGCGGCACACGCCAACTATTTCGGCGGTGCGCGCGGCACCAACGGGTTGATGCGGTACCGCGTGGTCGGTCGGCCAATGCGGCGCGGTTTGGCCGTTTCCTCGCCGCGCAGCCAGCCAAGATCCTCCAGTACGTCCAATCCAGCCTGCACGGCGTCGCTTGTGGTCAGCCCGCGCCAATCCTTTTGCACTACCTCGCGCGCCGTGAAACCATCCTGGAGGGCGCCAGACCGCAGTTTGGCTGCCAACGCCTGTGCCGCGCGCTGCCCGACCTCCTTTAGGAGACCGTAGCAGCGGCGCGCATGGGCTTCGAGATATTCGCACCATGCGCCAGCACGCCTGGCCGCTCCCGCCGTAATTGGCCCGCGGGCGCCATGTGCAGCGCAGTCGACTAGGTGGAAGATCAACGCCAGCGCCGGAAACAGTTTGTCGTACTTGGCAAGGTGCTGTTGAATGAGCGGGTTGTCTTCGGCTGGAATGCGGTTTTGGTGCAGGTCCGTCGACCATTCGATGTAGTACGCCTGCGCCTCATCATCGAATTGGAACGCTGGGCGCTTGTCGTAGGGACCTGTGACGGTGGCGCCCAAATCAACTGGATCGAATTCTGCCAGTTTTTCGAACACCGCGGACGCCGCGTCTCGTGCAACGGCGTTGGGAGGTCGGTCGCGCCACTCCCACGAAACGGCGTCTGGATAAACGAGCACTTGAAACCGTTGCAGCATTCCATCGTTGCCCAGCGCTTGCGTTACTAATTCTAAATACCCAGCGAGCTTGTCAGGCTGAATCCCACCGAAAACGCCCAAACACGTATTTTCGATATGGATGTGTCCTCGGCCTATGCGATCAAAATCGAAACTGCCATATCCATTCCAACATTCCAGGTAGAATGCTTTTTCTCCCTCGCCCCCCTCACGCTCCCATCGTGCCAGGAGTCCGACCAACTCGTCGCGAACCGCGCACATGCCATTGGGATTGTCGCGCAGCAGCTCGCCCAGCTTTTCGACTGTGCAATCGTTAGTTCTAAACCGCCGGAGTGTCGGGGCACCCTCGCTATCCAGCGCACCATACTCTTGCTTGAGTTTGTCGATCGCACCATCGTCAAGGTTTTCAGGATGCTTGAACTGACTTTTAATGGCGTCCTTCCTCGTTTTCTTAATGACGCTATTGATTTCATGAGCCAACAACTGGGTCCTGTAGGTTTCCACCGCTTTCGCACTTAGGCGATCCAGGGGTTTCATTCCTGCAGACCACGCCGGTGACTTTTTGGCGCCCGGATCGCCTACAATAGCGCCCCACAGGTTCGGCTTAACCGTCCAGGGATCGTGCCTTTTTGGCCGTACTCCGCAAGACGCGCCAATGATAGATCCTGCACCGACAAACGCTGCGGCTGCAACGTAGACCGGTGGGCAGGGCATTCGTTCGGCTTCGTCCATGACCCAATCGCGAAAAACAGGTGGCATTAGAACATCAGCGTCGAACGCGGGGACAGGACGAAGTTCGGTGACGATTGGCTTCGGCTCAGACCATTCTTGAGGCACTCGCTCGAATAAGCCTGGATCGATGGCAGTGCCCATCGGCTCTACGCTAAGCGGACTATCACCGAATTCTGGCGCCGTCGGCTCGTCACCGATTTCCACAAATTCATCCCACCAAGGGGCATCATCACAATAGCTGTCGTAGCAATCTCGCGCATAAGAGCTCCCCTGGTACAATGGGCACTTCGCAACAAAATCATTGAAGATGCCTGCGCCAACTTCCGGGGCGTCTTCAAACACCTTGGCGAGGACACAGCCAGTCGGGAACCAAGAAATGAAATTGTCGCATAACATTCCAGCGAGGGCTGACCGGATGGTTATCTCGCTTGGACATCCGCGGATTGTTGGCGCGTCCCACGGAACATCTCTCGCACCGTGCTCCCGAAAGACGTTTGTTACTGAATCTAGGAAAGTTTCAAACTGCGCACTGGACGCAATCGGCAATTCACTGACCATTAAATCGCGCGGATTATGGCCTACCCAGCGATAGCCATCTCTTTTTTCCAAAAAACGGCAAGAGGTCGCAAAAAGTTCATAGTAGGGAATGATTTCGACCTGCATTCTGTTCTGGCCGAGATAGAAATTTCTAGTCCGCAAGGCTCGAATTGGATCGGACGTTCGGTAGAACAGAAGATCTGCTGGGCGCTGTTCAGCCCCCGAGAGTGGAGTTTGGCCTAATATCTGCTGAGCCAATCCCAGAATCCGCAGGCTGAAGCGCGCGACTGGCACATTAATGCGGATACAAACTATTTGATCACGCGCTATGCCTATATCGCGCAGTTGGGGTGACCACTGCGGCCTATTCAGCGCATCATCAAAGTAGGTCGAGACTGGGTTCTCGCCTTCGGGGGGCGGGTAACCCCTAAACTCCGATTGGGACGGGCGAAGCGGGAGTTCAATTTCTCGTCTGTTTATGTTATTAATTCGAGTGTCGAAGTGCTTTTCAGAGCTGCCTGCCGTCTCACCGGCTGGCGGCTCTATTTTTTCTGGTCCGTCCATGGATCACCGGCAAACCGCCGTCCCCTTCGGGCCGGGGTCACTCGTCGAAATCCTGATCAATCGCTCCCGCTGCTCTCGAATGTGCCTGCCAAGGATACGCACCGAGCGACCGCGTTTGATGAATAATCCGAATGTGCCGGCAAGCCGTTGTTTGGCCTGAGTAGATTCCGGCGGCCCGCCAAACCATTGGTGAAATTCCCGCGGCGTATATTCTCGGTCGTCTTCCAGTGGCGGGACGTCGCTGTCAGCACGAGGGTCTGCAATGTATTTCATTTGGCGGCACCTTTGTCAGAGGCCTGGACACTCCAGGCATAGAGAGCAAGGTGCAGCACTGACGGGAGCAATTCACGGGTCGTGAATTTTCTTTTCCTGACCTTTTGCGTACCGGGCGAATGGTTCTCCTGGCCGCAGCGGTTTTGGTCTGTCGTGGTGAAACTGGGCATATCTGGCGGAAGAGCGTCCAGATTGAGTTACTTCTGGCGCTTGCGAGTCATCTATTAGGCGTCTGATATGCCGTGTCACGGCGTGATCCTTGTTGTTGGAAGCCCATTTTAGATGGCGCCGCCATTTATCGTCGCCAGTGGCCTTCCCCAATTTGAGTTGGCGTTCCTCACCGGTCGCCATTACCCATAATGCGTCGCAGAGCACATGCACAGGTGGGCTTTTGGGGCTTGGCCATTTGCCGTGGACCCGTTCTTCCACGAGCGAGGCAGCAATCAAGGCACACAGACGCTGGGGAGAAATGCCATCACGCCTCTTCATGCGCGAAGCGGCATCTGCAGCCTTCGCCAATATGGCGAGTTCCTGCTGGAGCGTGTTGGAGATCATGGTCGCGAAGTCTCGATTAGCACTAAACAGCCGTGCAATGCTCCCCGCGTTACCAATGGCGAGAGTCACACACCTCGAAAGGATTTTTGCGCCAGCGGCCAGTTCCTTCAGTTCGCTTGTCTGGGCGTCCCATTCCTCCTGGGACCCATCATGGTCAATGGCGTGCTGGAGCATGTCTGCAAGGTTGATGGCTGCCTGCACAAGCCACGCCGGCACCGTAGGATCGGCGCTACTTTTTCCCATTTCGCGCCTCCGCCGGCGCACCGCAAAAGAGTGAACGCGGCAGCTCGTGCGGGACGAGTTTTCGGGGATCAACCTAGCCGCGCTGCGCAATCATACGAGCTGGAGAAGCCATTAAGAAAGCTCCTCAAGCAGGCTGCCTGCCATAGATCCTCATACTGAGATTAGGCGGCGCACGTCCGGGCGATTTGTGGGACATTTTGTGGGAAGAACGAACCGGGGTCCCTCAGAATCTTTACTTGCCAAGTGCTTATGGGGGTTGACTGGCGGACAGAGAGGGATTCGAACCCTCGAACGGCTTTCACCGTTACACACTTTCCAGGCGTGCGCCTTCAACCACTCGGCCACCTGTCCTAATCCAAGCCCCGCGAAATATACCGGCCCGGC